>Ga0179591_1216338_pt1 | contig 12371 bp, 20 predicted proteins | sample CZOMad2_1_08_16f_FD_182891 | JGI IMG/M metagenome (GOLD analysis project Ga0179591, IMG submission 182891) | Vadose zone soil fungal communities from Angelo Coast Range Reserve, California, USA - CZOMad2_1_08_16fungal (PacBio error correction) | ecosystem: Environmental > Terrestrial > Soil >... | reverse complement strand
TTCTTTTTGACGTATCTTAAACGCCCACCTTCCCGATCTCGTCCTGTTTTACCACGGGACCCCTTTTCCTGTATTTCCTTAGTTTTTTCCGTGTTGGGCAGGACTTTTTTTCCTTTTTTTTTGTTCCCTCCCCCCCCACCTTTTTTCTTAGGTTTTTTGTGTAACCCGAGCTTAGGTTTATCGTGCCCTTATCGACCCCGCCCCGGTCATCCTCCCTGTTCGCCTTCTTTCTTTTTCCTGTTTTCCCACTGAAGTTATTTTCTATCCGGGGTGGGACCCCCCCAAGGAATTCTGATTTGCCCCCAAAAGGGGGCGCGGTTTTTCCCAACTGCATTAGCAAGGACATTGTTGTACCCTATCGGGTTCTTTTTGAATGGTCTTTTTTTGACCGAATGCAGGTTTTTTGTTGCTTAGTTCTGCCCTAGCACACACACGGGTCGCTCCTAGGTGCTTTTTTTCCTTCCCGTTCGTTTTTTGGTTATAAGAAGAGTTGTTTAAGATAGTATCCAATTTCCCCCATGACCTGTTTCCACCGCGTTTGGCAATTTTTTTTTTTTTCTTTTTTCACAACCCCCCCCCCCCCACCCATGGAAAGGTTTCCCCCCCCGGCGTCCCCCCCCCAGTTATAGGTCCCCACCCATCTTAGTAAAGTCAAACCCCACTTCCCCCACCCACCCTTCTTCATCTAGATTCCCCGGGTTGAGATAAAGACGCTTTGAGATTTGAACCGTCTGTTCTTTTCCGAACGGTGGATTCCCCTTTTTTTCCTCAGTGGCTGTTAATTCTGCTTCACCTTTTTTTATGATTCTTTTTACAACCTAAGAAGTCCCTTTGGCGGTACCATCTTCGTACGGCCGTTTGCCCACTCCCTGTTACCTTTTCCAGAGGGGACGTATTTTTTCCCTTCGACTGGAGGTTGCAGTTCAGAAGGTCCCTTCTGTACAAAAAACGTTTTGATGTTTTCTTTTTTTTCCTTTCCCCCTGTCCACGTTTCTCCGGAAATCCTTTTGTTCTGCTGACCCTCGATCCGTTTTCCAGTTCTCTGGCCTTGGCCCTACAAAGAGTGGTCCCTCCATGGGTTATTCTTGAGGCCTTTTTTTTTTTCCGTAACTCTACGGGTTTCTCTTGTTTTTTTTTTTTTGCCCCACTTCTTTCTTGATGTTTCCAGGTGTCTTTCCCCTTGGCTGGAGGGGTCACGCTCTTCCCCCTCTATGTGCTTTCTTCTGTTTGATTTTTTTGAAGTATATGGGTTCTTGCTTGCTCTCTTAGTTGGCTTCCTTCGCGCGTCAGCGTTTTTTTTTTTCTACTCTATGATGCGGCCCCTTCCCGTTTTTTTTGACCCGCCAGAGACGTTGCCACTTCATCTCCCTCTTTGCTGATGATTTTTTTTTATTTCCCTTCTAAAAGGCTACTCGGGGGCTCTTTTTTTTTTTTTTTCCCAGTCGTCCAGTCTTTTTTCTCTCCCTTTCATGTCACCCCTTCCTGGACAAAAGGTGGTTTTGTCTTCTTTTATGCACGCTTGTGTCATTACTCTTGGCCCCTCCTTTATCTAATTTTGAGATTTTTTGCATTGGCTCCCCGCTGATTTTTTTGCCCTGCCCAAGTCTGTTGTTTCAGGCACTCCACCTCGTAGAATCACCCCTTCCAGGAGAATGATCGCCAAGGATCCTCCATTTTTTTCCCTACCCCCTATTCTCCCTTTCCCCGTTTTTCTGACTCCTGCCAGCAAGTCCTTAACGACCCATTTTTTCTGAGCGGGTGAAGAAGTCCCTCCCCGATTGGTCCCCTCCCTTCGTGTTCACAGCCGCAGCCCGTTTTTCCCCCAAGAGCCGCCATGACCTTTGACTTTTAGATGGAACGTCGGGCTTGTTTCCTTAGGGGATCTTGACTGGGGTGAGATACTTTTCTTGCACCCCCATTCTTCTTGGCCTTCCCGTGAATCCGCTTGTTGGGTGGTCAATTAATGGTGATTGGGAAGTGCTGCCATAGTTTGTCCGCTTGGATTTTTTTTCTCTATGGGGGACCCCCACCTTCCTCCGGAAATCCCCTCCCCTTATTACCAAAACTTTTGTTTTCTTTTGTGAAACTAGGGCAGGCGGACCCTTTTTTTGTTCCCAATTGTCTTGCGTGTTCCCCCTCTTCAAATTCTTTTTTCTCCACTTCTTTGACCTTTCCCTTCCCGGTGAATCTTCCTATTTACTGCCTAACTTCGGGCGCTTTTTTTCTACTTGGGATTTCTTTTCCCCCTTCTTCCGTTTGAGCAGGTTCCCCCGGCAAGGGTGAGCTTTTTTTTTCCCTTTCCGCTTTGTCGTTGCCGGCTGCTTTTTTACGGGGCGCTCCTTTCACCCCGTTTTTTTTTGTCGTCAAGTTGCCCCGGCCGCTGTTTTTTTCTCTCTTTTGGTGTGCTGACATGGCTTTTCATGGCTTTCTTTCCCCCTTGCTGGTTCTACCCTGCCTCTTCCCCCATTTTTGTCTCGCGAGTCCGTACCCCCCCACTCCTTCCACTGGCGTCTCTCCCCCAAACCATGAGTCCTTTCCCTGCGTTCGCTGTAGTTCCCCCTAACCCTGATTGGTTCCTTCTTTTTTTTTTTGGTCTCTTTTTGCCCTTCCGGCATTTTCTCGCCTTTTTTCAACCGTTTTTGTGCTGGTGCTTGGCTTTTTTTTTTTTTTTCCCCTTGTTTTCTTCCCCCCATCTTTCTTCCTACATGGTGTACCCCCCTTTTTGTGTTTTTCGTGCCTCCTTCTTTGCTTTTGGCTAGGTTAGAGTTTATGGTCTTAGGAAACAACGTTCTTTTTTTGCTTTGATGTTGCTTTATTTGTTTCAGTGACTTTTCCCAATGGGCTTCGTCCCCCCCCTGGCACTTTTTCTGCAACTTTTTTTGGGCGATTTTTTGTCCTTCTTTTTGAAGCGCGCAACTTTGCCCCCAGGCCATTGTGCTGTTGCGCTCTTTCCCTCCCTTCCCCCCCCTACGAAAAAACCCCAGTTATGCCCCCACTGTCTCTTCCAGGTCGTTCTGGCTGATTTTTTCTGCTTTCTTTCCTTTTCCCCCGGCGCTTCCTTCCCCTTTACAATGCACAAAAGGTTGCCGAGTTCCCCCTCCTTTACTCTCTTTTCCTTCTTTTCTCCATTACCCCCCTCCTGCCGCCCCCATATACTTCATCCGCCTTCTTTTACCCCCCCCCCCAACAAGACTTTCCCATAGAAACCAAACCCCAACCCAAAAAACCACACCCAAACAAACCACCACCACAACAAAACCAAAAGAACACCACCAACACAAAAAACAACCACAACCCTTTGTTTTTTTTTCTATTTTCAGTCCCCTTCAAATGGTTTCCTCAACCCTTCTTACTGGACCGGATGCCGGCTTGCTCCTTCGTGACTTCCGGTCTTGATGTTTTTTTTTTCCGGGCACCAAAGCTTTGCCCCACGGGTTCTTCTGCCTCTTCCGGTTGAGCTCACTCCGACTCTGATGCGTGAAAAAAAAGTTGCGCGTGGTCGTTTCTTCTTGTTTTGGTCATTTCCCCTTTTTTTTGGCCATTTCTGTCTCACATTAGGTTAAACACCCCTTGTTCTCCATATCCGTTTGCTTCCCGTTGTTGTTGTCCTTTATGGTAGGGGCGCGGAGCTTTTTTTCCACAAGACCATCCCCTTTGTTCCCCCCAATCTATATTTCTTCTCTTTTCTCAATCCTCAGGTTGGTTTTGAGACCCTTTTTTTCTTGGAGGTTGAGTTTGTTCCCTGCGTTACTTGGCCCGTCCACCCAACGATTGCCCAGAGGCGATCTTCGCCTACTTTTTTTCACATGTCACCCTCCCACTTTTCCTTTCTTTTCCCCCACTTGCCTCCCCTTCCCCCGGTTTAGCCCCGCGGCCAACGGGTACTTGTTTGGACGCGGTGGTGAAGAGTTTGTCCTTTTTTTTAATGCGACTCCTGCAACCCCTGGGTGTTCCTTGACCCTAAACCTCTCCTCCCTCTTCCTGTCCACCGTCAAGTTGCTTTTTGCATTTTTCGAGTGTCGTCTTGCCCCCACGCTCGAATCCAGGCTTTTTCCTTTTCATCCCCATAGTTTTTTTTGGGATAGTTTTCTTAACCTGCCGAGGAATCATTACTTTGTCCTTGCGCGGGTCGCGAGATCATTTCCTCCTTTTTAGTTTTCTTTTCCCGCTTCAGGAGGACCCCAGTGTCCCATTTTTTTTTTTTGTACCTCCTCCCCTCTCTGCTGATATCAGTTCTCCCTCTTTTTTTGTTTTTTGGTTTTCTTCTGGCCACCCTTTGAGCCACTGCTTTTCTTTCGGATACCTGTCTTCAACATTTCACGCCACCGTTTTTTTTTTTGAAACAGTGGTGTCCCCCTCCCTTTCATTGGATCCCCCTGTAATTTCCGTCTAATATCCCATCCCCCCCCCTCAGTTTTTTTACTTTAGCAACGGGGTTTTTCTCCTTCTGTTACTCGCCCTGTCTTAAATCCAACTATGTTTTTTCCCGCACCTTTCCCCCCCCTTTTTTCTGTCTTTTCCTCTCACCTTCTTCCCTTTGTAGAGACCTGACTTCTTGGTTACATCCTTCTTTGGTTTTCCCAGCTAAGTCCCCCTTTTGGCCCTACTTTTGTTTTTGAAAAACTTTTTCCCTTTTTTTTCGTGGCGGAGACGACCACCTCCTCTTCCCTTTTCCCGTCACCCCATCCTTCCGCGATACCCTTCTTTTTTCATAGAAATGGGTTTTTTTTTTTTTTGGTAGGTTAATCGTCTCCCCCCCCCAGTTAAATCGGCTTTTCCAACATGCCATTTTTCCTAAAAATCTTGAGATTCTCTCTCTCCCTCTCGAACGTAGTTGAACTTTTTTCTTCTTTTCTTGTAGGACGCTCCTAAGAAGGGCAGCCTTGGTTTGGCTCTCTCCCCCGTTGATACTTTGGTCCTTCGCGGTCAGATATCCTCCCCCTCCCATTCCCAAAGTGAGATAGTCCCCCACCAGTCGAGATTTAAATTGTCCCTTTCTTTTGGCGATTTGAACAATCCTGCCTGACCTGGATGCCTCCCCTCTGAGACCACCCTTTTTTCGTCTTGTCCGGCTTTCCTTTTTTTTCGTATTTTTTTTTCCCTGCCCCCCATTTTCAGAGTTTTTTTCTTTAGGCTGGACGTTTGTCCCCCCCCCCCCCTGACGCACCCCCCCTTGCTTTTTCCATATTCTGAGCCCCCACCTGACCTTTCTTTCCCCCAATGTCCCATTACTGGTTGTCCCCCCTAAATCGCATTTTTGTTTTCCCCCCCTTTTAAGGTCCCCCCCCCACTTCTTTCTCAAACATCTCTTTTTCTGGAGCCGTTGCTTCTCATTCGCCCGTAAAGTTCTTTTTTGAGGGCGCTTAGGCTTTTTTTTTTCGACCGCGCTTTTTTTTTCTTTTCTTTTGAGCTTCTCCCTTGATTTGCCCACGTGTGGGGCGTTCTCTATGGTGCGCGCTCTGGCTCGTTTCCCGAGACCCCTTTTTTTTCTTCCCTTCTATGAATAAGCATGGCATTGGCGTGTTTTTCCTGATTCTTGCTTTTTTTCCTTTGCTAGCGCGCTTTGCTTAAGGAATGCCTTCTTTTTTTGCCCTCAGTAAGATTCTGGCGTGCCCGTTCCTCTCCACAAAATCTTTTTTGGACGGATGGGCTTTTCATGGCGATCGTTTTTTTCTATTTCAACTTTTCTTTCTGTATTGCTTTCGTCGACTTGGAGGTAATTGCCCTCCCCTCTAAGCTTTTTCCTAGATTTCTTGCTCTTGCTTAGTCCCCGAGTCTTTTAAGAAATCACGTTCTGGACCCGCCTATGTTGCTCTCCCCTGAGCCCCCCTCTCCAGTCTCTTCCCCCCATTTTGACCCCTCTTCGAGTTTTGGCTCCTCATATGCATCTAATTTATGCGGGACACTTCCACCCCTTGAGGAGCACCTCGATTTGCCGGCACTATTCAGCGCGACCTCCCTTTTTTCCTCATAGGACCGGATTTGTATGCCACTCGGCAGAGCGTCCGAGAACTCCATAACATCTCGTTGCGTCTCCTGTTCATATCGGCTAATCTCTCTATTTACAGGTCCCCTCGTCGATTTCTTTACCCTTTTTCCCTCCCTTTCAATAACCTTGTTTCGTTTCACGAGCTGAGGCTTTTCATTTCAAGACCCTCTTTGGATTCAGTAACCTTTTGAAGGCCGCGATCTTCTTTTCCCCACCTTTTCCCTCCCTTTTCTTTCCCCTTTTCCCATCCGTCTAATTCCTCCGAAACAGTGTCAGGTACTCGTGCCGTCGCCCGCCCAAAGTGCCCTCTTTTTATTAGCCTGAGATTTGGAGTTTTTTTTCAGGCTTCCCCGTATTTCTCCCTCTTTTTTTTGCTTTTTTTTTTTGCTTCTGATGTTGTGTTCGAGACCTTTCCATCCCTTGGTCCCCACTTTGGTTCCAAAAGTTTGTTCCTTGGGAATTATGCCCCTTTTTTGGCCGCTGTCAGAATGGCTTTTTCTTTGTATTGAAAGTCTTACCCCTCCGCCCCCGTCACCAGAGGGTCCATAGTCCGCAGCGTTTGGTTCTCTTGTTGAGTTCTCCACACCTTTTTTACCTTTGAATTATGGTGGTGACCTAGCCGTTAGGACCCTTTTTCTGGCATCCCTTTTTTCTGGGTGAAAAAAGGGCACCCCCTTTTCCCGAGTGTGTTCCTCACCAAAACCCAGCCGTATTGGGTCGGTTCACCCCTTCACTTTCTTGTCCTTTCTTCCCTCTCCAACAGGTTCTTGTTGCCGCCCTCGGATTCTTGATTCCGTCATGCTCCTTTTTTTCCCCAACCAAGGTCCACCCCCCCTTTTAAGTCGTTTCTGCACATCCACCCCCATCGAATGCGGCACACCCCACCCGCCCCCTACTGAGTTTTGGACTTTTTTCCTTGTTTGCCATTTTTTTCTGATTGAGATCGAAAGTTGTTTGCTCTCTCTTTTTTTTTTTTGTTTCCATCTCTGTTTGCGACCTTTTCCGACCCCCCCCCCTCCCCACCTTAAAGATCTCGCCTTGGCACCGTGACATACCCTCCCCCCCCCTTTTTTTTTCCCGTGTGGTTTTGGCATCTCTCCTTGGGCTCAGGTTTCGATTGTTCGGTCCCTTTGTTCACGAAACCCGAAAATTAGGAGGGTCTTTACACCCGGCTTCAGTTTTTATTCTTTTTTCCTTTATCGAACTCGACGTTTTTTCTCCCCGTAAGCGTTTTTTTTATTCAGCTAGATTCCACATTGGAAAGTTTTCTCCTTCTGACCCTCTTGATTATTCCCCCAACGCTTTTGTTTGGCAGGGGGGCCTTTTCCCCCCCGGTTTTTTCCCAATGCCAGTCACTTTTTCCCTGACTCTTTGTCCCTTTTCGAGGTTCTCCCCCCTCCACTTTCCCTATCGACTGTTGCGGCTACCGGGCCCCCTAGAAACAACCCTCTGAGAATAGTTTCTCCCTTGACCTGGGTGCTCTGTTTTCCTTGTGGTACTCAGAACGTGTCATAATTTGCGCTCCCCCCCCGACCTCCGACCCGCTACCCGCCGTGGAATTTCCTTGGTCGTCCAACCTTTTGGAACCGTTTTTTTTCCCCTTCCCGAAAAACAATTGATTCCCGTCCTCGACAACACCCACCCTTCCCGGTCCTCAAACATTGCCCCTCTTCCCCCGTTCCATTTCTACCTTTTTTTCTTTTTTTCCAGAGAGGGTCTAAGATCTTGTTCAATTTTTTTTTTGTATTTTGTCCACTTTTGCCCTTTGTTTTCCATGTGCCTCACGAAGCTGTTCCGGCTTTTTGCTCAACCCTCTAGGTCTGCCTTTACGAACGCCGGTTTCTTTTCGATCCTTCTCCTCTTGACCACTTTTCGTTCCATTCAGTTTTCCCCACTGACCCTTCCTTTTTTTACGTCGATTTTTCCTTGGTGCATTGACTTTGGTCAGCATTCGTCTTTTTTTACTCCCTACCCCCTTGGGCATGTTTTAAGGGCCCGGTCAGCCTTCTTTTCGTGAACCCTCCCTGTCCTTCTTTTACCCCCGATGATAGACCTCAATCTTTTTTTTACCGACCCCCCCCCCCCAACGGCTTTCAAGAGACTGGATTCTCCCCGAAACGTCTAGGTCTTTGTCCCCTCCCCCCGCTTAGAGGTGAAGCTTTCCCGGGTTTACCTTTCTTTTCTGGTTACTTTCTTTTTCCTTTCCCGAGTACGTGGTCTTTCTAAGGTCTTCTTCTTTTTAGAATGTAGATGCTCTTGACGGAATCTGGTAGGCGCGATCTCGTTTTGGCTGTGGTCCAGGCAGATGCGCAGTCGCGCTTGTGTCCCTGTCCCTTTTCAGCTTTTCTTTTATGCTTAGTGGCCCCCTTGGGATTGCTTGCTCGTCCCCTGTCTCCCCCTCCAGCAAGTCCCTCTCGATTTCGGTGGACCGACTCGTTTTGTTTTAGGTTCAATGTACTCAACCTGCTCCCCGGGATTGGGGCTTCGCTGATGTTTTTCCACACCCCCTTTTTTTTTCCACTGGATTTCTCGTGCGTCATGAACCCGCCTCCGTCCAAACCCCCCCCCCGGCGGTTTTCTTTCGCTACCTTTGGCACTCTTTCCCGTTTTCCTCTCCCTCTGTGTCCCCTACGAACCTTTTTCCCTGTCAGTCCGCAGGGGCCTTCCTGAGCTACGTGTTGAAACAGCCAAGTCTGTTTTTTTTTTTGGTTGTTGGGGGGTGTTGGGTGGGGGGCGAGGTCAAAACAATTCCTGCCCCCAGGCAGCGATTTTTTCGTCCAAAGGGATGCTCCCACCGAGTGCGCTTCCCCCCCTGTCCGGATACTCGTCCACGACGTCTCCAAGTGTTTCGCCCTTTGGTTTGAAGAAGTATCTTCGATCGAGACAGCGTCCTGTAGCCGTCAAGACCCTCTACAGCCCCTATTTTTTTTGACGTTAGGACTGTTCGCATCCTTGAATAGCAGTCAGCTAGGGCTTTTTTCTTTTTCCCTAAGTTTTTTTTTTTTTTTTTTTTTCGTTCAAGGTTGCGTGCCAACAAAGGCCCTCTTATTTGCATCCTTGCCTTCACTTTCACGAATGTTTGCTTCGAATCCATTTTGTCCTCACCTTTTTTCGCTGGAGGAGCTGGTTTTTTCTTACTTTGGGGTCCTTTTAAACCTTCTCCCGGGCCCCATTCCTCAGCTTTTATTTTTTCTCTGTGACCCTTTTTTAGTTTTGGTTTGAGTTCAAGAAGTGCAGGTTTGTTCCTTCTTCTTTTTCCGCTCCAATGATGGTGCTATTTCGAGGACTCAGAAAGGAATCTTTTTTCTTCCCGTTCGCGGCACGGTTGTGTTCGCATGGCTTTCTTTTCCAGTTCTTCCCCCTTCAGGCCGTGCAAAAGGGTTAGGTTCCTCTATTTTGTTCTTTCGCGGATTTTTTTCGTCTCGGTTTCTTCCGGGAAGTGTCTGATACACTTTTTCCCTAGTGCTTCTCGGTCGGCGGAGCAAGGTCTGCCTGTTCACGTTCCTTGTGTTCCCAATGTTTCGACCCTAAGTCCTCTTTTTCAGTTCGTTTCCCGGCCGTCCCAACCCTTTTCCTCCCCCCATTTTTTGGCTACCGAGGGGAACCCCTGATTGCAATTTAGGGATGGTCACCGTTTTTCGTGCCCCCGAGGGCCGATTTCTGTTCGTCTTTTCGCACCAGCCCTTTTCATTTTCCCTGCCGCGCTGTACCCCCTGTGTGGGCTTGAGCTTTTCCTCCCTTTTTTTTTTTTCACTTTCACCCCCCCCTACTTCGGCCGGCTCCCCGGAACGTGGTCTGGCGCCCTTTTTACCTTTTCATGGTGCGTTCGGGGCTTGCACTTGACGGTTTTGATCTTGTAGTTGAGGACTTCCGTCTAAACCAAAGTCGATAGCGTTCTTTAGTTTGCTTTTATCCCCGGGCCGTATTATTTCGGGGGGTTTCCCCGGCCCCCCCTGCTGTTGGGCTTTTCCCAATTTGCCCGGTTTTTTCCCGGGGGCGAATTTGTCCAGCCCTGTCGTCCTTTGATAATTGACCACAGAAGGCCCCCCCTTTTCTGTTCTTTTTTTTTTTTTTTTGTTCCTTCGATGCCAATCCCCTGCCCCGCCTTGTCACTGAACACCCTGATATCCCTCGAGGCGAGGTCCTCTTCCAATTTTTTCGTTTTGTTTCACAGCGATCTCATGTGAACCAATGGCCCCCAACGGTTTCCGATTCATCCCGATTTCCCGGAACCGCTCCCCCTCCTTTCTATTAGTTCCTCTCCCTTTTGCTCTCCCCCAAACCTGAGATTTTTTCAACCACCGCTTGATATCCCTATTTTTTCACTTTTTTTGATCAGGCCCCTAGCAAATTTTGCTTTAACGGACGCCCTGAGCCCCCCCTTGGCGAATTTCCGGCCTAGTTTTGAAGCCGGCGTGTCGTCTTTTCCCAGTGAATTTGGGCACGGTGTTTGCCCCCTCCCTGGTTGGCTCGCGTTTTTTGAATGAGCGCCCGCTGCGGGGAAACTTTCCCTCGTGTTTCGCCTTCTTGCGCTTGTTCGTCAGGTTGGTTGACCCTCCTATTAAATTTGTTAAATGTAACCTAGTTTCTTTTTTTTTCGAGCTGCGGGCCATTTCCCGTTTTTGGTGGCTGGCGGCGCGAGAGCACCTTTTCCCCCACTCCCTGACCAATCTCCCTCTTCAGAATACCGTTGGGTTGTGTGTTTCTCCTCTCCGGTTTCAAGGGCGTTGATTTGGGCGCTCCTTTCTTCCAGGAACTTCCCCACTTGAATTGAGCAGCGGCCGATATTCAGGTTCCAAACCTAATGGCCATCTTCTTCCTTCCCCCTTAGCACCTTTTTTCTTAACCCGTTTTTTTTTTTTTTTCAATTGCGAATTCCTTTTTTCGTCATGTTTCGCGTTTTTTTTTTTGTTTTTTTGAAGGTTGCATTAATCTGGGTGCCCCGTGCCCCGGGTCGCTCGGCGCACAGGAACTGTCTCCTTCCGGTTTTCATTCGAGACTGGTAAACGATTTCCTACACCCATTGTTTTTTTTTTATTCCACTTTTGTCGATGAATAATCTTTTTTTCCTTTGTTCTTTGAAAGCTCGTCTATATCTGGACTTTTTCTTTTTTTCTCTTGGGTTTTTAACGGAATCGGCCCCGTTTGGTCCTTTTTTTTTTCCTTCCCCGATCGCTCAGGCTGGCAACAGATCTGTAAGATCTGCCCTACTTTACTCGACTGCTTACATCAATGTTTCGGTATTTCCCCTTCCTTCCCAAAACAAGATCACTATGGACTTTTCCTCCTCCGGCGGTTCACTGGCTTACCCCCCTCGCCCACCCTTGGAGTCAGGCAATTGGTCCTCCGCATTTTTGGCGTCCTTCACGGCTTAAAACAATCCCAAAACGGTACTTCCCCCTGTTTTTTTTTTTTGAGTAATCGGCCTCGTATCCCAAACTAATGTTCCTTTCGGAGTTTCCCACCCCCCCCTGTCCTGTGTGAGTTTGCCAGTTTCTTAAGTGGAAGACGGCCCGCCGTGATTGGTGCCTTCCTCTGTTCTCTTCCTTCTCCAGCACCCGGCGTTGGCCATCTCTGTCTATGGAAATTGCCGGTAGTTTCAGAGGACGCCCACACGAATTTTTTTTTCCCCCCAGACGTAGTCCGACAGCCGACCAGCGACCGGATCAGTCGTCTCCTGTTTCCCTGATATGGTTGGTAGGCTTATCTATTTTTTTTTTTTTTTCCCCCTGGTCTTAGTGAGGGTGCCAGCAATTACGTAGTCCCTCTTTTTCCTCTATTATCGGCGCCCGCAGTTTTTCAACTAGTTTGCCTTTTTTCTTTCTTTCTCCCCGTTCTTTCTCGGAAAGAGAAAGACTCAATACTTCTCGCGCTTCGGGCGGCCTGGCCGGATTGGCCTTCCTTCCCCGACATTCTTTCACCACTTTCGGATCCCCGTCCATTTTTTGTTCCTATCGGTTTGTCCGGCTGGCGCTTTGTTCGTTTTCTCCCCCCTTTTTGTACCGCTGTCCGTTTTTTTGTTTTACGGAGAGGCACCTTCTCCCCTTCCCTCCTTATTTCTGGTAGGAGCTTTCTCTTACTTTTTCAGCCTTTCGTTGTCCTTGGGTCCCTTTGCGCCGTTGATCCATCCGCCCCCTCTTACTCTGCGTGTTGCTGACAATGATGTCCCCAAAATTCGTACATATTCCGTGTTTGCTGCCCCCATAGCCTTTTTTTGCCCGTGCCTTTTTTTTTTTTTTCCTTTCCCCACTCGCACGTGTTTTTGACTCTTCTCCGGTTTCCGCTAAACTAGACGTTCACCGTTTTCTGTCTCTGCGATTACGGTCCGTTCTCGGTCCTCTCTTCGATCTGTAAGCCTCTTTTTTTTCTTTCCCCCAAACAA
>Ga0179591_1374004_pt1 | contig 12372 bp, 15 predicted proteins | sample CZOMad2_1_08_16f_FD_182891 | JGI IMG/M metagenome (GOLD analysis project Ga0179591, IMG submission 182891) | Vadose zone soil fungal communities from Angelo Coast Range Reserve, California, USA - CZOMad2_1_08_16fungal (PacBio error correction) | ecosystem: Environmental > Terrestrial > Soil >... | reverse complement strand
TCAGCTTCTCCCTAGATGTTATGACCTTTCAAAAAAGTAACAGTCCCGCACTCCCCCTCTTTCTCGCTAATTCCCCGAAAGCTACTATCGCTCGCATGGAGAGTCTTTGAAGCTTTTTCTAGGTCGCCCTCCGCCGTTTTTTTTTTTCATCCTGCCACTTACTGTGTCCTTTCGGCACTTTCTGCCACCCTCATTACGGGCGCTGCTCACATCCTACTTCAAGCCAAAACTTAAAGCAAAATCCCTTTTTTCCCAATCCTTAACTTACACAACGTCATAGATCCACCTTTTTTCTTCCCTGCCGCTTCTGCGCGAAACTGATCTGCCGCTCAATTCCTGTGAAGTTTGAGCCGTTTTGTGGACTTCTCTGAAGGCTTTTGAATTCACCCTCAATCCCTTTTCCTCTCTCTTCTGTAATGGGAGTCGAACACTCCCTTCCCTTCTCTCGATTTCTTAGAACCACTAAAGATTCGCCTCATTACCACGGTTTTGGATCCCTCCAGTTGGTCAAGAGTCCGTTTAAGTTCAAGCTCTTTGGATTTTCGCTCGCGACATTCACAAAAAGAACCCCCCCCTTTCTGATCCCTTTCCCCCAAGCCAGTCAAATTCCATGGTTTTCGTTTCTCCCCCCCTTTTCCCTCTCCCCGCATGTGCCGAAACCTTTCGAAACGCTATCCCACGTCCAGCTCGTCTTCCTCCCAAAACAAATCGAACGCCCCCCTCCTCCAAAGCCTGGTTCCGGCTTGAATTTCTTTTTTTCGTTCTTTAACGTCTCCTCCCATTAATGGACCCTCGTTTTTCTCACTTGTCCCCCGTTTTCAAGATACCTATGCTCAACAAAAAGGACATTAAACGAATAAGTGCGGACGTTCCTTCTTTTAGATTTTTTTCGGTTCTACTTAGGCTCGACTCGTCGAAGTCGAAGAAGTGCCTTGTTTTTTTCTGATCTTCATGCCCCCAATGCTTTTCTGGATGGGGAACTGCCCTTTCCCCCCCAACCCACCCTAGGAAGGACTTTTGTTGAGTTGGTTTCGCTGTGTTAAGTTCCCAGTTTTGTCTCTCCCGGCAATCCTGCTCTCCCCTCTCTTAAGTGCCCTCTCAGATTCGAGAATTTTTTGGAACTTTCTGATCTTCTTCTTCACTTCCATGGTGATTTCTTCAATTTCTAGTGACCCTCCAAAAATTTTTTCATTGCGCTGATCACTCTCCTCGCTTATTAGTCCTTGTTTCTCTCACTTCGTCCCCTGTTTCCGGACCGCTCAATTTTCAACTATGCCAGAATATCGGCGGGTTGGTAGAGATTTTTTTTTTCTTCAGCAACTGCTCGCGCGGTTTTCTTTCAAGATAGAATTTTTGCGCCCAATTTCTCTTTCCGCGTAATCTGGCTCCTTCATTAAGTCCTCACCCCCCTTACATCCTCTATCTTCGTCCCTGGACCTTTGGGAGAAGTCTCGCAGGCGTTTGACAGCAAGTGGTCTCGACCCCCTCCTATCTTTCTTATCCGCCGGCCCGCTGGAGAAGACGAGAAAGACGAGACCCACCCAGAAGAAGGCTACCAGTTTAGAAGAAATGGCCGTGCCGTTTTCCCCTTTCGGACCTAGAAGGAAGAACCCTTCCCGTTAAATTTGCCCTCTCTCTTACTTTCTCTCCTACCCCCCGACGTCTTCTGGAAGTTGACGCCTTTTAATTCCTCACCGTCTGTTTTAAAATCTTCCTCAAACTTCAGTTATCTTACAGTTCCTTCGTTTTTCCTTTTCTGATGATGTCGTGGCCATGACAATTTCTCCCTCTCTCTTAATCTCTGGCATTCGGGACTAAAACGCCTGCGTCATCCAATCCCGGTCTTTTTGTTTTCGTTGACATCCCGTCGGGAATGAGTTTTTGTATAAAAAGTCTGCGCCTAAATCCCCAAAAGAAGACGGATCTTCACACGACAGACCACCCTTCCCGATCCTCATCCTGCCCGCCTCCGATCAGGCAAGCTGGTATTGACCAACTTCCCTCTCTCCCCCCTACCTGTCTTGTTAAACAAAAGAGATGCGCTTTAGGTCCTCGGCTTCCGATGAGATCAGAAAAGAGCCCATTCTTTCTCCCATTTTCTCGACCCTTTGCCTCCCAATCCTTAAAAACTGCGAGTCGATCAAGTCCCTCTCAGCTTTTGTTCTATGCGTCGATTGATCAGTGGCGTCATGTATTATCCGCTATTGTCTCTCAACCAGGAAGTCGCTTTCTCTCATCCCGCGGCCCCAAAGTGTGACTGTAATCCTACAATCCATCTCATCGTGATCCAAGGATCTGCCCTGTGTATTCTCCAAAAACATCCTCGATCTTTCTAGGCAGTTTAATCAAGTCCCCCTTTTGGTGCGTTTTTTTGAGAGATAAGGCAAGAGATTTCCCATTTTTTCCTTCCCCTATTTTTTTTTCGCCGGCTAGAACGTACTCAGTCTGTCTAACGACGTTGTAAACCGTTCCTTTTCTTGACTTCCTCTCCCCCCGATCCTTACTCTTCCATTCGCGCACCGCCACCGCCAGGCACTTTCTTCACTGTGGTGCCGCGTTTGACCAATTCAGCTGACAGCTGCGCACCCTATTTTTCCCTCTTACCTATGTTCCCCCCCGATTCTCAGAAAAGTTCACCCTTTTCCTCCGCCTTCCTCCCTCCCGAAAAGCGGTTAGTGGTTTCCTATCGCTGCTCGGATCTTTGCTCCCAATTCAGTTCGGACTTTTATATATACATTTTTCGCCCGAATACTTCTCGGGGAATATCCTCTCTCCCTCCCTCCTTTTTTTTTTCTCTCCCTGTTCGCCGCTATTCGGATATGAGAGCCCCCTCGACAGAGTTGCGGCCAAGGCTCTATTAGAGCTGAAGGCACCGGAAAGGGACGCTTTTTTTTATGTGGCCTTTGCGTCTCCCATGAAATGGTCTCATTTTAGATTTTCTCCATCCTTTGTTCCCTTCTAATGTGGCGCATGAGCCTGATGAACACCCCATGAAACAGATTCAGATGCGTTCTTTTTTTGCGCGTACTCTTCTTTCGAAGCGATTTTCTATATTCCCTGGGACCCCCTTCCTACTTTTCCTCCCCGTGCGGCGTCTTTTCTTTGATCAACCGGTGTGACTCAATTCATCGCTTTTTCCCCCAGATTCTTTTCCCCCCGAACCGACGCGTGGGTAAAGTGTAAACCCTGTGACCTACCCACTCTCTAGTTGATTTGAAGACTTCACGTGGCTCCCTGATCCATTTCTACACTGGATGACTTTTTCTTTTCCTTAGCTCTCTTTGCCGGCGCTCCCTTCCCTTCCTCAGGGATATCGCTACGTACCACTGACTCCTTGAGATACCCTCTCTTTCTTCATCATTCTGAGTTGGTGCTATCATCCATAAGGGATGTCCCAAAGCTGCGCATGTTTATACTCAGTCTTCAAAGGTTTCATGATTTCCTTTTTTTTTCTCTGTTTTCGCTCAGGATAGAAGATTAATATCTTTCTTCTTGCTCCTTTCGGGCCATCCTTAAACTCATCAATCGCTGGTGGGACCGGGAAACCTGTCTGGGTCGCACCCTAGCCTTTTTAAAGAAGGTTAGGATAGGGCTTTTTTCTCCTCTGCGGTTCCCGGGTCGGGGTGAGTTTTTTACGCATCTCCTTGTTTATTTATTCTCCTCCAGTGGTGTCCCGGAAAACGCCCTCCTTGACGGGCTTCCCACTAAACCCCAAATCCCGCAGTTTATGCCATCGTCATTTGGTGCCATTCCGATAAAGACAGCGGGCTCTTTGAGTTCGATGGAATATCAGACAAGACTTTGTCTGATTTGATGGGCTTTTTCGGCAGTTTAAAAGACATCGCTCTTTCTCAATTTCTGGAGCCGGTAGTCCCACGATTCAGGACGTCCCGGTTGTGAGTGCTCGCCCGTATCGAGCGTTCTCAAGGTGTTGGTGTTTTGTGGTTGTGTCGTGCCTGTGATGTCGGCGTCTTGTCTCTGGGGAGTAAAGAGGGTGATCTTCTTCTTTGCTCTCTGTTTCCTTTTTTTCTTCCTAGACTTCTTTATATTCCTTTACAGCAAGCCTTCCTTCTTATCCTCTAGAATGTGATTCCAGCCCCGAGCGATTGTTCTTCCTCGGTGTAATGCGTTGTCGAATCGCGGCATCAGTACACAATCGTAATCTTTCCCAGCTCCTTTTCTTATATCTCCTCCTTCCTGTTCCCCCAGGACCATTTGCTTTTCGGCATACGTTGACAAGCCGTTCCCGGCAATAGAATGGTACAGATTTTCTTTTGTATTTCAAAAAGTGTCTGATAGCTTTCTAACTGATCTCCGTACCCTATGTCTTTAATTCATTGAATGAGCAATGGTTCTCAACATTCGCACATCCCTTCAGACATGAAACTTTCGGCCTCAGTTCCTCCCATTGATTTCATTCTCTCGTTGGGCAGCTCATTGCCTTTCTGATCCTGCTTCTTCTCGGTTGAGGAAATCGAGGGCATGCTCATAGTATGACCTTTCCCAGCTTTTCTTGCCACCAACCAAAACACCCTCTGGTCCCCTCCCATTTTTTTCTTCTGTCCCTGCTTTAAATTCAGGTTGTCATGATACGGTAATTCTCACCTATCAGCAGACCCCCTTCTGCCCTACAATATCCCAACACGACGCTTCCGCCGCGTTCCTTTTCTCATTCTTCGTTCTGAGTGTTTTTTGCCTGCTCTTTGCCGTGTCGTGCGCGAGCTTTTTTACCTTCGATGACTAGATCAATTCTTCCTCCCGCGCAATTTTTTCCCTTCGTTCCACCTTTTTGCGTCGTCGTGACTCGATCTAGGTGTTTGCTTACCGATTTTTCGATACATTCTTTCGGCTCATTCCGTGGAATCGTCGAATTCTTGAAACACCCGAGCCCGGCAGTTTCTATTTCTTTGACTTACCTGGAGTCTGTTTTGTTCTGTTTTTCCTATCGCGAGAGTCCGAGCTTGAACATCCGGCCTCTTTTGCTCAACCCAACTATTGTATCTTGCGCCTCTTTCAGTTTGAGCCAATGGTGCCTTCAACTCTCTCGCAGGTAAGATAAACGTGCGGCACCAGCATTGACGCTATCGATCGTGGCCAGGGAGGTTGCTTCCGGCCTGCACCCCTGATGAAGGTAATCTCAGCAGGGATGAATTACTTTCTTCTTGCCTCGTCCCTTCATTGCGGCGTCGCGAACTTGCGCTGGTCCCTCTCAGAAGATTGCTGAGGACCTTTTTGGATCTATAGAGGTGGGAGGAGCTTCTTGTGCCACACTTTGGTTTGGCGGGGTTGCGGTTCGTGCGTGACTCCTCCAACGCGTGGAGGTTTCTTTCGACTTTCTAAAGAAATAGTTGTCTTTTGCCGCCTTTTCTTCTCTTTATTGCGCCATTGCCGCGAGAACCATCCTCCTGTGCGCCGGGTGAGTATAGTTTCCACGCCTTGGCGACTTTCTTGCTGACGTCTGTTTTGTCTTTCATACACCGAGTCGAGGAGATTATATCTTCTCCTTCCATAATTCAGTTATTGTGAGTCTCTCTTCCCTGCGATAGCGAGCTGTTTTTCTGAAACCTCACAAATTCAACACAAAACTCAATTCCCCTCTCTGAATTAGACTAACGGCCTCTCCCCCCTTTGAGAGAATTGGGCTTTTTTTTCTTCTTTTAAACCAGCCTGGCTGAACCCATTCATGACTGGAACCTGTGTTTCCCTTCCACTCCCCAAATCCTGACATTCTTTTCGTCGACCTGTCTACGTCCCCAAACGACCGACATCGTTTGGCACACTCAGAACGTCTAAGACCCCCCCCCCCCACGCACTACCTAATGCTTTTTAGACATTTTCTGCGCGCCCCCTCCAAAGTAGCTGGGCCTCTGACCTCATTAATGGCCGAAACCCTTTAATAAGATTTATATGCTCTGACCTTCCTTTAGTGCCCTCCCTCGTCCCACTCCCTGTAAGAGATCTCCCTTCACTTCAGAACCCCTCCTTTAATCTTTACCTATCTCGCGATGTCCTTCATTGCAAAGATAGGCTGTCTCGCGACTTCCCCCCAATATTTGTTTCCCTTAAGCCAGTTCCAGAGTCCTTCTTCACTGTTCCAAATGTAGGAAGCGTAGGAAACCACCTTTCCCCACCGTCTTGCTCCTGTTTGGTAACGTCAAGACAGACTGTTGTTGCTCTTTCTCTCCATTGCAAGATTTTTCCTCTCCTTAATCCCGCCAAGCTTCGATGGAGCTCGATACTCCAACCTCTCTCTCATCCCGCAAGGCCCACCCCTTTTGACGACTCCGAATGGCCGCTGCACTTTCTTTCTTTCCCCTCGAGAGTTCCTTTACATTCCCGGCACCGGCAACTCCCGCCCACACCAAGAGTATATCAGTGCGGACCCGGGAATGCTCCGCGGCCCCCCTTTCTCCGTTGATAGTCGTGGAGAACCTTCCTTTAAGTGAGCCTTTGCGGATGCGCCTTGGCTACCACCCTTATTTCCGCTTATCACTGGGCAAGAAGGTCAACACCAAATAGGAGTTTTTTCGCGTTGGTTCCTTGGTTGGCCCCAATAATTTTTTTCGTCCTGTTCCCCTGCATATGCGCAGGCTCGAGATTCCCCCCATTACTACCTCGATTCTCCCTTTAGACCTTTTTCTTTCACCCGGAACCGCTCGAGCCTCTTTACATAGCCACCCCCCCCCCCCCCCCGATTTGATTCCACCTGCGAAATTGATGGCTTTTTTTTTAACACAACCGCGAAGTATCATTATCCTTCTCCTCATACGAAGGTGCTCCGAATAGACCCCTTTTTTGGACGGAATTTTCCCCCGCCGCTGCCCTAGCTTACCGGGTCCCCTTGGTTTCGCGGATTCTGATCGTAAAAATGATAGAGCGGTTCCCCCCTGTTTCCCTGCAGGATCTGTGCGTTCTCTTTTATGCTGAAGGACGACCCAGCAGACTCCGCCTTTAAGTCTTTTAGAATCTTTGTCGACGAGCCCTCCTTCTCAGGTTCCGATTCCTCATTACTCCTTTGTCGCTGATTCTTTATCCTTGTGATCTAATGCCCCCTCGTCTTCCTAGGACCTTTTTTCCATTCACCAGATACCGCTTCGCAGCCCATTCGAGACGCCGACTAGCTTTCCAGGAAGCGAAGCCTCCCCCCTCCTCGTCAAAAGGTGGCATGATCCCTTTACTCGCCTTCAAACGCTTCCTCTGACTGCTTCCCACCGCCTAGCGAACGAGTCTGTGTGTTCCCATGTCTTTCACGCAAGTCTCTTCCCCTTGCCTGTCTCCTTCTTGATGATTAATAATGTAAAAGTTATTTTCATCAAGGTCTTTCATCCGTTAATGTCACACAACCCCCCGCTGGCTGGTCTGCCTTCAACCTTCCCGGGTCCCCTTTGGTTTTTTCAGGCCGTCCGGATCGTTTTTTTGCTTCCCCTTCCACCCCCAGTCGCGCATAAATCAACAACAAGAAGTCAGACACCATAACTACCCCCCCCCCGTTTCATCGCCAACATCTACCCCTACGGCAGTTTCAAACATGCATCCGCGACCCCCCCTCTTTTCCCCGTCAACCCCCCCCCGAGATTGAGGAATTGAGCCCCCCTCAAAGCTATCCCACGGATCGGGGCTCCTTTCCTCGTAAACCATAATCACTTTCGTGACCCATGAATCAACCGGGTTGATCAAGGCCTGCTCAGATTGGGGATGCGCTTCAAGGAGCAGTTTGCGAATTAGTCGCCATGTGGAATTCAACCCAGGTCGTCGACAGGAATCCTAGCCCTGCGGGCACGTTTCCTCCCCCTCCGCTCTCAGCTCCTCCCTGTCTCCATTTCCTGGTCGCCGGTCTTCCTGCGTTTGGCTTCCCCGACCCAGTACAAATTCCTCCGGAATGGGATCTCGCAGTTAGTCTTGATCATCCACTCTTCCTGTGCGTGGTGAAGATAACCCTATCCCCTTTCCCCCCCTTTCCCCCCCTCGACTTTAGTCCAAAAAGGTATTCCCATATTTTTCAAAGTAGTAAGACGCTGCGCGTTAGATTCACCCTCTTCCCTTTGTAGGCCGATCTTTTTAGCTATACTTCAGAATTTTCGCAACGAAACCGCCGGCCTGCGTCCCTCGGTGTGCCGCGTTTCAGCAAATCTCCCGATTGCGCCCATGATTTTTCCGAGTCCACCTATATTACATCCCGCGCGCGGATACAATCTCCCCCCCGTTTGAAATGGGCGACTCCGGTAAGAATAACGATCGCTGTTGCGTTTACGGCCTTTCCTGTCGCGATATCTCTTTTCTCAACCGGCGTCGTTTGACTCCTCCACATCCTCGGCCCCTAACAGAATCGCGGGATCGCCGCTTGATTCTCTCCCCCCCCCCTCCTTCCTTTTTGGTTTGAGAGATTAGAGAATCCTGAGTATTGCTTTCTGATGCATGAGGCTCCATCGCTCCCCCTCTGCTAGCAAGTCTTCTTTCCTCTGCTCTGGCTGACCACCTCCCTTGACGCCCGCTGGTTTGTCAGGTTGCACATTAATCCTCTTCCGCTCCGACTCGCCTGCCCTAATGTAGTGCCCCATTTGGCGCATCTTTCCGACCACCTTTTGCAACCGAGAACCGCTCCTCGTTTCGGTTCTTTTTGTATTTCGGGTTTAGTCTTCTCCTGATCTTCCAAGATGTGTCAACAATAGGTGTCCTCATCCGTCGCCGCGTCTGATCCTTAGGTGCTTCAAATCGTGTCTTTCCCCACGTTTCCATCGGGTCGAAAGTTTTGTCTTATTCCCCTTACCGAAGCTGGTTGGATTTATGAAACACCATGTCCCCCTTGACCTCTCCAAGATCTCTTCTTCGTTGCTTCGACGACAATGACGTCAAGTTCAATTTCTGATCTGACCTGGTGATGAGGCCGCTTTTTCCTTCGTGTCAGTGTTGAGATTCCTTCGTCGCCTAGAGGGGAATTGAGATACAAATATTCCTTGTAGAGAATAGGCAACGGGCAAGAACCCCGAGTGATGACTTCCAACGATACAACCCAACCCAAACCCCCCCCCCCCCCCCCCCCCCCCCCCAAACCTGCTCCTTCCTTTAGGTTTATTGACAGGTTTAGTCTAGTCTTGCTGTTTCTGCAGTCCTCTCCCCTTTTGTCTCTATTTTTCTGATGCGTCTTACCATCCCTTCCCATCGTGGTTTTTTAAGGGACCAATTATCGCCCGATTGCCGGTTTGAACTGAATTTCTTTGGCTTTTTCTCTTTTCTTCCCTGCTTCGGATCTGTGCTAGGGGTTGTCTTCCTCAGGGTCATGATTCCTCTTCTTATTGCTGATTTAGGCTAGACCTAGGTTTTACAAAACAAGACAAGTCGGCGTTCCCCCTCCCCCCAACACCGTCCTTTTGAGGAGACCCTTTCCGCGTTGCTTACCCTAAGTATCTTTTTCTAAGCTTCTATCCTTGCAGGCCCCCGCCTCGATCATCCCACCATAATTACTGACTTGTAAGTCATCGGGTGGAGTGGCCGTTCAGTTTTCACCCCGACACGTATGTTCCTTCCGCCTTCAGACGTCAACCTATTCCTTTGAAGGATCCCCCTTTGAGGCGTTCCCGTTTTTTCCTTTCCAATGTTACTGATGTTGTTTTTTTTTTTTTTTTTTTTTTTTTCTTTACCTTTTCCCCCCTGGCGGGCAGCTAGCCAATCTTGTCCTGCCTTGTGATCTCGGTCCCTTTTCTTCTCTCTCCATTTTCTCCTCCCTTTTTCGGGGGTCATCTCGAGCGAGAGCTTCCTTCTTCCTTCCTCCTTCTCCTCTGACTAGTCAGCCAAGATTCTCCAGTTATACTCTTTATGTCTTTGTCGAATCTCGTCAATAACTCGTAATTTTCCGCCTTGGCTGCGTAAGGCGATCTTATCAACCGCGCGAGCCTTTAAGGCCAGAGACCAGACATTCCCGGATATCCCTGGTACTTGCATCGCAGTTCCCCTTTTAGTATCTTTCGAGAACTCCCTTCCAAGAGAGTAGGCTCGTGAACCCACTTACGTCCAAGGTTTTACTATCAATTGCAGCCGATCCCCCATCTCTGTGTTTGGGCAGAAAGAGATTCATTCTCCTAGTGGTTCATGCCCTTAGAGACATCTTGCCCTTGTTTCCCCTAGGTTCGTCAAATCTGGCTTTACTTCCCTGTAAACTTGAGAAAGATTTCTGCAAACCCCCCCCCACCAATACCTTCACCATATTTTTATTATTTCCCCCTCTATGTTTTTTGACTAAGGTGTCACCCACTTAGATGTCGCACCTTCTTCCGAATCGTTAGTAGTCCCTCTCCCCCAGTACCAACGTAGACGCTGCGCATCCCCTTTCAGTTTTTAATCCTTTGGCGTTTTGGTTGATTTCTTTCTTCGGTTCCGTTTATCGAGGGTCAAGTACATTGGGTACCCCCGATAATTATCACAGCTCTTGAGCCGCCCGGGTCGTAAGCTTTGGGCTTGTCGCTATGCAGAGAGATGAGTTTTTTTTTTTTAACTCGATCTCGGTCTGAACTATTTCAGCGTGTTCGGCTATTCCGGCTTCCTGATGGTCGAGAAAGGCACCCTGTCCATGCCGCTTCATGATTTCTTGCCGTTACCGTCGTCATCTTGTTACGTCCTATGCTACGCGCTCGATGCTATTTGAACTCTTCCCGGCCCTTTTCCCTGGGCTTTGGCTCAACCCACCCCTCTTGTAGTCGATCACTTGATGCCAATGGTCAAGTACATCTTAGACCTACTGAAACAGGCAGTTTAACGCCCAATGCTTGACTCTCTCGTTTCTCGCCGGAAATGTTGTGCTTATTTTGTTTGGCTGAAAAAATTATGTCGCGTTCGCCATCATTTTTCACTGTGAATTTGAATTAAGTTTGAAGAGGCAAGTCCCTCGGTTCGCGTTGGACCTCTGCATGCTGGCCGCGATAATGAGAACCAGGGAGATAGTCTAGTTGTCCTTCGGTAATGTTTTCCCCACAAAGTTAGGTAATGTGGAGTTTCGCCCCCATTTTCTTTCTTCTGCTTGCTCGTTCCTTTTTTTTTTTTGCACCGCGTTGGAGGATGTGGCCTATTCGCCAAGCCAATTTCAAGTTACGCATTGACTCCTTAGGTCTTTCGCCCAGAGTGACAGAAGAGAGCCGATTCCCTCCTGCGCTTATTTATTGGGGCCTTCTCTAGATGGATCTGGTGATTCTCATCCTTTTGGAGGTTATACAGATGTGAACGCCGGAGATCTCTCTCATTGGCCATCCTCAAGAAGTTGGGTTGTTTTTTTGCTCGTCTTCTCTTCTCACGGCTCGTCTTTCCCTCCCTCCCCAGAAAGAAATACTGCGACTTCATGATACTCCCGTGCAGCGAAGGAACGAAGGTGTCTAGTGGCGCCCCTCGGGCTTATGCCGTCAGCGGCACTTCCGCAAGTTTCGTCGAATCGCCATCCTCCCATCCGGCTTTCGATTCGCGCAGCATAAGTCCCCCCCATCCAACCCCCCGATTATTGCCACCCTCCCCCTTTCATTGTTTCTCACAAAGCCACTTAACGCCCCGAACCCAACGTTCTACGATCTCAATGGAATTCTCTCCCAATCAGTTTCGCCTATTCCTCCCAATTCAGCGCTTCCCTTAAGGCCGTCCCCGTGCAGCTCAATGCTCTTCCGGAATTCTTTTCTCTTCTTGCCGTGCTCCATAAACCACCTCCCCTGGCCGCTATCGATAGAAAGGCTTTTTGCTTGTCAGCCCTTCATCTTTCCCATGCGTCGTTTTCCTTCCTTAGATTGCATACCTGGTACAAGAGGCCTAGAGGAATTACAGTTTTTGTGCTCAAATTCGGAATAGTTCTTCCCGCAATTTCAAAGTAGGGCGCTCCCTTCCCCACGCCATTTTGAACAAAGCCTCCCTTTGTTACCCTCCCCCAACCATTTATTTCCCTCTTTTCTCGTTCTCGGATAATAGACGAAATGTCTCCCCCCTACCCCCTTCAAAGCCGTTCCCCTTGCTCTCATTTCGAAAACAACACCTAGATAGACTGCTCGACGAACACAATGCCCTCCCCCTGAGCGAAACCTGCGAGGCTCGTGTACCTTGATAGAAACCATTTCCCTCCTCTGGACCTGATAGTCCAGGAAAAGAGCCCCAACCCTCTTTCACCCAGCGCGAATATGGGAGGGCCCAACGCTTCCTCCTTTAGTCATTTTGCGGGTAGCCTTGCAGCCTCCCGTCCGTCGTTAGACCATGCTTCCCTGATGGTCTAGTTTCCGCCCAAACTTCTTTCCTTTCTCCTTTTGAAAGAAGGAAAAAACCCCCCGGAGTTGAACATTTTGTGTAGTTTTTTGCCCTTGTTTGACAATTCATTGGCCTTTAGTCAACCAAATAGAGATCAACCCATTC
>Ga0179591_1343842_pt1 | contig 12372 bp, 20 predicted proteins | sample CZOMad2_1_08_16f_FD_182891 | JGI IMG/M metagenome (GOLD analysis project Ga0179591, IMG submission 182891) | Vadose zone soil fungal communities from Angelo Coast Range Reserve, California, USA - CZOMad2_1_08_16fungal (PacBio error correction) | ecosystem: Environmental > Terrestrial > Soil >... | reverse complement strand
TCTCTTTTGTTTCGTGTTCGCCTACCAAAGTCCCCCCTCCTTAGAGAGGTCTAGATTTCATAACCTTTTTCAAGCTTGCTCTTCAGTCCCCTTACCTTCTGATGCGCATCGACTTTGAATGATGATCTCCTCCCCTTTCTTGTTTACGAGTTGTTGTTTTCTCTCTCTTGTCTCAGGTCTTCCTTCTTAAGGTCTGCGGTTGAAAAGTTTTCCAGAGCAAGCGGACGTTTTCTCTTGGTGTACAGGAGATAACGACGGGCGTTGCTTTTTTTTACTCTGATTTTTTCCCTCCGTAGCCAGTTCTTCTTCCTCCGTCCCCTCCCTTTGACTTGAAAATATTTGATGTCTAAAATGTCCTTTTCGTTGAACGACAGGGACATTTTTACGCCCTTTCCTGCATGATTTCCGTTTACTGACCTTCCCCTTCGTCTTCCCTTTTCTTCCCATCCATTTTGCCAGTCCTCTTTGCTTCCCCCCTCTCTGTCACGCAAGCCCTTGTCAAAGTTTCTATAGTATTTCCCCTCTTTTTTTCCAAGTCTTTTCCAATTTTTTTTTTTTTTTTTCGTACTTGCCCCCGTTTTTCAATGCTCTCAGCTTTTCGAAAAAGGTGATGTCTTTTTTGATTCCAGGTACCTCGCACTGAAGCAGTCCCCCCGACCAAAATTCAGAGGTATCCCGCCCCCAAATATCCTGATAAGGTCTCTCTTCCTAAGCCCTCACCTTTTTAAGGTATTTATAGGCTTCTTGACTTTTCTTTCAAAGAAGAAGGAGTTTGACAGCTGCCTGTGACTAGAACCCTTTGGCATTTCCCCTACGATGAGAGTTTTTTTCCCTTTTTCCTTTTATCTTCTTTCTGACCCCAAGCATGATCGCGCGACAATGATAGATCATCTCCAGCTGAGCGTCGGCCTTTTTAATAATATTTCCCGTTCTCCTCCTTCCGGACGTCCAATCTTTTTCCTGCCCTCATCTCGTCTAACTAAGGTCTCCTCTGGCCTCCCCCACTCATTCCGTCAGAGACTGATTCGTGAGCGGTTCCCACTGGTTGCTCCCGGTACTTGGTAAAGCTCCCTCAAGCCACCTTACTTTCCTTGGACCCTAGGGCTTGCCCAAAACATCTCCCCAAAAGTCTAGAAGGGTTGAAGGACCTTTTCCCTTTTTTCCCCCCATGAATCCCGTGTCCACTCCTCCTCCCATATTTTTAATTGTTTTGATTTACCCGAGATGGTCCAATCTCTAGTCCATACACGGTTCGTTTAGTCTTTCTCTATACAATGTCTTTCCCTTCTTATCTTTTATTTTTAAAAGTCTCCTTCCTTCCCCCGATACTCTTCAGCCCTGAGAGGGAAGGCCGGATGCTCCAGCTTCCTAGTCTGTTTCCCTTCTTGTGAAACGTCCCCCTGCTTAGACCTCTGTTTCCTCCCACTGAACAAGGGGTCCTTGAACCCCATTCCCTTCTTTCTTTTTTCACCCGACATGCAACCCCTTTTTTTCAGTGTCTGTCGAGCGATAGTACAGTTCCCCTGAGCTCTGCATACCTTGAACGCCCCTTTCCCCGGAAACGACTTTACCCCCTAAAACGCCGCCTCATAACCGCCTCCTCAAGCCCTTTAATGTCCTTTCTGAGGTAACGGCTGACAGATATCCCTGATGAAGGCGGCACGAATACGATTCAGCATATTTCTTTCTCCCCCGTATGTCCTCCTCTTCTTAGATGGCGATGGGCTTCCTCTTTTGCTTCAGGGCCGCACTCCCCCGCTGCTTGACACCTTTCCCCGGTCTTCCCTCTCCGGAAAATTGACCGTTCGCTTCTCCCTCCACATAATAGACTCCTAATCTTGTTCCTTTCAGCCTAGAACGCGCTGCAAAGATCCCTCCCTTACCTTCTACAACTCTTTTAAATTTCCAGGTTACGCCTGCTCTTGAGAGCTTCTCTACCCAACCAACGTAACGTTAGAGATTTTTGCTTTGGAGCTAGTATCTATTGGAGTCGCCCTCCCCTATACTTCCTTTTAGCATCCCGGGTTCCCTACCTTTATTGCAGGCAAATGTAGAAGGTGATGCCCTGCTCTTCGACCCCGGCCTTCTCCCCACCTCCCCGTCACCTATCCCCCCCGTGTGGTTTTCCTTTCAAGATTAGGGAAATCTCAGCTCCGAATTTCCCATTCCTTCTTTATTTCGCATCTCTCCTCTCCAATCATAGTTGTCTTTATCAGTTGCTCCGCTGACCCCCTATCTTTACGTTCCCCCCCCCCCAACCTTTTCTTCCCTTTTTTTTTTGTTACAAAAACGTTGACGCTGTCCCATGCAGATGACATGCGGCATCTTTTCTTGTCATTCAATTTACCCCCTGGCGCACGTCTACCCTCTTTCTTCCTTGCCACCACGCCACGCTCACGAGTCCAGTTTTAAATGGTCAGTTCTCGGATCTCCTCGTTACCCCTCCCCTACCCCGTCTTCGGCCCCATCCCAATAAGGTATATAAGTATGTCTACTCCTAAAGTCATACGGATTTTTATAGATCTCTTTTTAAAGCTTAGCGGAGGATCCTCGGGTTATCTTTTTGTTTTTTACCTGGGCTCTCTCCCTCGTCCCCACTTCTTTTGTTCATTATCGTATCCTTAGTCGCGATCAGACGTCAGTTGTTTTCCACAAGAAGGACCCCCCTTGTGTTGTATATGGTACTCTTGTGGATTGCGGTATTAATTCCCCCTGGAATGACCATTCGCAGTTTTTGCCTTGCCCCCTCCAGCTATCCCAGTTTTTGTTACTCTTGAGAAAGACGGGAACCGACCTCCCCTCCTGCACTTTTCTAGAGTCCCTGACCCCCTCCCCCGTCTTTTACTCCATTCTAGAGCGATTGGCAGTCGCTATATTAGATTTTTCCCCCTTGTCTGCCTTTCAAATTGAGTGCGCCTTTTCATCAGAAATGCGGGTGGCCCAACCAATCTTTCTTGCCCTCTTCTCTTCCCTTTCACGATTTGCCTCGTTTTCCCAAATTAGATTCTTCAGGGAAGACGTTTTGTTGATGCACGAGTTATTCTTAGTGCCCGATTGCTCACCACCCTGTTGCACACCTCTCCCCCCAGTGTTCATCTTTTATATGCCCCGCCTTCCTTTCATTACCTGGATTAATTTCCGTTTCCTCCGAGAACGTTCTTTGCCGTCGATTCTTTTTCTCTGCCTTTTCTCTCCCCCTGCGGCGCCGACACCCGACTGAGGTATTTTTCCATTTCCGCACTGGGTTCCCCTCCCCCACTCTCCCCCCTCCAATTCTTTTTCTTCTTCCCTTTTTAGTGATGAGTTTGAAAACGCTCCTCCTATTAGGCAATCCTCGTTTCTCTCATTGTATCCCTTTTTTTCGCGATTATCCGCTTTGTGTCCCCCTGGTCCTGGATACTTTTTCAGGGTAGCTTCCTTTCTTCTTCTCTAGTTCTGTAAGGCATTCATTGGTTTGAAATAAGTGGTAACGCGATATTTAGCTCTTGTTTTTTCTAGCTTTGATTGGTCCCTTCCCTTTTCAGTTCTTTTACAAGATGGGACGAAGCATTTCCTTTTTCCTCTTCCGAGTACTGTTTATTTTGACCTTGGCTTTTTTCATAAGCAGAAAAGGACCAAAATGGGACACTAGTCTTTAGATGAGCGAAGGGAAATCCTTCTTTTCTTTAGCCTTTTCCCTTTTCCCCCCCCCTTCTTCTTTGATACTGACCTAATCTTTTTTCGGTTAAGGCTTTCTCTTGTAGAAAGTCCCCATCCCGGTTGTGTTGTTTTTTAAATTCAGTTTATTACTCCCACATTTGGCTAGTTTCCCCCCTTCCTTCTCCCAGCATTCATCCGTTTTTTTCCTTCGACACTTTAGAACTGACTTTTCTTTTCCCCAGACCTGGCCTGTAAGGCCGACTCTTGTAAAAATACAAACTTATGAACCCCACCCTCTCCACTTTGCTGCGGTAATTTTTACATTTTCATTCGCTACTGTCACCCTTTTTATGTAAGCTCCTTAACCTTATCGAACTAGGTTGGAGGTGGATCCCCATCCCCCCCATGACTACACTTTTTCTTTCTCCCCCTTCAGGCAGGGGAACCTCCCTTTTTCTCCCCCCCCGGCGATGGATGTTAAGGGTCCCCAGCCCCTGATGGCCCTTTACTGACTTAACCCATTCAGACCCTAGACGAGAGTTTTTTAAGCTAAACGGGCATCGAACCAGTATAAGATTGTCTTCAGGCTATAAATGGTTTCGGAGCCCTCGTCCCCTCCCTGCCTGAAGACTTATTATTCATGTCCCCCCTTTTTGTCCTGGATAGCGGGGCATTTCGATTTTCACTCTAGGGAGATTGCTCCTTTCCTCTCAGTGAGATGAAAACACAAAACAAAACACCCAACACAACACCCCCACCCCCAACCAAACCCAAAACCAAAAAACCCCTCCCACCCCCCCCCACACCAACAAAACCCCCCCCCCAAACCAAACAAACCAACAAAACCCCAAAACCCCCCCCCCCCACCCCCCAAAAACCCCCAAAAACAAAACAACCCCCCCCCCCCCCCAACCCAACCAACCCCCAACAACCCAACCCCCCCCCCCCCCCCCACCCCCAACCCCCCCACCCCCCCCCCAACCCCACCAAAAAACCCCCAACCCCAACCAACCCCAACCAAAAACCCCACAAAACCACAACCCCCCCCCCCCCCCCCCACCCACACCCCCCCCCAAAAACCCCCCCCCCCCCCCCCCCCCCCCCCCCCAACAAAAAACCCACCCCCCACACACCCCCCCCCACCCCCCCCCCACAACCACCCACCAAAACCCCCCCCCCCCCCCTGGCTGTCAAAGTTCTCTCCCTTGTCTTTCCCTTTCCCCTTCATCATCTTCTCTTAGTGACTTGCGGTAACAAAAAAAGCACCGTTCCGCGAGAGGCTGTAACGAACGAGTCGCCCCCCTAGCCCTTTTACCGGAGTCAAATTTCCCTGCCTGCCTTCCAGAGCTTTACTGGTCATTTCTTTGATGCCGGCAAAGAAGAAACCTTTAGAGTCATTCATCCTTTCAGAAAAGGTATTGACTTTCTTTCTATTCCCCCCCTCCAGGCAGTACTTTGCTCCTTTTCTTGGTTCTCTTTTTTAAGCTTTACTGTCGGCGGAAATTCTGCCTTTCTCTCCCAAATCCTTCCCCCCCTATAGTGGTCGATGATGACCGGATGGGGCCTTTTCAAGTCTTTTTCCTCCAGTCCCTGACTTCATTTTCCTCCCCCTCCTTCCTTTCCCGCCCCAACGATTCTTTGATTCTGCGAGTTAATACTCTTAAATGAACGCTTTTAGGTCGAGCGGAGAACAGGTCTCAAATCCTGCGTTACAGGTTATCCCATCCACGGTAATTATACCCCTTGCTCGGTTTATTGTGCGCTCCTTTTCATTCCCCAACGCCATTATCCCTATTATCGAGCAGCTCCCAGATCGGTTTGCAGTTTCCCTCGTCCCCCCTTTTTTCACTTCATTCCCCCCCTTACTAACCCTGGCTTGTTTTTTTTTGGTTTAAAGTTAGTAGAGCCGGTTTAATAGATTCTCAACCCCAGTCGAGGTAGCCCCCGTCAGTGGCGTTCACCTGAGAGCCGGTTGGGCCTTCCAGGACCGGTTCCCTGGTAGAAGATTCCCAGCAACCAAGAGAATAGACTTCCCTTTTTGGTGCCATCGGGCGCAGAAACCCCAAATCTCTTCCCCCCATATTTGTTTATGTCAGTACCCACTCCCCTTCATGAGTTTTTTCAACCATGCTCATTTTAACGAAGGGCCTCTACCCCCAGAAGCAATTTGAATTAGTATTTGGTTCAACCCCTTCCCTAGGTCCAATCAGATTCCTCAGTTGTTTTGTTCTTCTTTAGGTGCTTCTTCGACCTAGTGAGATCCTGACGCTCAGGCCGAAGGAGGCAACCTTATCCTTTCCTGTAGGCCCCCCCTCAGTGATAGACATCGCAGGGTTTTCCTCCCCTAATGCCTTTCCAGATGCCATGCGTGTGAAGTGGAGCAAAATATGCCCGCCCCTCTCCCGCTGGTGCAGCAAAGTACCATCTCCTTCCTTTTTTTTTCAAACTACGACCCTTCCAATCGAGCTGGAGTCCCCTCCTCTCCTCTAACCCATGTTCCACGTACTGTTATTAGACCCTCCACTTTAAAGGCCTAATTCCCCCCATTCCCGACTACTCGAGACTAATCAGCCCCATGAAGGCCGGATGGATTTCCTTTTTTTCCCTTTTTAATGACTAATTGATGCCCTTTCTTATCCTGCATTTCTAGTCCAGAGATTTTAAATAGGTAAGATGACCCTTCTGAATGACGGCACTCTTGTAGTCCAATGTTCCCTTCCCTTTTCTTTAATTCTAAGACCTCCCCCTGCATCTTCCCTTTTCAGGTTAATACGTTCCCACAGTTGAGTTTTTGAAACATTGCTCCCAGATAGATTTTCTAGTCCTTCTAATGCCCGGGCGTTTCCTCGCTACGTCCGTTTTTTCCACCCTTACCATTTCCAAAAACCCCTGTTAGAACCTTGTGTAGCGCCCCGGCAACCAATAGACGTAATTCTGATACAGCCCGGCCCCAATTCTGACCCTTATTTCTTGGTATCTGCTGCCCAAGTAAACTTTTTGTAGAATATCTAATTCTTTCGTTCAGTAGGGACCGTATGTCCGTCCTCCCTGCTTCCCTTTTGTACCTCCTTTCTCTATTCCCCACTATTTCCTGTAAGCGCCCCCCCCACACAGAATGAGTACAAGACTCCCGCACGAGTCCTTGTAGCCGAACCGAGTGCCTTTTCGTCCATTCTTACTAATCTTTTTTTTTCCTCTCTCCATCCTCATTTTAAGGAATACTCTTTTTTCTCTGAGAGGAGACCCTATGTTTTGAACTACAAGGGCTATTTCTTTTACTTTTCCTAACCTTCTTTTCTTCCCCCCCAAAGCGTTCTTTTTCCTGACCGGAGATGACATATTCTGAGGCTTTCAATCATGGAACTGCAAACTCTCCCCCTCCCCATCACCGTCCTCTTCCCCGCCTTCCCAGTACCTTTAAGCAGTGATTTATTACTTTTCTCTTTCAAATTTTACATCCAAAATGCCGCATTTGGTAGCATTTCCGTCCAGGAGGGTTAAGACTTCCTGCTCTCCCCCCTCTAGTAACGCCCGAACGTCCTAAGTCGGTTTTTTTCTTTTTCACGTTCGCGGTTTTCTCGCTTGCTTTCCCTTGTTCCTGCTTAATCTTTTCGATTTATAAGGGAAGAGCTTCCCTCTTTAACGGTTTCCCCCTGTTAACCCTGCCTTTATTACCCCGGTTTCTCTTTTCCTTTTTGAATTGCACCATGAAATCCCTGGTACAGCCCAGGGACTCCATTATCCTCCCCCCGATGCCATTGGATTTATTACCGTCTTCTCCCCTTTTACTCCAGTCTATCTGGCGCCCGTGCCTTTCCCGTTTTTAAACGAAAAATCTTACCTTGGGGTCCTCCCTGGTCTGCTTTCTTTTACTGCTATCCTCCTTTGACAATTTTGGAGCTCCTTTTACATTGCCAGGCGAATCTTCCTAGCCCTAGGTGGACCCCTAGTTTTGGCACCTTCCCCTCACTCCCCTTTCTCCCGCCTTGTTTTTGGTTAGTTTGACCATCCCCATACCTCTGAGGGGCAGGGACCCCCGTTTGTCTTCTTCCCCGCCCGGGGTTTCTGACACCCCCCCACCAGCCACTGCGCCCTTCTTTAGCTCCTTAATCCACCTTTCCCTTTTCGACTGGATCTTTCTTCGTCGTGATCTACCTTCTCAATTCTATTCCTTCTTCTATTTTCCTTTATTTTTTTATCCTTAGCCATTTCGCTTCTCCCCCCCCCTGACCCCCTTGATGTCTAGAGATTTACAGCGCTTGTGAAACCTCTAAAACTCTTTTTTGGATGTTCCCCCGTTTCCTTGTTCTTGTTTTTTTAAAGCTCCCAAATCTGGCCCTAGTCACCCCTTTTGTTTGCGAGAGTTGGGGTGAGTGGACCTTTTTCTCGCGGTCTGTTGTCCTTTCTCCTCTTTTCTTTCAGCTTCTGCCTCACATGACGCGCTCTTTCTCTCCTGGCGACCTAGACGTGTGAACCCCCGAGTTCCTCCCCCTTTCGCCTTTTCCTCTTTTTTGCGGTTTTTTTCCGTCTTTCTTTTCAGACACGGTTGATGGTTTAGCCCGGGCCGAGCTCTTCTTTTCTTTTTTGCTAGATAAGTTCACCCTCGCCCTGGATTTTTTCTTTTTCCCTCACCCTCAGCACCTCGAGTCCGGCAGCTTTTCTAATTTGGTGTTTTTTACTTATTCAAGTTCAGGACGTCCCCTTTTCTTCCCCCCTTTCTATCCTCCGATTTCCGACCAGATCTATTTGCAGAGATGACGCCTTCCTCTTCTACGAAATACGGTGTGGATTTTGAAGCTGGTATTTCCCCACGTCGGGGTCTGTTCTTTTCTTGCTTTCTTTGCTTTCCTTTTAATACCTGTCAACCCCTTGGTCCTTAGCCCACTATCCCTCTTTCTCTGTCATTTTTACCCTGCGCGACAATTTCTTCACTTACCCCTCTTCTGTGCCCCCCCCCCCCTCCATAACTTTGCGAAGTCATTTCCTTTGTTCAAGTAGCCTGTAACTTCCACGATTAGTGCAAGTCTGCCGACTTTTTATACATCAATTCAATTTTTGCTTTTTGATTTCGTCCTTTAACCCGTTCTTCCCACTTATCGTGTATTTCCCCCCTTCTGGACACACATGAATTCTCCACTTGGCGATGTGTTCTTTACTTGGTTAAAGGCCCGCTTGTCGTCAGTGTTTGTGTTTTCCTCGTTCCTCAATGACCCCCCATTCCGCTCGCTCCCGTCTCGGTCTTTCCAGCTAAAAGGGACTAAACCCCTTCCAGATTTGATCTGCCCACTTTCACTTCAAATGATGCTAACTCGAACGATACGTCTTGTAAGATCTTCCCCCTCTCCCAAATATTTTCTTGTTTTGTTGTTTCCTCTCATTCCTTTGACTCTCTTTCTTCATTTATCCAGTCCGGGTGATTGAGATTTAACTTGTCTCTGTGGATTGTCCTCTCCCTTTCCCCCGGTTCTCGCAAGTTGTAGCATTTCCTCTCTCCTTTAGCTTTTTATTTTTCTACTAATAAGGTTCCTTCCCCCCCCCCCACACCTCCCTTACGACCTCTTTTTGGTGCATACAGAACAGTCCCCATCAAGGCCCCCCTTGGGTGCTTTTGAATGCAGGCGGTCCCTCCGTAAATTGTTTCCACTCCGAGTGTTTCATTGCGTCCCTTCTTCCCCCGGACAGAGCCGCGAAATTGTAATTTCCTTCTTAAGTCCCCTGTCTTGTGACAGAGGAAGCGTCGTTCCGCACTCCAATTTCCTTCGTCCAGTCTCTTCTTTTATCTTTTCTTTTAACCTTCGTGTGCCTTCCCTTCCCTTTGTATTAGATGCCCCGGCCAATCTTTATTTTTCCCAGCTGATGGAACCTTATTTGGTGGTCCCTTCTGTTACGACTCGTTCCCCCCCCCTTTGTTTCCCTCTTTTTTCTTTTTTCAAGACACAAACGATCCGAGCCAGGCGGCTTGCTCTCGACTTCCGAACTCCATGTCTTTCTCTTTCCCCTTTTTTCTACCCGACTTGTTTCCGTGCATTCTTTACACTTCCACTGGAATGAGAAACTACTCTCCTCCAGCGATGGGTTTTTTGCGTTTTTCTGTAAAGTCACTTCTCCCCCCTGATTCTTCCCTCTCTCGAGTTCTTTTTTTCTTCTTGGCCTATATCCATTCTCCTCCGTTCTTAAGACTGAAGAAAAAGCGCACCCTTGATTTTTTCTCTTTCCGATCGTCTCCTTTTCCTTCTTTCCCCTTAGTTCGCAATTAGCATGCCTTCCCTGATTTGGTAAGAGAAGTTTCCCTGTCCCCGGCAAGCCCCTTATCAGATAAACAGACCTTCCCACTCCGCGAAGCCCTTTCCCTCTGGCCGCCCTGCTTAGCCCATCCGTCCCTCTTTTACGACTCTTTCTCTTTCGTAAAAATGACGAAGCGTTTCCCGCCATCCAAAAGACTCATTTTTCTTTAGATCCCCCCCCCCCCCTCGCCCTTTCCCCACTTTGTGTGTCGATTTTCCGTTGGATTTCCTCTACTCGTTCCTTTCAAGTGAAGGCTGAGTAGGTCAAAATCTCCGTGATCCGGTGCTGTCCAGTCCAGACTGGCGCCTTTAATTATGTTCCTTCCTCCCTCTTCCCTTTCTAGTGTGAAGTTTGTTTAACATCGAAAGAGTCGGAGCGTTTTTTTGCAGCAAGCCAAGTCCCCTCACATTTTCCCCTTTTACATATGTCCCCCACCTTGTCCCCTGAAACTTCGAGTCTCTGCCGACATTCACAGTCATTTCCTTGAATCGCGCCCCCTCACCTTTCCGTCCCTAACTATTCCCCCCCCCTCACTCTCCTCGCTCCCTCTTCCGAGCAAGGAAATTGCCCCGTGTTTAGTTTTCCGGACGCCTTCGATATTGAACTTGAGGATGACCCCTTGCCTGAGGCGCTTTCAATAAAATGGTCTCCCTCTTTAACTTCTCGGTGCGTCCTGTTTTTTTTTAGGCCCTTTCGTCAGCAGTCCAGACACGAAGCGCAAGCTACCCGGTAATAATGCTTAACGTTGCGTCGTCCCACTTTTTCCTCTTTCCTCCAGAATTTCTCCCTTTTTTCCCTCGTTCAAGCATCGCTTTCTTCAAAAGCTCCCTCCGGTCCATCCACACCCCCTCCTCAGACCTGCCGTAGCGAGCTTCCTACTCTTCGTTTCCTTAAAACTGTCATTATCTCTCCTGGTGCTTTTTTCCTCTCTGTTTGCCAGTACTTTTTGCTGGAAGATCCCCCGCACGATCCCCTAGTTTCGTGACGTCGGGAGAGACGTTTGCCGAATGACAAATTCTTGTCTCAACCCCTGTTTTTCCCTTATCGAGTATTTTAGGGTCAGTCTCGGCCCCTTTTCCCCTCCTCGTTTTTAGTGCCGCACCGAATTCATGTTCTGTCCTCATACATAATTTCCCCCCCTGTATTCAGCGTTATCTCTTCACCCCCCCTTTTTGTGTTGTTTCTGCAGCTCAGTGACCCCCTTTCCATGTTCATCCGGACCCCGCCCCGTTCCTGGCGGCTTTTTTGAGAAAAAAACGAGTCTTTCGCTAAGGCCCTATGCCCCCTTCGAATACTGGAAATCACTACCAGACTCTTTCTCCTAAGTGCTCTCCCGCGTCACTTCCTTTCGTCGTGGATTTCTCCCCAGGCGCGTTTCTCGATAGACCACTTCCAAGCGGCTTTCCTTTTTGTTACCATAATTCCCTTAGATAGTCACTCCCCTCAATTGCCTACTATGTTTTTTGAGCAGTATTAGTGAGCTCTTCTGAGGGATCGATTCTTCCCCCCCGCTGCCCAAGTTATTAGGACGATCCTGAGCATTTCTTTTTTCCCTTTAAGGTTTACCCTTATTACTTGTGATCCCCCGATTTCCCGGGTGGATTTTTGCAAGTGACATACGGGAGCCTTCTCCCCGCGACTCCCCCCCCTATCTTCCCTTGCCACTCTTTCCTACCGTTTTTTCGAGCCCCAGCCCACTGTAATTCCCCCCCTAGTTTTTATTTATAGTGCCGGCGTCTCACGCAACTCATTCTCCCTTCCCGGGCCTTGGTTTAATCAATCACTTTTACTTCCCCAGCACCCTTTGTTGCCCGCTCCTAAGTTGGAGGTCTTTGCATGTACTTCATTCGCCAATTCTGTTCGAAATCATAGTTTCGAGATTGTTCCCCAATGCTACCATTCCGCCCTCACCAATGTTTTCTCTCTTCTGTTTCAGACTGTGGAGGCTCAGTTTCGAAAGGGTTGCTTTCCGAGGCTTTCGTTTCCTTTGACGCCCCCCCCAATTCCACGAGCTACAGGTTCCCCACTTCTTTACGTCCTACTAGACCAGTTACCAGAAATGTCTTCCCTTCTTAATTCGTGCTCTACAAAAGATAATATTTCATCTTCCTTCCCGTATGAAATTTGACTTATTCCCCTCTAGACCTCCCCCCCACTTGAGTCCCCTAACCCACCCCTCTCTAGAGATTTCCTTTGGTTTTAAACTCTCAATCCCCAACCAAATAAGGGATCGGGGTATGCAGGCCCCACTTTTCGGATTGATTCCAAAAGAAGGTTTTAAATATTTCCAAAGTACCTTTTGCTCTTTTTTGGCCCGGGATGAGTCCTGATTGAAAGGCTGCTAGATGAGTTCTTCTCCTTTATTTGCCCTCACTTTTTATGCTCGCTTTCCCTTTCTGCTAGAATTGATTCTCCCCAACCCGCGTGGTGGATGACCCTGACCTCGCT
>Ga0179591_1358337_pt1 | contig 12373 bp, 9 predicted proteins | sample CZOMad2_1_08_16f_FD_182891 | JGI IMG/M metagenome (GOLD analysis project Ga0179591, IMG submission 182891) | Vadose zone soil fungal communities from Angelo Coast Range Reserve, California, USA - CZOMad2_1_08_16fungal (PacBio error correction) | ecosystem: Environmental > Terrestrial > Soil >... | reverse complement strand
CTATCGGGTCCCCGGCAGTGGTGCTTTTTGTGAGGCCCGCGTCGTAGTAAGAGGCCTCGTCTCTTTTCTCTCCCCCTTTGGTTCAGCAAGAGACAGATATAGCCTAGAGGACCCGCCTTCGTTTAACCCATGCTCGCGCGACGGTTTAATTTGCTTTTTTTCTCAAAAGGCATTCCCGCGAGCCTTCCCGGTATGCCTGTTGCCGTGTTCTCCTTCTCTTCTCTGTAGTGGCCGTTTACGAAGTTCAGAAAGACCTTTTTGCGTTAACCAAGTCGTGATCGGCTCCCGATCTGTTGTCTCCCCTGGCGTGTTTTTCCCCTATTTTTTTCTTCGTCGCGTTGATTGTACTGTCGGCGAAGAGAACGGTTGGAAAGTAGAAGTGTTGTAATGTCGCGTTTTATTGAGCCGCACCCAGTTGGCCGCCCCGACCTCCTCCCCCCTTTTGCCGTCCTTTCGGGTTCGACGCCCTGCTCAGAGTAGTTTCTTCTCTCCCTCTTTAATGGTGGACCCGTAGATTTATCTGTTTACGTCGTCTTAAGCGACCTTTCCGCTCTTACAGTAGTGGTCACCGGAGCCCATGCGCCTGCCTTTTTTATAGGGCTACTTTTTAGGTCGTCGGTCTTTAGATTCTGGAGGTCGCGCCCCGTGTACGGTTTAGATTCAGCTTTCGTTAGGTCGTGTTTCTCTATTTTCTGTAGTAGACGTCGCTTCAGCACTTCCTTTGACCTGTACCATAGAGCTCGGTCGTTCCCTTTTTCCTGAAAGTTTCTTGCGGGCGAGTCGGCCCAGAAGCTCTCGCCCTTCTTTTCTGCGATACGATATCGAGAGTTCAGTGCGATTTGTGTTGTCTTCAAGGACTTTGGCGGGTTTCGGGACAGTGTCACCGGGCTGTTGCCTCCCCCCTCCTTTCGTGGACGTTCGCGACAGTAGCTTAAAAGTTTACCTTCGACCCTCGGCGTTTTCACGAGCCCTCTTTGTCTTCCGTTACGCCTTTTCCCCCCCCTTTCCGCTCCGTCTTCCCTTTCGAGCCGTCACTTTCCTGTTTCCCCCCCGTCTCCGCAGCAGAACGTCTGGAAGTATATTCACTCCCCTCCGTATGGGGCTTCATGTTGTTTTGAGATTTTTTTTCGTCTTAGACATTTTCTGCGTCGATTTGAGTGCCTCTTGGTTTTCTCCCTTTTTTCTTCCCCCCCCCCCTATCTTTTAGGCAGTAGTGCTATGGGCCCCAGCCTAATTGTAACTGTTATTTCCGGTTTCAGTCTAAAGAGCACACATACTTTACGGGTTTCTTTTTTTCGATGTGTCAACGGGAAAAGTTCTTTCCCCTTAGAACGCAGAGAGGCTAATGGTCTCAGAAATATCTTTCTCCTTACCGCTTCCCGCGTTGCCCTTTACGCGGAGCACCCCCGAACCCCCCTCTACCAGCCAACACGAAACACGAACTTCTTTCCTACGACCCTCCTTGACTTTTCCAGACGTTCTTCCCTTACGACCTTCACGTTGACGAGAGTAACGAAGCTCTTTTTCCTGGCATTAGAGTTCAGGAAGTAGACTCAATTTCGTGTTTTACTTACTCGAACCACACGGCGAGCGACCCCCTTCTTTCGCTACTGTCCATATCCGTCTCCGAGAGTTGCCGCCGTTCAAGGGCGCCTTTTTTGGAAGGGCATGTTCAAGCCGATGTGTCTTTGACGTCCTTCCGTCAGCTCTTCCTGTGTCACTGGGAGACTCTCTTCGTCTTAAGAGAGCCTCTTCTTGTCCCCTTTTCGCAACCAGCTACCTCAAGGAACTCTACCTCCTTGACTTTTGGTCAGAGAACCATGAAAAAACCCACCAAAAACAACTGTCCGCGGATGTTACCTGCTTACCGGTGCATTTGCGGGTTGATCTGCCCGTAGCGGCGATTTTTCCCTCCGTCGCGTGGTTCTACGACTGCTTAGAAGCTCTTTTTCTAGCAGAGGTAGCAGTTGAGTGGCAACGCTTTTTTTTCGTTATCGGTCGCCCACGTCAGTGTCCCTCAGTGTCGTTTTGGCTCCGACCAGGGCGTCAAGTTTTTTGCTTTTTTTTTCATACGTAGCAGGTACAATGTCCTTAAACCTCGACCTTTCTCCCTTTACGTCACCAAGCGATCCTGACTCTTGCCTCACCCGAGGAGGGCAAGAAGCGTCAGCCCACTCTTTATTCCAGCCCGAGCATGATGTGCCGGCCGGAAACCCCCCCCCCCCCCACCCCCCCCCCCCCCCCCCCCCCCCCCCCCCCCCCCCCCCCTCCCCCCCCCCCCCACCCCCCCACCCCCCCCCCCCCCCCCCACCACTCCCACCACTCGCCCCCCCCCCACCCCCCCCCCCCCCCCCCACCCCCCCCCCCCCCCACCCCCCCCCCCCCCCCCCCCCCCCCCCCCTGAGAGTTCCATTTTTTTTCTTTTTCCCCTCTCTGTGTTACCTCTGCTCCGATGGTGCAACTGCCGATTCGTGGTTTGTGTAAAGACCAGTTTCGCTACTTATTTCGGCTCTTCCTCTGGAATACTTGAGCTGCGCGGCTTGCGATTCGTCCACGACCGCTCCTCCCCCCTTGAACTTGAGCAGAAGTGTCAGACAAGGGCCTTCTCGGTGCGAGGTTCTCTCTAGCTCCTCTCCCCGCTTTCTTCTCTATAATCCTCCGTTTTTTTTTGAGTGGTCCGGTTAAGAAGGTCTCCTCTCAGATCCCTCTGACACTTCCGCCGTTTCTTGTAGGACCTTCCCCTTTCTCGATGATGAATTGTGAGCTCGGTCGAAAATCGGCTTTTTCCTTCTCGTCAGGTGCTCCCTCTGGCTACGCTCCATCCTTGCGGCGCAGCAGTAGTATTTCCAGCACCTCTACGGCAGCTTCACTCCCCTTTTCTCCGATTTCAACACCCCGTCTGCTTGCACCCCCCCCCCCTCCTCTTCAGCGTTCCGGCCGCAGATCGGGTCCTCTGTCTGTCCCTCCCGTCGGCGGAACGTTTGTCCTACCCCCTCCTAGGCCTCTCCAGGATTTTCCTTTTTTTACTCTTGTAACGCGTCGAAAGGTAGATTTCATCACCTTCTTCCGTTCCTCTCTCTGCGCTTCTTCCTCGTTTTTCTGGTCCAGGCCGGCCGCAAGACGTCGTGACGGGTGAAGGTTAGGTCTCCCTACCACAATCAAGCGGTTCACCGCCTCCTACCTGCGGGCTCCTTATACTACGCCTCGCTCCTTTCGAATTCGAATCCTCTTCCCCCTTTTATGGCAGCTCTCTCCCCCCCAGGTCCGACGTTTAGCCTCCTCTTCCAACTGGAGGCCTTGTTCCGCCAGGTTAAGACAATGCCCTTCTTGTTTTTCCTGCCCGAGCAGCTTTTTCTGAGCGATCTGTATACTCTCTGACTCCTTGCCACGCTTTTGCTCGTATTCCCAACTCTTCGCGGCCGCAAGACTAAGAGCTTCCGTTATTTCCTTCATTTTGGTTCCACCACGGCCAGGTTCCCCAGGTCCCGTGTGTCCCGGGAATTCGGAAGTCGTCTCTTCGGGCAGAGAGCATAGGGCTGGGCTTTTGTCAGAGTCCCTTCAAACAACGACTGTTCGGGGCTACTCTCCCCCCCCGCCCCACGCCGCTGCATGAGGCTGATTATGTGGTGCCTCCCTCTTCCTCGGTATGAGGACGAAGTGAAAGTTCCCCCGTTAGTCTTTCTTGCGTGGTCGGTCATTATAATGAGTCGTACTTGCTTGGCGGTTCTCTGGGTTGAGAGGTGCTGATGTACCCCATCCGGCGACGTCCCTACTCCGCCCATCTTGCTCTCTTCCCAGTCTGAGGGCCGGGATTTCTGGGATCCCGCGTTCCCGGTTACCGCAACTCGCCTAAGATACGGACGAGTTTTCCGGGTCTCGTCCCGCCGTGACCTACCGTCCCCCCCGGTCCCCGCGCACAATGGTAATTACGGGCCTTTCCCCCTCCTTGAGAACGGAACCATAACGATGAGTCATGCAATATCTCTAAGGGCTTCGTACTTTTTCCTTTCCGTCCAACAAGACCAACTTTGCCCCCTCCCACAGGAGCACCCCGCTTTTTTTTTTTTTACAGGGGTCTTCCTCCTTGTCCTTTTCTCGGCTGTTGGGCGAATGGGTTTTTTTTTTTTTTTTTTCCCCCTTTTGCATCCTTCTCTCTGACCTCCGGCGACTCATCGAAACGTCACGCCTCTTTTCACAAGCGGCTCGTACAACTTCGACGGTCGCGTCAACTTGATGCTTTTCCCCTCTCAATCTCAGGCACCACGTCGGCTTCACCATCCCTTTTTCCGTCCAGAGCGACCCCCTCTTTACACTTTCCCCACAAAAACGAGCTCAAGTAATATCGACCTCTTTCATCCCCTCCTTCTCGAGGGAGATGCTATAGAATAGACCCCTCCCCCTCCCCAGTCAATTGCTCTTGTCCCGCCCGTTTTAACACGAGCTCGAATGTCTGGTCCCTTGATTGGGGAGTGAATGTCGCTCCCCCGGACTGATACGACAAACCGAACTTTCTTTCGTTAAGCCGTCACGGACCGGTTTTTTTATTTCCCTCCCGACCTTTCGGACCCTCCCCCTAAAATCGCCGAGAAAGTTCGAATGGTTTGTGACGCCGTGACCTCTTTCAATCTGAGAGTTTTTTTTAAAGTCCCCCTTTCCCGCCTTGAGAGAAACGCGCTTTTTATGCGGAACCCATGAGCGAGCACGTCCCCTACCTGCTGTAAGTGTTCCGGAAAGGTGAATACAAGGGTTCCGCTTCCCCCTTCGTCCGCCTCAATTTTACCTTGTCCCCTTTCCCTTTGGCACCGGACTCGTCGCCTCAGACCTTTCACCCCCTCCTCTTAATTTTTTTTCCACAAGAGAATACTCGCCAAGGACGCTTGACTCTCTACTCTCTTCTTTGGAGAATCAGAAACCCGGTTTCTCCTTTACCGCGCCTTTCCCCCGAGTTTTGATGCCGTCCCACGCCGATTTCGTACGCGTCCTTTAACAACGTCCTTCAGAAATATAGAGCAAAGATCGAGAGGTTCTTCTCAAAGGCACTAGCTTCAAGTCTTCTTTTTCCTTCTCCCCTCCGGAGCGGCATTCCTCGGCGTGTCCCGCGCTCGTCTCAATGATTCACAGGCGATGAGAGAATCCCGGCGTGCAGTTACGCTCCTTCCTCAGCCAAGACGCACAGACTTAGGGGGTTAATCGAGATCTCCTATTTACTAACTACCTTTTTTTTTTGTTAGATTTTCTCGCTTTCCCGGAAGTCTGAGGGGCTCTTGGGCCTGCGTCGTATTTAATTTTTGTCGAGTCGCCCTAAGGTCGAAGCCGTCCTCCCTATCTCCATTAAGCAGAGAAGGCCCCGTCTGAGTGTCTCCCCCTCTCGACTGAGAGAAGACTTCTTCCTGTCGCGCCCCGCCTCCGATTTTTTCGATCCTTTTAGGTGCGACGACTCCGTGCTTCTGAGTCGAGTACTTTGCTTTCTTTTTGACGCATAGAGCTAACGAGCCGCGGACCGCCTTCCCCTCATCCCGCGATCTTCATACTCCTTTCTTCGAAAGCCTCCTGCCTACACCGGCTGTTTTCGCTGTTCGAGGATTTTTTTTCCGCTTTGACCGGGTCGTCGGAGAAGAACTGGGTGTGAAAGTAGGCGTTCCTCCTCGTTTTCGGCTCCCGCACGTTGAAGCCGCCGCACCTTTCTTCCCTTTCGGGCGAAGACAGACTTGTAGGGGCTGCTCCCTTAGGTATTCCGAATCCCCAAAAAACAAAACACTCTCCTTTCCTTTTCTTTTCTTGGACGTCGTCGGACTTTCAAATTCAGGCTCTTCTCTCGTAGTGTTCACGGCTCCTCCCCCCCTGAACGTGATTTGATATCAGCGGGTCTGTCTTTTAGGCCATGGAGGTCGGTTTAATTTTCTCTCCCGTCGAGGCGTAGATCAATTTCCTTCTTTCTTTTTCCTTCGGGTAGAGACCTTCCCTCCTCAGTCCTCTCGCGACCGTTCCAAGCACTTCGAGCTTTGTCAGCGGTGGGAGACGATTCCTTTTCGTTCTGGTAGAAGTGATTAGGAGACGTTCCTTTCGAATTTTCGGAGACACTCTCTCGGAGGCCTTTTTCATATCGTCGGTTTTTCTTTTTTTTTTTTTTCTTTCTTTTTTTTTTTTTTTTTTTTTTTTTTTTTCTTTTTTTTTTTTTATTGTTACGTGTATTTCCCTCTGTACTCTTGACGGAGCCGGTCCTTTGGCCTCATACGTTACTTTGCCGTCTTATCGTACCAGATTCCGTAAGGTCCTTCTTCTTTTTTTACGAGCCGTCGGGTAGCGCTTTTTTCCGCGTCGGCTTTGCCTTTGTCCGGTCCTCCCCCCGACCAGGAAGAGAATGGAAATTAGTTTCCCAGTGCACCGACAGATTTTACGTCTTCCTTACCTCTCGACTTTTTTGATCGGTTTACTTGTCCTTTTTTCCGTTTTTGTGGTCGTAGTATGCTTGACGATCGATTTTCTCTTTCCGGCTGTCCGAGTGGCTTTTGACTTCCTTCGAACGCCTTGGAGCTCTTTGTCTTTATGGAGGCCTGTCAACGAGGTCCCCTCTGATGAATGCCTTTTTCTCCCGGTCAGTTATGGCGGTTTCGTCCTAACGCGGGACTCCCAGTCGAAGACGTAGGTCGATTGAGCTTCCTCCCTCGCTGGTTAAGGACTTTCTTGCTTCTTTTCTCCCGATTATGCGGTCTGCAGACACCAGCGCCCAGCGAAAGACCTCCCCCCTCTGGATTAATTACAACTCCCTCTCCTCATTTCCCATAGCTCTCAACGACTCGGTCCTCTGCTTAACATGAAGCTTCCTTCCTTGCTTTTGCGCGGTAGAAAGAAGTGAGTCCGCGACCCCCTCTGCCCGGAGCGCAAGCAAGATGCCCTTGCCCTTTCCTCTCTTAAAGTACCTCTTCAGTAGTTGGCGGCCCCTTTTGAGTTTTTACCCTTCTGAACTCCAACTCTTTTTCGTTGAGTCGCCCTTCCCTCTAAGTCGTTGTAGGAGTTAACTATCTCTTGTATTTTTTTAGCAGATAGCCCTCCGGCTAGACACAGCCCTTCGGCCAATGAATCAGATCCACTTCCGTCGCACTCTCCATCCAGGCGCTTAGGAGTCCATTTGTGCCTTTCGTTGAGCTCCAGGAGTTGGAAGCTTTCTTCTTCGATTCAGAAGAGCGGCTATCTTTTCCTTCTTCGAATGCTCTAGACGCTGTCTCTTTTTCTGCCAGCTGATTGTGTTCGGTCTAGGATCAGACTTAACACGTAAGGCCGATTCTTTCTTCTTTCAGTCAAAGGGCCGGACTCTTCATCGGATCGTTTTCTGAAGTTGTCTCGTTCCACGACCGGTTAATTAAGCGAATTCTCTCCAGTCGCCCCCCGAGGGGCAAGCGAGGAGTAACTACTCCTTTCCTCCCCAGTTCGCCCGAGCACCCCTCTCTTCCGGTTAAGTACCACAAGTTTTCGTTCCTCGGCCTTTTGTTCCAGCCTGTGTTTGGCGAAGAAGTAGTTTACGATCACTTCTTTTCTACTTCTCTTGACGAATAGAGGTGCCTCCTTTCTTACCTTTTCTCGCTAGACCTAGGAGTGTCAGGCGAGTTAAGACGTTGCCTCTTCGAGCAGAAACCGGACAGATTCTCGGTGGAATCTCTCTCTCTCTCTCCCTATACCAAGCATTTTCCTCTTATATCATCCCTTCCTTTTTGTTGGAGCCGATGTTTTCTTTTTCCGGTCGCGATCTAAATGTGTCCCCTTCTAGGTGGGCCGCGGTCTCCTCCTTTTTTTTTCCCGGAGGCGCGGTCCGGTTCTCATTCGCGGCGGCAGTCTGTCCTGAGCGGGGATACTTTCCTCTACCCCTAGATGGATCACCCGTCCCCTTCCCCCCCAAGCTCACCTTCGTCGCGAGGGAAAAAAGCTTCTTTCCCCTCCCTTTACGCCTGGCTGAAGCCGGGCATCGGCTGCGGGCTGGACCTCCCTCTTTGCTCCCGGCTCTTCTCCCCCCCCTAGCCTGCTGCCTGCCCCCTTCCTCCCCTACGAACGTCTTCGACCCGGTTTTCGAGGTGAAAGTTTCGACATTTCCCTTTTACTCTTCGCTCTGGGCGGGTTTCCAGACTATTCTTTCTGACGGTTCTCCTGCTCGTCTAACATCACACCATAGAGTCTTCCACCGCCCTCTGGACGCTTGTTTCTCCTTTTTTTCTACGCCGCATCTAATCCTCTTTACGAATTTCTCACCTCTAGTAAAAGTTGAATCTCCCTCTACACGGTGAAGAAGCGCGACTACCTTCCCTGTGAGGATTGAAGAGTGGCGCCACTTCTTCTAGTTACGGAAACGGATATGTTTTTTCTCCTGTAGATCTTTAATCCCGCCCCGAACCGCTAGTGATCGGAGAACTCATTAGGGCCTTTTCCGAGCTTCTTTACAGAGGGCTGGACTTTCCTTCCGGTTCCCAACCAAAAAGGGCCCGCGTTTTTTCCCTCCTCGGAGAAGAGTAGCTTTCCCTCTTCTTCTGCCCTGGTGGAAAGAGCGTCACTTTCACCAAACTACGCTACGCAGCCCCTTACCTGTGCCGAATGAAGGAGCTTCTTTTTTTTAAGCTTTAACTTGAGTATGATTGACGCCCCTGGTCCTTTCCCCTTCGTTTCTGGGTAGGGATGTATATTGCCTTTTATTTGTTCTTTTTGCGTTCTTTTTTTGGGTTTTCTTTTTTCCCTCGAGGAGAAAACCCCCTGAATTTCCCCCGTTTTCCCCACCTAGAGGGCGATATCATCTTCTCTGATGCTGCTACTGGAGCCCCTCTTCCCGTTTGACCTCGCCCCTCTCGAAGACTTTTTGTCAGTGCTTATCGATGGCCTCCGGGAATAAACTTCCCCTGCTGTAAAACCCCCTCTAACCGGCACCAATCCTTTTCGATTCCCAGTAGCAAACCCAGTACTCCTGGAGAGACTCACTTACACCGACACCACATCCCCCTTTCCTCAAAGTCCCACCGATACCGTTCGCAGGAACCTTCCCAGTACTCTCCTCGTTGCGGGGGAGATGCCACGTGCCTTTTTCTTTTTTTCCGACCGGACCTCCGCAGGAACTTTCCTATCAATACCTCTCTAAACGCCTTCCGTTTCGCCTTTCCTCTAGCTGGTAGAATTCGCGACCCCTTTGCACCCTTTTATTTACCCCCCCTCCCCCTTTCTCTCAAAGAGCGAACGATAAGGTCCTGCATTCCCACCCCGCCCTCGCACGTAATCTCGATCTCCGGTCTCCGACCCGACTGTCCGCGCTGCTTCGCCCCCTTCTCCTCGCCGCCCGTACTGTCGCACCCAAAGAGGCTCGAGTCTGGTACAGTTGGTCTTTTTTTTCTGCTTCCGTCTCTACATAAACACGGCCCCCCGCACGTCGATGACGATGTGCCGGAAGGCTCTCCCTTCACCGACCGTGAGCGTTCCACTACTACGAGATCCCTTCCTGGCCACTGGCCCCCCTGGGTGCCGCGTGGACCACAGCCCGGCGAGCTCGGCATTTCCCCTGCTGACGACCCCCAACACCGACGCGAAGCGTTTGATGCCGTGAAAACCCTTCGCGCTGAGCCTCCCCCTTTCCGCGCGCTTCGTCGCATTCTGTGCGGGACGGCAATCTTCGCGACGGCGCTACCGAACCTTAGGCGGGCACTTGGTAATCGTACTCGACTCCCCTCGATAACGCCGCGAACCCGACTACTTTTTACTCGGCCCTATCGCTCCCCGCCGCTTGAGAGATGATCAAGAACTTGCTCTCCTTTAACGCGTTCCGGGTCTCGTCTTTTTTTCGTACCCCCAGCTAAACTAAATATCCCGGACTTTCACCCTTCCTTTCAGGCCAGCCTTCGAAGAGGTCGGGGCCCCGTTAGGAACCCCTACCTTTTCTCTCTCTAGGAAACGCCCCCCTTTTGGTTTTTGTCCTTTCTTCGGCGTGGAGTCGTAGCTCGGCTACTTCGACTGCCGCGAGCTCGACGAGGCCGGATGGCGCCACGACGCGGATACAGCTCCTTCTCTCATTGGGATAACCGGAGGAAGTCTCCTCTCTTATCCCTTTTTTGTATAGTTTTAGCATATACTGGGATCACCGGAAGGGATGAGGGTCTCTTGAGCCGAGTCTTCGGATGTCCCCTCTGAGTCGCTCCCTTCTTTCCTGAAGCGTAGTTTGACTCAGCAGTACCTTGCCGCTTAGGGAGCTCCATGCGTCGAATTTTCCCTTGTTGAGTCCTTGTAGCCACCCGCGCGCTTTTCGGCGATCTTGCCTCAGTGACGTTGTTCGTCCTTTTCCGAGTGGGAGTTTGGACGCATCGAGGAGTCCCCGTCTTTCTTTTTCTTTCTTGCTCCCTCCGCTCCGAAGGCGTATCGCGGCTCGCCACCGGTGGGTTTTTAGAGAGGTACTCTTTTTCCCGGGTCGTGGTGATGAGGACCGTTTAGACTACGTTTTTTCCCTTTTCCTCGCCTTGTCGTCCTCCCTCTTGTCCTAGCAGCCGTTGAGTAACGAGTGATGCTCAACGCGCGTTACAGCCTGTTGTTCTTGAATTGAGTTGCTCCCCCCTCTCTCTTGCTGCTCGGTGACGTGCGCCCGCTACAATTTGCAGATCGCGCTGTCGTGTCACGGGCATCTTCCCCTTTTTAAGGGATCGCGGCCCGGTGTAGGTCGTGTCGCGGCATGCTTTCTTTTTTACAGATTCCGACGGCGTTAGCTTTTTTTTCCAGTTCCGGTTGAGAAGTCGGTAGTAGAACCTAGCCCTGTCTCCCCGGCCTGTGTAGTCCTTAGAGTTAGTGTTAAGGGCCGGTTTTTATCTTCCCCAGTCCAGCTGGTTCGAGTCCGAGAGTCAGCCGCGTAAGGCAATTTCTGCCTCCTCCCCATATCTCCCGGCTGTCGAGGTATGTTGTATGAAGGTGAATGAGGGGAGCTCTTCCCTGTTAAGTTCGGTTTTTAGCCCGGGGGTGCAGCCTCGACGTGTTTTCCCAGCTCTTGCTGAGACTCGCAGGAGCCTGTGTTCTCTCCCCCCCGTTTAGTGGCCATTTCCGTCCCTGTCTTTTCAGCCACTGCTCTCCTGCACTTCGGGCAATTTCGCCCCGCAGCCGAGCTCGGACTGTGAAGCCTGCCGGTTCTTGGTTTTGCCTTTTGTGGTTTGTCTTAGTAGAAAATGTCCGTAGCCGCTCATTTTTTTTCGGTTCTTTTGCTACGGTTCTAGCCCGATGAGCGCAGTTCGCCCCCCGTCTTCGCGGTCATTGTCATGGTACCTGAGTGGTTAAAGATTGCAATTTGCCAGGACGTATCGGTGTTCTTCGTTTGCTGATCAGCGGAATCCCTTTTCGCCTGCCTAAGACTCCTCGCTTCTATCCCGATGCGTCAGAGTCGTCTTCGTTTTGCTCTTCTGGGGCAGCATCCTATCAAAAAGTAACCAAACCTTCACAGCCGTCGCATGACAAACTCCCCCCCTAGACTCAGGCCCTGCCAGTTGCAGTCCTAGTGGCCTAGTCTTTTTTCCCAAAAGAAGCTATTCTTAAGAGAGTTGGGCGTTAGCCATAAAAGGGTGTAGTGCTCTTTTAACCTGTTCCCCCAGGAGACGCAGGAGTTCGTTCTTTCTACTTGAGATCAACGTCTAAGGATAGTTCATCCGCTTCCCCTTTTCCGTGTTTGAGAGGGATGACAAGTCATCCCGCTCGGTAAAGGCCCGCTAAGGAGTGCTCTTCCGAGGAGGCTTTCATTTTTTGCCGTCTAAGCTCTTATCCCCTAGGCGAAAAGCTCTTTTAGTCAACCGCCTCCTGGACCTTTCCGGTCCTGACAGCCTCCCTTTTTTAGCTCTTTCTGGTTGAGCTTTCGTTGTGGAAGTTTGGAGGGGACTTTGATCAGTTGGTTTATTCGTTCCCCGATAGGAGTCTCGATTTCGGCAGAGAGCTGGCCATTGTTCTTTTCTAAGTCTTATGTGTGTGATTTGCTTCCAGCCAAGTAGGTCTCCAGCTTTCGTGGCGTCTGGCGACCGGCGCGCGCCTTCCTCCCCCCTTGCCTCAGGCGCCGGTATCTTCCATAGAACTTGTTAGAACTTTCCCGTAACGTAGCCGAGTTGCAGCCGCGTCGTCTCACATCGCGTGAACAATAGAGTAGTTCAAAGGCCTATATGCCTGAGTCTTAATCCCCAGAGGTCTCCTCGGAGACGCAGTTCCCTCCGGAGTCCCGAGTAACCTCTTGAAGAGGCCCGCCCGGGATGATAACCTTTCCCAAGGGGTCATTAGAGTAGCCCTAGTCTGGAAGAGGAGCTGCCCGGCGATCGCCAGCGCGCCCCTAATTCAGTAGCTTTCGACCCTTCCCAAGAGGATGGTGAATCTCGTCTTCGAGCCATGATCA
>Ga0179591_1260169_pt1 | contig 12373 bp, 14 predicted proteins | sample CZOMad2_1_08_16f_FD_182891 | JGI IMG/M metagenome (GOLD analysis project Ga0179591, IMG submission 182891) | Vadose zone soil fungal communities from Angelo Coast Range Reserve, California, USA - CZOMad2_1_08_16fungal (PacBio error correction) | ecosystem: Environmental > Terrestrial > Soil >... | reverse complement strand
TTCCCTTCCTCCCCCTCCAAACGTCCTCTCCTTTTTTTTCTAGTTTGCGTCGTCAGCCGTGACGACGGCGATTTTAGAGTCTCTCCTACCATTTATATGACGCTTGAAGGAAATCATACTGTTTAGGAGCTTACATCACCTCACCCACGGCCCCTGGGAGTGATCCCTTCCCCTCCAGAGTTTTTTTAGGGTAGCACGTGTACCCTCAAATGGCAGGTTTGGTACATTCCTTCCCCCCCCCTCTTTCGAAGCCTCCCCTTCCCTCCTCCTCCTCCACTCCCGCGACTGCGGAATATTCGTCGAGGATGTAACCTCAGCCCTCTTCTTCTTTTGCTCCTTTTCGTGGATTTTTTTCTACGAATTATCCGTCTCCCTTTCACGGGCTACTTGCCTACGAACTCGGCAAGCCACTAACGGTTTCCTCTCCAGCGGATCCGCGCGAGGATACCGGCGTTCTTCCGAAGCTTGCAGGTTTTCCTTCTTTCTCCAAATCCCTTCTTCTTTGACCCTGCACTTTCCCCTTTTTCCCCTCTTCATTTGGACTATTTTTTTTTGGGCTCGTTTTCGGTTTGTCAATTTTCACGTCTCCTGACCGGAGAGTCCCCCTAAGAGGAGATGTTTTTTTGCGAGCAGGAGCCCTCGCCCCTTTGCAAAGATGTGTCTTCCCAGCTTTTGATGGCCTCGCCCCTTTCCAACAATCTTGCTGAGTTGATCTCTTTACACCCAATCTCGGGTTTGTGTGTCAAAATAGGTAGATTCAGATCTACTCTCCCCCTCCCTGCGCGATCCTCCTTTGAACACCCCCCTCTCATCTGTTTCCGCGAAACCCCCCTAACACCCCTGCCCTTTTTGCTCGCTTGACGGCAACTTATCCCAATCGTATTGGAGTTACCGTCTCTTTTACGTCTTGTACGCAGGCCATCGTCTAGCAGATAGGTCTGAGAGTCTTTTAGACGGTTGATTGTGGATGCATGTTTCCAAACCCCCATCGTTGGTCGCGCCTACCTTTTTCCCTACTTTCCCAATTGGCCCCTTCCATGCGCAATCTGCACCGCTCACCCCCCCCTCTCCCCCTTCCGACGACAATGTCCTGCCCTCGACGCCGGATATGCCGCGCAGTGGGTCGTTCCGGCCAGTTCCCCGTAATGATCTCTCTCACGCGGGATGGACCGGGTTCTTTTCTTCTCTTGTTTACCCCCTTCCATTTTTCTTCCCTTTTCTTCTATAGTCGGTTGGATCGGAAGCAGTGGCTTAAATTCTAGGATTTCAAGGGGACGTTCCCTACACCTTTCAATTTTTAAGTCTCTTAAGGTCACGCTCCTCCCTTCCGATCTTTCGGGGGTTCTCCGACGATCCTCGGTCGGACTCCCTCTCTTTTAGGTGGGTCTGATACTCGACCTTGTCGAACCCCGCAGATACGTCTCTCCTTCCTTCTTCGGCGCTCTCGACCCCATCTCCCCTCGCTCCTCCCTATAGCACCGATGTCGCTGCCGGGGGAATGAATGGCCTGCGTCCCCCTCTCCCGCGACCGCCCTCCTGCGGAGACCGCTTAACCGAACCGGCCAGGCGCAGTCCCCTTAGTCATCGTCCCTTTCTCATCCGGGCGTGCCTATCAACCTTCACATCCCTCCCCTTTGTTTATTCTATTTTCACTTCTTTTTTCTGAGCTCGCCCGGATCGAGGACTCGCCATGGGTATCTCTGTCGCATAGCCCTTTTTGAAGAGGACCTTTTTTTTTTAGCTGGCAGGCGCTTTTAGAGCCCTTATCTCCCCTTCCTTTCCCCCCTTTCTTCCCTCGACAGCTTTCCTATAGCGGCGTCTCTCCCTCTCCCTCTCCCTTCCTAGATTATGCCTCGATGAAGCGTAGCTGAGTCCCATGTATAGCTTTCTTCATCTTCGTCCCTTTTTTTAGAAGAGGATCTTTTATCAGCCGTTCCCCGTCAGGCTTTTCCCCCCGCTCGGGCTTTGCAGTTCGCTCTTTTCCTTCTCTTGCCAGTAGTCTTTTGTCTTCCGGAGTCCTTGACGTGAACCGCCCGCTCCTCCCGAAGCAATAGTTGAGAGAGCCCCGGGCCGAGTCTTGTTTTTCCCTAACGTGGCGCCCCATCTCTCCCCAGTCCCCGGTCATCGCCCTTATTCCCGTCATAGAGATCATGAAGCTTTGAAGAACAGACCCATAGATTCGGCCACGGCGTCTTGCCTGCTTCTCGATTTTTCATCCCCCTGGCCCTTCCCTTTCGGTTGCCCTGCGCGTTTCGGCGAATTGGGGAGCCTCGCAATAGATTTTGGTTCCAACATGAGAAGAACGCGAGTGCCCAGGTCCCCCCATTCTCTCTTCTCTTTCTGTCGATTTGATTACCATGCCGCTACGAGCCGGTATGATCGGTTGGATCGGTTTGCTGAACTTCTCCCGTTTTGCTTTCCTTTTTTTGAAGGCGTCTTTTTCTCCGTTCGGAGGTGGTTGAGACATAGTTTTTGGCCATGACTTCCTTGCAGTTTCCGATCTTTGCCGATTATTCCCAGGTTCAGATTTTCTGTCTGCCGATGCCTCCAAGCTTCAGATTCCTTTTGCGCTTTTTTAGTTGCTCTTTTTGTGTTTTCGAGACACCGCTTAGAGTTCGATCCTCCCCTGTTTGTTCGAGCAGTGATATGTCCCCCCTCCCAGCGCGCACGTATTCAGGTCCCTTCGTTTTTCTTTCTTTCCTGTGCCCGAAGAGCTATCGTCTTTCTATGAGCCCGCGCTCGAACCCAATCTTCGCGACGGTTTCAAGAGCAGCGGCCCGATACTACGAGTTGCTTCCCTTCCCTCTATTCTTTTATTTATGGACTTCTTTCCTTCCCGGTTTATTCCGTGACAAGGTAAGTTCTTTTCTCCCCCGCCATATGTATCCGCAGGAAGAGTGTTGCGTCCCGGTGTACAGACGATCCCCTCCTTATTTCTTCTTTGTTCGTCCCTGTTTCCCTCCTTCATTTGATGTCTTTTCGCTTTTGCCAGTTCGCGTTAAGACACTTTTTTCCTCTCTGTCTCGGTGACTTTACTTTCTTTCACGTGCATTTTCCCCTGTATGTCGACTCCGAACCATCCCTGTATGGACGGTTCTGACAAGTCTGGTTTTTTCCTTTCCTTTTTCCACGTCAACACTCGGCAGTCTGCCGCCTGACGACGAACTCTCTTTTCCCACTACTCCCCCTGTGGTCGGCGATTTGGACTAGTCCAAATCCCTTTTTTTGACTATTAGACGTAAAGTCACAAAGTCTTGAGAACCTCTTCACGGCACGCTAATTTCGAGTAACACCTCCCCCTAGAAGCTTGGGATCGTGTGGCCGGATTTTTAAATTCCCTTACCCGATTCCCATCTATACTTCACTCTCTCATCCATTTTTCCGTGGAGTCTTCTATGGATTGGTTTCGTTCCCCCCCCCCCCGGTAAAAAGTCTCCGTTTAATGAATAATCTTTAGCTTTCTTTGCGTTCCATTACTCCCCTGGTTGGAGATTTTTCCCCTTCTGCCTTGTGGAATCCTCCAACTCCCCCATGTCTGTCTTTGGGCTCCCACCCCTCCCTTTCACAGGTCGCCTTTGATCCTGCGGTCCTGAACATCGACCTCAGCTGACCCTCTTCCTGGTAGCCCCTCTTTCGTTTTTCTGACGTGTCGTAAGAAATGAGAGCTCTTCGCCCTGCCCTCAGTCGCTTTTCAGTGGACCGTTTCTCTTCTCCTTCACTCTATGGCCAGTCGTTCCCCGAATAGTGATGGTTATTTAAGACCTGGGCCGATTTTTCTATCTTTCTCGAACGATTGGCATAACCCCGATTTGCCTCCCCCTTTCTTCTTTTTTCTTCGCCTTTTCCCTTTTTTTGCTCCTCCTATCTGATATGGCCGGCAGCCGGCCTTTAATCCCCTTTGTGGGCGAATCTTGGAGAGAAGTCGGCTTCTTGCTCCTCTTTTCTGCTCCCCCCATCTTCTATCGGGGGGTCCTGGTTCACTTCTCTTATGTTCTCACTTTTTTTCGTGAATTTCATCCAAGAGAAGCAGGTCTCTTTCTTCCCCTTAGATACCTCCCGGAAGGAGTTTGTTCAACGTGGTCTTTTAGTGTCTCGTCTTCCTTCCTTTCTCTCACGACTGGCCGGACTCTTCTGACAGGATTTTCTCCCTTGAGTTATGTCTGATCTTCCGTGTGGAGTAGGTGTCCTCTAGCATTTCCCCCCCGCCCCTCTCTTTACTCCTTACGTTTGTTTTGACTCTTCTTTCTTAGTGTGGCTTATGCACAGCAGTTTTTTGACGTCACGTCAATCTCCCAAGAAGACCCCCCCCATTTTTCTTGCATTCCCAGTCTTTCCTTTCCGGCATCACCGCCCGCCTGCTCTTTTTCCCCTTCATGATTCCAACGTTTACCCCCCTCCCGAGTCACTTGTCGGATGACGAAGCTACCCCTTTCTCCTTTTGAATTCAATCCGTATACCCCCTGCTCTTGATAAGTCTTTCAAAGGTGACTGACAAGCAGTTGCCTCAGGAGGGTCGACTATTAATCTTCCCGAACCCGCATTACGTTTTTAGGTTCCGCTCTCTCTTTTCCACAAACTGCGGATCCGTGCCTTCTTCTTCCCTCTCCCCTTTACTCCTGTCGCCGCTGTACCCTCGTCGACGGAGAGGCGGGCCCCGGCAGCATGGTGGAGCCCTCTCGGCTTTAGTTCCCCCCGCCCCTAACGTCACAGTCTCGCTGCAAAATTCCTTCACTATGCTTTTTGCAGGACTTTTTAAGTGTTCCTTCCTGATCCCTTCCCTTATAAGCTTGACACTTCTTTTCACGTCCCCTCTGGACTGTCATACCTGGTCTTACCCTCCCTTGGCGTACTCCTAAGAGGGGCGTCCGTCGACAGCAGATCCCTTTTTCATCGCTCACAGATCCTTATCGAATGTCCTTCCCCTCCTGTGATCGCGGGGGCTTTTGAAGAATTTTCGGTGAGGCTTATTCCCCGAGTTATTTGACAAACCCTCACTCTTCTTTTGCTCAAGTCCATTGCAGCGACAGTTATGCTCAGAAGATTTCCCCCCGGACGACAAACCCCCAATACAGAGCCGGACGAGACCGGTAGTGCTAAGATTGATCGATCCTTTTATCTCTTGCAAGTCTTTCGTTATTTTTATGTCCTTCTTCAATTTTGGTTCATCGAAGCATAGTTTCGTTTTTCATTTTCTAAGGATCTCTCGGACCTTTGGCCCTTTTTTCTAGAATCTTTAATTTAGCTCAGATTTTATGCTTCCTTTCCAAAGTTCCCAGGATCCCCTTTCTCTGGTCGAGTAGTCAGTTTCTTCACTCTCACGTTTTTTTCTTTTTCTCCGACCCTTCTTGAATGAGGGGATTCACCAGAGTTCTTGGTTTTTTTTGACACCCAGACCCCCTTCCCCTTTTTTCTGGAAAACTTACCGGATTCCTCTCGGGACAGGCGAGCTCCTCGCTGGTCTTTCCTGGAAATATAGGTCGCTTTTGCACTCCGTCCCCGCACGCGTCCTCACCTCCGGATCTTTCGTCGGGGCTCACCGACTACGTTCCTGCTGTCCTCCGATGTGCTGATCATCCTTTTTGGGGGTGTGTGAGTCCCACCGGATCACCTTCTCCCTCTCCGACAATCTCACTGCCACTACATTCTCTGTTTTCTACAGCGAAGAGTATTCGCGACGCGGATCCTTTACCGTTCTCTCTCCGCAAACCTTTAGCTCAGCGCTTTCTTCGACCTGCCTTGGGTGACGCCCTTCCTTACCTTCTCAACTCCCCTCTAAACACGTCTTCCCCCCGTCTCTCCCGCCCTCTCTGGCTTTTTCGTCAAGATTTCCTGCGCGACCATGAAGGAGTCGCGTGTCTGTTTTTTTCCACTCGCGCCTGCCCCCCTCTTCTTCATCGTCCCTTCTGACGTGCTTGGCATCCGGTTTTTTAACCCCTCCCTTCCAACCCTCTTGATGACTTGTCATTTAGAAACACCTTTTCTCGTCTTTCACTTTCCGATCTGTCCTTCCTTTTGCTGATCTCGACAAGATTTCTTCTTGCACAGAGTTGCCGCAAGACTTTCGCTTTTTTGCCCTCAATCTTCCAAGACGACCCTATAGGCCGGTTCCCGTCCGTTTCCCTTGATTCGCCGCCCCCTCGGCGATTCTCACGGCGAGTTTGCCGGATGTTTTTTTAGACGGCCTGTTTCACCAGCGCTGTCGCGCTCACCCATCCCGTCAACTCGCGCGATGCCAGCCGCAACTCCCCCTTCCTCTAAAGATCTTTGTGCAAGACCCCCCCTCCGTCCTTTTTCAGCAATTTTTTCCAGGAAAGTTTTCATGATCTCGCTGTTCTCCTGGTTCCCCTGCCTTTGAAAGGGATTTGCGCTTCGAGAACCCCGGAAAAAATAGCTTGGCACCTTGTCCCACCCTTTCCTTTTCTCGTGAAGTCGGGCGAGTCCCCTCTATCCCGGCTCCCTCAGAAAGGGAGTCTTTCCCTTCGAATGCTACATTCTGAAGTAGCCTAGCGGAAGAGTCGGGCCCTTTCTCCTCGGTCCCCGAGCTGTCTTCTGTCTCCTCTCCTAGTCGAATGCTACCCCTTGTGGCTACTCGACCGGCAATTCTTTTCCCTTTTCGGTTAAGCGATCGAGGCGCGTCCGCTTTTTCACCTTCAATTTCCGCGTCGATAACTCGGTGAGATCGACCCTTTTTTGATGTTTTTTTTGGGTAATGAATGGCTCGCGGGTCGATGAAGCGTGCGGCTCCCCGGTCTTTTTTTCCCGAAAGTTTCTCGCATCCCTGATGGCCGTCTTCGGGGTGCCCCCTCTTCCCCCCCGTTCCCCCTTCCGTTTTGTTTCTCTCTCTTTTCCCCCTTTTATGATCTTTTCGCGATTCCCGCATGGACGATCGCATGCGGCAGTGAGTCTTTCTTTCCGGCGTCTCTTTCCCAGCTTCTCGTTTTTTTTCCCTGCCATTCCCACGGGCCTGCCGACATCTGAACCTTCTGAGTACTTCTGTTTCTCTGAAGCTCCCCCCTTTTTTTTGACGACCCCCCGGCCGCGATGATCGCGGTAGCGATGTCTCCCTCCATGTCGGAGGATTTTTTTTTTTTCCGTGTTAATATAGTTTGAGCCCTCCCTTTCTGCGGGTCAGGGCCTTATCTTACCCCCCTTTCTGTCTCATTCGGATGCATGTTTTTTCCCTTTAGATCTGGACCGACGCCCCTGCTGCTACTCTCTTTTTGACCTTTTTCAAGAAAGCTGCACGAAGACATTTTCTAGTCTTGCCCCTGACCATTCCTTTTTTTGGTGTAGACTTCCCCCGTTGGTTTTTTTTTTTTTTTTTCCACTCGCGGTCCCAGCACGTACGTCCTGAACTCCTTTTTCTTCTCACTGAGATCCTTCAGTAATGGCATGACGTTGACTTGATATGGTTCTTTCGGTTTCTACGATTTGTTGCTCCTTTCTTCCCTCACCGCGGTTCCGGCGAGATTGAGGTGACATTGAGTGGTTTGATACACCCACGGAAAACCCGCCGCAACGCCCCACCCTTCTTCCCTCATCACCTCGCAACTTCCCTCCTCCCCACCGTCTTCTCACCCCGTCTCTGTTCCTATCCCTTCCTTCACCCGCCCCCCCTTTAATCCCTTATCATCATCCTCCCCCACCCCCACCCCCTCCCCTCCTCATTCCCCACTCCCCCCCTCCCCTCTCTCTTCCCCCCGTCTTGAGACTCTTTATCTTTTTTACGTGTTGCACTTGCTCCTCCCTCAGGAATTTCCGAGCCTGCCCTCCGCTCGGAGTGGGAGGGGTCTTCTCCCCCCCCTCCCAAGGCTCTAATTGAGTTTTCCTTTGCAAGCTGTCCTGATACTCCTTTGTTTTTATTTCCAACGGATTGCTGTTTTCTCTTCTCGGTCCATTCCTCCCTTTGCGCAGGGGAGATTGAGTCTGTTTCTTTACCCAGTAGATTTGTTAAGTTTTGTTTTGGATAACCGTCCTTTTTTTTTTCCCCCCTTTTTGAGCTTGCGAGAGCTCCTGTGCTTTCCCCGCCTAGTGTCACAGCTCCGTTTTCGCGGCGCTCTGTCGCGCGTGTGACGAAACCGCTCAGCTCCCCCCTTTTGTCCGGATCCCTTTTCTCTTTTATTCGCAGATAGTACATTTTTGATCTCCTGACCGCCCTCTCGCCCCTTTCCCCCCTTTTTAGCGCTGGCGGCACTCGCGCGGCCGTTTGATTTTTCCTCCCCCGGCCGCCCCCCTATTCATTATCACCGATGTAGTGCTAAGATTCTTTCTTGCCTGTAGCCTATCGGTGCGGCCCCCCCTTTCCCGTGTTATTCCTCCCTCGGCAGCAGGGAGTCGATCCCCCCTTGCATCGGAAGACCCAGAACTGTTTTTTTCCTTCGCGCTTTGCCCCTCTCCTCGTTCGCTGGCCCGTTCTTCAGTCCGCGCGCACGGTATTCTTCTTTTCCTTCCCAGAATCTGGTGCTTTTTCGTCCGAGCTGACCATTCTCTCTCTTGGCCATGGCGTCCTATCCTTCCCTCCCTCTTTCTTTCACCGCGCCGTCTGCCGGCCTGGACGACTTTTTTAACCCCCTCCCCGTCCAAATCCCCTGCGCTGTTTTTTTGCTTCGTTTGCGGATGACGCGAATTCTTATTCGCGAAAACACCCCTCTCTCCTCTTTCCTTTCCAGTGATAATTATCGAGTAGATCCGTGAGTGCTTGGGCGAGCAGGCGGCCGACGAACCCAATCCTTCCCTGAAGCTTGACATACTAATCGAATTCCTGACAGAATCCCACGACATTTCGTCCCTTCTTTATGCTTTCCCGTCACGTTTCCACCTTTTGATCCGTTTCTCTTATGACCTCGCCTTGGGCCATCGCCTTGCTGCCATCGTCCTAGTTTTCATGGTTTTAACTCATTTCGTCCCGACACCGTCCCCCCTTCTTCTCCCCGACGCCGCCTCTCAGCTTACCTTCTCCCCCCCCCCTCTCTTTGGGTCTTCTCCTTTTCCCTCGCGATTTATTGCTTGCCGATCAGGCTTTAGTGTCTTCTCCCCCCCTCGTTTTTAATCGTCACCTTTATGAGGGTTCTTAGCCCAGAATGCCGGTCCTTTTTTATCGCAGTAGCCTTATGTAACTCTCTTTCCCCCCCTCCTTTTAGGCCCCTCTGTTGCCCTGGTGTGCAGGATGTTGCTTTCCCCCTCCCCTTGATACCCCCCCTCCCCCCTTATTTATTTTCAGTACAAACGCAGATGAAGTTCCCCGTTTCCCCCCGCTCCCTCCCCCCTCATTTGCCTTTCCCTTCTCGACTCGATGCAGGGAGTGTGTGCAGCTTGGCTTATAGTACACCTTCCTGTCCTTTTATTGTCGGTCTTTCTGGCACCTCTGCGTGGAAGGGTTCCCTTTTTCCCCCCTGCCGGCCTTGCCTCTTTGAGCTGCTTGAGACCGTCTAATAAACGAGACTCAGGTCGCTGTTTTTTTCTGTTAGACCTCCCGGGGGTTGTCCCCCGTTTTTTCCTTTTATAGCTTAGGCGTGCTTCTTCCGCGCCGCAGGACTAACCTGCAGGTTGGTCCGTTCGGAGTTGAGTGTGTTTGCGTTGCTTCGCTCCCCGCTCCCCTTTCTGTTCCTCTCAGTTTGTTTTTTTGGGTCCTATGACCGATGTAGTGTTGGCCCCTCGATTGCACCACGCCACAACGCACCTCCCTTCCCGTCAATGTCCACTTTTCCTCCTTCCGTCCTTTCGCGGCATTCCCCGAGCCGATCTATAACACCCAAACGTTTCACCCCTCCCCGATCTTTGGACGGATCGACCCAGACCCTAGACCTACCCTTCATGAATCACGACTTGTCTCCGCTCACGACGGTGTCCAGGTCTTACCAGTCCCCTTGATGATACTTTGGGTAGATAAGAGAGCAATCAGCATTTTTCCCCTTTTTTCTTTTCGCTTCCCAGCTGGGCTCCCCCCCCCCATTTGACTCCTTCGGTGCTTTCGGCTTATCCTGAGCGAGATGTTCTCAGAAGAGTTTCGACTATGCAGCTTCCCCCTTTTTTTCCCCCCCCCATGCGGGATCGAGGCGTCCCCCTGACGAACTCACATGGCTGCACTTGCGGCCCTCTTTTTGGCATACTATGATTTCCCAGAGGCACCCCTCTTCCCTAAGGCCCTTTGAAAAACACAACCCCCCCCCCCCCACTTTTGTTTTTCTTTTTCCCAGATCAGATCGTCCAGGCGACATCCCTTTACTTCTACGACTGTACCACCCCCCTCCCTCGTGTCCGATAGTAGAATCGGCCATAGCGCGAGTAGATGCTATCCCCTTCCCCCTCTGTCGCCTCCTTTTTATAGATGTTTTGGGCCTGCGCGTCCTGAACTCCGTTGTTCTTTGTAGTTTTCTGAGACCCATAGTGAGATTGTTTTCCCCCCCCCATATCCCACTTTAACGAAGGGCGTGGCATGCGCTTGCCTTCCCCCCCCCCCCCCTCCCCCCTGAGTCTCGAAGTGCATTCCCTACTACAAAAACCCCCCATCCCTCCGACGGATGCGCCCTGTCGGGATTTTCAGTCTCCGGGTCTTTTCATGATAGGGCAATCGCGTCTGCTGTCGTACGGTTTTTCTCTCCGTCCCCCACTTTTCGTCTCTTCTTTTTCTCATCAATTTTTCTCCCTTCTTTACGAGAGTTCTCCTTTTGTTAGCTCTCCTTTTATTTAGCTTCCCGGATTTTGAATGTACTGCCACCGGGCTCCTGCTCCTTTCTCGAGGTTTCGTAGTTCCTTCCCCTGCCCTTTTTCCGACGTTGACGTGGATCGAGGCAGCTTTCTACATTTCTTTTCCTCCTATTGGACCTCTAGACGAGGGCTTTTTTGGCAAATTCTCCCCAGCCGCACACCCCCCCCCCCCTGGATCCTTGTGCCTTTCCCCCCTCTCCTTCGAGGACGGAATCCCTGTGCTCGCGTTCCCTTTCCTTACATTCCTTTCCCTGCTAACGTTGCAGAAGAAGACTTCCTGGAGCTCCAGAAATGCATTCTTTCTCTTATCTCTGGGACACCTGGTGACTTCCCAACTAAGCCCTCTTTTTTAACTTTTCCTCTCCACCTCTTTGCAAACTGGGGGCGGGTTCCCCTTGACCCTTTCCTTTCCTACCATGACCCGCACCCAGTTTTCTTTTTTTTCCTGGCTCGTCTCCCTTATCTTTCCTCTCTCTGAGCGCGCTCAGCCAGGTTCTGGCGGGCTGCCCGGAATAAGCCCCTGACGTTCGTATTCTTTTCCAATGCCCCATCCCGATCCGGACTCCGTCATTTTTATGTCGCCTATCACTCTGCTGTACCCCCCTGACGGAGCGCCGCGAACTATGTTTCTTCTTAGACCCTTTTTTCAGAACTCAAGATTTTTAGTGGGCATCGCCACTCTTGCCCCATCGCGCCAATCACCCTTTTTCTTTCCCCCGTGATCATCTTCATCTCGACGGTACCTCCCGCGACCTTCCAATTTTTGTCATAGCTTTACCCCTTTCCGCCTTTCCCCCTTCCCTCCCCTACCTAGCCTCCCCCCTCCTAGCGCCCCAGCACGTCACTATGAAAAAAGCTTCTTTCCTTTGCAAACCGTGTTCTCCCCCGTCCGAATCTTTGGAGTTCTTTTCCCTCCTATCTGATGCTTGCCAGCCCATTTCTTAGACTCCCCTTTATCGAGACCCCGGTTTTTTTTGGATCCCTCCTGTGTTTTCCTCACTTACCGGTAGACCCCCCTTTCTATTCCATCCGCCTCGCTGCCATGCCGCAAGCGAATTCTTCCCCCCAGATCCTCTGAACCCTTTCCCCGTCCGAGGGAATGCCAGTCCCCTCAGGATCTTTTTCGTCCCCTGTCAAGTCCCTTTTCTTCTCTATTCCGTCTGATCATTCCCGGGACGTGCTGCCGGCTCAGAGCTTTTTTCCCAACCAAAGTCCTCGGTCGGGCACGTTCTACTACCTCCACTTTCTTCTGACCAGATGGGTAACGTCCACCACCCTTCTGCCCTCCAGAACAGGGACGTCGGCCCGATTCTACTTCCCGAATGAGTCTGTTCCCCTCCCCCGAAGAGTCATCTGTTTCTGACTAGCGGCAAGCGCGGGTTCGTCCTCTCCCTCTTCTTCCCTGACGGGCCCCTTCCAACTCCTCCCCTTTTCTCTTTTCCTTTTTTGATCCTCCGATTCGGAGGGCGCGCGACGCTTTTGAAAAACGGGCGTGCTCCATCGCTTTTCTCCCTTCCTGTTAGCTTCGCCTGCCCTTTATGCCTTCCCCCCTCTCTCTTTTCTTAAGGTCTTCCTATTCGCCCGCCGGCGCTCAAGGTCTCCCTCCCTGATATGAGGTCGAACGTTCCGTCCCTCGTTTCTGTGTCTTTCCCACCCAAGCCGTCAC
>Ga0179591_1247393_pt1 | contig 12373 bp, 15 predicted proteins | sample CZOMad2_1_08_16f_FD_182891 | JGI IMG/M metagenome (GOLD analysis project Ga0179591, IMG submission 182891) | Vadose zone soil fungal communities from Angelo Coast Range Reserve, California, USA - CZOMad2_1_08_16fungal (PacBio error correction) | ecosystem: Environmental > Terrestrial > Soil >... | reverse complement strand
CCGGTATCACTTCGAGATCTAGCACCATAAGTTAAATATCGGCCATCCTGCCCCGTTTCGGTATGTGAATTTCATTAAATCTTACTCACCCCTTCTCCATAGTTTTTATCGTCTGCCCTTGTGATCAACAGCTCAGTCCAATCGTACTTCTCTCCTTACAATCTCCTATGTTTTTTATAACGTTTGAAAGTTATTCTGTGTCCTTTCTTTCCCCACCTCGAGATCTGGAACAAGAGAGTTTCGGAATTTCGTACCTCCACTTCTTTCCCTGGTGGATTCTCCAAAGTGGACGCCCCATCGTTCCCTGTCTTTCGCGATTCGCACTTCTTACCCGTTATCTTTCCCCAGTCTACATCACGTCCAGCACAGTAAGAAAAACTATGAATACTGTCTTTTCCACTTAATCTCTTCGCTGAATTCATCTCTGCGGCCCCTCCCTCTTTTACTCCCACGCCGGATGACCTGACCTAGTCAGTTTAGTGAAGCGGGAAGATTTTAGATCCGGCCAAAGCTTCTGTCTTTGACCCCCCTTACTTTTTTTTAAAGTAGAGGTCATGCTTGACTTCGCTCCCCAAAGACTATCTTTCAGTCGTCTTTCCTCATATACTCCTGCACTGCTACGCCATAGCGATTTGGGGGACATTCTCAAGGATGAGGTCTGGATACGGGTGAGTCGTTCTTTCCTTCCCTCCCGTCTCCCCTTTTTTGTTGAGTGTGCTTTTTTCAGAAACGTGACGGTCGAACTTCCCATAATCTTAATGTACCCAAAAGATGAAAAGGACCCCCAGCCACCCATCCCCCCAAATCAAACACTTCAGTTTTATGAGTGCTTCATATCGTGTGTCTTCAACCAATTTTCACGTTCATTCAGGCCTCCCTGGAATGGTAGTAATTGTCATAGAACATTACTCTCCCTTTAAAAACGTCCTGAGTTTCCAAGTACCAAACCACACCCCCAAACCCCCACTTGTACAGTGATGTGCTTTTTTTTGGTATTTTGTTCTGTCTTGTTTGTGGTTGGTTTTTTTTGTTTTTTTTTTTTTTTTTGTTAGGTGTTCACCAATTGGAAAGCCCCCAGATGTGATGTGAATGGTGAAAGTCCAATTGCACGGGTTAGCTGCTTCCCTGTCGCCCCCTTTTTTATAGAGCTGAGGTCTCCTTCTTTTTTTCCGATCGTGTTTCTTGAGAAGTTAATATCGCGCCTTCGTGCACCCCCAATATTTCTTCAACCGCTCTTCTTTCTGACATTGCTTCTTATTAGGAAATCCAGCCGGTTAGATTATAACCTTGCTCCCCCCGAAACCCTTCTCAATGTCCAGATTAGCAAATCTGGGATTGTCCCTATATACGTTCTCGGATCCTCCCCCTTGTGTTTCCTCCCCGTGGTTACTTGACCGCCGACGAGTATCCAGACTTTACACATGGTTCGTACTTCTTCCAGATTTCATCTTTTCTAACCCACCAACTTTGAATTTTTTTTTTCTGACTCTAACCCTCCTGATTTTTCACTGCCCGCGCCGATGCCCGTTGTGCAGGGCCTGTTTGCCACGCCCAGCAGTTGGATTGCTGCCCATGTTTCCTGTTTTCGCCTTTACCCCTTGGTATTTGTTAGGAAAGTATTTCTGTTCCTACTAAAGGAAATTGTCGGTAACTTCCGATGGCCGCCATACAAAGACTGAGTGCCATCGTCCATACCCCAGTTCCTGCTTTTACAATCCAGGGAAGTTCGGGCGAAAAAACCATTGACTTTCTATGATTCATTCCTCTTCGTAGTCGCCATCCCTCGGCGAGGCTCGAGGCGGGACATTCGAGGACCCCCCCTAACTGTCGCTTCCCCGATGGCCGTCTTAGACCATTGTTGTTCCCCCACAAGGTTGGGGTTGCTTCCTGCCTTACGACTCGACAAGCCTGCTCCCTCCCTCGACTGCTAGAGACCCCTCTTCCCCGCTGACTTCCTCATTTTTTTCTACATCTCCTCGAAAATAGTAGTGCTCTCTCCATTGCCGACCATTCCTGTAAGCTTGTTTCCCAGACCTATGAATGCAACTATGGCTCTGCCACTCTCCGTTGGCTGTTTCTTTAACCCAGTTTTTCACCAACCGAGCGCCCCCCGTGTGGTTTTCCGATCCTTTTCTATAGGCCTATTTCTTTCCCTGTCGTGCTCCCCTCGAGATGAGGGTCTCTTATCAGTCCCCCGCGAAGTCAGAGCATATCCCGGTCCACCGCTTATCCCCGCCTCAACGTGACCCCCATGTCCTTTCTCTGCTCCTTCCAGTTTCGTGCTGTTTGCCCTCTCTCTTCCTCTTCCTTCCTGTGTTTTTTGCTGAATCTTGCCACCTTTTCCGAAACTGGAATGCTTCACTGAGCAATTTCCTCTGAGCTGTATCAAGCTCTTCCTTCTCCTGTCCGTAGCCCCTTCTTCCCTGAGTGAACAATCATTCGGTATGGGCCCTTCGAAAAATCACTTCCTGCTCCAGCACCTCTCCCCCCTGGAAAAGAAACATCCGTTCTCTTCAGGTTTTTCCCCAAAATGGTTCCGTCTCAACCGCCCCACCGGCGCCACTCCTGAAAAACTAGTTTGCAGGGTTTAGGTCGGCCCTGCTCCCATCATTTCTCAATTCGAATCTCACCCAACTTTGACCCCCTCCCTCTATCCAAAACCCTTGGCCATGTACCAGTTGTCCTTGCAATTTTTGCTCGCGAGCCCTCGCCGGTTGTTTGCGGACATTTTGATCCGGAAAGCTTCTCCCTCACACTCAGAAACCACCTTGGAAAACCCCCCCCCATCTTCTCCCCTCCATGCCCACGTTGTCAACTTTTTGGTATTCTCGGTCCCATCCATCGCCGACCTCTACGGCTTTTTTCTAAATATAGAAAATCTCCTTTTCCTACGTAATTCCACTCTACAATACTTCAACGTGGTAGGTTCTTCCTTAAGTGATTTTTCTCTCTCAAACACCCTACTTCCCTTCTGCCCGGCCTTCTTAACCAGTTTTCTCCGACAAGGTTCCTGGAGTAGGCCTTCTGCGTTGCCTGTCCCCCCGCTCCACCTGGTGGAACCCCGGCAGCGTACCTTCACGGCAAAATCCTTTCTGTTTGGTTTTCCTTTGCACCACCTTGCCGCGGCGCTTTGCCAGTTGCAAAATATACTTTTTTCTATCTTTTTCACCTGTTGCGTTTCACATTTGGGTGCTTATCCAATCTGTGTCTGCCCCTACGCAAGGTTTTCCCTTCACTTACTTCTTTTGAGGGTCACCATTTTAACCAACGTGGAAACCACAACAAAAATTGTGGCTCCCCCCCACGCAAATCTCTCATCCCCGAACGTTGCCTACTTGGACCACGAAGGCTTTATCTCGATTTCAATTTCTGGAGATCTCCCCATTCGTCTTTATCATATCCCCCTAGCCCCCGCGCGTGTTTTCGATCTTTTGTGCCCTCCCGTTTTTGCTTCTCGTGTCTCTCCCGCACGAAGAAAGTCCCCTCCCTGCCTTCTTTCAAAGCCGGTCAAGGCGCATACTGTGACTTAACTTCTACCCCCCGTTATTAGTTAGCCCTGTAGCTCCCAGCTCTTCTGGTGCTGTCCCCCATTGGCACCCTCCTCTCACTTGGCCCTTATGTGTTTTCCCACCATTAGCCCCAGACTGGTTTCCCGGAAGCCACTGCTTTCTCCTTCTAATTCCCCGACCATTACCGTCTCATGCTGCTTGGATGGATTTCTCACACCTCTCTGCAGCCCATCCTTACAGTTTGTTTTGAATTTCCTTCTCTTCATTTGCATCGTTTTTTTGTACAGAGTAGATTTGATTTCGCCCCCTTTCTGGTTTTCTTCCCAACAAACCCCAAGGCACGGCCCTTTGACTGCGTTGCGCCTTCCCTGACGCCCTTGCCACCCGTATCCGACGGTTGGAGAATACCAAACTTCCCACCCCCTCCTCGCTAGAGGCTTGAGTGTTGTCCACGTACTAGATCCCCTTTGGGATTAAGCTGCAACCACGCAATTCAATTGTCCTGCGCACTTTTTGCCTCGCCCTGGCGTTTTGGCAGGAAGAACCTTCGTGTACTTAGTCACTCGCCGGGTCTTCGTATTCCGCGTTTTTTTCCTCGACACTATCGTGACCTCTTAGCTCTGTATTTCTCACTGAACCGCGCCATCCTTCACAGGTTTTAATTCTTGTGATCTTTCCTTTCTTCATTTTTGGTACAAATAACTTTAGGATAGAAGGGTAATCTCTCTTACTAAACCCTGTGGGTTGGCAACGTGCACAACTTCTCTTCCCCCAAATCTCAATCTTCATTCGCGAGGTGGTGAGATTTTTCAAATCGAGTCTCAATCACTCTCTTCCACCCCTTTGGATTTTACTTCTCCCAGTTTAGAGTGTTTTGCTCTTTTGTGATTCACAGAGACGATAACATCAACGACTTATCGCCCCCCTCTTTAATCACCGGCCCTTTCCCCTGTCATACCTAAACTGTCATAATGCCGAGATTTCACGTAGGAAATCGTCGCTCAATTTACGATCTCTTCTTCTTTCCCTCGCTTCTTTTTGTGAGCTCTCCGTCCTTCGAGCGATTCTTGAAATTCCTCACTTCCCATATCTTGCATTGACCAGTTCGTTTGATGCTTCCATGGACTCCTTGATCACGTATTGCCCTCATTTTCTCCCAAGTGATCACCAGCAAGAACCAATATCGTCCCGCGCCTTCCTCATGACACCCCCTTATTGTTTCTTCCCTCTGAGGTTTTGGGAAATCTTTTGATTGATTCCCGAAGACGTTTTCAAGATATGACGTCTTTGCACGAAGACGAAGCTTTGGGTCCTAACTCCACCTGCAGTTCCCCCCCTCGACTGAGCCCCACCTCTAAGTAAAGGTACTATTTCCCAGTTCCTTTGCAGCATGGCCCTCTCCCTCCTGACCCCTCCTATTGGAGAGTCCTTGAATACCAGAGAAAACGGCTTCCGCTTCCCTAAGCGATCTTTCCAGCACCACTCCTTATTTCCCCTCTCATCATCAGTGACCGCCTTCCCCTAGTCTTGTTCGATCGGCAAAGCCCGATTTTCTTCTCGCTTCAAACTCATCTCGCATCGGAGATTTACATTTCCTTTGATTGAGGATGGATACCCAATCTACGAGGCTCTTTCAGCATAGAATCAATATCTCATTATCTTATTTCTTTGTTGAAATTTCTCCGTTCCGCGTTTGGATACTTTGGTCTATTCGTAAGTTCCCCCGGCACTCCCTCCGCCCCGGTCTTGCACTGGGTGTGAAGTGGAACTACCGACGTGGATTCCTATTTAAATCCTCTCATTGACCCCAAAGCCCCTGATCTCCTACGTCAACTCCCCAACCTCAAACCCCCCTGAAGTTATGGGCTTCAGTCGCGTTTGTGAGAAAACCATTCAAGCCTTTCTGCTCCGGACTTTTCGATCATCGAACCAAAAGTCCTTCTTAGTCCTTTACACAAGTACCTTGGGCTAAGTTCCCAACCCCCTCCCCCTTAGATTCTTTTTTCCCCACTTTCCCCTCCACTGAGAGGGTAGGGAATAGCCTGTCAAAGAATTCCAGGGTTTCTTTCGTCAATCTTTCTACTTCTCTCCGGTCTTTACTTCTTGAGTTACTATTTTCGACCCCGCTTCTCTTTTTTCACCTTCATCCCTCCCTGTTCGGTCCCAACCACGATTGTCAACCCTCTCTGGCTTCCTCTTCTATTAGAAACTTTCCAAGCCATGGTGCCTTTCACTACCTGTCAGCAACCGAAATCTGTCCAGATTCTTTTCCATGCTATTCCACATCTTTTCTGCTCTTACGCGATACCCAGGTTTTTGCTTTCAGCCGTTTCACTCTCTCCCCCCTCATGACTGAAGTGATCAGTTAGTGTTAAGGGGCACCATGGTGTCGGACGAAGTCTTCTTCGTCCATCCCCCCACCTGGCCCCCTTCACCCGGCGTTGCCCTAAGAGACCCGCTCCTCCTGTTCCTGTGCCAATGCCGCTGAGTTTTGAATTTGCCCCCAGTTACCCCAGCCGGGATTACTTTTCAGTTCACGTACTCATTTTCTCACCCCTGTGGTAGTGGTGAGTCCCGTCGACGTCTTTCTACTTTCCCCTTAACCTGATTGAACTGAGTTACCATGTTCTCCATCCACTCCCGAGATTTTGAACCCCCCGATGCTCCATTTCCTATCTGATCACCCTGGAACATCCTTTGAAGTAGGTCTGATCCCCCCCACTTACCGGTCTGTCTAGGAAGATGTTCTCGATTGTCAAGACGCCGATGGTCCGTATTCGATCTTTACATCATGAACAAACTTTGCCGCGGTCCAGGTTCGTTATACCACCATGGTTTTTTCAACCCGGTTTCCTTTTTTTCTACGCAGCTCCGTCGTAAATCCGAGACATCCCCCTTCCTCCTTTCCGCGCCCAAAGCTAAAGGCTTCGAATCAAAACTTTACCGTGCTCAGCCCTCTTTAATTATTAGATCTCCGTCATGACCATTCCGGATAGCGTTGTATCTTTTTTCTGATTTTTCTTTTTTGTTGCTGTTTGTTGTTTTTTTTTCTTTTATTTTATTCTTTTTTCGTTTTTTGTTTGTTTGCCCCGGTTTCACCCTCGTAATGCACGCTTGTATCTTCCGCTTTCAGCCTGTGGAGCGGTTTTGAAGGGCCCCTTTTTTCCACCCGATCTAACCGAGGATGGTTCTTACATATGGCTATTAGACTGTAATTGATTTCTCCTTCGCCAGACGCTGATGGTTAGGAGAAGAATACGATCTTCGTCACGAATACTTTCCCCAATTCTCTCTCCCCACGCTTAACAAGACCATGTCGACGGTTAATGATCTTCCCTTCTAGTGGTTTGCATTCCTTCCCCCATCACCCTCCTCCCGTTTTCGAGTCTATCTAAACAGCATCAATGGAATCCATATACTATAACCTCTTCGTGGCTCCTCCTTACTTACAGTCCATCCCTCTGCTATCCTCTCTGACTCTGTGCTAGAAATTAAGCTCCTTTTCTACTAAAAAATCAATTGAACTTTCTCCCGAACAGTACTTCCGAAACACAGCGCTGCTCGATCGGTTGTTCCCACCTCTTTGTTCTTCTTATCTAACCACCTCGCAACTTCTCCCCCATGACAGCTACCCCACTCTTCGTGCTAGGTCTTCCCCCCCTCCCCCATCCTTTTTTTCCCATTCTCAACTCATTACCCCCACCTTTTGCAGTCGTTTCTGCCCCCCCGGCAAGGTTTAATATAAACAGTGCTTCCTGGCCGTGTTGACCAGCTTTATGATACGTACTGTTTTTTCTGTTGCCTTTCGACTTCTGTTAAATTTAAGCCCCACGCCTCAAAAGCTGGAACAAAACCATGTCTAAGACTTCACATCGGCTCTTGGCAAAAATCTTTTTTTTCCTCGATGTTATGTCCCTGCGCGCCATTCTAATCGGCATTATGGCGCCTCAGCGAACCCTCTTCCTGCTTCCCCCTGTCCTTTTTAAAGACCTAATTCCTATGGTAAGTTTTTCCCCCCCGGCAATGGTTCTTGCCTCGCTTCCCAACTTCTCTTTTGACTTATTTAGGACATTTTAACAGTCTCCTTTTTAATGGAGTAATCCCACCGCCCTTTCGCAAAGATAAACTGGTCTTGAAAATGCCTCTTCCCTTCCCTTTCCACTTCCTGTTTTCCTTGCACCTCTACCACGTTCCGAGGCGCTTTAACGCTTCCCCCTATCTTTTGGCAACGCTTGCCGTGTAAATTGTTGATGTTAAAGCCAATTCTCGTCCTTCCATCCCACATCAATTTGTCCCCGCACAGAACGGATCCACTTTCGTCTTGGGTCCAACTTTAACATTGACACCCCAACCTTTGACGATAACCCCGTAAATATCTTCATCCCGTCCTGGCAATCTGTGGACGATCGTTCTTCTCGGCTCCCTTTCAAAATATCAGAAAGGTGGATTTCCGGAATCAATTCCAGCCCCCCTTTCGGTTTTTCCCTATCTTGTTCCGAACTCTCGTCTGGGAGCCTTTCCTACCTCACGATTCTAAAAATGCGACCATCTTATCCAAGCCTTACTAGTGACAGAATACTCTTCCGGCACCGGAACCCTGCTTTCTTTTCCTAAGTCTCTCCCATCCTCTTTCGGTTCTTGTACAAATTCCCCCCCCCCCTGTTCAAATTCCTGTGACCAGGTTGTGTTTAATTATCCATTTACTTTGTCCCTGGTACTCGAAGGGGAACGTTTAGAAGTATCTTCCCGAAGCTCGGTCTAGATGGACAGGACACCACACTCTCTTTAAATCCCCCCCTTCAGTTCGTGGTAACTTCTCTTATATTTCTTGCAATGTTTTGGTAAAGAGGCTCTCTCTTCTTGTTTCTCGCCATTTGTTTCTGCCAACAGGTCACACCCCGGACACTTGACTGGGATGCTGGGTCGAGGCCATTCGACGTTTTCAAGTCTCCTATGCGCCCTTTCACTCATTCACCCACTACGCGATATGATTTTCTATTTCGGTTCTCTCTTCCAAACCCTATATATTTTGCATTGTCCGCAATTTCACTCTTAAATCAATGTCCTGCGCACTCTTTGTCCTGCTCCCCACTTTTGCAGTCTCCTCAACCTTTTTTTCCTGCGGCACTCCTTAGGCGTTTTTAACCCCGGTTTTTTCGTCTACAATCTTCTTCAGAGAGCCTGTCTCTAGAGCCCATTTTCCCAGTACCGTACTTTGTTCTTTCGCTTCCCTTCTCTCTCTTGGTACATCCCCCTTTCGGTATATCCTTTGATCCAAAAATGGGATCATTTCTCTGCTCCCCCCTTCTTTTTCTTTTTCAGAAACAACTGAGCTAGTCTTTTAACAAAGGCCATCTTTCCCCTACTCGTCTTTTTTAGATCACCTCCCCCCACTCCCACTTCAACCTCTCTCACCATCTCTTGTCATGATAAGCCGTATCTTTTTCTCTTGGATGGCTTTTATCCTTGATACTCTTACCCCCAACGACTTTTTTTTTATTCACTATTCATCACATGGGCACGTCAATGGTAAATCGTCATACTTTGAAATTTCAGTAATGTCCTTTCCTTTTTCCCTTTTCCGCTCTATTTTCTTTCCTTCCTCCTCCTTTTTGTTTTTTATATATCTTCCATTCGAGCCTCTCTTTCCTTTTTTATCACCTGACAGTTCTCTGACGAATGCCAGTCATTTACCAAGGTGTCCCCTTGGGTGGCCGCTCAACGCTGTTATTCGTCTCCTTTTCCCCCTCCCCCCCTCCAGGTGAGCCGACGGATATCCTTCCAGCCTATTTGTTTCGGTCCGATTCTTTCGTTGGGACCAGTCTCGTTGATTTTGCTCACACAGAGCCCTCTTCCTCTCTTTGATTTCTATTCAGATAAGATCTGAAGGGTGGATGAAAACTTTGGACGCCAACCTGTTGCCCCTCCTTCTCTCTTCCCTTCCTTCCCATTCCTCTCATGTCCATCATCCAGAATCCCACATATGAAATTACTTTTATCTGTTCTGCTCTCTCGCCATTTCCTTCGACCCTTTGACAGCACCAAGCCTATCTCCTCTACCTTTTTTGACCATTTATTGTTCTACCTTCCCCCCTTCCCTGGCTAGTCCCTCCTTTTTTAAGCAATTCGAGGGAATGCCTTTGAGATGATCCAAAATGCAGATAGCTTCTTAGTCCATTCCTCATGATCCAAGATAGGGTATGGGGTTTTCAGTGAGTCCAGTTGGAAGTCGTTGCTCCTTTCTCTTTTCTTTTCCTGGCCTCTCCATTCCCAGGCCCCGGCTTTCCGTGGGGTGTGCGTTGGACGAAAACCCGACTCTCATCCCCTCATCTGGACCAACACTCTCCCTTCTTATCATTCTTGCACCCAAAATTCACCACTCCCGTTTATTTCTCCTCTTGGGTTCTAAATCCATTCCACATTCTAAGGGAAGGCTCTGGAATTTCCTTTCTCACGAAATATGTAGTATGTGCACCTTTCCCCTTGTTTCTCCACCCCCAATGAAGTTTCTCTTTTCTTTTTCCCCCTTGGACCTACCCTTCCTTTTTCACTTCTACTTTTCTCCCGAAGGCCCGGTTAGCCGTGCAGTCAAATTTTTCTTCCGCATTTCCCCCACTTCTTTTATGATGATTTTACTAGTGCGGGGCCTTTCCAAAAAACAACCCTTCTCGCTTTTTCCCAAAAGATCGGACCACTCTCCGGCTGCCGTGGATTCCTACGTCATCACTTCTGGATTTCCTGGTCACTCCAAATCGAGTACTGAATTTTTTCTTTTTTCTTTGCAAAAGTTCTGGAGAGTATTTCTTTTTCTCTATGCCTTTGTTCTTGGCAAGGTGCCCTCCAGGCGATCTTACCGTCCTTCCTGGGTTGAAATGAGGAGTGCAGACGCTTATTTCCTTCATGACCCACAAATTAAACCCTTCCCCCTCATGCCTCTCATTAGTTATCGGGATTTGTACTTTTGCCAATTTTATGAGTCCCTTGGTGTTTCTGTTTTCCTTGCAGTTAGCCTTTTTTCTAACTGCCGGTTTGAACCCCTCTGCTGTACCCCTTTTTATCTTGTTGGCAGCCTGTCGGGCCTATCCAGGAACCTTTCCGGGACACATTTTCATATTTTCCCCTAAATCCAAAAGAAATTACTTTCATCCTTTGATTCCCTAACCAGTGCCTTACCGTTCACCCTGACCTACGGGACTAGTCTTCTTCAACGGATTTATCATAGGAATTGTTCAGCTCATCCCATGCTGATGACTATAGGAGACGGCGGGACATATTCCGGACCAAACCCTCTTCTTTTTTCAGCGCCCCCCCCCCCCCCCCCCCCCCCCCCCCCCCCCCCCCCCCCTCCCCCCCCCCCCCCCCCCCCCCAAGACTCTCTTCTCTCCACTCACAGGTTGCCTAGAGTTTCTGCTCCTCTACATTTCCTCTTTCGTCCCCATAACTTCATTAGGATCTGCCGACCCTCTTCCCCTTCCGCCTCCATGTTATAGTGCCATGGGTTTAATCACCGACCTTAATGTAGGTTGCTAGACACTTTTTGACAATGGAAGGAGGGGTCTTTTTACCCGGACCTGCAACTTTTTAGTGGATTTTCGCGTTCTTGTTGATCCCCCAAGTGGTTACCAACTAGCGCCCTTCCACCTTTTTTTCAATCTGCCCTTAATGTGCTGCTTGAGTCCTACCGGTCTTCGTTTCCCCCGACCGCGTTTTGTTCTGCCGCTATTACGAGTCTTAGCATCAGAATTCCCTTAAAATCCCACACAATTAAAAGCCTCCGGAATGTGTCTTCTATCTTTCTCCTCCCTAACTTTTCTTTTTTTGATCAGCAAACAGCACTCACCCGGGAGGTGAACCTAGATCGAGTCGGGCCCTAAAGCTTTTCTATCTCAGAATCTTCTTTCCCGAGCATTTTTCTCCTTGAAAAAACCCCCTGCCGCTCAAGCAAAGTTTCAAGACAGATCTAGGTTTAACCAAATGGGTTCTTCCTTTCCCTCGCCCCGGCGACCACTTCATGCTTGAGGTCGGACCACTTTCAGATTTTCTAACTGACCATTGCCAATTTTTATGCCTGTATGAATAAGTGTTTCTTTAAAGCGGTGTTTTTCGTGAGCCTCGCTTTCTGAGCGGCATCTGACCCCTTCTGAACAACCCGAAAAGTCCCAAAAATTTTCATCAGACCTTTTGGACCACCGAGGCAACAATTTGACTCCGCTTCTCCCCCCTCCACGTCGGTGGACCTTCTGCTCACTGCGTAATTTTGAATGCCCCTTACGGATTGGGTTTACCTTCCGGCAAGTTCTTTCCTAATATTGCCTTCCTTGTTGGCGGATGTACACAAGTTTTTCAGACAAGCTCACCCCCTTCGACTCTTTCCCCCTAAACTCTAATTTCTCACCAAACCCTTCCAGTCTTTTTCACGGGAAATAAGGTGGGTCAGGGTGACCTTCACCTTCCCTATGCCTAGGGCCCATCTTACCCCACATTGTAGCGATTACCTTACACTTTTTTCCCTTTTTAATTGGGTTGGGTGCTGGCAAATTCAATCGTAATTCGATCCGTTTTCCCCCTCTCCCCAACGGTCCCAATTACGTTGGGACCTGTCAAATTCTCCCAGTGGACCAAAAACACCCATGTTGCCACCTCAAACGTAAAGATTCCTCCTAACTTGGCTCCTTCGGTACACCGACCCCTTAATCTTCCTTTTGCTGTCCTGAGGTCTGGCACTCCATCATTGGGATTTCCTTAATACACCGAGCCCCTGCGAGGGTTTTCGTTCATTTTTTTTGTCCCCTGAAAGCTTGAGTGAACTTGCATCCTTCCTCATATTCTGACCCTCGAATCTAAAATCAGTCCAAGTGCGCATA
>Ga0179591_1240090_pt1 | contig 12373 bp, 11 predicted proteins | sample CZOMad2_1_08_16f_FD_182891 | JGI IMG/M metagenome (GOLD analysis project Ga0179591, IMG submission 182891) | Vadose zone soil fungal communities from Angelo Coast Range Reserve, California, USA - CZOMad2_1_08_16fungal (PacBio error correction) | ecosystem: Environmental > Terrestrial > Soil >... | reverse complement strand
AACAATCGGTCCGTTTACTCTCGCCACTTTAGAAGGTCAGGTTTCTTCTGTGAGAGGTTGCTGTCCGAAACTCCTTGACACTGCCGTTAATGGCCATCGTACAATCGAGGTACATCCGTTACGCCCTGGACGGAATTACTCCCTTAGGCGAGATTTTTGAGACGACTTCCTCGTCTCGTCTGGCTCTTTTGGTGTTATGCACCAATCCCCCTCTAGTTCCCCATTATGATTTCCTTTTGGTTCTCTCTGCGCCGCGTATGTCGAGTGAACTTTTCCCCGCAGTTCGCAGTCAGCCTTTCTTAAGGTTTTGAGTTGCTCTCTGGTTTCCTCTGATTTACCAGAGAGCCGGCCTGAACATCTTTGGAAATTTACTGGTTTTTGCTTCCAGTTTTCATCTCCAGTTTTGCGCCGTGCCGTCTTTTCTGACCTTCTACCTTGAAAAAGAATAGCTGTCCGGAAAGCTCAACCCCTTTTCAACCAAAATGGTTTATCTTACTTTCACATTTTTTTTCTCCCCCCTCTCCGATGTCTTCTTTGGGTTTGCCATTTTTTTTCCGTTTGCTTCCGGTGCAGCGGTTACGACTTTTTATGCGAAACCCCCCTTTTGTTTCCCGGGGTAATGAGGCGTAGGCGACTCCTTTCAGATCTTCTGTAGTTCCCATTTTCCCCTTTTCTGCCGATTCGGCCAGGGTTGTTGCAGTCTTTCCGATCCTAGCTCTTTTTTACCCGTTGTGGGGCACGGCCTTTTTGCTCTCCGTACTCTTGCCCGGATCTCTTGAACGACTGATAAGGGCTTTGCGGGTGATCCTGTCGAATTTTTTGAGTCTGCCTTCCTAGTCTCTAGTGTCCCTACCTAGTGTCCGCCGCCACAGCTTCCCTTCCGACAAGGAGCCCCGTTCCCTGTTCGACACTGCTGACGTGTTTTCCGCTAGTAGGAGCCGTTAGCCTTTTCTTTTTACCATAAGGGGAGGTCGCAGAGCTGGCATATGACAGTTTTCTAGTCCGGGCGACGCCGGTCAGAGAATAGACCCGCGTCCCTCTCTTTTGAGGTCATTGCCTACGACCTTTTTCGCTGGGCCCGCCAACTTTCCTTCTAAAAGCGCCGATCCTCCTTTTTACTTGCCCGTATCTTTGGGCAAGCGCGGCATTTCCGCTCACGAGGCGTGAGTCCGTAGCTTTCCCAGTTGCCCGCTCGTTTTCGCTTCTCTTGCGTTGCGGAGGCCCTGTCCTTCCCTTTTTCAGAGTGTTCGCAGCCGGTTTTCGAGCTGTAACTCCGTTTATCGAGGTCGTCCCCTTGACCGAATGTCTTATTCAATCTGCGTAGCGCTCTTTCCTAAGTTGATGGTTTTACTCGCTTTTCTTACCATGCCGGACCGCGGCGGCGTTCGGGTGATCTACTCGTCTCTACAATTCTACTGTTCCAGTCACCGTTCTTCTCCTCCTTGTGTTGTGATGCGTTGACCTTCAAGAAGTGGAAGTATCTGAGTCTCTCCGCGCCGAGACGCCGCCGCCGGCGCCGGCATGTCCCGATGCCCCGAAAAGTGCCCAATCCGGCTTCAGCTTTTTCTCCTCTCCTTTGTTTCCTTTCACCCCTGACTTGCGGCTCCGGCAGCTACGATCGGACACATCCCCTGCTGTACCCCCCAAGTCTCTCGCCGGCCTTGCAGTCAACGGCCCCTTCCGGACTAAACTTCAGCTCTACTCCCTGAGATCCCTTTTTCACTATTCGGCCTGCCTCGTTCGGCGGCTTTTCTCGCGAGTGCCCCCCGACAGCTTAGTAATGAGGCGGCCGGTCTCCGAACGATGTTGTCGCGCCTCCGCCCCAGCGAAAGATTGCTTTGAATCCCCAAATACCTATCACTTTTTACGAGGGTTCTTGATGCCCTTCATTTTGCTGACGTCTTTTGGCCATTATCCCGTTGCATATGCCTTCCCAAACGGCTGGGAAGTTCTTTTTGTTTCCCCTTTACGTTTAAGCACCCGCCTTCCCGGCGCCTTCGCATTGCCTCCACTCCTTTTGTTTTTTACTACGATAAGTGCGGCCTCGGACCGCTTTCTAGAGAGATAGACTGCTTTTCTTCCCTATAGGCTTCCCGCCCCGCCTCTTGCCCTTTAAGAGTCTGGAGCCCTTTTCTTTCATCGCTCCACCTCATGCCTGTTGGCCACACACAGCAGGATCCCGTTTTTGTTCGGCGCAGTCGCCCATTTGGCCACCACCGTGCCGCCGTATCCCCTCACCGCCTGCGTTTTTTTGGCGTGGACCTTTCTATGCTGTGTTCTTTTTCCCGGACAAAACGTTCTGCAACTCCGGAGCACGGGTTTTCCGCGCGGTCCGTCTTTCTTCCCACGTCAGCAAACCTTTCCCCCTGCAACCACATGTCAGAATTCTATAGGAGAACTCTCCCACCGACTTTACTTTTTTTGAAACCTTCGTCCAAACTCGGAGATTCAGGACGCTCTTCCGGTTCAGAGTCGTCCTCTGTGTTTTAGGTTCTGCTTTTCTAACCTTTGATTTCTTTCACTTCTCCACCAAGCCAAGGTCGCCATGATTTTCTCCCCCAGTTTCGGTTCTGTCTGCTGCCGTGCACTTGACCACTTCTAGACTGCCATTTCAAACCATTCGCCGAACTGTGTAACCTTATAGATATCGAGTCGTCCCCAGGCCCGACCATCCGGTGGAAAAAGGCCATATTACCCCCCCTGCCCCCTAAAACACCGAGGGCCTCTCCTCTCCCACGGCGGGCTGCCGTTCAGACGCTAGCATTTCCTTCTTTTTTTTCTTTGCGTCTCCTGATGAACCTAAAAGGAGGGTGCGAGTTAGAGGAAATGGCAGACCCCGTAACGGTCTGCTTACAATCACCTGTCAAGCCCTCCGAGCTGATTGCGTTTATTTTTGAAGATAAGATGGCCTTTTTTCAATACTCCGTTTTTGGCAATCGTATTAGTAATTTTCTCCCCCATAGAACCCTAGCTCTTTTTTTTCTTTAGATTGATTGTACTTGATTAGTTTCCTTGGTATTTTTTTTCACTAGACTTCGACTCGTTTCCAAGTCCCCTTAACTATCGATTTTCTTTTTAGGTACTGGCGCGACGTTGGATCTCGGCGATTTAACCGGTGTGTTATTACACCCCCCTTCCGATCTGCTAGTTTCAAATTCGTTTTGTCGGCGGCCGACAGCCGAGACAGAGATCCTAGAATTACAGCGTTAGGCTTTCGGCTGTTTTTTTTCCATTTCCTAGTAGATTCCCCCCCCTTGCTATTGACTCACCGACCTCAGCGCTACTCGCCCAAATATTTCGATTGTCTCATGGGGTGTTCCGTGTTGACGCTGTGAGAACGACCGTACTTCCTTCTCGACTGTTAGCTCTCGCTGCGACCCCGTCCGGAACTCGCTTTTTTCAACAAAACTGGTCTCGTGCGCGGTTCCCCCCTGAAGAGCTCTCCCCGTGTTCTTTTTTTTTAACTTTTGGTCCTGATTTTTGAGGGTTCAGAATCGCCCCGCTAAGCTCAGTGAAGTTGCAAGACTCAAACTCTGGCGCGATCTAGGACTAGCATTTTCTGAATTCTTTTCCGGTTCTGGTCGTACTTTCTCTCTGGCACGGGTTGTTTGGTACTGCGCTCTCGCCTCGAAAGCTTTTGATAGTGAGTTCTTGGAAACCGGCATGACTTGGCTGGCGGCAAAAGCGCCGAATCTCGTCGCAGCTAACGTCTTGAGGTGTGATCCTTCGAGGTGCTGAGCAGCTCCCTCTTTTTAGATCTAGTGGACGTTCCTGCCATACCCTATTCTCTTTTCCGTCTTTCCCCCCCCCTTCTCTTTTTGCCTTGGTTCACTTATAAGACTGGCGCTTTAGGAGGGGCCTCTTGTGACACTACCCCTGGCATACTGGAGGGACAGAATGGCCTTCTCACTTTTTTTTTAATTCATGTTTTGTTCTTCGTAAGTCAGCGAACTAGTGCCTGTTGACCCTTTTCTTGGCAATCACTCTGCTGCGTCCCGATCGTGTTCGGTGGCAGCCCCTCCAAACATTTTTTTCCTTTACCTGTCTTGCCCATCTCCGCGTAGTGATGGCAAGCTCTGAGAAACCCTCTACCCTCTCCCAAGCGGCTGGCCGGCTGATGGCATGCGGCGACTCTCTGCTTCTTGAAAGGTTGTTCGTTGTTCGTCATTCCGGCGATCAGTTTTCTCTTTTGTCCTATGGTCTTTTTCCTTCAGAGAGTCGAATTCAGTGGATGTTCCCCTTTTTTTGCCCTGCTTCAGCGCGTCCGGCCTTGACTCCTTTCTGGAGCTTTTGTTGAACTCGGAGCGGCGGGCGGCGGATTCCTCTCCCCTCCTTATGTTTCCGCAAGTATTCACCTCCCTTCCCTTTCGTTGTGAGAGAGTCGCGTGCCTGGGGAACGGCAAAGCGTTCTTCCGCTTCTATACCTTCCGACCGCCCGGCCGCCGCATGTCTTCCTCAAAAGATCGAAGTTCCCCCCCCCGGCTCACGCGGTCCGACGATGAATCAGTTATGGCGGAAAACATTTCCTTGCGTTTCTCTCGGCATGTTCTTTTCCGCGCTCGTTTCCAGGCATTTAGACCGGCTCCACCGTCGTCTGCCACTCTTTCCCAGTAAGCTTAGCCGTCACGCTCCCGCGGAATTAAAGAGCTTCTTCCCAACCCCCTCTGCTTTTTTTTCAAACCCTCTTTGGCGCCTCCGCGTCCTGCGGCTCTATTTTGATCGCGCTTGCAGCAGCTACTCCTTTCAGCTCTTGCTGCGCGGTTCGATGTACCCTCTTCGGTCCCCGATCGCGGAATCGTTCAACCATTCCCCGGATGACCTCTTGTTTTTTTGTGCAAGTGCCAGATCGACCGTCTTCGAACCTTGCTGCGTCCATATCAGCGCCTCTTCGCGGGCCGTCGCTGTGCCCGCCCCCCCTTAATCCCAACTTCCTTTATTGAATAGCACCCGGCGCCTTCAGATTGCGCCTCTGTGGCTTTCTCTCCGATAAGGTGTGTTTTTGCACTACTTCCCCGAGGAGATCGTTAAGGCAAAGCAGGCTTTCACACGCAAGACTACGGGCCCGACGTCCCTCGAATTGCTCGGTTTGCCGCTCCCTCCCCTCAAACGCCCTTTTCGCCGGGATGCTTGTTTTCTCTTGCCGGCTCTCAGCGCGCGGCACACTTTGTGGAGCTCATATCCTCTTCCCTTGTGCTCCGCAGAATTTGCGCTCGTCCTTAGCAGCTTCCGCCCCAACGGTAGTGCACCAAATTCCCCGTGGTTTCGCCTCCCCCTCAATGCGCCTAGCCCCCTTGACCCCCTCAATACCCAAATGTCAGAGCATGTGGCTCACCTCCTCTTGATTTTCCTCCCTTTTTTTTTGTCAGACCGGCGGCAACTCATCCGGGACGGCGAGGCCGTTAGCTTGATCAGGGCCTCGGACTTTGCGCTACCCCTTCCCTTTCCTATTCCTCTTTCCCCAGGCCAATGGGTCCCTGAAAAAGATGGTTGTCATTTCGGTCCGATGAGAGCGCGTTTTCCTTCTCAAGGCCACTTCTCGAGTCTCACATTCGTCCAAAGATCGCCGAACGAGGTAAATTCTTGCCGATCGGGCTTTGACACCGCCGCCCCTCGGCACTGCCCAGGAATGTGAAAAAGGGACGGAGTTTTTTTACTGACCCCCTCAAGGACTCAGAAGACAAAGGAGGTTCCGAGCGCCTCGTGCTGCTTAAGAGCGAGGCGAGTTGTTTTCCCTTTAGGACTGGCTCGATGGATTTTTTTCTATTTTAGAGGCCCTTTTATTTTAGTTAGGGTAACATAAATGACCACCAGAAGCCCCTCCGTACGTGATTGGCGATGGTCATTACGATAAACATCATATATCCCCAATTCCTTTGTTAGGAGTTTCCCCTAGGATAGTTATGCCATCGCTCTCTATGATGCTCTTCTGTTTCGTCCGTTTTACTCCTCCGTTACGGTACTTGCACCGAATCGCTGTTCATCCCGGTAGGCCTCCGTGGCCCAATATGTAGAGTTTTCTGTATTCGTCGTCGCAGCCGTTGCTTTTTGGGCGGTGACTGTTTCACCCCACGACGTGTACCGCTTTTTCTTTTTCACATTGCAGGTGCCTCGTGTGGTCGTGACGCGATCTCACGCATGATGAAGAATTTGCCCTTTTTTTCCATTTTTGATCTGTCCAGTCGCGTTTTCCTCCTATCGGTGGCCGCGCTTCAATCGCATACCTTACGAGACAGAACAGCGAAATCGTCCTTATCCCCGGGGGACTGGGTGTCGCAGGCCTTTGACTTCTCCAGCTTGATCGTGACGTCGCGCCCGTAAGCTGACCTTCCCGATGCAAGGAAGAGCAGATTGACATCTACCCCGATTTTCTCGGTTCCCAAAAAAAACTGTCTCTAAGTTTTGAGAGTGCGCGATTACGCTTTAGGAAATTGGTGGTTCTTGTGTTATTTTGATGACGGTGCGAGTCGAGGGTCCGACCCCGATCGTCCTAACCACGGTGCCGGTGAAGTCCTCCTTTTAGGGAAGATGCCCGATAAGTTCCCCTTGCCCGACTTTCCATTACTGCTGCAAGAAGTTCTGCGATCACTGCAATGTTTGCCGCGTTAGATCCCTTCCATTTTGACAAGTACGATATAAGCCTTTGTTTTCCAGTATGGTGGCTGACGGCTTCCCTCAGGCCCGAGTGAACGAGTCTCAGGCTTTTCGTGGGTGTCCCTTGCGAGTGCCTGGCTACGCTCGATCTCTCGATTTCGTGTCCTCTTCCACTGGACGCGGCGTTTACGCGCCCCTTTAGATTGTGAACGGGCCCGGTGTAGGTCGTTGGCGCCGGTTTGCCGCAGCGGACCCTTTCCACTTTTGCTTTCGACGATATGGCCGGAGCGTGCGAAGACTGTCGCTCTGCGTCTGAGATCCCCTTTTCTCCTTTGAAAGTCTTTAGAAGGGCTGTCGCCTCGTGTAGCTGCCGGGCGTTTCCGACAACATTTTCAGTGATTTCGTTTCCCCGCGCCATGACTCGTAGCGCTCTTCCACCCCCTTTCTCAAAACCTTCGATCCCCTAACGCGGCGTTGGTCGGGCGATTTTTCTAGTTTCCTCGGGCTCATTCTTTTCCGCTTCCTTTGACTTCCTCCCCTTTTTTTTCGTGTGAGGCATAGCGCTTGCAGTTACTTCTCCGTTTTTTTCGCAGCTGGGTTCGTTCCTGTTTCTCGAGCGCGTGAGCGGCTCGCCCGGCCCTTTCCCTGGATTTCCCTTTCTCCCTACTTTTGACGCGTTGAAGCGGTGGATCTTTACGGGAATCGGATCGGCTTTTGTAGGTCTTAGGTCTATTTCTTCTCCTAGATCTGCACGGCTTTCTTCACGAGTTCCCCCTTCCTCCTCCTCCTGTTTGTTTAGAGCTCTTTGGTTTCTGCATCCCTCAGTGGCGATCGAGAGATTCAGCCGACTCCGTTGAAGGGCCGTAATTGTCCCTTTCCGAAAAGCTCGTCCCCCCCCAATAACCGTCTCCCGATCGGAATCAGTTTTGCCGGCCCTCTCCCTTGCAGGTTGAGTCATGATATCGGCACCGCTCGTAATGACACCTGAGCGACCCCGCTCCCTTAACCGGAATATATGTCCTCCAGGCAACTCCGCTTCCCATCAAGCGCCGAACCTCTGGACGAGTTGTACTAATCGTTCCCCTTCCTCGTTTTCCTTTTGATTTTTTTCCTTTTCTTTTTTCCAAGCAGCTAGCGGTGCTCCCTTCTCTCTGTTTTTAGCATTCCCGATGTTGGCTCCGCCGCTCCACGAGATTCGGGACAGCCGGCGAACCCCCCCCAACCCCACCTTTTTAAAGGATGACGAGGTTTATCGATGACAGGATTCTCCCTTCTTTTAGTCCACCTGTCCTGAAATCCTCAGGATATATGCCCCTCCCCGTTTTCCCCTTTTTATGAAGTTGAACTACTTCGACACGGCAGATCTGACTTCGACAGGAGAATTACCTTTTATTCGGGACGTCTTTCTCATCAGATCCAGGTGATTAGGTCCTCGGAAATATCTCGCGTCCGATCACGCCAGGGAACCAGACCCCTTATCACCCCAAGACCGCCGTCTAAGATAACGATAGTTTCCGACCGTGTTGTTCCCTAACTACTTAGACCAAAACTATTTACAAAACAGCCCGGATAGCGGGTTTTTCTCTTGTCTCCCCGTCCTAGTACTAGTGAAAAATTCACAACCGTTTCCCCCTGATACAACGACTAGGAGGCTGGTGAGGGAAGACGCCACTGATGCTGTTCCATTGAGAGCTTCCCGAAAAAGTTGCCCCCCAAGGTCCCTGGCGACAAGGGTTTGCGGGTGTCCCCCTCGACGCTCCCCCGTCAGCACTGGCAAACAGGCAACCCCCAATGTTATTACAGCGATATCAGTGAGTAACCCCCTCCCCCCTAAGCGAACATTTTGAAACGGTGCAACCCTTCTGGAGCGACCTTCGCGTCCTGTGCTTCTATTTTCAGGAGCTAACGGTTTACGCCACTGATGATGGCGAGGCCGGAACTTGAGTTCCACAGTTTGCCACTTCCGCCCCCTCTGGTTGTCGCTGTCGGTGATGTCGCGGCCTCCTTCCACGATCGCGAGAACCTCTCCCCTTGTGAAACAGCTCTCGCACTTTGTTGAACAATCTGCTCATCTGAGTTTTTCCGAAGAAGTACCCACGACGGTTCCATGACCAGACTGTTGTTCAACTCACTCTCGGGTGTGAGCACACACCGCTTGGGTTTTTTTTTTGGTTTTGTGGTGGGTTTGGGTGGTTTGTGGGTGGGGGGGTTTTTTTTTGGCTCTTTTTTCTTTCGGCGTGTTTGTGGTGTGTGTGTGGGGGGTGTGGGTTTTTTTGTTTGTGTTTGGGTTTTGTTTTTTTTTTTTTTTTGTGGGTTTCTCGCGATCCAACGGCGGCTGCGCTCCCTCTGAAGATAACCCTCTGAACTGATGCGATAGCCGGCCATCCTTCGTCTTCCCCTTCATTTTATTCAAGCGGTCTCAGGATCTTAATTCTTTCTTACCATCAACAGTTCAAAAAGCAGCCTCTATGCTGGGGCCTGACTCTCCGATGTCTCATTTCTTTTAACCTTTCATTGACTCTTGGTTGGATGGAGAGCTCCCCTTCTTATAGTTCTAATCGCAAATATTTTCCTTCCTCTCGGACAGGTTCTTGAGCCCGGTTGTCCGCAATCATTGAATCCCTTTTCCGTTTGACCCATAAGTCGTCATCCCAATAAGGTATTTTTTTACTTTGGCCAGCGATGACATCGTGCAGATTTCTTCTGATTCTTTGAGTCCCTACCCTTGGATCCGGCGTCTGGTGGTGTTCTTAAACAAAGATGTTCCTTTTCCACAGTATTTTCCGTTGGCTTGGCGGCGGTACTTTCAGTAATCCTCTTTTCTTTCTCTGAATTTCCCCGCGAGTGGGTGTCCCTGTTAGCTTCCATACTCGAGATTTTGGCATAGAGGATCCGCGGTCCTCTGCAACCTCCTCCTTGTAACCCAACACCTTTTTCGTACTTCTGGGTGTGGACTTTCCCTCAGATTGAGCTTGTCCTTCTCTTTTTGTCCACGCTGCATGGTTTCTTCATGGTGACCGCCGCGCCGTCGACGGAAATATCCCTTCTACGGACAAAAAACTGGTTTTTATCGGGAGGGAGAGTTGCAGCAGAGATCTCTTCTCTGTATGCATGGTGCACCTTTTTGAATTTTCTCCCTTTTTTCCCTAGGCTCGGTCGCGCGTCTGAACCAGTGTTCCCTTTCATTTCTTTCCGAATCAGAAACTTTTTCGGGCAGCTTCATTAAACGTAGCGAACTTTCGGAATCTCTCCGCCTCTGGCCTTCTGGACCCTTTGGTCTTTTTTTGTGCCTGTGATTACGCTTCTCGCGCGTCGACCCCATCCGCTGATCGGTTTTTTTTTTCACCCCGGCATCTCCTTGCGGCGATCGCTTGCAACTCTGGCCCTTGAATTCCCCCCCTGAGACCCTCTTCTTTCTGGTGATCCTGGCGATTTTGATAGCATCCCTAGATTTCTAGATAGTGTGGCCTTCTCCCCTACCACCTGATAGTAGTCTGAAGCCCCCTATTTCTCCCCTTCGAAGGTGCTCTTGATTCAACGTGCCACGCTGACGGTGCTTCATTTTCTTTCGCCTGAAGCAAGAGACGACCTCGGTTTTTTTTTGTCTAGGAAAGGCGATGTGACTTTATCCATGTGTGATACGGTCGCATCTCTTTCCTCATCCTCCTTCAAACTTTTCTCCTGTTATGGTTTTGATGAAGCAGGCCTCCCCTCCCTCTTCCTTGTCTGCCTCATTTACCCCCTCGTTGCTTGTAAGGTGATGTAGTCTTTCCCGGCGCCCCTCGAACTATATCGGATGGCGTGGCCGGTTCTTTCCTCTTTTCAGAGGACAACCCTCCCTCGTTCCCTCGTGAATGCCTCTTTTTGCGGTGCCCTTCCTCAGTCTTCCCCCCCTTGCCTTCTCGATTTTAAGACGGTGGTGCCTTTTTTCTTGAAGTAAGAGTCCTCTTCTTGAATAGCTGAACCTAAGTCCCGTCCTTTCAGGGTTCACATCATTTTCGGCCGGGTAGCCTTTTTTTTTTACCGAGCTTTCGGTCATCTCCTTGTTTTGAAAGGCTGCGGGGCTCGTCTCTAATGATTGACAAATTATTTCCTTTCCTTAAGGAGTCAATCTCTTTTCCCCTAACCCAACCGTATATAGATTGCAGTGAAACGGCAAGGTGGGATAGAGGTACTCCCCCCCCGCCGCGACAGACCCCGTCTCCCTTTGGCCTCCCAGATGCCCCCCAAGCCATCAAGGCTTCACCTCATGAAGCTATTTTCTGAATTTGCTTTCTTCCCTTCCTTGACCTGATTTTATTCTATGCTTCGTCAGGTTCTCTCGGACAGGCCTCGAAAAATTTCTGGCTACCCCCTTAGTTTACTTTGACTCCGGACTGAAGCTATGCCTACACGGGCAACTGCCTCTTCCTAAAGAGAAGTTGTCCCTCCTTGACCGAGTTGGCAACGATTCCCTCGCTTATCTGTTCGGAGGGATCATTTGTCTCTGGCCATACCTATAATCCCTTCCTCTTTCTTTTTTAGCTTGTCTTGAACTGTCGGCGCCCTGAAGATAACTCTCCCTTAGTCCGCCCTGGATGATTAAAAAGACCGGCGTTAAGCTTTTGTCCCTCTGTTTATTCGCGACCGGCATCGCGCCCGTGAGGCGTAACCCCCCTTTCTTGGAAATCTCATTTCATTGACTAACCGGAGGGCAGTAGAGTGCTAAAGGGCCATCCGCGCTGACAGTAGCTGCACTGAGCCCGCCCTTTCACATTGAGACTCGTGGAGGCTTTACGATAGGGGCTTTCTTCCTCCGTTACCCTATATCGAGGAGCTTCCCTCCTGGCTTCGTACCAACCAAGGAACTGACTCCCCGCGTTATCAGATCTTTTCAGGGGCCAAGCCCTTTTTTCCGACTACGCCGCCACCGATCACTTTTCCTTTGCCCCACCCCCGACGGTAAGCTGCTGGGTTTATTTCCTTCGCCTGAGCGTCGCGGGACACAACCAACCCGTTTCAGAGCAGATCACAGAAGACCACACCCCACAACCCCAAACAAACCCCCCCAGGAGGCATGAGCAATAAATTTTTCTTTTGTTTCCGTAGCGCAGGTCCCTTTTAACGTTCTGCACCAATTAGTAGCAGGGTTTCGACCGAGACTGACAACCCTCCGCTGCCATCTTCCGTACAGCCAACCGTCAAACCACCGTCCCCCCCCCCACAATGTCAGAAAGAGATTCGCCACCACGACTACCCTCTTCGTGAAGATACAGTTTTTTTGAAACAGGTTTCTCATTCGCCTCCTTACCGGTCGGCCAGCGTCTCCTCCCCTTATCTCGGGAATGGAATGATACTTCGGCAAACCTCCTCTGTCTTCCCTTCGACACCCAGCCCAAGGTCGAAATTTCCCCGTTTTTTAGGGGTCTTTAGGAGCGGACGGCGCAAGTACCCGTGTGCTGCTGAGAGGAAACGCGCCCTGGACAAGATAGCCCCCTCCAACCTTTTTTTGAGCGGAATCTCGCGATGCGTCCTCCGCCGCCCCACGCGGCCTGGCACCTGATGGGGAACCCCCACTCCCCATCTTCGGCGTTTTAAGACACCTCCAGGCCTCGCGAGCTCACTCTTCCTTCTCGCCTCCGCCGAGTAGAAGCGCGACGATGTGTTTTGCTCTGGTACCTCTATTCCCCGCCTAAGGCTTTTCGAGGTTAAGCAGGATTGTTCCCCGACTGCCTTCAGGAGGCGAAACCCCCTGTAAAATCTTCATCCCGATGATTGACTCCTTTTCCTTCCTCTCCTCTGT
>Ga0179591_1360545_pt1 | contig 12375 bp, 17 predicted proteins | sample CZOMad2_1_08_16f_FD_182891 | JGI IMG/M metagenome (GOLD analysis project Ga0179591, IMG submission 182891) | Vadose zone soil fungal communities from Angelo Coast Range Reserve, California, USA - CZOMad2_1_08_16fungal (PacBio error correction) | ecosystem: Environmental > Terrestrial > Soil >... | reverse complement strand
GATCCTCCCTTTCCAATCGGCGCCGCCGAGTTTTTGCTCCCCGGGCATTTTACGGAGTTCGGCTCCCTCTTCCCCCTCCTGGCGGCCGGCGCTGAGAAAACTGGGGGTAGAGAGTAGAAGACGGTCCTCCTTTTTTTTTCCCTTTTTTGAGGGGAAAGCAAAAAAAACGCCCCCCCCCCCACAGTAAAGGTGAGGAGGAAGGGAGAGAATCATTCGCCAGTCCCTTCTTGTGGGAAGGGCGGAAGTGACTGCCCTTTTTTTCTTTTCCTCTGCAGCAAATGGCTGGGGGATATCTTATTTGCATTAATCATAAGTTCGTGGTTGTTGAGAGAGATCCCCAGCCATTTTCTCCCCTCTTTCCCCCTCCTCCCCTCCCTCCCCCAACAACGGTCTGGCGAATGATGCGCCTGCAGATAAAGTGAGAGAACCGTACGCTAGATGGGCCCTCTCCCTCCTTTTCCTCCTTTCCCCCCTTCCCCTCCCTTCCAGAGCGGCGCCCGCGCAACGGCCGCGAGCGACTCCGGAAAAGGAGGGGCAAGGCAAAGCGGCGCCGGATTGCCACCCCCTCTCCCTTTTTCTTTTCTTTTCCCCCCCCCTTTTGCGGAATTCTTCTCCCATGCCGAAAAACGGGCAAATTCGGCGATGGCCAACCGGGCGCTTTCTCCCTCCCTTTTTTTTTTTTTTTTTCTCCCCCCCCGTTCAGGAAAGGTACAGAAGTTGCCCTCCCGTTTCCGGGCGCGATTCTTCTGTTCTCTCCCCTTCTTTTCGAAACGCTTGAGGAATTCTGCGGCGGATTTCCAATGGCGTCTTCGACGCGCTTCCCTTCCTTTTTTTCTTTTTTCTTTTTATCCTTGCCGAAGTAGCTGGTGGGTTCCGCGCCAGTGGCCAGCACCAGGACGGTTCCCTTCTTCCCCTTTTTCCTTCCCCCCTCACGGGACCCTGGCGTGGTTTGTGTTCACGGCCGTCACCATGACCAGGCAATATTCGCTTTTCCTCCCCCTTCTCGAAACAAGGGGCAGCAACTGGGCGCCGCTCATTTCCGCCTTCTGGTAGCGCGGCCGTGGCCCCCCCCCATTTTCTTTTCCCTTTTGAACCAAGGGTGGATAGTTGGTACGATCGACCCCGGGTGGACGCCTTTTTTTTGCGTGGGCGAAGGGAAGAAGCCTGGGGGGGGCGGCTTCATTCCTCCCCCTCCCCCCTTTCCCGCTCAACCACCCGCGGCGCCCCCTCCTATGAGTAGAGGGGCGGGCGTGCCTCGGAGAAGCGGTCTTTTTTTTTCCCCCCCCCCCTTCCCCCCCCCCTCTTTTAATGACGGTATCGAGCGATAAGTGTCCGGCGAGAATGATCACAAAACTTCCCTCCCCCTTTCCCTTTCTCCCCCTTTTTCCCGTATCGCTCATCCGCGGATCCATCACGCCGGCAGGGGCAGACCGACACCGCACCCTCTTTCCCCCCCCCGCCTCCCCCTTTCTCGTATAAACGGTCCATAAACCAAGAACCAAGAGAACGCCGACGACGAGGGCGAGGGTGGCGGGGTAGAGTCTCTCCCTTCCTTCCCTTTTCTCCCCCTCTCCCCCGGCCTGCGGGAATCGCGGGTGCGAGCATCAGGCCGGAGCACGCCAACCCCCCCCACCCGTTCTTTTTTCCTTTCCCCCTCCCGACAGATAAATGGGCCCGCAGCGATTGGCGCACAACATCGGTTTGAAATGCACGATGTGATTTGCTCCTTTTCACTTCCCCCCTTTTTTTTTCCCTTCGGCGCAGCATGCTGTGGGCGACGGAAATCGAAAGCGGCCGCACACCACGTACCCTGTTTCCTTTTTTTTTCCCCCCTTTTCCCTCCCAGAAAAAAAGCTGGTTGTCGAAGGGAGGGGGGTAGGCGGAAACACCCTTCCCCCCTCCTTTTCTTTTTTTTTTTCGAGAGCCAGCATTGGGAGAAGCGGGAAAACGTAACGGTTTCATTCCCCCTTTTTTTTTCTCTCTCACGCCGATAACCTCGATGGAGAACGAAGATAGTGGCGGCGCTGGGCCTTCTTTTCTCCCCCTGGATATTCGTGAGTCGCCAAATAAAGTGCCGGGAGGGGGGGGGCCCAAGGAGTTGCCGTTTCTTCCCCCCAAAAACAACCAAAAAAAAAAGAAAACAAAAAAAAAAAGAAAAAAAAAAAAAAAAGAAAAACCGCCACCCCCCCCCCCGCTCCTCCCAAAAAAAAAAAAAAAACACCAAAAAAAAAAAAAAAAAAACAAAAAAAAACACCCCCCCCCCCCCCCCCCCCCCCCCCCCCCCCCCCCACCCCCCCCCACCCCCCCAAACAACACAAAAACCAAAAAAAACGGAAAACCATTATTCTCTCCCTTCCCCTTTTCAAAAGTATGATGACGAGTTCCACCCTTTGTCCTTCCTTTTTTTTTTTTTTTTTTTTTTTTTTTCCTTTACCCGCACGGGAGGAAGTAGGGGAGAGGGCCGGCTGAAGCGCAGCAGCTCCTCTTCTTTCTTTCCTTCCCATTCATGCAAGCATTGGCGTCCCTGTGTCACGGCCCTTTTCTTTTTTCCCTTCTTTTTTTTTTTGACTAATGATCGCCGTTCACGAGGGGCGCCCCACATCGAGCAGATTTTCTGCCTTCCTTCTTTTTTTTTTTTCTTTTTTTCTCTTTTTTACTATGTGTAGTGAACGATCGGCAGAAGAATATGCCGCTTTTGCTTTGACCGAAGGTAGGCGCATCCATTAGTCAGGCCCCCCTTTTTTTGGAGCAGTACGGTTTCGCGCCGGATCGTCTTTTTTTTTTTTTTCCCCTGCTCTCTTTTTTTTTTCCGCGTGCGCAGGCGGCGGCATCGCGCAGCGCCACGCGGCTGGCCGACGTTCTCCCCTTCCCCCCCCCCCCCCTGACATCTGGCGAAGAGATTCCGCGGAGCGCGAAGTACAGGTCTTTTTTTCTTTTTCCCTTTTCTGTATTCCGAACAACAGGCCGAGTCGAGAACAGCGAGGCCGGCCCTTTTTTTTTCAAAAAAAGCGTGCCTCTTTAGGACCCCCCCCCCCCCCAAAAAAATTGAAATCCGGGATCATTTCCCTCCTCTTTATTTTCGACGAACAGGCCGAGAAGCCTAGGGAAAATAGAGCGACCCGCCTCCCTTTCCCCTCCCCTCCTAGTAAACCACGTCCAGGAGAAGCAAAAGAAGGTGATCTCCTGGACGTTTCCTTTTTCTTTCCCCCCCTCAATCCTCGCTCCGGATAGGTTGATCACGTGGCGGAATAGCCATTCGGCGTTCGGCCCTCGCCACTTCTCCTTCTCCCCTTTTTTTTTTTCCTTTCGCGACGAGTGCCTTCAAAAACCACGCCCGAGCAGCGCCCAACCACGCCGCAGGCCGCGTGCACCCCCCCCCCCCTCTCTCTCTTTTCTTTCCCCCCTCTTTTTTTCCTCTTTCTCCTCGATTGGGTGTGCACGGGGGCTGCCGGGCGGGGTTGGGCTGCTGCTCGGGGCAGTGGTTTTTCCTTGTCCTTCTTCCCTCCTTTTTCCCTTTTCCTTGCGGGTTAGCCGGAGAAGGTGGAGATGCCGAAAGCCAATGGCTATTCTGTCCCTTTTCTCCCTTTTCCTTTCATTTCGTTCGCCCGCGTCACAGGGAGATCAACAGGGCGGGGCGCGCTGCGGCCTTTTTCCTTCCCTTTTTTTCTCCACCTTGGCGGCGGGGTCGCTCAGAGTTGGCAATGAGGGCTGCTTCTTTTCTTTTTCTTTTTTTTTTTTTTTCAGTTCGTCGGGAGAAATGGATCACGGGATTTTTTCAAAGTTTGTCATTTTTTTTTTTCCCCTCGCTTCAGGAGGATAGATCGTTCCGCGACCTCGTCCCTTCTTTCCTCCCCCCCTTTCTTCAGCGAAAAAAGAAAATAATGAGTCGGGTTTTCCTCTCCGCTTCTTTTTTCTTCAAGACTGTCCTAGGCGTGAAATGTTGAAAGTTCAATGCCGTCCTTTTTAGCGAGTGGAGAATGATGGGAGAGAGTTTTGGGAAGGGAAGAGGAGAAAAAGCGGGACTCGAGGGGAGAAGTTCTCTCGCGAGACCGTACTGCTCCCCTAGGTTCCCCCCCCTTTTTCTTTTTCCCCCCTCGGTAGGGTCGCTTGCGGTCGGCCCCCCATCGGCATATTTATGCGATCTTCACTCCCATTTCTTTCCTCTTTTTTTTCCTTCCCGAAACGATGCGAAAATCTGCTCGAGTGGGAGGCCTTCGTTTCCCCCCTTCTCCTTCCCCTCTTCCAGGCTCATGAGAAAACGGCAAAAGGAGTGCCCCTTTCCCCCTTTTTCCTCTTGAAGGAAGGAATTAGAGGGTTTTTTTTTGTGGTGAATTGACCTTCCCTCCTTCCCCTTTTTTTTTTTGGTGCTGAAGCTTCTTCAGCCGGCTCTCCCCCGCCTTCCCCTTTTCTTTTTGGGGGTTTATTGAGCGCCCTCGTCTTTCTTTTGGAAGAAGGGAACTCGTCAATAAGACTGTGGGCTGGCGCCCTGCTTCTTCTCCCTTTTTTCCCCAGATCACTCATTGGGGGATTACGGCACTGTTATTGGCGACTCACGACTATCCCCTTTTTTTTTTTTTTTCTTCCCTCCGGGCAAGCGAAGCAAAAGGATCTGGCGTCTCCAGCCGATTGGTGATATCGGCGGGAGCGGCTTCTTTCTTTGATTCATGACCCGCTACGACGCGGCCGGCCCATGCTGGCTCTCGCCCCTTTTTTTTTTTTCTCCCCAGTTCGCCTTACCTCCCTGCGACAACCAGCTTTTCTCTTTTCTTTTTTTTGTTCCGGCTGATGGTACGTGTTTTTCCCTTTCTTTTCCCCCCCTATTTATTTTCCCGTAGGACAGGAATTGCTGCGCCGCTTCCTTTCCCCCTCCCCCCTCCCCTTTTTTTTTTTCACTTTGCCCCGTAATCCCTCACAGCGTGAATTCACCGAGGGGGTGCTCCCCTTTTCCCTTTCTGGCACTTTCATTTATTATGGGGGTAGGGGGGTGCGAGTCTTTCTTTCCCCCCCCCCTTTGGTGCTCCGGCCCCCTGATGCGCGCACCGGGGCGAATTCCGCTGGGCGGGATCTTGGCCTGTTTTTTATTTTCTCTTTGGGAATTTTTCTTGAAGGGGGGGATTATAGAATCTACAAGCACAACCCTCGGGTTCCCTTTCTTTCTAGTTAGGGAGGTATATTATTTTAGGTGGTGATTGGGTTAGGGAACCGTTACTTTATCCCTATCTCGGCGATGATAGTTGGAGGTTTTTTCCCCCCCCCCCCCCCCCACCCCCCCCCCTACACGTAGGGTACTATGCGGCGTGTTTCCCCTCTTCTCCTCCCCTACGGTCTACTTACTCCACCCCCCAGATCGGCCCCAGCCCCCCCATTTTTGTGATATTAGGAGAAGGAAAATTATCGCTCGATACCTTTTCCTTCCCCCTCCCCCTATCTTTCCGGCACAATCCGCTTATAGAGGGGAAAGAAGCCGACTACAGACAGAGGACCCGGCGGCGCCCGCCGTTTTTGGTTGGTTGGTGATCGTCGGCGGCGGGGCTTTTTTGTTCCTCGCTGCGCGGCGGCCAACTGGAGCACCGCGGAGCGCGTCCCGTCCCCCTTTTTTGTCCCCCAACTCTATTCAGTTCCAGCCGCTGATGTGGGTTACCAAAAGTGGCCCCTTCCCTCCTCCCCCTTTTTTTCCCCCCCCCCCCATCCCATCATAGCGGCGGCCGGTCGTGCTTTCCCCCTTTTTTCGCGATTCACTCCGACAAAGTCTCCCCCCCCTTTTTTTTTTGGTAGGGGTGAAAAAAGGGGGCAAGTGAACACGACCCCTTCTTTCTTTTTTTTTTCCTTTTGGACGATGCCGAGATTAAATATGACTTTCATGGTTGCTGGGGGGTACCTTTTCCCCTTTCTTTTTCCCAGATCACTGGGCGCCGTACGCGCCGGGACTGAAGGCGGCGTCGGGAAGACATCCTCCCTCCTTCCGCCAGGAATTCTCACCAGCTGGTTCGTCGAAAACCTGTGGCTTTTTCCTCTCTTTTTTTTTTTTTCCCCTTTTTTTTAAAAACGGGAGGGCACTGCTGACCTTCCATGATCGTGGGCGGAGGCCCCCCCCCCCTTTTTTTTTTTTTGCAATCGCCGAAAAAACTGCAACCCCCACAAGTTTAGGGAGCATGGATTTCCTTCCTTCTTTTCCCTCCCCCGGAAGCGAGAGTGATATTATTTAGTTGCAAATTTCCCTCCCCCTTCCTTTTTCTTTTCTTTTTCTGAGTCGCTAGAGGACGTTGGTTGCGCGGCCTTTTCTTCTTTTTTCTCTTCCCCTTGGGGTAGAAAGTAGAGGGGAACCGGCCGCCCCCCTTTCTCTCCCCCCCCCCCTTCTCTTTTCTCTTCTTTCGAGGAGGGAAGGTTGGAAACGCACAAAAACCCCCCCCCGCCCTCAAAAACCGTCACGGTGAGCGGCCTTCTTTCCCCCTTCACCGGTTGGGGACGAGGGGAGTGACGGGCGTAGCCCCGCGGCGGCTCCTTTTTTTTTCTTTTTTGGGGTGAAGAGAGATACCAGAAAGGGGAGAAGAGGGAGACTTTTCCAAAACCCCTTTTTCCCCGGAAATAAAGAGGAAACAAAACCCCCTTGGAGATTTGATGAGACATTGCCTCCCTCCCTTTTTCCGAAGGTCCGCATCGATGGGCCTTTCGACGCGGCTTGGCCGGTTCTCGAATTAGAACCCCCCCAGTTTTCTCCAGTCCTCCCCCCTCTCCCCCCTTTTTTCCCGGCCGCGGAAGCGACTCCGGGAAACAGGACCCTTTTTTTTTTTTTTTCCCCGCGGCGCCGATTTTGCAATAATTTATCACCGCGCGGCGAGTCGGACGGATAGAAAATTGCGGAATTTTCCTTTCTCTTCCCCCTTTTTTTTCCCTCCCTCCCCCCAGTGCGGCGGATGGCTTTTTTTTTTTCGACGCCGGTGGGGCCTCCGCCCACGATTCAGGAAGGTCCCTCCCCCCCTCTTTTTTTCCCCCCCTCCTTTACCCGCGGGAGGATAGGAGGCTCGCTTCAGGGCATTTCTCCCCTCTTCTCATTCTGCGGCGGATTTAAAAGGCGTATTCGGACGCGTTCAGTCCCGGGGCGCGTACGTCTCCCCCCTCCCTAGGCTGGAGGGTTTCGGCGGGCACAGTTGGCCAGCACCCGGAATTTCCATCTTTCCTTTTTTCCCCCCATCACGAACCCGCGTTGAGTCGTTTTTTCCCCCCCTCCTCCCCCATGCCCAGCAAATAATTCGCGTGTCGAGTGAATCGCGAAAAACCAAGGGCCCCCTCCCCCTTTTTTTTTTTTTTTTTTTTTTCCCCTGGCGATAGCGCGGCCGTGGCCCATTGGTACAGCAAGCGGCTGGTAACAGGTGTCTTTTTTTTCTCTTTCTCTCATTTTTTTCTTCAAGCGGCGGCGCGTTTTCGCCGCGCAGGGCTTTCATGCCTCCAAAAGCCAGCGGCCGACGACCCCCCCTCCTTTCCTTGCCCCTCCTACTGCGTAAGCGGAGGCGTGCCTAGAGAAGGGCGGATTGCCGTCCCCCCCCCCCCCTTCCCCCCTTTTTTTTTTTTTTTCCCTTTCTCGATAATGGTCCGGCGCCGAAGATCACAAAAAAATGGCGCCGAGCCTGCGTCCTTTTTTTTTTTCTTCCATCCGCGGATCCTCACGGGCCGCAGACAGACAACCGCAACGGATCAGCGCCGCCTCCTTTCTTCCCTTCGTTCCCTAACCCAAGCACAAAGGGGACCGCCGGACGACGAGGGCGAGTTTTTTTTTTGTCCGATACCGTCATGAACGGGAGCCAGACAGCCCAAGCCCTTCCCTCCCTTTTCCTTTTCGCGGCACAATCAGGGCCGGACAACCAGAAAACAAACAAGTGGGGGGCCCCCCCCCTCCCCCCTTCCTTTTCCCTAAGAATAAATGGACAAGAAGCGATTGCGAACAACTCGGTGGAAATGGCACGCTGTGATTTTCTTTTTGGGCACTGCGGCGATGTCCTACGGCGCAAGCAGGGCTGTCGACGGGAACAAATCTTGTCCCCTCCTTTTTTCCCGTACCCAGCCGAACAAGGCCGCCCAGAACAGCTGGTTGCGCCGTGTTCCTTCCCTTTTTCTTTCTGACAACCAGGAGCGAGAGCAGCATGGGGCCGCCGCGGCGTAGCTTCTTCCTCTTTCCCCGCCGCTCAGAAGCGCATACGCCGATCAACCTCGATGGAGACGCCCTCTTTTTTTTTTTTTTGATGCCGGAGGACAAACCAACGTCACGGGATCTTTCCGTTCTTTCTTTCCCCCCCTTTTCCGTATCCCAAATAGTGGCACCTTGGCACGCCCGGGAAACTCTTCCCCCCTTTTCTTTTCCTTCGACACAGTATGATGACGAGTTCCACCCTGGGCCAGGCGATTTCTCTCCCCCCCCCCCCTTTTTCTCTTTTTTGAAGTCGGTGGAGAGAAGGCTGAAGCGCAGGCAGCTCCTCTTCTTCTTTTCTTTTTTTTTTTCTTATTCCTTGCAAGCATGGACGTCCCTGTGTCACGGCAACTTGGTGGTTCTTCCTTTTTCTTCCTTTCCGGCCGTCACGAGGGCGACCCAATCGAGCAGATTTCCTGCTCCTTTTTTTCTTTTCCCTCCCTCCATAGTGGGTACTATGTGGAGGTGAACTCCCCTCTTTTCTTTCTTTTTTCCCCGATGGGGGGCGACCGCAAGTAGGAGAATAATAGGTCAAGTCCCCCCTTTCCCCCTAGGGGAGAAGGAATGGTCGCTGCCTCTTTTCCTTTTTTTTTTTTCTTTCGCGAGTTCTTCTTCTCTTCGGGCCCCATTTAGAGAAGAGAAAACGCGTGGCCCCCCCCCCCTTTTTCTTCCGGCATTGAAGGAAAAAAGAGGACATTTTGAAAGAATAAGCGGCTCCCTTCGGGTACTTCGCGGATATTGATGTAGTCGAACAACATGTTCTCTCCTCCCCGCGACAGCGAAAGCCGACGGGAAGAGAGGTCGGAAACCTTTCCCTCCCCTTTTCCCTTTTTTTTTTTTTCTTGACCGGAAAATGGAAGAAATGCCGCGAAGCACAGGCACTCGAGGCGCCCCCCCCCCCCTTTCCTTTTTCCCAGGCCGAATCGTAAACCACGTAGCGAAGCGCGGCCCGCCGGTCCTTTCCTTTTCTTTTTCTTTTTTTTTTCTGAAATCCGACTCGATAGTTGATAACACGTGCAGAATAGAAATTGGCTTCGGCCCATCTCCCTCCCCCTTTTTTTTTTTTGCCGATCGAGTCGCGGCCGGAGGGCCGTCAACCCCTGCCGCTCCTTTCCCCCCCCGCCGGGCAGACGCGGAAAAAGCGAGCGCGGGGCGAGCCGCCGGGGGGGTGTGTTGCGCGCCTCTTGCACGGCGGGCTGCCGGGGCGGGGGTTGGGCTGCTGGCTCGGTCCCCTCTTTTCCCCTTTTCCCTTTCGGCGACCTCGATCGGCAACGGCGGGTTCGCCCGGAGATCTCTTTCCCTTTGGATGGGCCGAGCCAATAATGGCTATTCGCCACTCCCCCCACTATCGGATGGCCCGAGGATTCGTCGCCCAGCGTCCAGGAGATCCCTTTTTTCTTTTTTTCGCTGCGGGAAGGGGGGGGGTTTAAATTAGGTGGGCACCCCGGGACACCTGGCTGAGGGTTCGGCTCGAGTGGACTTTCGTTTCCCCCTTCTCCTTTCTCCTTTAGGTTCACAAGTCGTCGGGGAATGAACTTTCCCCTTGATCCCGGATTTTTCAGTTTTCCGACATCGCTTCACGGCGGCTCGCTGTTTCTCTCTTTTTTTTTTTTTTTTTCGACTACATCAAAAGAGCCGCGGAAGACTGTTTTGCGTGCCGCGGAGCTCTTAGGCAGGGAATGTAATTTCGGGTGTGGAACTTAAGACGGGGAAAGAAGGAAAAAGGCGCACGGTTCGGCCTGGGGAGAAGGGGGAGAGGACGCGAGTGCCGCCTCCCTTCCTTTTCCCCCCAAAGAAGGACCCCCTTTTTTTTCTGGGGGCAGGCGCACGATCGGCTCTCCACGTACGGCTCCCATAGGAAGACCTGTCTGACTATGATGCGGCTTTCCTTCCCCTTTTTTTTGACCCCCATCGGCATAGTTGAGGAAGAGAAGGGTGCAATCCACATTAGTCCCCCCCCCTTTTTTTTTTTTCCGCGGAAAAAAGATCCGAGGAACTCTTCCTCTCTTTTGGCGCACTACGTGACGGCGATCATTAGTCAGACATTTTCTTTTTTTTTTTTTTTTTTTTTTTTTTCAGTGGGGCCGTGACAAACAGGGGGGAACGCATCATTGCTTTCCCCCCCCCTTTCTCCTTCCTTTTGGGGGGAGGGTTTGGAACGCCCCCCCCCCCCTCCGAGGCGCTTTTTTTCCGGCTCTCCACCGAATTACTCAAGTGAGGGGGTTTTGTTGTTTTTTTCCCCTTTTTTTTTTCTCACCTCGCCGGCCAGGGTGGAATTGGGGAAAACCTCCCTTTTCCCCTCCCTGCTTTGGCGCAGATCACTTCGTTTTTCCGGCGTTTCTTTTTTCCCCCCTCCCCCTTTTTTTCCCAAACGGCACGTATTTGGCGAATAAAGAAAATATTGCCCAGTGAGGGTGGTTGTCCCCGTCCTCCTTTTTTTCAGCTCCGCCACGATCGGCGTAATACATGAGTTTCTTCCCTTCGTGGAGCGCTTTTCATGGAGACGGGATTATGACCCTTCTTTCTCTCGGCGCCCAATTGATGGGATTCGAGATAGGTGGCGCATTTCCTCTTCCTTTCCCCCTTCTCCCAACCAGCTGTTCTGGGCGGCCTTGTTCGGCTGGTACGTGGTGTGCCGGCGCAGGAGCGATTTCCGTCTCCTCTTTTTCCTCCGAGGGGAATCGCCGAACAACAGTGGGGCCTTTCCCCTTTTTCCCCCCCCCCCTTTAATCCCTCACATCGTTTGAATTCACGGGGTGTGCGCAATCTGCTGCTTCCCTTTTCTTTTTTTTTTTTCCTCTTTTGCGGTGCGAAGTCTGGCTGGGAACCTCACTGTGTTGGGCCTTTTCTCCGCTCCTTCCTGATGCCGCGCACCGGCGATTCCGGCTGCCGGCTCTCGTGGCTTTTTCTTTCCTTCCCTCCTCCCTTAACGGTTTTTTTTTCATTGTTTTTTTTTTTTTTTTTTTTTTTTTTTTCTCGGCATCTACCCGCCACCCCTCGCCCTCGTCGGTCGGCTTTTTCCCTCTTTTTTTTTGTTTTTTTTCTTTCAACGCGTTTTGTTACGGCGGCGGCGCTGCTTCGTTGCGGTGGTTTTTTTTTTTTTCTTGCTTTTCTCGGGGGATGGATCCCCTTTGCTGCGCGATGGTTACGGGTCTACCTACTTCCTTTCTTTCTCCCCCCCTTTTTGTGATCTTCGCGCCGAAAATTATCGGCTCGATTGCTGCTTCCCCCCCCCGTCCTTTTGGGGGCGCGGGGTGTTTGCCGGGGAGCAATTCCCCGCTTTTCTCGATCCCTCCCCTTCCCCTACGAAGAGGGAGGGGGGGGAAGACGATGGAGGGGGTCTCCGGTGGTCGGCAGGGGGTGATTGGGTTGGTTTTTTCTTTTCCCTTCCGGGACGGCGGGCTTTGGAGGAAATGAAGGGATGGGCGCGGCTGCACTTTCCTCCCCGAGTCCCCCCGCGGCGTCCGTCACCCTGGTCGGATCGTACAAACTAATCACCTGTTCCAGTCCGCTTTCCTTTTTGCTTCCCCCCCCCCTCTTTTTTGGCCACGGAAAAGAGAGCTATCGCCGGGCGCCCTAGCGTGGCGCCCCTTTCCCTGCCCCCCTTGTTTTTCGCGATTTCACTCGAACAATTTTTCCTTCCTATTGCTGGGCAGGGTTGTTGACGGGCCGTTTGAAACACGGACCCCCCGCAATTTTCCCGTGAATGTGGACGATGGACACGAGATTCACTATGAAATATGGTGCTGGGCCAAAAGGGGACTTTTTTTTTTTTTCCCCCCCCCCCACTCCTACTTTCGGCAAGGATAAGGGGGCGGGCCCCGTACGCGCACGTTTTTTTTTTGCTCCCCGGGGACTTTGAAAAAGCGCGTCGAAGGACGCCATTGAAATCCGCCCGCAGTCCCCCCTTTCGTTCGCAAAAACATGCTGAAGCGAGCGCCGGGATCGGTTTTTTTCCCTCTTTTCTTTCCTTTTCCCCCCTTTCCTTCTTCGGGGCGGGAGGCCAACACCGGCGTCGAAAACTCGCCCGGTGCCATCGCCGAACTGCATTCTTCTCCTTCCTTTCCCCCTCCCAACTTTCCTCCCGGACCGCAATCCGGGACCGACCGACCGCGCGTTGATATTAGTGCAATCGGCGGCAGAGTTTGCTGCCCGGCCTTTTAAGGATTTCCCTCTTCTTTTTTCGCGGCTGC
>Ga0179591_1295035_pt1 | contig 12375 bp, 10 predicted proteins | sample CZOMad2_1_08_16f_FD_182891 | JGI IMG/M metagenome (GOLD analysis project Ga0179591, IMG submission 182891) | Vadose zone soil fungal communities from Angelo Coast Range Reserve, California, USA - CZOMad2_1_08_16fungal (PacBio error correction) | ecosystem: Environmental > Terrestrial > Soil >... | reverse complement strand
CACCCTTTTTACTAACTGTCGTCCCGAATTCTCGGTTCTCTTTTTTGTGGCCCGCGTTTTCTTTCTTTCTTACTGATTCTTAAAGTCCTAGCAAAGCATCACACCACACACAGATCCAGCACGACTCCCCTTCCCACATTTTTCCCCAAAACAACTCTCTGATTCCCTTTTTGGCGACTGTAAGGCTGACCCCGTTTCAGCGAGGTCCTGACCGAAGAGTTAACCTATTTCTTCGAATTCCGGTCCCAGTGTTAATTTTGTCAGGTATTATCCCTGCCTGCCTTTTAGTATCGGAGTTCTGCTCAATTCTTTTTGGCCTCGTCACATTAAGCTCTCGGTTTGCCTTTTAGGACCAAAGAAGTCCGTCAAAAAGCTGTCGGAGTGATTGGGTTAGGTTTCCACCCGCAATTTACTTCCCAATTATTCCTTTAGCCTTTTTCACTGAAAATCTCCCTTTTTTTGAAGAAGGCCTCCTAGAGTCCGCTTAATTTAGTAATAGGACTTACGCTTGATTTTATCCGGAGAGTTCGAAGGTATCGCTTCGTCCTTCCTAACGTTAGATTTTGGCTGAGTATTTCAGGTGCCCTTTCCCGTTCCTTTTTTTTTTAGCCTCCTGGTTCTCATCTCTTCTCTTTAACTGGTTCGTTCCCACGGAACTTTTTTTTTTCGTCTTTAACCACCACTTCACGACTTTCTAGACTCCGTTTGCCCCTAAAACGCATTTTCTTTTTTCTTTGAGTAAAAAGGTTTTACTCGTTTCGAGCTCGATCACCTTGGTCATCGACGTGGCTCCTTAGGACCCCGCTTTATTATTAGCAGATCTAGCCAAGAAGTATCCACCTACTTTCCCCCCTAATCTGTCAGTCTTCCACAAGGACTTTTTGGTTCTTTTTTGAAGCATACCCTCATGATTCTCGGATTTTTCCGTGATCCGCATGTGCCCCGACTTAACTCTCTATCCGACGTACCCTCCTCAGATCTCCATAGTAAGGAGTGGGTCCTTTAAAAGCCTCCCGAGAATACTTGCTCCGAGCTGATCCCTTTTTTCCGACTCCTTCCCTTTCGACAGATTCTTCTTCCTGGCGACGACAAGTCTCCCGTAACGGGAGCGACATTTTTTTCCCCTTCGATTAGGAAGAGCATCGGTTTTCCCCCAGCTATTGACATTTCTTTCCCTACCTCTGAGAAGAGAGAGAAATGTCTCTCTTTTTTGCACGAGAGAAGCACCGGATCATGATTTTGTCCATGGGTCCCAATGTATTCCTTTTCGATGCCCCAGGATCCAACCGTCCTTGCCTCTTTTCCCCAGGGCGCGAGTCGAGGAATGAAAACGTCCGGCAGCGGCCGCATTTCTTTAGTCGCTTTTTCTTCTCCTCAAAGCCTGCTTTTTCCCTTTTCTCTCAACCCTACTTCTCATCCGTTCCGCTCCTCTTCTCTTTGTCTCCACACGTGTTTGAGAGATGCGCGAACCGGTCTCCTTTGGTTGCATTCCCCTTCATGTCTTTTTTCGGTCGAGGTGTTGAGCGACAGTCGCGGCTCTTACTTTTGCGGAGATTATCAGGACGCCCCCGCTTGAGATTAGCAGGTTTGATTGTTTCCGATTTGTCCGGGGGCGTCCTCCAGGGTTTTCTAGATGTGACACCAGCTTTTTCCCCCCCACCATCAATGTAGATTCGATCGCGATGCGCGGCCGGATCCTTTGAAGCGGGTCTTTTTTGCAACGTAAATTCCCCTATCTTGATTTTCCTTAGTCTCTGTCCTCACCAGGTGATTTTTGGGCGGCCCCGCAGGTGTCACGGTCCGTCGTCGTCTCAGACGTTCATCCTCTTTCATCGAAAGTTTTGCGTTTCGCTTCGGGCTCCGGGCTTTCTTCAATGCCGGTCTTCCTAGGTGTTGCTTTTCTTTGTGTGGTGACCCCCGTTACGGCTTCATCGCTACTTTTCTCTGCTGGGGCGATCGGTTCAGGTTTTTCTTGCGGATCGATAGCGCGCGCACGGACTTCGCGTCCCTCCTCCAGACCGTAGTTTTCCCTTTCTCTTGAACAATCCTGGCCCCCTTTTGACCCCGGATGCTAGTTTTCCCTCGCCTCAGCTCCAGTGCGAGAGGAAAAGACTTCAGCCTCCATCAAACCTTTTCCTCCGAATTTACGCTCCACGGAGTGACGCTCAATCCACGCCCTCTCGAGGTTGTCGTTCCCTTTTCAACAACCCAAACAAAACCCCCACAGTCGGATTCCCAAATTCTGATTTGAAGATACGCCCCCGTCCCCCCCCCCATTAGAGACCTTCCCGAACAAGTCTGTCTCACAAGACACGTCCGCCCTCCACCGGGCCCCTACGGACACGGTCGACCTCCAACATCTGCGCCGCACACTCCTTTTGATCCATTTCCTACGCCGGTCCCATTCCCCCTGATACACTATGGACAGGCCACGTACAGGAAATACAGACTCCCTCCACGAGGGAGGCGTACTCTTCCTTCTCTAAGTTACGGAACTAGTATACATAAGGTCTCCCTGCGTGTTACTCGTCCCCTCAAAATAATCTTTCTTAGCAACCTTGTGTCTCCTTAGTGGATCCGGTCTCGGTTTAACTATCTCTACCCCATTAAGCGGACGTATTTCTCCCAGAAATAAGATCAGCTAGCCAGATCAGGTCACCCTTCCATCGCACCGCTGATTTTCCGGCATCGCCCTTCCGACGTGTTACGATCGGGTAGTATATCGTCACTAGTCGCTCCTTCCAGTTGTGGTCTAAGATCTTTCCCGACCGCTCTTTTTTCGTGTGTGCTTCGCCGTGTGGAGCCGTTGGGGTCCGAGTGTCTTGTTGGTGGAAGTCGGTGGTGCCTTTTTTTGGATCAGGCTTCCTACGCAGACAGTGTCCCTCCTTCTTTTACCACTCCCCACAGGATTCTGTGGGGCCGCACTGGCAGCTCGGCACGCGTGACTGATGCACCCTCGGTAATCTCGGGGGACGGTTCCTCTTTGAGGGGAAGAAGGTGCGCGTTTTTTCTTGTCTCTTCCCCTTTCGACCCGTTAGTCGTGCCCTGGAGTTGCAATTTGGGCTTAAAGTCATTTCTCACTCGAGAGCGGTTTGTAAACTCGATGTTCCCCCTATTCTTTTGCTCTTCCCTCTTTTTTATTTGATGGGGCGAGTTGGAACTCCTGCCTGGTGGGGTATTCGCCTAGTTTCTTTTTTTTAGTCCCCTTCCTCCCCCCTTACGGCCCTTTCGCCACGAGCCCCCACCCCCCCCCCTTTCCCTCAGAAACGATTCACCGACAGTCATGACCTTTCTTTGAAGGATCTTCCACGGCACCACCCCTTTTAGACTGCTCCGTCCCCCCGCAGGTTGCAAACCTCGCCCTTCCCCCTTCTAGTCAGACCCGAGTGCATTCCGACAACTGATCTTTTTGGACCTTTTGACTCGAACTTACAATTATGTCCTTTAACCGGTGGCCCCCCCTTGTTCTTTATTCTATCCTTAGGTTTTTCCCTCCCTCCGTTTGTTTTCCCCTTTCCGAGACACGGGTGAACCCTTGAGCGACTTTAGCCGGTTTTCTCATGGTTTACAACACTTGCTCATTGGTTGAGACGTCTTTTACTTTTTTTTTTTTCTCGCAGGTAGGCGCTTAACCGGGAGGCCTAGGAGAATCCCTTTTTCCCCCCCTTAGGTTCCGTGGACTGATTACCCCTGTCCCGTTCGTTCCCTGGGCCTTTTTGTAGGATCTGACGACCTTTGTCTTTATAGCTTCCCCCTTGTATTGTCTCCTTTGCTACCTTTTTTTTCTTTCTCCAAGAGGCGATACCTCCGGCGACCCTTTCCCCCTCATCGCTTACCCCTCGACCCCAGTCCCAGTGCGATCGGCGGGATCGCCTTTCAAGGTTCCAAACCTTCTTCTCTTTAAAACCTCCCCCTTCTTTCTTCGCCCCTGTGATCTTTTGCTCCTTTTTTCCTGGTGAGGCGTTTTCCCTCGGCTACCCTGTACCTGCAACGGGTTCTTTTTAGAAACCAAGCCCGTCCTCATGAACCCCCTTCCCCCGCGGATATGATAGAGTGGTTCAATGTCACGGAAGAGCTTCTTACGAATCAGTTTCTTTCGGTCTGATGAAGTGTCCTCCCCGGCGACCATTCGGACCACAAAGGACACACCGATCGCAATGATGCCCACAGCTCTTTGAGTACACCCTTCCCTCTCCAAACTTCTTTTCCAAGCGGCGATCAGGATTCCCGCGCCAAATGTCCCCTGGCCGTAGTCCGTCGCCCTTTTATGAAGTTCAAAGATGTCCTTCCTAGAACCGGCATTTTCTAGTTGCCTCTTTTTGAGGCACTTTTTTATGGGTCAGAGTCTTTTCCTCCTCCTCGAACAGTGCGGTGTTGAAGGAGCGAACCCTAGCGTCTCACCCCTTCCTCCTAGATCCCCCTTGTTCCCTTCGTGGAGTTGTTTTTCTTTCGGCGTAGTAACCCATTTTCAGTGTATGAATACTTCAGCCGGGTCCTACTTACTACAGAAGAATCTATTACCCGTCGTGGAGACTTGAGTAATGGCTGCAGTAATAGAATTTCGAGGAAGCGTCTACGAAGGTTAGTCGATAGGTAGTTCGACGTTGATGTTTTTTTGAGTTCTCAGTTCTACGGTGGGCACAGGGGTACGTGAGAACGACTGGTACCAAGACGTTAGGCTTACCTTCTGTTTCTTTCGGCTTGCGACTTTAGGGCGTCTCCCTTAAACACCCCTCTCTTTTCCGACTCTTATTTACCCCTTACAGTCGCGCTCCCGCGTGGGTGCCCCCCCATGTGGTTATGGAGGCCCTTAGACACAGGGGTAATGTATCCTTTAGTCCGATTTTTGTTAGCTGTTTTCTCGCAGCGATCTCGAGGAACGGAAACCAAGGCCCCCCCCCCTACGCTCGAGCGTTCAAACTTCAGGGCGGTCTTGTTATCCCCTCTCTAATCTCGTCCTTTTGGGAAGCTCGCAAGTGGTTACCGGATCGTCGTTTACCGGTCCATTTAAGCTACTCCCCCCGGCAGGGGGGAATTCGCCGCCAATCTTTTTAAAACGTCCCTGAGTTTCTAGAGATGAATGCCTCTTTTTCCTTTTAGGTAACGGGCTACCTAAGATTTATTTTCTTAGAGCGGAGCGAAGGCCGCCCAGATCATAACTGAGCTCCTGAAGAGGTAGGGTGGATGGCGACCTTTTTTCGCGAGAAACGTCATCCCTTTATAGCAAACGTTGCCATTATAAGCCCTCGATTTTAGCTCAGTTTTTCTAGAATTCGGTGTTGGGCATCTCGGTTATTCGTTTTATGTAGAATTCTTTTTTTACTCTGACATGCTTCAACAGGAGCATGATACCAGGAGCCCGAAGGCTCTCGCCCTACTATCCTGATTCCCCCCCTCAAACTTCCTTCTAGGCGAGAGCCCGAGAGGTTTACCCCCACCTTGCGACCTAAATGTCTTGCCCGACGGGAACTTTACACCGAATTCCCCAGAGTTCGAGAATCTTCTCTTTTCATAAAGTTTTTTTTTTCGAGATCATGCCGTCCCTCTCGGAGAGTCGGTTGACTCGACATGAACTCCCCCTCTGTCTTGCTCGGCGAAGGTGGACCTGCCAGACCGAGTGAGATAGACTCATTTTTTTTAGGAAGGGCGTATCATTTACGCAGCTCGGAGGGGATGAAGGTATAGATCGTGATTTTTGGGTTCCATTTAGCTAGCCTCCCTATACATCAAGCATAAAACTAGATTTTTGAAAAAAAATAATTAAAGAGTTTCATAGTGGCTCGCAGTACGACCTTGGATCCCAGTTGATTCTTTTTCGCCCCGATTGATGAACTCCTTGAGAAGAGAAACTTATTTAATCCTCGGTAATCGCCCGAGGGTCGCCTGGACCCTCAAAGCGCGGTCTTTTTAGCCTTCCCTCCTCGCCTTCCCCTTCTGTTATGTCTCCGACGCTCTGGGATACGCTAGGTTTAGTCCGCGTAAGGTATTTTTAGTAGGCCGGCGGATACTTCTCCTAAAGGCCCTTCAGCTTTAGAGGTACGAGCCGGGAACGTGAGTCGTTCCTCTGTTCAGTTACCCCGAGTGAGCTAGCTCGCTCCCTTTCCCATCTACTTAGCCTTATCCTTCTAAGAAGACAGCCCTTGGACTGTTCCTCCCCTCAACCTTTTTTTAAGTATTGTGGTGACGCCACGGGAGAATGAGCCGACGTGTCTAACGCCGAGTTCCGAAAGGTCACCTCACGAGCCGATTCCACCCATCGCAGCGACGGGAACTGTGAGCGATTTTTTGCCCACGACCAAGGTCGAGAGCCCCCCTTTAGGACGCCTCGTCGATCAACCGGTACCTTTTGTTAATGCCCTTCTGAACCGTTGCTCCGGATCCCCTTTGTCATCACAAGTCGGTTTTTTTCCGAAAGCGGGCCCTCCCCCAGTCGAACCGGGACCGACCCTTCCTTTCTCGACTCACTCTTCCGACCTGCAACCCGACACAGTCTGTGCGACCGCTGACCGCCGAGCTCCCAGATCACACTATGTTAATGCCTAAGTTCACGGCCGACAGGTCATCGAGAGGCGAATCGCGGCGTTTTAGTGATTGCCGGTTATTTCCCTTTGAGCAATTCCTTCTTCCGTGAGGTTAGCAGGACCAGTTCAGCTTACATTCAGGTTTATTATTTCTTTTTTTTTTAGGACGTAGACGGTGGAACTCTACAGCCTTTTCCAGTTTCGCCCCCTAGTCTAGCGAGATCGCCGCTTTTCCAGAATCCGAAAACGCCCCCCCCTTAACTGAGTTCCAGGCTCGCCGACTGGGAACAAGTCCCCAGATCTCGGACTACTTCTTGACATTATGTCCTCTTTACAGATCGCGCGCTTCTCGTAGAGGGTTGTGTTATTGCCTGCTGCCGAAGGTTGCGGTGATGGTTGGGTTTGTTCGTACGGTTTTGGCTGCCGGTGCGATGAGGGCGAATTCCCCTCTTTTTTCAGACAGTGCGCAACTTTCTCCCTGTCTTCTGGAGACACAATGGGTCCTTCCTTTTTGGGATGATCGAACACCGATCATCTTTTGCCCCCCCGGCGCACCTGCGGTGACCCCTATGAAGTACGGAGCGATGACACTTAGCGTGGACGGAAAGTACTTTTGAATCATGTCACAGCACCTTCCATGTCACTCTCGTCCCCCTTTTTTTTCCTATGGATAGATTTTCAAGAACCCCGGTTCAGGGCTGTTGGTGCAAAGCTCCTGTTCCTGGAGGTATTTTAGCCTTTTTCTTCGAGGAGGTTGCTCCCCCCTTCCAACTTGGGGCCGCTCTCCCCGAGTCCAACTAAGATCGCCACCTTCGCCTTTCCCTTCACGGACCCCAACCCTTGGGGGGCTCCACGGACCAACTTTTGCAGGACCAGTTTCCTAGATGGCCTCAGAAGGTTCGAACCCATCGGACCACCAAGATCCAGTCCAAGCCTTCTTCAACCCCCATGAGAGAGGGGGTAAACCGGCATCCCTAATTTTGCGACTTCCTCACCAGTTTTTTTCACCAGTGTCGGCCTCTTTAAGTTTTTGTTGATCGACCCGATTTTTTCTGGGAGATCGCCCTGTTTTCCCTTTTAAGGTAACACATCTGATAATTTCAGACTCTCCCTTGATTCCGTTTGGTATTTCCCTGCTTGGATCCTTAATGACTCAGGATCGGTCTGCGGTTTTTTTTTTCCCACTGATAACTTCCTTCGTGGCGGGGAAGACTGTAGTCTGACGATTGTTTTTCTTTCGAGCCATTTCCGTTCGGGTACGTCTTCTTAGACGCCCCTACCTTTACCCTTAGACCCTTTTGGCATCCTCTCCCTTTGAAAAATAGACCGCCAGCGTCGAGTCGGTCCTGACAGAAGGTTCCACTGGAAACGCTCGAGTTGCCAAATCCTTTCATCGAGGAGTGGATGACTTTGTTCCCTGAGGTTCCCCTTGATCTCAACGACGAGTGAGACGAAGACCTTTTTACCTCTTTCCAGCAGATGACTCTTCCCCTCCTGGATAGAGTTTCATTTTTTGGTCCCCTTGATTGACGCCCCGTCCCCGAATCCGTTTGTGGGCCGCGTCGTCGGTTCTGCGGTTAAATGCAGGCCTTTCATAGAACCGACGCCACCCCCGGCACACACCCTCCTCTGAAAGAGAAACCTTTGCCCCCCTTCTCTACACCAAAACTCGCGTAGTCCGCTCGTGTAGGATGTGGTCCCATCATTAAGGAGTGATATTCCATGCACCCGCTTCACCTCAGGGTCGCCTGCGGACTCCTTTTTGGATGGGGTTTTAGGGACGTGCCTTGCTTCGTCGCGTTTCTTTCGCGCCTGCTCCGACGTTCACGTAGCTTTCAAGCAGAGACCGATTTTTCTATTCACACCGGCTGCGTGGCGATTATGGGCTTTCTGGCGTCCAACGACCATGTTCTGCCCCTTAAAGGGCTGATGATGCCTTTCCGTCAAGATTCGACGCCGTTGCGCTTGCATCGAGATCGTCGGCCGTCATAGGCCTTCACAAGTTTCTTATTTTTTCTGGGCGGAGCTCTGGGTCCTTATGCGTTTGTTCCCCTGAAGTTCGCGTTCTTCCTCCCCGGGTCGAAGACGTGACTTTTAGGTTTTGTCGATGTTTTGCGCGTGTGACCGTGGGCTTGGACCGTCTTCTATGGTTTGGGCGTCTAACACCAGTATTTGATCGGCCTGGAGTCAATCAAATCTCTTAATGCCGTGCTAGTTGCAAGTGGAGTTATCGTGGCGTTATGCTTTCACACCTTAAATTCAATTTAACTTATGGGAACTCGTAGCGCATTGAACTATAGACGGGACCCAACTGAGCCAAAAGAATTTTCCTCGTTCCCGTCCCCAAAAAGTTGAGCGGGATGAACCCGACTCGAGCACCGCATCGCAAGATGAGCGAGAGAAATGAGCTATGATAAGAAAAGCAAGAATCGCCCTCACTTGCAGACGGAACCGCGCCCACCATCTCGAATGCGTAAGACTGAGCTTTACCCGCGTCCGCTCCGATACTCGGAGCGATGTCTTCGATCTAAGGCGGATCGCCCCTGGGCAGAGCCCATCTTGATGTCAGGCCGCGAGATAGGTTGAATCGCTCTGGTCTCCATTAGAACCATAGGGCCAAGGACCCAAAGGAGCCGAGCGTGCATCAGAGACGTCCTTTCCCCTATTGATGGTGCGGCACCCGATGGTTCAACGGGATGAGAAAGAGCGCACTAAACCCAGTAGGCCCCCTCTGAAAGGCTCAGCGAGAGTGACGTACATCCCTCCCCATTCCTGCGGGACTGGTTTTTCCGGTTTTTTCAAGCACTTCCTTTAAACCTGGAGGATAAGGGCCAATTGCCCGACATTATAAGATTATTCTCTTCCCTTAATAGCTGCTGAGAGACCTTAGAAGTTTTTTCTGCCCCTTATTCCCCCGCAGATGTGTGTAGTCTAAGGGCTCTGCTTCCCGAGTAGGAACTGACCTTAATTGGCAGTTCTTTTTCGGCCCGCGATAGGTCCCCGGGCATTCCAGCCAGAGAAGGGTTGTTTCAAGGCGGCCTGTTCTAGACGTTCTACATTACCCAATTTAACTCAGTAGGGAAAAAAGTGTGAAGATCCCTTTTTGTTTCTCAGAGCGACGCGTCTGTTGCTCTTAGCGGTCGCGTTTTTTCTGAAACACTCTCCATCGCTCTTCAAAACTCCTCGAGCGTGTCGTCGGGGCTGTGAGGGACCCGGCGCGTTCAGATGTCGCTCTGACCATTCTTTTCCTTACGCTCGGCTTCCTTTGGGTCCTGCCCGGGCATCGGTCGCGTGAGGAGTCAGTTTGTTAACTTTTCTAGGGCGTTGGTTGCCCGTTTTGTCGGTTTGCCCCGTTAAGGACGCACGTCTAGCCTGCTGCGCGCACGCCCTATTTCAAGAGAGTGCCGTCCAGACGTTCTTGTTAGTTTTGCGAGAAGCCACCGTTTCACTGATGGTTGACCAGTGGATCTGTCGTCGGATAATGAGGGACGGCCGCTCCTATTTGTCCGTGCCGAAGGCGATGAAAGCAGAACCACACATGCTCCAGATGGGATAGGGGGTAAGTAAAGCAGTTCGATCCAAATAATTGATTGGGACGAGCACGCCCCCGACCAGTTTCAGTACCCGAACCAGGTAGATATCAAGAGTGTGCCTCCCGTCGGTTAGTCCCCTAGTGGAACCTACAGTTCTTCGGAGTTTTTCATCACCCCGGAACGCTCATTCCCCGCATTTAGTGCGGAATGGGCCAAGAATGCCCCAGATAAATCCCTGTAGTACGTCGGAGAGATATAGTCGAGGTCACCAAGACTTCTATCGTAAGTGAAACCGGCACCTTCGAAATAGGCCTAATCAGGAGTTGTTAATAAGAGACCTTCCCACTTTAGAAAAGACCAGCAGTCTTGGATAGATTCTGGTGGATACCGCACGGTTTAAACCCCCTTATCAGATTCCCTGCCTGAGAACCCCCAGTCGCTACCTGAAAAGCTCTGTTCCAATCCCCCCATCTCAACCCTCCAGAGGCGCCTTTTCAGGTATCTGTGACCGGAGGTTCCTTGATCTCGGCCCCTCTGGATGACCTTTTGTTTTAGGCGGACGATTTTTTTTGCGGTCGTCGCGGGTTTTTGGAGCCGCTGGCGTTTGTTATCGGGGTGGGGTTTCTCCCCCCGGTTGTGGAGGCCGGATTTCTTCCGTCCTTCCTTGCGCGTTTTTCGTGCGTGACACTCGGCCCAACCGAACATGCGTATTTTGGCAGATCGAAACAGATCCTCCTCGGTGACCTGGCCTTTTTTGGCCGATGTTCTAGGGAGGATGCCCCCTAGTCTCCGGATCACCGTGCAGGGGCCTTCAGCCGCGAAATAATCGCGTCCTGTCGGGGCAATACGATCGTGTGCCCCGGTTCATTTCCTACACTCACTCTGGGTGCACGTTTTCCGTGGTTAGAGTTGGCAAAGCGATTGATCGAGGCATGGTACCTGCCTTCTTTCTCTGGTAGTTCGCGGGAGCGACTCTCCCCCGCTAAGGGTTTTTACACCCCAACAAGTCGCTCCCCGAAAATTCTCTCAGACCAGTTCAACGTCCAATTTTTCTGATCGTCCACGGACCCCCCCCCCCAATGGCGGACGATGAAGTCCAGTTTTTTTTTCAGGAAGGGTAGAACCCCCGCTTTTCCCTAGCATTAGAACACTTATCCCCTGACGTAAACAACTGCGTCATGTTCCTTTGCCATCATAACGGGTTCTCCCTTTTTTCCTAGTACAGAGCAAAGTTTCGGTCTCTTCCTCCTCCTCGTTGTGTTTGTGAGTCTCGATGCCCGAATCCATATTTCTTCATTTCGCCAGAGTCTTTAGAGAACTTTATTTTTTGGTTGAAGAAGCGGGGAATGCGAGGGTTTTTTTCATCGCGGTTTTTCTTCGAGGAGCCTTTCATGAGGAAATCTAGGACTGCTATCTGAAAGTTTTTTTCCTTTTTTATCAGAGTCAGGGTAGTCCTTTCTCTTTAGGGAGAGAGGGATGTAGTATTCCCCCCCTTTTTGTGGGTTTCTTGCGAGGCCAGAGTCTTGTATTTTGACCTTGATCTCCTCTTCTAAAGGCGATAAATCCTTCCCCCAGACTCCCCCAGTCCAGCTTTGCCCCCCACAATAGCCCCCCCAGTAAGAGTTCCACAGGCTAGGTATTTTTTTGGTGTTTGTTAGGGTGCCCTAGCTCCAGGTCCTTTTGAAAACGTGTTCTTCATAAGTTAAAACATCCCGATTTTTGTTCAGCTTGACTGCTTCCTGACCGGTGCTTGACCACCATCCTTCAGCCCTGAAAGCACTCTCCCCCTTTCTCTCGACAAAGACAGATGGGAATTTTCCCGCTTTGAGGATAGATTGGTTATTTTTCCCCGCCCACCGGCTTTCCCGCATAGTCAGACCATTGTGTTGTAGATTCCCCCGGTTGCGGGACGATGCTCCCCTTTTGCAGTAGAACCTCAATCCCCCCCACCGACTTCCCAACCCCCACTCTCTCCCGTCCCTCCCCAAGGCTTTCCAGGCGAAGCACCACCCCCTTAAGAAATGCAGCGCGTCCTCCTTTCGGCTGCCACCCTGTCACTGTCGACCGCTAAGATTCTGTCCCATGCAACCGAATAGTTAAAATTTGGATGCCTGCCCGAATAGGGAAGCGGTGGATGTTGGAGGATAAGATTGATGACGTAGATATCGGCTTGCGCCGAGACCGAGGGCAACTTGCCCCGAGATCGGTGCCGCTTATCCGAAGATCGCTGGATGTAGTTGGATTCTGGAGGTCTGATTTTCCCAAGACGGATTTACTTATGGGACGCCGGGCCCTCGATTAAAGGAGTCTGGATCAAGACG
>Ga0179591_1132305_pt1 | contig 12375 bp, 12 predicted proteins | sample CZOMad2_1_08_16f_FD_182891 | JGI IMG/M metagenome (GOLD analysis project Ga0179591, IMG submission 182891) | Vadose zone soil fungal communities from Angelo Coast Range Reserve, California, USA - CZOMad2_1_08_16fungal (PacBio error correction) | ecosystem: Environmental > Terrestrial > Soil >... | reverse complement strand
TTCCTCACTGAGTTGTGACGATTCGGCCCTCAAACGTCGGCCTTTTCCACGAATGCCAGCGTAGACATACTCCCCCCTTTGTTTTGACCTGCATCCCCCATGTTTTTCGTCCTCCTATCATCGAGACTTTTTATCCTTCCCCTCCCCCGTCCTTGCGCTTTGGCGCTCGGCTGAAACGACTCCTACATAGCCCCCCTCTTGCCGTGCGTGCTGACCTTGTTCAACTTTACATCAGTGCCGCCCTTTGATTTCTGTCTCGTCACTATGACCGTTCCCACCTTTACTTTGATCCCCCCACCCTTATCAGAGACATGACACATACGATTTTCCTCGACTTCGAACGGCTAGAATGTTTTTCTTCCGCGAAGAATCCCAGGCGTCTGCCCCCTTCTCCCATTCTGTTCGATTAATGCGCCGCTTGGCGCACGTCCCTGTAAGATTCTTTTCTCTCCTCCCCACGAAGGAGTAGTCATCCCCCCTTCCCTTGGCAGATCCTGCATGGAGATTGCGCCCTTCGAGCAGGAGAGCTCGGACGGTACCAGTAGAGTAGATTGATGCGAACTTTGTGGCATTGCGCTTTTTTTTCGAAAAAAGATTTGATTTCCCCTTCGTAGACTTCCCACTTTTTAGTCTTTTTTCCACTTTTCTACTCTCGAATGAGTCTTTTTATTTCCGGCGAAATGCAGCTCTTTCCCGTTCATTCCCCTGTTTTCTATGACAAGTCCCTCTTTAATGTGAATTTTCTTCCATTTGTGGGGTAATGTCTTTCGTATCCTGTTTCTTTCTTTGAGATGTTCTAGATGAATCTCTAGACCTCACTTTCCTTTTTCAAATCTAAATTTACCCTATTTACTGCCCAGAGATCGATGGCGATCCTCCCATTATAGTTTAGTGTCCAGATTTTCCTCCCCTATTGTGCGGCAGGATCCCAACCTTATCTTTTTCCCTTCCCTTTGTCGACGTTGTCACACCTTTTGGGTCTAGAACTCCCCCCCGGAAGAAGGAAGCGCGTGAAGTCACCTGAACGCATCTGATCCTTTTTGTGCCATGTCCGATTTTCCAGAGTTTTACTTTATCCGGTCCCTAAAGACAGCCAAAAATATTTGACTTCCTCGCCTGCTAAGTACTTAACGCGCCTCTTAGAAGAAGTTGGATCCCTTGAGATGTCTTGATTCTGGAGTCAGATCCTCCCAGAGCTTGGCTGGACAATCGTTCTGGAAACGAGCTCTGTGCAAGGAACGATTGCATCTTCCATCCCACCCCCTTTAGGGTTTGGGATCAAGTCCTTCGTATTCCAACTTGGCTTTGGCGTCACAGAGCGCCAACTCCTCGCCGCAAGATCGCAACGGTTGCCAAAGGATTCTTTGTTTATATTGATTTGTATTGAAGTCCTTCTTTTCCTGGCATAGCCTTTCTTCGACATTCCTTGCCCTCTTTTCTTTCCTCCCAGAAAAGCAACACTTAAAAGCGATGAGATTGAGGTCCCCCCTTTCTCCGCCTTCAAGAGGCTTTGAGTGAGATTTTTCCCCTTCCCTTCGGCGATTGACTGACCGATTCCCGCCGATTTCCTCTTCTGGGTCTGTTAATATCGGCCTTTTTTTTTCGCTGCACTTGTGCCCCCTGATACTTTCCCTGGAGAGATTACAGATCTGCTCTAGCTGATGCCGAGTGCCGAGGAGGATAGAGGCGCTCAGCTTTCTCTTTTTTTTGCCGGTGGCGGCCTTTTCCCGTATCTTTCTTTTCAACGTCAGCTCAGTTGTTTAAGAGGGGGTCGAGCACCCCGTGATGAGGCTTTTTTTTTTCCACCCGCTTCGCCCCTCCCCCCGCTCCCCGTTAGCCTATCGCCGCCGCCTTTTGTTGACCGCCGCTCTTGCGGCTTCCATGCGCCGTTTTTGTGTCTATTTTCTGTTCGTCCCTGCTTGTTGAATGATCCCTCTCCTCTTTATTGACTTCTGTCTTGTCCCCTTCCCCATTCCCCATACCCTTCTTATTTGTTCCATTTTTGTATTCGGATTACTGGCACTTTAGGCCCCCGCTTCCCCCCCAATGTTTCGTTCTGTCCATTTTGGCGCGTTTCCTCCTCCCACCAAAGCCGGCAGAGAATCCTTTTTTCCCCCTTCCGTAGTTTTTGGTTTTTTCGAAACCGGATGAGGTTCTCCCCCCCGGAGTTTTTCTTTCTGTTTCCGGTTTCTCTCCCCTTCTTTCTTTTTTCTCTTTTGGGCTGGCCGCTTAACATTCATTTCCCGAGCGCGTTGACCCTGCGAAGGTGTTGCTCCCGCACTTGCCGCTTGTATTATACGTGTTCCCTGTTCCTCTCTTGACAATAGACTGGCGCCGCTGCGATTCGTTTTGTCCCAGTGACGTTGTCTTTTTCTCGAAGCAACTCCCTGCAAACCTTGATGTTTGGTTCCTCCGACTCACCCCCAATGTCACTAAGTTCGTTTTTTTCTCGGTGCGGTTGATGATGAGCAGAAGTTCTTTTGGTCCCCCCTCCTCCCCTTGCGCCCCCCCCCTCGTGACGACTTCTCGTCCTCCCACTTCTTTTCCCTTTTTTGTATCTCTTTGATATTTTTACGCGTTATTCCTTCGTCGTTTCTTCTGCTCAATAACGAATACTTTCTTTATCCCCCCTCCTCCCGTTGCCGATTTTTTCTAAAAGTCTGCTTTTTTTGTTCCATTGGTCCCTCTCTCCGCCCCCCTATGCACAAGTTGAGACTTTATTTCGATTTTTTGCTCATGCCGTACCATTTGTAAGACTCTTTTCTTCTTTTCCTTTTCGTGGCTTCTCTTTAGTCCAGCGCTCGATTGATCGTGCCCCCACCCCCCCCAACAAAAACCCACCCGGTTGCGGCGCACACATAAGTTTTTCCTCTCCTTCACTTGTTTCCTTTTTTAAGGCGCCGCTTTCATTATCCTAAGCCTTTTTCATTTTACAAGCGAAAGCCATTACCGCCGGCTTGGTTTTCTCTCAGCGAGTGAGGTCAGCCACACTCTTCATGCTTTCCTCTTTCTTTTGTTTTTAGCCCTTGTTCTCGTCTCATTTTAGAGGCAATTGTCAGGTTCCATCGCAGTAATACTAGGCCAGCCTTTTCGCTTGTCTTTTCTCTTCTTGGGTCTTGTCAGCCCTGCTGGGCAATCTTCTATCGTAGCGGGAAACCTCTTTCCTTAGTTGTACTCTTTCAACCCAGGCATTGCTACCCGGCTTTCTATTATTTCGGCCGTCGGTCAAATCTCGGCGGTCTGACCCTATGCCAGGGCTTTCCTCCTTTTTTGTGTGGCCCACCCGCCTGCCTCTCACGGGTTGCCCTTTTATTTTTTGAAAAACGGTTTTTTTCCGGCGTTTTCTGCTCTTGCGCAGAACGGACTTCCCCTTCCCAAGCAAATTACAGAGTCGGCGAGCTCCTTCTTTACCTCCCGTTCCTTTAGAGCATCGCTCGTCTCGTAGCAGAAGGGTGACCCCCCTTTCCTCACATTTTTTCCTACATCGTTGTCGCCTGCGATCGAAGATTGCCATGCTGCAAGGCCGTTTTTGCTTTCCTGACTTTTTCCCCCTTTCTTTTTTACTAGACGACCTTCGCTGTGCCACCCTTTCTCCGTAAAGTTCGTTTCCCCCTGTTGTTCTTTTTAAGACAACTTGGCGCGTGAGCGTTTTTCCCAACTGCTTTTTTTAGCCCGAGTATCCTGCCCAGGTCAAATTCCTGCTAGTCGCCTTTTTAGCTTTTTCCCCTGTCCCTCCCCCCCTCAAACGATCCTTTTAACCTATTCTTTTTTACACCGTGTTACTTCTTGCTTTTGCTTAGGGATGTCCCGGCTTTTTTCACGGCCGGAGGGGGGCTGTTGCGTTTCTCATCGGCGGCATTTTTTGCCTTAAACCTGGTGGCTTTCTTCATCTCGTGAGGCCTACCCTCATTCAGTCGTTTTTCCCCCCACTGTCCTTTTTCCTTTTTGAGTGAAGGTCTTCGCCCGGATTGCTTTTCTTCGAAGGAAAATTCGGAGTCATCATTCTTGGTAGTGACCTCGGTGACCTCCGTCTCACCTTGTAACGCTTTTTCTTTCTCCGTCTCCCACCGGCCCTTTTCCCAGATCCTTCCCCCCCCTATGATAGTGAGTGCCGGGTCTCCGGGTGACTTCTTTCCTTTTTCTTGGCTCTCGCCCCCTTTGCAGTGGTGACCTTCACTCTCCGCAGATCTTTTCATTCCTTACGCACATCGATGGTCTTCGTTTCCCCCTCCCCCTTGCACCTTGATTAATACTTATCTCCTCGCTAGTACATAGTGGTGTTTATCAAGTCTCTGTTGAAGTCCTATGATATGCGGCTGATTAAGGGTTTTTTTCCTTGGCTGGTCTTTAGAGTGTCTCCTCTTTCTGTTCCCCCCCCTTGGCACAGATGGATGACACCCATTGTTATGCTCGTGACGCTTTTTCTGTCTATGAATTCACTGTCCTACTGCAATTTTTACCCTTCCTCAGTCCCGATGCAGGAAGTTTCCCAATTAGTTCCCCCCCCGAGATGGCCCACTTTGGGGATTTCTGTTCCTTCACTTTCAAACATCCTCTCCTTTTTTCGCGATACTCTCCTCGAGGTGTTTCATCTCCTTAAGAGGATTCCAGTTTCGTGATCGCGATTCTTTTTCTTCGGCCTCTCTTTTAATTTACTTCGCTTATTTGCCTCCTTCCCGTCCTTGGGCCGGTGCTCTCCCGACTCTCCTTCGCCTGAAGAATTTTTTTTTTCTTCTTTGCTTCGACACGCTGCGTCGTGTTCCTTTCCTATGACGCCGTGATCCTTTTTTTCCAGCCTTTTACATCAGTGGAGGATCGCAGTTTCTCCTTTGCTCAGACTTTTCTTCATCCTGTGCTTTACTTTGTTCAGGTTGTACCGACCAAAGCAGTGCATCGGCCTTATCGTCCTTTCCTTCCGCGCATAGCCAGGAATCAGCTTTTTCCTTTTCGCCCGGTCCTTATTTTACTCGATCCCTGAATGTGGTGATTTGCTTTCCCACACTCGGGTTGTGTTTTTACTCGTTTGAGGGAAACCTCTTTCCTGCAGACATGCCCTTCGATTGACCTCTTTCTTTCTTCCCTTGTTGTTTTTTGATCTATATTTTCCGGTTGCGAATGCGCTCCCTTTTTCTTTTTAATCTCCCTCCCCCAGAAGCTATTCTTTGCCCCGAGGCTTTGTGCTTCCCTGCCCCAATGATTCGCTCGCCCCCTCCGCGCTAGGGCAACAAGGATTGCCTTGCTTGGGAGCTCTTTCCCGGTTCCCCCCGTGCTCCAGGTCTCTGTTGTCTTGAAATTTCGTTTCCCCGTGCACGGCGCCAGTCTTGAGCCCTTTGGCTCTATTCGCTCTATCTGATGCCTTGGCTTTTCCCGGATCGTAATCCCCTCTTCCAAACGCTTTGTTGTGCCGCGCTCTCATTCTAACGGCCGCCCCTCCGTGCGTCGTCGCGTCCTCGAACTGAGTTTTTCCCCGGCAGCCAGGAGTCTTTACCGCCGCATATTTGCTCCTGATACAGCTTTTCGCCCCCATAAGAGTGTTTTTTTCAACCTCATAATGGGTTTACGTCGTGCATCATGTTCTATGGACCGACTCGTCGCTGGGCCCTCCTTTCCTTTAGAGAGATTTCGCGCTTGGCTGAAAGTGCCGAGCGTTGCCACTCCGTCACCCCTAGTTGACCCGGCGTTTTTACTTACCTTTTAGTCTCCCTTTTCCTGTTTTTTCGGCGTTTTAATTTCTTTTCGGCATGATCTTCGCCTTTCCGCACTTATGTCTGTTCGCCTGGCGTTGATTCATCCTATTCGGGGGAAATGTCGATCTTTTTGGTCTTTGCTGAGCAGAGCTCGCTCGCGACTGTTCCGCCTCTACTCTTTCTCCCATGAAATTTTATTAATTGTCCGATGAGCGACGACCTCTTCCTATCCTTACAAAAGTTCTGTGTCCTCGGGACAGTAGTGTTCCTCCTCCTCCTTGGAGGGCCTATCCACCAGTTTGACGCTTCGCTAGTCACTATGTAGACCTTAAATGGGGTATTTTCAGCAAAGGTCCCCTTATATTGGGTCTTCTTCCGAATTTTCTTACCAGACATCTTCTATCTTTTACCTTCTCTGGTGTTACCTGTTCTCTTTTTGTCCTTCTGGCTTGAACGAGGGTTGATCTTTTACTCGACGCACCGGAAGCCCCTTCCGCCATTGACGAACCACGTCCGTGATGCCACGAAGACAGGTTCGTTTCCCCTGGTCATCTTCTTTTTTAACTGAGATAGCGAGACCCTCAAAGATTTTCTATCGTTTTTTGCAGTCCTCTTTTTTCTTTGCTGGATCTTTCCTCCCGATTTGAAGAGCTACCGCCCCAGTTATTTTTTTTGATCCTCATCCTCCAGCAAAGCGTACACCACACTGGGTGTTTTTGCGAACTCCTACGCAGAGCGACGCAGTCATCCCCTCACGGAACTTTTTCTGTGCGCGGGGATCTTCTCTTTCTTCGTCAGGAATGTTCAGACGTCTCTGACCCCCTTCAAGGTTTGATTGTTCCGTGAATCTCGACCACCGCATCTCTACCTTGCCCAAAAAATGAACCCTCTTTTTAGCTTCTTCTTCTCATAGGTCCGCACGCGCTCTCTGGACTGGTTCTTTTCTGGCACGCTTTTTGCTAGTTATCCTCCCCGTGTCCGTTTGAGCCTGCTTCTTTAGAGTCCTCGCCATTCTAGCCTATTCCCTTCTTCGCACGGTCCTCTCTTCCGAGATGAGAGAACTCCCTCCGTATTTCCTTCCCCCTTTTTCTCTATCTGCGTCTTCCGCGTGGATCGCTGTTCTGCTTTTGGTGCTTTGTCCCGAATCTTTTCATAACGATCGCAAGTCCTTTTCCCTTGTTGAATTGTTGTTTCACCAGGTGTTTCCGTTTGAACGTCCCCCTCCTTCTCCCCGCCTTAATCGGGAGCCGAGACCTCCGGCTTCGACCGCTAGAGCTTGGGCGTTAATGCTCCACTTCGTTGGTCACTTGGGGGATGCGTCCCCCCTCGTACGCTTGTGGGACTTTCCGAGTTTTCGACTTGTTCCGGTCACAGCGTCGTCGTTGCTCCCTAGTAAGCGTTCCCCCCCATATCTTTTTCCATGCATTGAAACCATTTTTGGCTATCTGTCCCCCCTTATTCCCCTTTCTCTGATTTTCCTGTCGGATACCTATCACCCCTGGCCTCTGAATTCGCTTTCCTTCCCTGTGCACGGTCCTCAAACTCCCGTCCGACTCAGTCTTATCACTGTTTCCGGCTTTTTGTGGGCATCTCTGGCGAGCTTTTTCTTCTCACTTTCTGCCCTTTCGCGTTCCGTTTCATAACGGTAGGAGGCGTTTTCCTTTTGGTCGGCGCCTTTACACCCCCCTCAGCCTTCAGACCTTTTTCCTTTCTTGCGCAAGCCAACTTTGATGGCATTCTTCACCTTTTAGCCAACTAGAAGGGTCGATCCCCCCCCCCACTGTGTTGATTGTTGGCGAGAGTCCCTTCCTTTTTCAGGTCGGTCCTCCTCCCCCTATTCCCTCTTTCATTCTGCTGGCTTTCGCCACATCGTCATAACTCTTTTCCGTCATCCGTTTATTCCAAAGTTCGGTCTTTACGCCCTTGGCTTCTGTAGCTTAGCCTGATTCTCCTTCCCTCCGATTTCCGAAACCTCAGAAGAGTTCCCCTCCTCACACTAGATCTTGTAACCCCTCAGTTGGTGTTTGTTTAAGATGAGGATGTTCCCTTCTGCTTTGCTTCATTCTTGAGAATTCCTATACTTTCCTTCTGAATTCCAGCCCCTTCTTAGTCCTTTTTTCTACCAGTATGCCCTTCTTTTGCCATGTGCTCTCTTCGTACCCCCACATCTTAGGTCCCTATTGTTTTCCTCCCGGCCTCCTGAAACTTTCCCGGGAGCTCAGACCTTTCCTCATTAGTCCCTTTTATTTATCTCTGTTCCCTCTGATATGACTTCCAGTTTTGGAGACCCCCCTTAAGTTTGATTTTGTCAGTTCTGTTAAGTCTCCGAGAACCAACGCATTTTCTTCCCGCCGTGCTTGCTCAGACCTGTCGTAACTAATCACGATTTTTCTCTCCGAGCAGTGCCCCGACGCCAAAAATTATCGTCCCACCATAGATAGGAGTAGTTCGGTTTAGCAGTGTTTTCCCTCAGACCCAGGTCCCTTCCGTCAAATACAGACATCTCCTCTCCTTCAATTCTCCCATGTTCTTAGATTGTCCTGTTGGACGAGGTTTTCCCTACGCCCTCGGTCCTAAGTCCTCTAGATAGCTTCTTGACTTTAACACGCATGGCCCGGCTTTGGCGCCCCCCCCCCGTAATCCTCCTCGTCCGTCATGCCTTCCCAGATCTGCTCGGACCAATGGACGGCGCCTATTTTTTCGTTGCTTTTATGGGTTATGTCACCCCCCCCCCTTTCTCCCTCACTTTTTTTTTTCTCCCCTCTTAACCACAGTTGGAGTGTGCGGCTGACCTACGGCTTTCAGCCCCTCCACCTTCGCCTATTTTTCTCCCCTCTATCTCGTTTTTTCCCTTTTGAAGAACCTTGCACGAGAATTCCAGACCGTGCCCCTTTTTCCAAGGCTTCGCCAACAGTGCGCAGCGACAGAGGCCTTCTTTCCCAAGATTCCCCCCCTGAGTAGCTCCAGCCTCGACTTCGTTTTTGGAATCATCTGATAATAGCAGAAGTCCAGTGAACACTTCGCGCACAGTCTTGCCTCGCTCGGAGGGACTTGACCGCCACTTTTTAGAGCTGGTGTCCCGTTCGTTTTCTAAGGATTCTATATGAACAGGCTCCATTCCTGTGAATAAGGCTTCATTTGATTAATATCCTTAAAAATACCTATACACTGGACAGCGTCCTTTGCCCCCACTACCCTTTCCATTTCTGTAGGCTGAGGGCTGTTTTCTAGTTTAAGACGCGCGTTTTGTTAAATGACTTCTCGCGTATCTCGTTTCCCCCTGCAACGATGTGCTGTTTTTCTCCCTTTTAGTTTCCCCCGCGCCTTTGTAACGCCACACTCGTCTTGTTCTAGGAACTCTAGTTCTTTTCTGTTAAGCCGTTTTCTGTCCAGATCAGATTTCCTACGCATATTTCAGAATGCGAGGCGTTCTTTCCCTGACTTCTGTTTTTCCAGTATAGAGTCTCTTTTGGATTTCAGGTCTTCTTGTCCCCGGAGTATCCCCGTCCCCCCTTTTTTAGAAAAACTTATTACATCAAGATCTTACTTTGACTCCTTCTCCAGTTCGATTAAGGAGAGGTAAGGTGTTGCGCTTCCCCCGATTGGTCTTCCTTTTCTTGACAGCGTGATTCGGATACGGACGCCCAGCTAGGACTTCGTCACTGCCCCGATCTGTCCCTCTTTTTCCTAGCATAGAGAGCAGCTCGTCTATTTTTTTTTTTCAAAATTTTTCTTCCGAGTAATCCATGACCTTCCGACTATGATTAGGCGCTGAGTCCTTGAATTTTCGTCCCCTGTTTTTCATCGCGCCACCATAACCCAATCCTCCTCGGAGCTATCGATCAATCGGTCCTGACCAGGGGAACGCGGGATGAGGAGCACCCCTCCTTTTTGCTTTTCCCCTATTAGAGCGAGACTGATCCCGCCACTTCCCGCATTCGTCTTCCCCCCTTTGCTTCGGTTACGATATTTGATTTTTGGCTTTTGGCCACAAGTCGTGAAAGAACCCCCTCTTAGTTAATATCCGTTCACCTCACGCTCTCAGAGCTAGTTTTCGCCCTCTACATTCTTTTTTATTCTTTTTTGATCGGCCCCACTAGTCTTTTTTTCCCCTTTCTGGAAGATTATCTATCAACTGCCCATTTTCTCCCGACTCTAGTTATCCGGGGGCTGGAATAGGGCGTACCCCGTTTTTTTTCTGGGACAGTCTCAACTTACTGCGGACGTTAGCTTTTGGCCTAATTCCAGATCCCCGGGGCGGACCTTCACCTGAGATCCTAGTTGTCTCCCTTCTGTGACGTTCACGTTCTTTATTCAGCCCCTCCCTGAGGACCCTTTTTTTTATGTTTAGCCAGAGTCCTCCTTCTTTTCATTTTGAAGTATTTTATCGGACATAGAGCCTTTTTTTTTTTTGTTAAAAAAAAAATCTTCATCAGTAGGATTGCTGGTCCACCTCTCAGTGTTTCCGGAACCTCGCTCCCGTTTCCCTCTTTTAGACCTCCTTTTTTCCCTCCCCCTTCCCCTGGCTTTTTTCCGGATCTTTCCTACTGGGTCCACGGTTGAGCTTTTTTGGGCCCCTGAGTCCCTCTTTCTCCATCCCCAATTCCAGATCTTATACATGCTATACTCCCCCCTTCCCTTTTTTTACTGCATCCCACCCCCCTGTTTCTCTCCCCTGAAGAGCCCTCCTAGGTCAAAAGCGAGCTGTTTTTTTAGTGCGCGGTGACTGCCTCTATCCTTTCCTCTCTTCGGGCTTCTTCCCTTTCTATCTTAAATTGTCCCTTCCTTAAGCCGAGACGTAGCAGCTTTTTTGCTTATTCCAGGGATCTATTTATTTTTTTTTTCCACCCTTTGATCACGTAATATCGGACTTCACATAGCCCCGCCTTCCTTTGTTTTTCTCTATTTTCTGCGCACCTTTTTGCCTCCGAATTTTTCGCTAGCAATCGTTCGGCTCTCTTTTTCCTGTATTCGATATCCTCTAGATAGGCGAAGTCATGCTTTACTCCTTCCTCTCCCTTTACGCCGTTTTCGCACACCTCCCTAACCTTGATCCGTCAGCAGTGCTTTATGTCCCCTAGAGAGCGGCTCTCTCTACGGGCTATGACCTCCTCTGCCCACTGTTTTTTGTACCACTCCTAGAGTTCCCCTCCGCAAAAATGCGTTTTGAGTCCGGCGCTTATTAAAAATTTTTCATCGACCTTTTTACATCTCTGGATTTTCGCGAGATTTTTTTTCTTCTTGGAATAGGTCCGGTCGCAGCATTTCCTTCCCAGGACTTCCAGAGTTGATACTAGAGCCATTTTTGTAGGGGCCCTGTCGAGGCTCCACTCCGCGCCTATGCGTCTCATATTCCTCTACACCTACCCAGAGAGATATTCTACGCTTTCGCCCTACTACATTTTATCCCCGCGGTAGATCGGCGATCCTCTTTTTGATTTACTCACCCCTGTTTTCTATTCGTTCCCTTCAGCCAAAGTGCCGCCTCATGGTGCGGCCAGGTTTCCCCATGCCTCTGGATCTCCCTTTTATCCCCTCCGTAAAATGCGGGGCTTCCTTTCTCGCCAGTCCCGGTCGCTCGGTTACCCTTCCTTCACTGTACCCCTTCCAAGATAGATTTTTGTAATCGTGGTTCCCGTTTTGCGATTGGCAGAACTCTTGGTCTCCTTTACCTTTCTTCCCTCACTCCACACTTGGTCACAGAGGCTACGTCGCCCAGTTTGTTGATTCTCCTCGCTTCACGCCGTCGAGGGCGGCGATGAGAATGCTGCTATCTTTCCAGACGCTTCCACGCAAGCCGCTCTTCGGGGCGCGAACAGACACGTCCCCCGATTGCTCTGTACCCCCTAGGAGCTCACGATCCCCCACCCTTTTTGGTGTGGCCACCCATCCGCAGATCCCTTAGTCCACGTAGGGCCCCAAAACCAGCGTGGCGTCAGACGTCACATGCTCCGCTCTCGCCGCCTATATACCCTGATAACGGTTGCAAAAGTTCCCCTTCGCTGCCCGTGGATCGGGGTCTTTTTTCTCAAGTCCGCGCGGGCAGCGACCGATCCTGAGGCTGCCTTTTTTTCTCCTGTCCTCTCTCCTAGTCGGACACCGCCCCCTAACCTTGACCACCGCTACCCCTCGCTTTTCTTTTCTTCCTCCGGAGAGCCCAGCTCGCTGGCGGGTCCGTTGCTCTTCATTTTCACCCTTGCTTCTTCCGCGATCTGCTTCTTCATGTCCAGATCCTGCGTTCTTAGTCTCTTCTCTATCTGTAGCTGAGTCCAGGTGCTGACAGTCACAATTGACCCAGAGCGCAGCGCACCCTCTCTCCCCGATGCTCGTGACGGTGCTTCGCCCTTTCGGCTCGAGTTCTCTTCTTTTTTTTTCGTTTACTTGCGTTCTTTTGTTGCGGTCGTCGTAGCGTCCCCATCACCCAGCGTCTTCGTCGCTTTGTGAATCTTTCGAGGGCTCACTGTTAGGCGCCGTTGTTGCCTCCCCTCGCATTTTTCTTGACCCCATTCACGCGCCTTGGGTGCGACGCTCCCATTTTCTCGTGCAGCCTGCGCTGTCGGCAGTCTCCCTTTTTTGACCGATGATTGCCATTCTGTTTGGTTTCTTTGTCTTAATCTATGTTTTATTCTACGTCCTACTATCGGACATTTCTTATCCCTCCTTTATTGGAAAGAACAGTCGCCCCTAT
>Ga0179591_1321709_pt1 | contig 12376 bp, 9 predicted proteins | sample CZOMad2_1_08_16f_FD_182891 | JGI IMG/M metagenome (GOLD analysis project Ga0179591, IMG submission 182891) | Vadose zone soil fungal communities from Angelo Coast Range Reserve, California, USA - CZOMad2_1_08_16fungal (PacBio error correction) | ecosystem: Environmental > Terrestrial > Soil >... | reverse complement strand
TTCTCCTTTCCAGCTGACCCTTGTAGATTTTCGATAAGTCTCAGTTGTATTATCCAACCCCACCTGCCCTCTTTTTTTCCTTTTCCAGATCGACCTCCAAACATTCCTCAGAGCCCTCTCTAGCCCCCGAGCCTCCGTTTAAAATTAATTAGAGCCTTAAAGACGCCCCAATTGTCCTTTGCCCCTCCCCCAACCATTTTTTCTCCTTAGATCTTATACTCATATCCTCCAGGGATTATCTTGTTTTCCCCTTTATTTCCACCTGTGGGCCCAAACACCGCCCCAGTTTTATCTCTTTTCTTACGGGAAATCTAACGGGGTTTCCCCCTCACTACTTCTCGTCCCAGCGTTCCTTTCCCCCTAACCTGATTCTTTTTTCCCCTGGACCGCTGCCGCACCAATTTCCCGTTCCTGATTCTCCTTCTATGTTCCTCTATCTGTCCGCCCACCCCCTGACCAAAGTTGACCACCTCTCCACAGTTTCGTTTATCCCTCCCCATCCAGCAACATGTTTGGGTTGCCCCCATCTCCCTGCCCTTTCCTGCAGGTGGTTTTTGACTTTTGTTGGGTACCCCCCCCCCCCCCCCCCGAGGCCTTCCTACTTTGTACCAGTCCGAATAAGCTAATGTGGTTTTTCTTCTCTTCTTCGGTTAATTGGATCTAGTTTCCACTTTGTTCTCCCCTTATGTCCCATCCTCTCTCCCGTGCTAAGACTTTTTTTACTGATGTCACGACCCCTAGGCGTCCTCTAATCGTCTTTTTCTTTCTTTTTCCTTAGATTGCCACACATTCGATAACTCGGAATGCACCCCTGCCCATTATTCACATGCACACTCTCATAAAAATGTCCTGTCGAGAGTATTGCCTTTTGCCCCTTTTCCACTCCTGTCCTTTTTCCAACACAGGAACCCCCCCTGCCGTCCCCCGAAGATGCTCGGATCTCTCCTAACCCATCTCTTTATGTGGCCTTTTCTCCCCCCTTGAGCCATATACCCGATCCACTCCGGGTTTCTTTTTTTCCGCTAGGAGTGACAGTCCCCTCACCCATTTAATGTTTTTTCCCTTGCACTTTTGATAGCCATAGATGAAATTTTCCCCCCCTTCCCTTCTTTTTTAGATGTGCAACAAGATCGCAATTGTTTACCATACTTTTCGCCAAGTCTCGGTCTGGACTTTTTTTCCCCCTTCCTTTTCTGACAACTCTCTTGCTCAGTAGATCTCTTTCCCCTCTCCACCATTTTTTGCTTCTTTCAGGAGTTTACGCCTTTTCCAACTTATAGCCCTCTCCGAAAGATGCTAGCTGCGTTCCCTTCCGTAGTTGTTCGTAGCGTTTATTCGAACCTTAGCATTTTCACAGACCTGTGCCCCCCAACCTTTCTTTTCACTATCCTTTCAGGGCGGTTCTTAAGACCCCTCTGCATAACAACCATTTTCTGATAGTCTTTTCCATTGTGAAACAACCCCTGATAGTCCTTTTTTTCTTAACACTTGTTCCCTCTACCTAGATCCCCAATCTTGGATTATATTTTTGCACCGCTACCTCTCTCGCTGAAGTTGATCTATATGATTTGGATCCCCTTCTTGAGAGTCGGCCATTCCTCCTTTCCCCCGGAATCCCCGAACTATCTCACTTGTCATGTCCAACCTCTTTTATTCTCGCTCGTATCCCCCCCTCTTTCCCCTTCGATTTAATACTCGCGCTCTTCGGCTAATCTTGGTTTGTCTTCCAATGGCGCTTATCTTTCCCAGATTTTCTTTTTTTAAAAGAACTTTACCTCCCCCCCCCCCCTGTCCCCCCTCTGAATTTATTTTGCTTAGCTTATGCGCCTGACTTCCTCCTTTCTCCCAGTCAAAAAATTGTAGTTAGTTAAAGTTGACCCTTGCTCCCGCTCACCGTCATTGGGCCCCTCCCCAATTGGCAAGAAATTGTTGTTGCTTTAGCGTTGTATTCCTTTTCTCCTGGGTGTTTCGCCCTTTCTTTCTCCCTTTAGTTCCAATGAGGGTGGTGGGGGTTCTTAGGGTACTGTTGATTTTTTTTATAGGTTCATGTTGCATGTTGTGGCCCGCTGAGGATAGGTTCGTCAGGTGGTTAGTCTAGAGCTTTGACCTATTCAGTTTTCCTTTGCGTTAGTCTTTCTCCTCCCCTAGATTGCGTGTGACAAGCTGACTCTTTATTTTCCTTCTTCCAGTTTTCGTTCGTCTTTCTGATGATGGAGGAACTTAATGTTTTTTGGCGCACCCAATACGTTCGGTTTTTCACCCACCCATCCTTTCTTTCTTCCTCTTGTCCTTTGCGCTTGCCGAGGCCTCATTGACCGTTTGGGCATGTTGCATTCTCCTCTGAAGGTTCCTTTTCTTTTTCATCATTTCCTCCTCCACAACCGATGGGTCCCCTCCCCTCAAATAAGGATGTCTTGCATTCGAATTATCATTTCGCTCTGTTCATCTTGTGAAGTGCGTGTCCCCTTTCCGGTGTAGTGAGCTAAGCCAGGAGTGGTCGCTTTTGGGCCCCTTTCAACTCTGTTTCTCATGTATGGACCCGGTATCATTCCCTGTAATTTGACGACCTACAGGTTTTTCCCATTCGGTTTTAATTCCCGTACCCGCCTCCTTACCTCCTTGGCCGCTCCCCCGAGTCTGGCAGACCTGCTACCCGCGTCAGCGGAATTTAGACATGATGTGAAAACAACGGTATCCTTCTCGGTGGTTCCCGACCTCTCCATTTTTTCGTGGCCGGCCCTTTCCTTTTTGTTGGCGTGCCACCCCTGTCGTTCCCCCTCAGCTTTCCAGCTCCCTCCTTCCCCTTTGCCACCTGATTCGTTGACCCAACGCTTTTCGCGATTTGCCGACAATTCTTTTCGCGACCGCAATCTTTCCCCCTTTTTTTTCAGAGTTTGATTTTTTCGTGTATTAAATCCCAACAATGCTTTACTTCAGGTTGCCCCGGATTCCAGTCTTCTCTTTCCCGCTTGGAATGGACTAACTTTCCCCCCCAGTTGAGCACCTTCAGCCCTTTTTTTTAACTTTCCCTTTCCCTAATTCCCCACCCTCCCGAAGTGCTTTTTTTTCCATGTCTCGCCAAGGAGTTTTTCAAGAGTTAAAAATCATGACCGCAGCAATGGAGATTTTCCCCAGTTTCCTCTCAGCGTGACGTTTCGTCGACCCCGAGGTCTGAACTTTCTTTTTTTTTGTCAGTCCTTTCAACATTTAAAAAATCTCTGGGGCCTCCACGTTCAATGAGGACCCCCCCCCATCCGCCTGCTTAGCTTCTTGCCATTCCCCCCAAATCTGCAACTCGCTGACAACGTCAAGTCTAGGTCTTTCAGACCTGCTTTGAGTTTTTTTTTCCAGTGGCCCTTCCGTTTTCGAATCTATTATCCGTCCCAATCGGTCCTGCACATCCTATGCCTAAGGCCACAACCCTTCAGTTTGTATCCTGGTTGGTTGGGCCTCAAGTGGGTCCCTCCCCTAGTGTGCTTTCCCCCTTTTGCCAGGTTCGACACCCTACAGGTATGGTTTGTGCGCCGCCTCGCATCATTTTGGCAGCAGCGTCTCTCAGCTATCCTCCACCCCTTCACTCCAAGGTTTTTTTCCGTCCTATTGACCCTAATTTCCCGTAGCGCCGAACGTGACGAGTTCCTACCTCCTCTGGACTAGAGTATTTTTTACCCCACCACCTCAACAGCCTGCTCGCCTTGATGAGAACCGACCCCCCTCCCCCCCTCCAGCCCTTCACCCCTAAGTTGAACTATTCCCCCGGAGCCCATTCATAGGCAGCTACCCTTCCCCTCCACCCCTCTGAGGAGTGAAAAGTGTGACCTCTCTTCGGTGATTCGGTTCCGGTCACTCACGGTTTTTACGCTACCCGCCTGGTAACCCCTTTTCTCAGTTTCTCCTCGTCCCCTTCCCTAAGCCTAGGCAGTTGCGGGCCATTGTTCTTCTCTCCCCGCTTGCACTCTCCCCCTTTTGACTATCTACGCCCAGTCTCTTTTTCCCTGCTATTCCCCTTTTCCCTCCGAGTCCCTTTTAAACAGGCGTCAAGCCCCTAAAAGATTAAGTCCCCTCCACCGTGAGCTTCAAATCGGTTCAAGGGGACAATGCTGGAGAAACCCGCTGTATTTCTTCTCCCCAACTTTCCCCCATCTTACTAGAAACGGCGCTGCATTTTCCCAACTCTGCCCCTCCTAATTCTTATTTTTCTTTCCCGCGCCCTGGTATCTGGTCTTTTTCCATTTCTACTATCTTACCAGTTTGTATGCGATTTTCTACTCCCCCTATGTTTCTACTACACGTTTTCCCTTTCTTCGCACTTTCGAAAAATCGCTCGAAACACTAAACTGGCCGCCGCATTTGTTTGGCTCCTTGACTCATGAAGCTGGTACCCCTCTCCTTCATTTATTTTGTTTTCTATCTTTATCCCCGAGAGTTTTGCGAATCCATTTCCCGTATTCCAATACCTAATTTTTTTTTCCTCCGGTGCTACAATTAGCTTGCTTGAGGCTAAGCTTCTTTTGCCCTTCTTCTATGTCTCCCAATTTTCCCTTTTCAGTCACTGCATACCTTTTCGCCCTCCAATCAAACGAATTGTAGTGATGGTAGAATAATCCCCTTTCAACTCCAGAGCTGTTTTCTCTTTTCTTCTTCTTCCTCGTCCTCGTCAATTTTGGGCCCTGGTTTTTATCGATAATCTGACCTGAATCTGGCCCCGTCTATCCTTGGGCGGTGTTACTGTTAACTGATCCTTTCCTGTCTCGTATTGATTTCATCAACCCCTTTCCCTATCAATCGGTCCTGTATTCCCCCATATTTCGGCTGAATCTTACCGAACTTTCTGTCCCCAATCGCGCTGCGTTGGTCATACGTAAACTCTTTTCCGAACTCCCTCATCTTTCCGTATCCCCCTACCGCACATTCTGATGTTTTCTTAACCACAGTCGGTTTTTTTTTTTTTTTTTCGAACCCCAACCACACCGGCGGAAAACTGGCTTTGCTCTTTTTGACTTATTGACTTTTCTTTAGGTCCCGTGCTTTTCTGGTGGTCTCTGTTTTCAGGTTGAGTCCCCATTCTCTCGGACATGGAACCCTTCATTGGACGTCATTTGTTGTCTTACGATATGCTGATGCCTCTTTCTTTTTTCAACTTCTGCTCCTTTGATTTTCTAGGTTCCCGCAGTGATCGTTGTGAAGTTCATCATGCAGGAAGTTTGGCTCTGGTTTGCCCCTGAGTTGATACACTTTCTCCTCCCTCCCTTTTTGATCTTTTAACTGAGGAAGGACTTTTAAGGGAATAGCCTGCGTGGCGGAGTCAGAGACCCGGTCCCTTTGGATGTTTAGGGCCCCCCCCTATATCTTCGGCTGCCTGCTTCCCCCAGATGCGAGTGATGTTAATCGACGACCTTTTTCCGTCTATGTTCTGAGGTGCGATCCTCTCTGATTTCCTCCTTTTTTCGTAAGTTCGTGCGCTTTACCGGAAGAACTCTTTTCCTTTTTTCACCCCCTCCGGGTTGGGTAAGCTCTTAACTCGCTCCCTACCCCCCATTACGAATCTAGCCAGCTGCCGTGATGCACTCACCGGTTTTATTAGGTGCCGCGGATTCCACAACCCACTGCCGCCATCGTAATGATCTTCCTCATCACCTCACTGAAGGACTTAAAGGAAAACAAAGGTCGGTCTCTCCTCGCCACGCCCAGGTCAACCTTCGAATTTCGTAAATATCATTTTTTTTCTGGACCCCATGGGCCCATATTTGGAACACCTCCTCCCTAAAAAAGTTATGGGATCCCTTTCGGCTCTTCCCAGCCCGAACTCTTAAGTTTATGGATCAAGCAAGTTGTCCACCCCTGATTTTTTAGTACCGCGAGATACTCATAGAAACGCAGGTCATTATCCGTACCTCTCGTGTAACCGGCCCCCCTTTTCTCCCCTCGTCCCCCTATCCAAGAAACAGATCGAGTTCCCCGGGATCCCGTCTCACGGGACGTTTTTTGCATTTTTGGCAGGGTTGTTTTTCCTCCCAATTTATTACAAGAAGTAGGACCTTTGTTACCCCCTCCCCCCCCCAAGGCTTAGTTTTCCTGGTATTTTCGGTTAAGCTTTAGTTATGTCGCGGCGAGTTGTATCCCCCCAATGACGACGAGCGGCAGGTCAGAAGTAGCCACCACGATTGGCAGGGCTAATAGCATAATTCTTTTTTTTTCCTTCTCTTGTTGATGTTCCCGATCCCGGTCGTTATCCCCCCAGGCCTTTCCATCATTCTCACAGTACAAGCGTCTTCCCCCAGGCAGGAGCAGGATCGAAGGATACCCCCTTTGCTCGTAGTTAACCAACGCTATTATTCGAGTATTTTTCCCCTCCCCCCCAACAACCACATTCCACAATCTAGGGGTGCGTTGCAATTAGTCACCTCTGGATATCGTACCCTCTACGTTCCCCGTGTAGATTCGCGATTGTACAAGCTCCTATTGTACTTTTGTGAAGCCCATCGCTCCTTTCCCGACCGGCTCTTTATTCCTTGACTCAGGTGCAGCCTCTCCCAATTTGTCGCTCATTTCCTGTTCACAATCAGGCCTTCAAGAAGTTATGGTCACCAAGTTTTTTCGTTCCCGAGCGACCATCTCCATCTTCTGTCGTTCCTCCTGCTCTGGGTCTTTCCCTTCCTCCATGTTGAGAAGATGATAGCGGCTGTTCACCTTTTTAGTTCCGAGCGCCTTTATTCACATGTAAACCTGCTTTGACACCAAATGGTAGGCTCCTCCCAGTCCCTGTTCTTAAGCGCATCCCACCCCTTTCTTTATATGATAAAATTCCCCCCCATCCTACCCTTTGCTCTGGTAATCCCGTGACCTATAATTCTTATCGCCCCAATGCTGGTCTCGTTGTTACCGCTGAGATGTTTTATTAGGATCTATCTCTTTCTATCATCAAGGCCCCAAAGATATTTTCGGCCCCTCTTTCCCCGTGAGTTTTCCCCTCCTTGCTCTCCTTGATGTCCCTGACCCTGTATGCGACTGCCTATTAACCTAGGGAACTTAGGGATTCCCCTTTTTCCAATCCCCTGCTTTGCTCGCTTTCGGCTTCCCAAGGACGGCTCTCAAAATGCGAGTCGATGCGGAGACGTTGCCCGCTGGCGTTGGGCCTACATGGATTTGCAGATAGTAGGAGTTTTTTTTTCGCGGCCTCTACCTTGAAATTCGAGTAGCCAGGTCAAAGACCCTTTTCTCTTTTGAATTGAGGTGCCTGACTTTCCCCGTCTGATCACTCATCACCAATTACGCCGTGTGTTTTGCACGGTAGGGGTGGAATTGGGAGCCGGTTTTGTCGTTTTTCCTCTTTCTGGCCCGGCGGTTTGTCGGTTTTTTAGCCGTAAGGTGGTGTTCCGTTTTATCTGCTTTTGCGAGCTTTGCTTCCTTTTGAGCGGTGGGTTAGCTGTTTATAGAGTCTGGCACGTTTCTGCTCCTCCATGCGGTTCTTTTGCATCGTAGTGCTTCCCCCTTTAGCTTTGTATGCGTGAAGCTATTTCTTCTCGCGCCGTGAGATGAGGCGCCAACACCCACTTTTCCTCATCACCGTCGCACCCTCCGGTTGTCGTTCCCGGCCCCTGAGTTCCCTTTCAAAACGGCGTCCACGAACTTACCGTGGGGCTTCTTTTCTTTTTTCCGGTCGGGCGGATCCTAGCCCCACACAAGGATATGACTTCCCCCATCCTTATCTTCTTTCCCACGCCGGAGCATCTCCATTTTCCTCGTTTAATCTTGGCTGAGGAGGCAGTCTAAATTCTTAGCTAAGCAGGCGTCTTTGTTTTGTCAGATGTGCACATCGTCAACCCTTTCTTCTAACTTCGGTGATAATAGAAATAGCTTTCTATCCCGGTGGTGTTCCTCTGGTTTCAATAAAATTCCCCAAGCTCTTATCTGTCCTCTTGGGGGTGCCCTTCTTGTGGCCCAGCTTGAGCAATAAGCGCCTATACTTCACCCCCCACCCCCGGCTTAACTGTCTTTTTGGCAATTGCTGTACGGTCAAGTTGGTGAACTTTTGAGTGAACGTCCCTGTCTCCTGTTTACTCTCGGTTGGACCCTGTGCAAGTTAACATTATCTTGTCCGACCTGATTTTTTTCAATCTTTTCACGGCTCTTTTCCTTCGCCCGACCGTATAGGTTCTTTTTCAGATAGCACAATTTTTCCCTACTTCAATACTTGAAGTTTTTTTTTGTTCTTTAGAGTTTGCTACTACGTCACGACCCCCTTCCTTTTCTTGTCTTTCCCCCCGCGACGATCTTCACCTATCCGCCTCAGCGTTGCCCGTTCTCCCCTCTTCCCTCCCCCAACTTTCGACTGGAACGCTTGAGCACCGGCAACCGGATCTGTTCAGACCGGCGTTTAACTTTCTCCCCTGACTACCGGGTCACTTCCCCAATCAAGAAGTTAATACGGTTTTTCTTTTTTTATCTGCCCTTTTCGCACTCTGTCGCCTGGACATGGGCCTCTTTTCCCCTGGAGGCCGATAAGAGGTGACGGGGCTGCTTTTCGACTTTCATTCCTTTTTCCGCAAGTTGGCATGAATCACCCCCAATGATCTTCCATTAACCATTTTCCCGAGGGGTGCCTCCCCACACTGAGGTTCCAACAAATTTAAGAATGATTCGTCTCCTTCCCCTGAACGCCTCACTCCCCTACCGGCTCTTTCTTTGGGGGTCAAAAGGCGGGATGTCTGGGGGAAGTTCCCCTCCCTTTTTTGGCTGAGTAGGCCGATTAATAACAGTCCCCACTTCCGATCGTTCGATTGTAATTCCTATTGTTTTTCCCCCCAATTTCCCTAGTGTGGACCGAAGTATTTGTTTTTGCGAGGTGACGGGATGTCTTACCCCCTAAAGGGATGGGGTGTTTTGATTAAGACCCATTCCCTCCCCCCCATGACCCCTTTTTCGAGATACCTGCGACCCTAATCCCGATTGCGCACTCGAAGCTTCCCTCACTCCTTTTGATTATACGACTGACTTGCCGAGGCAGACATCCCAGCTTCCTCTCTTTTAACCAACACCTTTTGAAGGAGAAGATAGACACATGAACCCTTGATGCCGACAACTCCTTACCCTGACGCACCCGACCCAGTCCCTCAAAAGCGGCACCTACGCTCAAGCCCCCCCTGCGCCACAGGCCTAGTCCGTACTTTAAGAAAACAATCATGAGCCCGTGGCGTGCACCTCTCTCCTTCTCAGGCTCACTTTGTCCTCCCCACGGGCACGATACTTTCTTTCCCTCCTAGTCCTGTAAGTTCGCTCGTACTAAGCAGTAGGTATCTTCAGCTGCTTGTACGTGGCCTTGGAAAGAGTCCTATGCAAGTATACTCATCTACCTTCCCCTTGCTTTTCCCCCGCCTCTAAGTAGCGCGTAACCCCGTTGCAAAAGTTTCACCGCGTAATAGGTTCAATCCCCCGCGCGTCACCCAGCCCCCCTCCCATCAGGGAACATCAATAGTTTCTCCAACCATGTTTCCCTGTGAAAGCGGAATCTTCCTCTGCCCCAGCGGGTTTCAGGGTTTATTATTTCATCGCTATATCGACATAATGTCATCTCCACTTCCTCTTCTTGCAGTAAAGTTGGTAGTATACCCTATATACTGGGAACTGTCTACCCGCGCAGGTTTTTTCCCTCGACCTTCTTTTTGGTCCCCCCTATTATAACTCAGGTATGCGATTGTTCTTAATGTCCCCATTCAATCCCCTATGTCTTCTTGGAGACCCTACTTTGGCAAAACCTGGCTTTTTTTCGTCTTTAGTGCCACACTATTCCCCCCCTCCCTTTTCCGAGTCAGCTCGTTAAATTGTTGTATAATGGACAGCTACCCAGATCGCTGGCCCTGAAGAAGACCTTAGAATCTTTTCCAGTCTCTCTCCCCGATGTTTTTTCGAAGTCCTTCACTTCTTTAACCCTCCTGAGTAGGTGTTCCCCCTTCTTGTACGCGCAAATAAGAGTTTATGTAGGCGAAGGCTCACACCGTTCGTTCCACTGCAGCTATGGTGCTACAAAACTGTTCCAATTTTCTTAAGGATATAATTTCTATGTCAACTCCCCCTCTTTTCGTTCATTCTCTTTCAGTCATCAAGTGCCTCCCCCCTTCTCCCCCCCTTCCATAATAGAGGTTCTTTATTGATGAGATCTTAGTCATAGTCATAGTCTCTGCAGGTGGTCATTTGAGTGTGTTACCTCGCCCTGCATTCATCCTTTTCCCCCCGTCTCCGTTGAGTCGCCCTCCTTTTACCTTTCATCCTGCTGTTCTTTTTTTTCGCCGTTAGCGGGCCCATCAAAAAGCTCTATTCAATCATTAATCCCCCGTCGCTTCGGTAATCGGGGGCGTTTTTTGAAGGTCCGGACCTTCTCCAACTTTCCTCTCTGCGGGTTTGAACTACGTGTGAACAAAGGATGCCGACTCGCATTCCCCGCACCTTTCTAATGTCAGGCAGAACAAACCTTTTCTTTCGGTTTTCTTTCCCCACGTAGTCTGATAAAGTTTTTTCCCCGACAAAACAAAAAACTGCCCCCAAAATGCGGAAACTGCCCGTGGATGGGATTAAAGGACTTTTTGCTTTGCTTTCTTTTTTTTTCTTTCCCCCGCTTTTTCTATCTTTTGGTCACGGCTTTTTCTTTGTGAAAGGACCCCCTCTCCTCAAGCGACCCCTCCCCGCCTCATGGACCCTGGCTTTGGGTATTTGGATGACTAGATAGGATTGGAGTCCTCTTTTTTTCCACGGTCCCTCCTTTCCCCATGATTTCCCCCCGACTTTCCCGGCAGTCTCTTTTCCTCTCCCAAGTCGAAAGGAGATCCTGGTTGACGAGGGTTTGGCCCCTCTTTTGTCAAGGGACCAAGGGAAATCACTTTTCACCCCTGTCTGTTCTTGCTATTTCTCTTGCCTCGGACGACGGACTTTGCTTCTTGAGAGTCACGATTCCAAGGAGGGAGTGTTCTTGTGGCGTAATGCTATGAGCGCGCTTTCCTTCCTTTTTCTCTAGAGCGTTTGGTGCTGTGTCGAATTCGGCCACTCTTCTCCGGGCTGGTGAGTTACCCTCCCTCCTATCTTCGCGAGATCTTAATGGTCTAGGCGCTTGAAAGTCGATTCTCTCTTTCTTTTTCTTTTCCGCATAAGTTGGTGTGTGAGCTCTCTCTTTTCTGTCAATAAAATTCCCCTCTCGTTGCCTTCGCGCTCATCGCCAATACCTGAGACCCCCTTTTGTCCTCTTCCCCCGAAACCAACGGCGCATCGATCTGCATCCTCCGTTAGAAGCGAACAGAAATAATTCTTCCGGCCGAACTAACAATAACAATTTACCTTTTCCTCTGTAACGCCCAGGCAATGTCCCGACTGCCGATCCCTTCCATATCCGTCAGGATTCTTGGTGCCCTTTTCTTTACCGGTGACTCCGTGGCCCCAACCTCTAAAAAGTGATGGGATTCCTCCTTCCCCTATCCCTGGGTGACATCTAAATCCCGTAGGCGGTAAGTGACCCAAACAACTTATGATCCAGTCGCGCGATAAGAAAAACTCGAACCCCCTTTCCCCTTTCATGATCGCAGCGATGTTCGCTATTGTCGTTCCCCCTCTGTAAAACGAAGGGACAAAATAGACACAAAGGGACACATTCCGCCCTGCCCATCCCCTGCGTCGGAAGTGGAATCCCAGCTCTTTGCGTTTCCGCTTGTTTTGCCTTTTATGGGGCGAACCAACGCTTCATACGCCGTGAACCGGTTTTACCTCCGCCCGTAAGCTCAGGTAGTCGCGAGACTGTCTTTTTTACCTTTTTCTGGGATAGTGTGAGTTAGCAACCCATATGTCCCCCCGCCTGATCTCATTGGGCTCAGACTTTCTTGCTTCTTCAGCCGGAATAATTTCCCTGACGCTACACTTCGCGATTTTATTCGAAGCTTGTGTTGAACGCACCTAACGGTCGCATCCCCCATTATGGCCCTGCAGTTCTTCCCACAGTACAATCTTCTCCCCAAAAAGGTAGAGGTATTGCCTCGATCCCGTGGCCGACCTACCCGCAACCCAAATCACCAATGACAGTGCGTATGAAGCTGACGAGGATTCTAAGCTACTACCACTTCTCTAGGGTAGTTGCAAAGTGATCTGGCGTGTACCCTTCTCCGAAGCCGCAATTTTTGAGGTTGCTTATTGCATGTTTTTCTCCTCATCAGGACTGAAAATGGTAAGGTTTTTGATTTAACAAGCTGCCTTTCACGAAGGTTTTTCAGCGACTACCGCCCTCTCATGTTTCTGACTCCCCCCTTTCCAACCTCCTTCATGACTATTGTTCCATATTTTAAATTTTAATTCGCAACTATCTCCTCTCCGGTCGAGCGTCTTCCCCTCGCAATGGCGG
>Ga0179591_1294547_pt1 | contig 12376 bp, 15 predicted proteins | sample CZOMad2_1_08_16f_FD_182891 | JGI IMG/M metagenome (GOLD analysis project Ga0179591, IMG submission 182891) | Vadose zone soil fungal communities from Angelo Coast Range Reserve, California, USA - CZOMad2_1_08_16fungal (PacBio error correction) | ecosystem: Environmental > Terrestrial > Soil >... | reverse complement strand
TTCACTTTCCTTCCTCACCACCAGCAGGACATATGACGCCTTCACTTGCACCAGACCCCTCCTTTTCCCTTCTTTGGGACCCCTCCTCAGGCCGCAGCGGAGAACCGTATTTTCATTCAATCACCCCGTGCGTTCTTTCCTCTACCCTCCGACCCCCTCCCCCCTGACTGAACCACGCCCCCCCTGCACCCCCGAAGGCAACTCCTCGGGCCCCTGTAGACTTTTCGTTCCGTGAGCAGATAACCCCCACAGCAATAACTCTCTTCACTTTCCCGAGAAACGAGCGTCACCCCATCATGGGGCGAGTTTCCACGCCAACGCCAAATTTACACTTTTTGATTTCTTGTGCGTCTTGCAGGTCTCCCAAAGAGAATTGAGACCTTAATCCCTTCTGCTTCCCCGAAGCTCTGCACCTACCACTTTTTTCTCCCTCCGGGCAGGCGCCCCCCGGCCAGGCCGCCCTCCGACTTCTCCTTCCCCCCCCATCGTGTCGGAAGAAAAAGAACAAGAAGAGACTTACTAGCGCTTCTCCCCACTATGACCCCCCCGCCCAGCACCAGTAGTTCATTTCCTGCAAGAACCGAGAACATACGCCCGAAATTTTTTTTGCAACCTCTGCCCCCCTCCCACCTCAACGCCAACACCCGAAGTGATGGTTCAGCGATTTTTTTAGAGAACTACCCAGTTATTAACTTCCCACCGTGTCCCTTTTTTGGGAATCGAAGATACCTTCCGATTTGTCACAATCGAGCAAGACAGATTCTTGAGTTCCTCTCATTTCTTCGTGCGAGCCCTTTTCTGTTTCTTTATTTCGTAGCCGTATTGGGAGTTTTTTTCAAGAGAATTAGCCTGGTTCCCGATTCTTTTCCCTCTATGGGACATGGAATTTTTTCAGTCGTTACTCGATCCGTGTGGACGAACAGTGGTGTGAACCGATGCGCCTTCTTTCTACATTTTTGCGAGTTCGGTTTTTCAGGGTCCCTTTTAATCCTTTTCCTCAACCCCTGGTGGGTTGTGCGTTGCCTGCCCGACTCTCTTGTGCTTTTTCCTTCTGTTACGTAGTTTTCGGCAAAATAGGGTCTCCCCCTGGAGCGATTCGGCAATGAGGTAGTGAGAGTGGTCCTTTTTCCCCGCCGAGCTAGGCACTTTTTATCATTTTTTTCCCCTTAGTCCACTCCGAGACTGAACTCCTTTACTCCTCCCTTTAACCCTTCAGAACTTCTTTGTATCGAACCCGACGTCTTGGTTTCGCTGCTTAGATAAAAGCGTCAAATTTTTTAGATAGTTTTTTGTGCCCCCCTTGTGTTAGTTTTTTTAAGGTAAGTAGTGATAAGACAATAGTGCTCTTTTCCCACATTTTTCCCCCCCCCCCAACCCCCCCCCTTTAGGGTGTTTTCGGGGGTTTTTGTTGTGGAGTTTGTTTTCTTCTTGCTCGTTGTTGGTGGGAGAGAACTTGCAAGTGTCATCTGGTTTTTAGTTTGCTTTCCTACGTCTTTTGTTGGTTTTTTGAGAAGGATTTTTCAATTGAAGTCTCTTTCTTCTCTTCTGTTTTTTCTGGTGTGATGTCTCCACCCTAGGGTACCTTTCTTTTACTTCTGCATGGACGTTCGAGTCTTCGGCTTGCGAGGTCTAGTATTTTGCGGTGGATAGTATTTTGCTTCTTTTGTGCATGTAGAGTAAGTGGTCTTTATAAAGATCCTGTCCCGATTTTCCTTTTTTAATGGTGGTCCTCCCCTTTTGGAGTTCTACTCTCATATTTTTTCCCCTCCGGTTAATGGGCTTGTTCTCTCTTTGTTATTTTTTTTGTTGGGAGCTTGTTTCTGTGGTCGTCCTTTTAAAGGAAAGAGACAGGGTTTCGTAGGGTTTCTCGCTGTGCCCTTTTTTTCCTTTGATCTCGAGGTAAGACTCCTCTGACGGTGGCTTTGGTTTTGCTCTGTTTCGTATTCATTACTTCTCGTAGTGTTTTTCCTTTTTTGGACCTGCGGCTGCTTTTTTTCTGGCCGTTTTGGGTTTTTTGCTGATGTTTTTCGTTATGTTCGTTTTCGGCTTCCTTTTTTCTTGCGTTCTACCGTTGTTGCGCTGTTGTGGAGGTCTTTTTTTGGCGTGGACGTAAATTATTTCTCGTTTTTCAGGGCAGAACCGTTACGGCCGCTAGTTGGTCTGGTTTTCGTTTGCCCCCTTTTCTTTTTGGCGAGGTGTGATAGCAATTAGTGCTTTCTTCCTTGTTCTTCCTATTTCCGTTGAAACGAAGAAAATTATCATTGGTCGTTTCTCCCTGGCTAAAAAATCGATGGAGCAGTCTTCTTCACTCTCCCAGCCCACCAACTTGGGTGCTGGCCGCCCCGCAAGGTGTATGAGGAATATTAGACCCTGAATTTTCATTACATTTCTGTCACCCCCTCGAGGTTTTCACCCCCCCCCTGACGGTGGATCTTTTCTTCTTATTGCTTGTTGCCAATTCTCTCCCCACCGTCACTTTTCGCGGACCCGTTGCTCCTTCACCTTGAACCGCACCAACGAACAAAACCCGCTTAAAGGAAAAGCCCCGCCCCTTCTTCCGAAATAGAAACCGAAAAATCCGCTGTCCGTTGGACTATTTAATCAGTGTTTTTAAATCGTTTTCCTCGTCCCCCTTTGACTAGCCGCCGTTTTCGTACATGAGCAACCCCCTCCGTAGTTTCCTTTTTTCTCACCTGATAGCAGAAGGTCACAACTGCTATCCTCTTCCCGGCAACATAAGGTCCCAAATAACATTTGACTGATTCCTGGTCAGTCCCCCAAAGTCCCTTTTGACGCCACCGGTCCCCCAAGATAACGTGACATCGCTGCCCACCCGTCTACCCCCAAACAGGACCCCATAGAAGTACTGAAGCCCCATTCCTATTTTGCAAACACTCCTTGCCATTGACCCACCCCGAAATACTTTTGTTTTAAATTTTCCCAAGACTTCCTTGCCAAACCCTTCCTTTTCTGTCCCCCCCCCTACTGGCGTAGACAGATTCCTTTGCCATTTATTTTCCTGTCCTGTACGTGAGCCAGAAAAGCATTTTTGGTCCCCCTTGGGTGTACCTTCGTGCGCTCTCGGAGCCTTGTTACCTCCTCTTTATCAGAGTGCTGACCAGGGCGAACCCCGGTTTCGGTTTTCCCCATGTTCCCACCCCCCCTCTTCGATGGTTCCTCGACCTCGCATTGTGGAACCCTTTCAGCTTTTCAAGAAGATTGTATGGTGGTTAGTGTGAGGAGATTTGACATATCTTGGACCATCCCCCCGCCTCCTTCAGAAGACATCCCCCCCCCCTCGCCCTGCCTTCCAGCTGTGACACTTCTTGGCTCGAACCCTTTTCGAGAATAAACAATTTTTGGTTTCTTTTCATAAGTGCGGTGTCTCCCTGCAGGTGTGTTTGGAGCATTTCCTCGATTGGGTTTTTCCTCTGCCGAGTTGCAGCTAAAATTGAACCCGGCGCCCCTTCAATCCCGTCTTACAGACAAGATCCAAAACCGAACCCCTTGGCCCCCCCGCCCGAAACCCCTCCTTACCGTTCAGCTTGCTTCCACCGCATCCAACAAGATCCTTCTGGATCCCGTTTTCCATCCACGTTCCACGTTTTAACTTAGAAAAATCCACGCTTCCTCCCTTCCATGTCGTCACCTCCTCCCCACGGCCCCGTGGGCCAGGTACTAGTCCCCTCCGGTCGACGCCGTGAAGTAAAAACCACCGTGCCGTCCAACACCGCCCATGTTACTTTTTTCTTTTTTGTTTTTTTTTTTTTTCTTTTCCTCCCCCGTTTTTTCCAACCAGCCCCTCACCAGCTCATGACCGATAAGAAACAGAACCCCTCCCCTGGCCCTCCCCCTGTCCCGGTCCTTTTCCACGCCAGCCACATATATATATACCTTCCTTGGTTGTTGTGAGAGAGACTTTCTTTCGTGGCCCCCCTCCCTCTTCCGGACCTTTTGGAGTTGTCCTTCGAGGATCGTTCTTGAGATTTGCTTTCTTTTTGTGTACCCCTTCCTCCCGTGTCATGAGTTTTTTTTGATTCGTTTGCGTTGTTGTTTCGTGGTTTTGGTCCCTTCTTTCTCTTGAGTATTTACTATGATTAGCAACCGGGCCCGTTTGGATTTTTGCCTTCGGCTATGAGGGTGTTGAAGAGGTGCCCGCTTCTGTCAATCTTTTACTTCCCGGCCACGGTTTATCCTCCTCCTTCATGATGCCGTGGGGTTTTCCTTTTCTTGTGAATCGCTGGGCACCTTTTCTCCAGTCTAATTCTTTTTTTTCCTGATAGATAGTGGTGCGATGGTCTTTCTTGGAGGCTTGTCTTTTGAAGGAAAGAGCTTAGCTTGGTGACGCTCGCCGGGACGTTGTGGGGAGACCACCACGAAGTTCCAGCCCTTCGCGCCCCCATTTTCATAGACCCCATGCGTACTTCCGGTGGTTAAACTGCCAAGTCTTGACCCTAACTTTTGGCGTTGGGTGAGGCTCGGCAGACCATGCTGTATAGCTCAGTCTCTCCATCTTTCGATTGTACGTCATGAGACGGCATTTAGTTTTGCTTCCCCTCCTCGCACTGAATTTTTTTTTTGGTGTGGCTTTGTGGGGGGGCAAATAATTTTCCCCTGTTGCACTGGCCAAAAGACGGTCGAGGTTTTGGAACGTTGTTGTATCAAGTGGTCGACCAGGGTTTCGAGACGGTTTTTCCTCCCCCCCCCTATGGATTCTTCCTGCCAGGACGGAATGCGCAGCAAATACTTCCTCTGGCGTGCCCTTTGGTTTTTCGGAGGTTCCCTTGGAGGTCTCCATGCTGCCGGGCCAGAGTGTTCCGGCAAGTAGCGTTTGTGTGCCAGGACCTTTATTTGTTTTCCTTGGGTGCTGGTCCTTCTGGGCAGGGAAGGAGTGCGAGTCCAGGACAGATTTGCGATTTTTTTCATTTCTTTTGTCAGTACTTAGTTTTTTGGTTGGGTGACTGTGGTCAGCGCTGAGGTGTGCCGTGTTGTAGCGTTTGCGGTCCCTTTTTGAGGTGTATAGTGAACTAGATCCATTTCTTCGGTTATTTTGCTCTGTTGTGTTTTTCTGGATCCTTAATTGTGTTTTTCTTCGTGATAGCACCGGGCTCCGTCTTTTTTTTTTCTAGTTGTCACGAAACCGCTCAGGTAGGTTAGGTGGTTCTGCTCTTTTAGCTTTCCCTCCGGGTGATGAAATTCTGCTCCCAGCGTTGATGGCTGTCTGCGCTTTTTGAACGTGGGTCCTTGCGTTTAGTGTAACATATAGGTTGAGGTTGAGGTTACCTTTTCGTAGCCTTTCGCGCCCAGTGGTTTTTTCCCCCGATCATATCTGGCCAACACCGGCAAACCATAACAAGCTGCCTTGTGTTTTTTTCACCCTTCTACCTGGGTGGTTTACTGAGATGCCTTTATTGACAACTTCTCCGTCTTCCGATCATCCTTTGCTTTTTGCCAGCAACAGGTTCCTTTCGATTCTCTCATTTACTTGCAGCGATGGCTAAGTTGGCGCCACCTAACTGTATTATGATTTTCTTTTAGTCAATATTTGACGTCACCGCCGACAACCCAGACCTGAAGTGCACAAAGCTACCTTGTCATTTCTTATTCCCTGGCACGCCAATTTCGCCGTCCCAGTGATGAACTCCAATTCTATGCCGCAACTGGACCGCACTCCAGGGGACACCAAGGCGGAACCCAGGTAGCGCCAAGTCCTCCAAAGATCCAGCTGTACCGCACCTTCCCCTGAGCACACCAGAAAGAACGTTAATCAAGACACCTACTACCTTTTCCCTCCACTTATTTTCCCCACTCGTTTCGGGCCCCCCTTTTTTCCGTCCCTCCCAACTGGCCTTCGAGAAAGCACCAGAAGACCCCTGCGTCGTTTTCGAATCGGCCCGCGCCCTAACTCGAAACGTTCGCGAACCCCCCTGTCCCTCGCTCGCTTGAACGTTCGGACCGATCCACTTTCGCGCCGTCATCGCGCCAAAAGAAATCACGAGCGACTGCTCTCAACCCTTTCCTCCGTCACCTACTGGCGCTGGTCCAGGGAACTCCAAACTCGTTAGCTTTCAAACGTTGGATCTCTGCGCGTCGGCTACAGGCCTCCCCCCCTTCTTGACACTCCCAGGACGGGGACCCTTTCTGCATTCACGAGCCACAGGGCACAGACCGCCGCATCACCCTTTTCCTTTCGATTTTTTCCCCCTTTTTTTCCCCCCGCAGAGGAGACACATTTGTTGTTTCTTTAAAACGCCCCACCCCTCCCCGTCTTCCTCTGAGCAAATCTTGTATCAACACGCGAAACCAGAAGAACGGCGGACCCTTCACCGAACCTTTTTTTTAACACTTCTAGTGCCTCCCTTTCAAGACAAAAAACAAGTGCTTCCCAACACCAAGCACGCCCCCCCACCCCCCCCCGCTTATTTCTTTCCTTACAGGATTTCCCTCGACTTATCAACCCACATTTGCTTGAGAATAGCATGTTACCGATTTTTTCGCGTTTGTTTCCCCCGTCGAACATTAGGCCTTGTTAGTATAAGTTAAGGACAGTTTTTCTCCTTGTGCTCTTTTTTCTGTTTTGAGTCTTTTTTTCGTGATTTTTGACGTGAAGTCAGGCCCCCTTTCTGAGCGTTTGCCCATCGCTTCGTAATGAAACTAGAGGGGACCGTGTTTTTGCACGTCTCGCGCTCCTTTGGCCGAAACCGATGGGTTTCCGGGTGTAAAAGCGAGTAAGTCTGCCTCCCTTCAACTTTGGCGTCTTTTTTCAGGCAAATCTACTAATCATCGTTTTTTTTTTATAGAGATGGGGACTAACCTCGACAAGTTGGACTTTTGGAACCTGAAATTTTTGGACTGTTCCACCCTTTCTCCCCAGTTAGCTTATAGAAGTGATGTTAACGCCCCTCTGAGTTTTTCCTTTCCCTGCGGCCTGCGTATGGCAAATTTCCTTCCTGGTCTCGGGCGTCCCACAACAGCTACGAATAAGACCAAGTCACTAGCTTCCCTGTACGGCTTGACTTCCCCGAGTTTGTCGTCTATGTTATCCTTGTACTTGGAATAGGTAATTCCTTTTCTCTTCTTCTGAGCGTCCATGTGTAGAGTGACTTTTAAAGACTAATGTGTTCTTTCCACATCCCTAGCTTGTGGTGATGGTGTGTGTAATGGGGGTTTTCTGTGAGAGTTTTATGGCGTGACTGTTTCATGCGGTTTTGTCTTTCAATTGAAGTTTCTGGTTGGGGTTTAGTGTGAATTGAAGACTATTTTTTCATTTTCTTTTTTTTTTTTGCGCGCGAAAATCTTGCGAGTAGGCCGCCTATCCTGCCTGGTTGAGATGAGATGTCGGTTTTCTGTTTTTATTCTTTTCTTGACGGAGGTTGATTGGCGTTTTTTTTACTTCTCGGCTTTGTTTTTTTCACCGGTTCCTTTTTGATGCGTGGCGTTCCCTGACCGCAATGTGGTGCTCGCGTTAATTGGATTCTCTTTTGTCGTCGTGAGGTGGTTGTTCCCTTCTCCGGGCCGCTTGTCTAGGAGATAAAGGAGTGAAGAAGGAGTTTTTTTCCTCTCTCTGGCGGTGTTCCTTCGTCGATACTCCATCTCTAGCTTCTGGTGGCTTCTGTCTCCGGTGACTCCGCGATGTTTCTCACGTTTTTTCATACGTGTTTCCCCCCTTGTTTGGGACAAAATGTAGTGGTCGTTGGGTGAATTTCCTTTTTTTTCTGGTTTTTTTTTTTTTCTCATTTTTCTCTGGATGGCTTTTGCGGCTCGTTGTCGGACCTCAAGTCTGGGTCTGATTTTTTCTTCAGGGCGTGTTCCCTTCCGCTTATCAGAGTTGAAGGACTTTTTACCAGTTAGAGGTTCGTGGATTTTTCTCGCACGGTCACGTTGTTTGCGGTGTGGCTTTCTGTTTTTTTTCTATGAGAGCTAAACGATGAACGTCCCCCATAATCCTACTTTAGTTTTTTGCTCTGAAGATACCTCGATCAAGTCTTGCCTTCCTGCGAAAAACCTTTTGCTGCCTTTCCCGCCCTGGTTATGACATACGAGGCCGTTCATTCCTTTTGACACCATAGCTTTTTCCACCCCTGTTCTTCACCAAAACCCGTCCCTTGGAGTGGTCTGCGTGTTGCGTGTTGGCATCTTCCTGCTACCTCCCCCCCCCCGACTTTGGCTTCCCCGGTTTTGTTATACGCCCCCGGAAACCGCAAAGAAAACGATGTACCCTAGACCAGGCCTCGCCGCTCCGGAACACAATCATCCCTTTGCAGATGAAACCCCAGATTTAATAAAAGCCTCGTTTTTTCCCTCGCCCCCCTTCAACACCCATCGCCCTACCGTTAGACTCTTGTTCCCGGAAAACACCGTAGCCCGCTTTACATGTTCTGCGATTCACTCCCTCCTTCGTCCACCTACCCAAAGGCCGACCAACTATTACGACCGTTTTCTCGGCCACGGTCTTTTTACAAACGCCCTCCCCTCCAACGGCTACCCCAACGCCACCTTAACTCCATTCTGACCCAGTCACCTGGCCCCCCTCGTACTGAACGCCATTCTGTTCCACCAAATTAGAAAATGGACCTCGGCTCCCTCCCCTGCCTTTTGCCAATCCCACACTTTCTGGCCACATCTCGAACTTCTTGGCCCCTGTTCCTTCTTCCTGTCATGTGAACGGGAAAGCTACCCCGAGCCTTTTTTCGTCCTTTTTCAAGTACTCCGGCGCAGTCGCCGTTAATTCATATTTTCATATGTGTTTGCTTTCCTCGTAGAAACTTTTTTTTCGGGCCCCGTGTTCCTGCACTTCAAAGCTTCCCTACTCCTACGTGTGGCGTTTTGCATTGGTTCAGTGTTTTTTTTCCCCTGTGATTGTATGGGGTTGGTTTCTCCAGGATAGTAGCTGGCCCCTTCCGCTCAGCAGTCCACTCTTCCCCGCATAGGTGTGAATGGCGAGTGCGCGACTTTCAGTTCGATCCCCCAAGATTCCCCTGAGGTAATTTCCTGTTATTGTGCCTACCTGAAGTAGTCAGTGGTGATCTTTTTATTTTGCGGTGACTGCCGACCAAGTGAAACGGACTGCTCGGTTCGTCCCGACTCCCAACAGTAGACTGTTCGTACCGATGAAAAATTCCTGAACCCCTCGTCCACCCCGATTTCCTCCGAACCCCCTTGGACACGTTCCGCGTCCGGGAAATAATTAAATCACCCCCCTTCTCACGATAGTTCTCTGGTCCGTGCCAATTAAATGATAGCGTGTCCCCCTCTTCAAACACTCACGTTTTCCTCCTTATGCGGCAACCGCAATAACGTTGTTCCCCCCAGTGTTTTAGACCCATCCCGCCCGTTGCAGTTACACCGTCCGCCCGCATTCACACCCTCAAATGCTGACTTCTCTGAGGTGGCCCCCCTTTTTGAGCAGAACCAGTCATGCTGAAAGATCCGCCGCTCCACCACTCCCTGGATGTTCTCTAAGTTAGAGGCCAAGAAAAAAATCTATCTATATTTTGACCTCCCTTCTTTTGGTTGGTGTTCCTCCTTTTGGTTTTCTGTTGGAAACGAAAGCGCTGCCCCTTCTCCCCCCCCAATAGTTTTTCTCTCTGTTTGCGGGTTGAGTTCTTTCTTTCGGTGCGTGCCTTCTTGGTTCTGCATTGTTTAAAAGCTGATGGACAGTCCCCGCCATTTGCGGGGTTTACTGAGGCGGGTTGTTTCTTGTTTCGAACTTTCAGGGGTCCGGTAGTCCCCGACTGGTGACGTGAATGGCCAGGTCTTTGCCTGCTTTGTGTCCTCATGCTTTTCCCGCCCTTGAGGTTTTTTTACGACGGGCCCCCGTATTTGAAAGCTACTTCTGACACTTCTTTCCCCGGCGTGCGGGGTCATTGTGGCTTCCCTTGTTTGCCCCCGGAGGACCCCGGTTTCAGAATGTGGGGCTTTCTTCTGACGGTCTGTTGCCGGTTTTGACGGCTCGGTGGTTACGGACCTTTGGCGGGAACTGCTAACCTTCCGGGCTGCGGGCAATTTGCGTGCACCGGCCCCTTTCTTTCTGACCCCCCTGGACGACTTTCTTTTCTTCCTTGCCTGACTAGTAACTCCAGCATGGTTCTTTTCCCCCTTTCCCTGACCCCCGTTTTCGAAATATAAATCTTTTCTCTTCGTGAGATTTTCTTTTTCGCACATTTTTTTAGGTAACTTATCGGCACTGCTCAGAACTCACAATCCTAGGCCATTTTTCCAACCCTTAGTTGGTAACTTGCTGTCGAATCTGTTTGCATCCATGTGTTTTCTTATAACACGGTCTCAGGTCAGCCACACTCTTTGGCGATTTCCCATGTCCGCTGCCCCCCACTTGTCACTTCCCGGGCCAGCTTGCTGAGGGATCTAAGGGGCTACCTTCTTCCTGGCGCCTTTCGGCCAGTAGGGTTTTTCCCCCCAGAAAGGTGGATTGTCCGTGACTTGGGTTTTCAGAGTCGGGGCAGGTCTTGTGAGATTTCTGGCAGATGCGACATTGTTAGAGGTTGGGGAAACTTTTCTGGTGTCAATCTCGGATGGGTTTTGTGTTTTGTCTGACCCTGTGTTCTGTTTCCCCTTTTAGAGTGGGGGGGGTCGGTCGTTCGCTGATTTGGGTGCTTGAGGTTGAAAGATACGAGTCTGTCCGTTCTTTCCCTTTGTTTGTTCGGGGAAGGGCGATCTTTCATGGTTGGGGAAGAGTTTGAGGTGCCTCCCCAAGTCTTTCCTAGTTTGTTCGTTAGATTTCCTTGAAACCTTTCAACGGTCCAGCTTGTTGATGAGAGCTCGATTTGTAAACACTCTTTCTCGCTCCTTTTAAATCCTCCTAAAGAGTTATTGGCTAGTGTCGGGAGCGGGCGGCACTCGAATGAGTTTTCCCCTCTTCCTTTTTGTCCCCCTGGCGGTTTCAGGTTTTAGCACACTTTTCCTGCTCCCCCCAGGTTGGGGTTAGATCCCCCCTGATAGCAACCCCCGTGCAAATCAGCAGCAACAGCAGGGCGGGTTTTTTTTTTTTTTCCCCTTCCCCGGGTGGTTTTTCGCGATGTAATAAATTGAAAAGGCCGCGATTTTTGCCGACACCCAGGGCGGGGTCACCAACGGTTTTGTGTCTGTGCCTGACTTCGCGCCGTTAAGTGAAATCGATTGGTGATTCATTCTCCCACAGACCATAGTAGTGGGACGTTCTTTTTCTGTAATTTCTTTGGGTTGAATGGATCCCCATCACTGCCGTTCCCCGGACCCGCACTTGCCCGGAGCACCGGGCAACGAAAGCGCCACGGCCGAATTACCGTGCCTACTGCCAACGTCTTTTCTCTTGAATTCACGGGCGCCTGGAACATTCACACCTCCTTAGCGCCCCCCCAATGTTTGCCCGTACAAACTCAGCCTGGCCACGGCACGTTAACGGTCCTTCAGTAAGTCCCCCACCCGCCAGCCGGACATCACGCTAGTAGGCCTGTTTTTCCAATTCCGTGACTTTTTTCGGCCCCAAGCGTAAATTTAGACTGCTCTGCACCTTTAGCCCCCCGTTGAAAGACGGCTGATCGGAACTTTTCTCGATCTCAGAACAAAGTGGCACACCCCCGTGACGGCGCTTGCGGGTTCGTTTTTCCACTGAAGAGGCTTTTCGCACAAACACCATCCCTCACTCTTCCCTTCCCAGAGAGCCCAGTTGGAACCGAGCAGCTCCCCCCTGGGCGCGGGTGGGACCTCCACGACTTTTCCCCAAAGGAACTTGTTGATCGCCGGTCGCGGCGAGCAGCACCGCCCCCCCCTTTCCGCGCACAAGATGCTGCATCCCGCCGCGCCACGGCACGACACGCGCCTCTTCTTTTCCTTAGGTCCCTTTGCCCCATCGTTTGGAAAATTCACCCGCCCCAAACAGCTCTCCCTTCCCGATTTTCCATCACCAGTTAAACTTCCTTCCCCAGAAAACGTTTCTTGCCTGCAGAAACCTGGCAACCGTTCACGCAGTGCAAAAGAGCTCCTTGCAGTGTTCACGCATCCCCCTGCCTCCACAAAAAGATAGTGCTTGGACTTTTGAACAGCTTTCGGAGCACGCCGGACTTTCTTCCCTTCGTACCATGGTTCCCCTTGCGCGAACGACTTTCTCGATTTTGCGCGTTTGACACCGTCCCCTCCCCGAAAGCATTCGGAGTTAGTACGTCCCGGGTTTTTTTTCTTTTTTGCTCTTTGTCTTTTCTTCTGCGCGTTTGGAAGAAGCCCAACTATCTTGAGCCCTTTTGCCCAGCTCCCTTCCAGGACCCGAGGTAGGCCGTTACCGCTTGGGCCCTTCTATATAAGGTGTGGACGACCCGCGTTTGTCTTTGCAGGCGCTGTTCAGTCTTCCGCGGCACAAAAGTGGCGAGTAGGGGCAGTCCCG
>Ga0179591_1302766_pt1 | contig 12377 bp, 8 predicted proteins | sample CZOMad2_1_08_16f_FD_182891 | JGI IMG/M metagenome (GOLD analysis project Ga0179591, IMG submission 182891) | Vadose zone soil fungal communities from Angelo Coast Range Reserve, California, USA - CZOMad2_1_08_16fungal (PacBio error correction) | ecosystem: Environmental > Terrestrial > Soil >... | reverse complement strand
GGGGAGAGCAGTCAGCTCTTTCTTTTTTCAGCCCCCCTTGGGCGAACTCGTTTTTTCTTCTGGTGTAGCCCACGCTCACGCGCACTTCCTCCCCTACTTTCTTTTCTTTTTCGTCCGGTCAGAATGACTTTGGCTCTCCACGCTGCTAACAGTGATATCCGTAGGGCGTCTCTCGGTGTTTCTTGATTTTTCCCACATTACGCCCCCTCGTAGACCCTGGTCCTTCCATTGCGACCTCCTCGTTCCGTTCGTCTCGCCAATTGCTGTGTTTCGGCTTGCCTCTCTGGCCCACGTCGCAAGTGAGACCCTCCCACCGCGGTCCCTAAACTTTTTTTGCTGCCGTTTCGCTTCATCATTCCGCTTTCCTTTCCATCCCTTCTCAGAGTTAGAGGCCGTAGTTCCCCATCATAATTTGGGAAAGTCAAAGTCAGGAGAGGGCTCCTGGGAGGTCTCCATGTGTCTTTTATTGAGAACTGACATTTCAGATTCCTCCTTCCTTTTTTGACTTATTTCCCCTGTTAGAAGGTTTTTCTTCCGAGGTGCTGCTCTTCCTGACCACTTGATTTGAAATTTCCGCAGCTTTTTATTCGGACAACGATAAAAATTCGTTTTCAGCTCTATGATCATCCGCAGCACAGGTGCTCCCTTAGCTCCCTCTCTCCAAGAACGTCTTTTTTTCTTTCCTCCCCGCTTCCACCCCTTCGAACGTTCCGTTGACGCGTAATTTCTTGCTTGGCTTTCTTTCTTGAGCGCCGGCTTTTTTTCTCATTCTTGGCTTTCTACCTTTACCTTAGGCTGAACATGGGTGCGACTCCCTTGATTGAGATCCTGACGTATTATCATGTAGTCCATTTTTTTTTTTCCTTACCGTCCTTCCTTGAATCCGTCCTTTTTTTTCTTCCTCCCATTTTTTCCTCTTGTTGTGGGAGTTAGATTGTTCGTGCAAGAAAACGTCGGCACCCTTAAGTCGAAAGTAGCTCATCCTTTGTCCATCGGCGCCTAAAGACCAGTCCTCCAAATCGAGTTGTGGGGCGCTGCGGTAGTCGGCCACTCCCCCCCTCGATAGACACTCCGATAAAGCAATGACGCGATTACGCGTCGGTAATGCACCGTTAGTCTCTCAGAAGTGCAGCTGCGCTCCCCTACTCTGGTACGCGATTGCCTCTTTTCGCTCTCTTGCAAGATTGTCTGCCTTTTCTTCCCTTCTTACAGAATCATGCTGCGCTCTTGGAACTGAAGAGCTTGCTTCCCCTTTATCGCCGATGGGGTCATGACCGAAGTTTTTTTCTAACGCTTTTCTCGAGAACTCCTTCTTTCCCTGTCTCCATTCCAGCCGGAATGATCTTGAATCGTCTCCCCCACCTTTTTGCCCAATGGAGTTCCTCCCCCCCAACCATCGTCCCGCGGACTTTGTTCCGCAATGGCCTGTCTCCTCGTTTTGACAGCCCTCCCCCTCTTTCCATCTCTTTCCAAACCATGACCCCGAGCCGAAGCTTCTCTCACCATACCGATGGGCTGCGTGGCCCTCCTTCAAGCCCTCCACCTGCCTCTTTTCTCCCCCCAGGTGCTTCTTCGAGGGCTTCCTCTTAGCGAGTTAGAATTCAAAGGGTTCTACGCGTTCTTGAGCTCGCCAAAGAGTTCTTTCTGAAACGACGCCCCCAGAGCACTCTTTTCTCAGTCTTGTCTCTCTAGCAGAGCTTGCACTACCGCGTTATTTTTGCCCTTTCCGATTTTTACCCTGTAAGCTCGCCGACCACTTTCCTCGCTAACACTCTGGTGGGCTTCTCCCTCCCGCCTCTCTCTCTCTATAGCAAAGACACGCCCACCCCGTACCTTCTGCGAATCCTTTCCATCTCCAGGTCGATGCCTCCTCTGTCTCGCGTAGAAGGGAGCCGGCGGCTCAGTTTTTTAGTACTCCCCTCAACGAGTCCCACTTCCTTCAGCATCCAGTCTGACTGGGGGCAATACGAAAATTTTTTTGCACGCGTCGCCGATTTTTTCCTTCGAACCCTCTCCTATGACGCCTTCCGTCCTATGAATGAGAGAGCTTTCAGGTTATGCCTCCTCTTGCCCTCCCCAGTTTCGCGCCATTCCTCAATTCGCCTCGGCCCCCATTACGTCGCGCTTTAGCCGGGACTCAAGCGCGCCTCCGCTCTCATCCTCCCCGTAAGTTTGAGAAGTCAAGGAACGACCTCTCGCCGTTTTGCGCGCAACCTCGTCAGACCCCCCCAGGCCCACGATTCACATCACTGCTGCAAATATTTTCCCTTACATCGCCCTCGTGCGATGAACCGTCCTTTTTTTTTTTTCTCCTTGGCTGCAGAGCGAAATACCCGCCTACTTCAGAGTAACGTCCTAGCTGATTGACCCAGGCCGTCCGATGAAACCACGTTTTCCTCCTCGACGTCTTCTCCCCTTAGCTAAGATGACGTAGGCTTCGAGCGAATTTTTTCTTTCACGTTCCCCGATAATTATTTTCCCTTTTCCTACGCCCTTCGAACGTGATTTGCCTTCTTCCCTTCGACCCCTCCCAAGATCATCTTCCGGCCCTCCCTTTTTAGGCGGCCGGCACAGCTCTTGAGAAGGGATCGCGAAGGTTTCCTCTCTCGAGGCGTTTCTTGCCCTTCTTCTTCCCTCTGGAATTCCAACCCCCGACCTGCCCGAATCCAGATTTGCAACAGAGCGGCGTTCGCAACTCGAGAGTCCTTCCCCCCCCACTCTCGAACTTCTTTTTTTTTTTTTCCAGTTCCGGCTCCCAACTTGCACGTCTCTTTTTATATCCCCGCGAAAGAAGGAGTCTTTGGACGCGCAAACGATTTGTCCTCTACTAGTGAATCGGCGTACGAACTTCTCTTCCCCTCGGGTTTTTCTCCCTGTCCGAAGCCCCCCCCCGCTGTTTTCCGTGCCAGGGGAACTAACCGTTCGTTTTACGTTTTTATAAGAGTCGCCCTTATGAGTTGTGCGTAGAAGCGGATTTTTCCGTGAAATATTCCCCACCGCAATTTCTCCATCCCCCCCCCCCTTCCTCGGCGGTCGAACCTCCTCTTAGATCCCCCACGAAGCTCGTGAGTGACGTCTAAACGCCTTTGACACGACCTTTCCCATGACCTTCTCCCCCCCTCTCCGCAAGTGATTGAACGGTCGGAATGAAGGCCGGTTGCGACACCGCGCTTGTCTCAAAGATCCTGCCGACAACGTGACCACCTGGCGTCCTTCCCATCCCGTGAATAAATAACCATGGCATCCTCAGGAAGTCGCGATGTCGCCGCTGGCCCTTTCTGTATCTCCGGCTTCCGTTTCTTCTGACGAATCTCTTCTTTTCTTTTCCTCCTCTCCTTTTTTTTTTTTGATCTATTCTTCGAAGCTTCTGGCCCTGGACCGGGGCTTCAACAAGGCGGACTGTCACTTCGGTCAGCGAATCTCGGCCCCATTCATTTCTTTCTGTTTTCCCCCTATCTTTCGTCAATTATTGGGAAGGTACCTCCGGCTTGTGTATACGGATGAGGGATTGAAAGTCAGCACACCTTCACGCATCCTCCTCCTTTCATTCCTCCTCTAGGCTCAATGGTGTGCTTTTTCCTAAGCGGCTACATGGAAACTTCTCCCGGTATTAACACATGACGACAACTATCGTTTTTCGCGAGAGTCATTTGACTTCGTATTTGCCTTCTGTTATTTCAGGCCCCTGGTGGGGATGTGGCCTACTTGCCGTCTTTAGCTAACCTTTATTTGTTCTAAAGTAGATCCTTTCCCTACTTCTCGTTACGATGTAAGTAGTCTATGGTGCGTTGAGGACTGACGTTTTTTTTCACTTGGATTTTATAGGCCCGATTCGTCCCAGGCGATCCTTGAGACCTCCTCTCATTTCTACAGTCAGTGCCTGGGACAGAGGCGCCGCCGAATGCGTAACTTTAGCTGTGACTCCTCGGAGAATCTTCCCCCCGTCTATTCTGTCTGCGAAGATTTCTGGTACTCTTAGAGTTGTTTTTCCCTTCCTAAGCCTCGCTCTTTATCTGACGGTCTGTATTCTCTGGTGAATTTTCTGTTGTCATTCTTCTCTTAAGTCCGCCTCTACCCTAGGATCTATTTTTCCCTGAGCTTTTTTCCTGACAGGAACTTATAGTTTTTTGTTTTAATGGGACTTCTCCACTGCTTCGAGCACTCCTTGTTCTCTCGTGGGTATTACTCGATGCCAACGTTCAGAAGGATTAGAACGAGGGAAGGATCTGACAACGTTCGTTCTGGCTTCGGCGCCATGCGTAGTCCGACATACTATCATAGGAAGTACCTATTGTCTTGTACGTTAATTCCCCCCGTTTCCTGTCCGGAATTTAATAGATGTTGGGCCGCGCGCTTGTGTCCCTCGGGGCTCTTTTTTTTATTTTACGCTCTTAGCACGCCGCCAGCTGATCGTACGAACTTCCCATGAGGGTCTTATGTGAGACGACGTCTTGCCTCCTCCTTAGTTCCGAGTTGTAGTTTGTGGGGTCTTTGCTTACGTCGAGCATACCTGACTTTCCATTGATCTCGAGCGTAGTCAGTCAGCTAAGTCTGGGCCGCTCTTTGCGTTCCCCTCCCCTCTGGGGAGGTTAAACGTTCATCCAGCGATCTAACTTGGGGCTTACATCGTGAGTCCGATTTCTTTTTTACTTTCTTCCTCGACTTCCTCCCCCCTAATCTTCGAGGGTTTTCGATATTTGAGGCGACAATAGCCCTTTTTGTTTTTACCCCCTTTTATGGTGATTAATTTTTTTAGTTGATTTCGTTCCTACTCTTTCTTTACCTCTCTTGACGACGTTTTGTCTGTTCACTTTTTTGAGGTCTTGTAGAAATATTTCTAGAATGACGGCGAGCGATTGATTCTTTCTTGGGCGATCTGACGACGAGTTTTCTGTTTCGAATCCCCCTGTCTTTTCGCCTACTCTTCCTTCCCCCAGTCAGTCCGGTCAAAAGAACCGATCAATCGAGTAGTAGTGGGTTAGCCCCGATTAACCTGGCTTACTAGCACGAGTTAATCGGCTTCCCTTTGTTCGTCGTGAGCCGATAGCGCTGGTGGTGAGCATCATTAATCCTTTGTTTTTTCCCACTTCTCCATATCCCAGCTGCGCGCCGCCCCCGAATCGAAAACCTTGATGTTTATTCGGGCAGTTGGTTTTTGCCGAAAGGACCGACGACATCGTATGACTCTGCCCGCGGGTCGTCCCCTGATTTACTTTTTTTTTTTTTTTTCGCCTAGGTTTCAAGATTTCCTGTGCCAGCGGTTCTTTTGCTGCCGTAGTTCCTGGACGTGATGAAAATTTACTGTGCGACCGATTTTTTTTCTGCGGGACGGATGGTTGGGTTTCGTAGACTTCCCTTTTTTTTCAGCCATTTCTGTATCAATAGGGAAGGGCTTGGCGGAGGCCAGCGTATCCTGCTATGATTCGCGGGTTGTCTTCCGCCCATCCAATCTCCTCCGGATTTTCGAAATCGATCTTCTTCTTTGTTCTTCCACATTCCCCTCCCTTTTTTTTTTCTAGTAGTTAGGTTGGCAGGCCCCGGCTCCCCTCTGCCTTTTAGAGAAAATCTCGCTCGCGTCCGCGGCGTCTTTGACCCTAACGCTTCACGTTTTGACTGACACCTCTTTTACCTGCCCGTACCTTTCCGGTTGGTCCGGACTGAAGGCTGTGAGTGATTCCGACCTTTTCAGTTCGCCAAAACTCTTTGAGCCCGTTGATGATCCTGGGCTCTCGCTGGTTCGTGTTTCCGCTCTTTCGCGCTTGGCTGAAGCCTACTTCACTTCCGGCCTTGGCGGAATATCGCGCTTTAGCTCATCTTTATGTGTCTCACTGAGAAAGATCTTTTCCCTCTTGAAGTCGACCGCCAGTCTCCTTGGCGCGACGCCTGTTATCGCGTTTCCCTTTCTCATCAAGACGGGCTTCCCCCGAGGTTTTTTTTTTGGGCTTCGGACCGAAATTGTAGAATCAAATCGGACGACCCCCCCTAGCTGATCTATTCCCCTTCTTTGTAGTACAAGTGGTTCGTCGACGCCATCTGAGCTGATTCCGCTGCTGGTCTCGAGAGCACTCTTTTTCTCCCGGTGCCTGGCGTTCTGACTAACGTCTGCGGAGGATGTAATGCCGCCCCTCTCCTTAGTTGAATTTCGACCGCTTCTTTTTCCTGGCGCCCTCCAAGCCCATTCCCTCTTCTCCCTAAAGTGTAAATAGACATTTTTAAATTAATTTCATATCACATACATGCTCAAGGAAGTACGACCATCGTCCCTGCTCCGGGACGTGTTCTTTTTTTCAAATTTTCCTTGCCGTTTGAATCGACGAAGCTTGACCTCTCAATGATCCCGGCGTGGCCCACTTAAAGCTTATCACTCTTTCTTCATTGTCGATTCTGACCCGCGGTGTCCCTTCTTCCTCCCCTCTGTTTTGATCAACTTCCGACACAACGTTGCTTCCTAGGGGTCGTCCTCCGCGGCGCGTTCCTGAGAATGACAAAGGGTTTACAGCTCTAGGCCTTTTTCAGTCGCGTCCGGCGACCGACGGCCTCTCTCACTACTGCTCCTGCGTTGCGCTAAGTCTGCCTCTTTTCGCCACACCAAACTGCCCTTCTTCATGCGGCGGTGCCTTCCGACTTGCACAGCTCGCCGACACGATTTCTTTCCTTTTTTCGGCCGCCAAAGAAACGATCTAATTTATCCCCCCGAAAGCTCCATCGTCAGTCTTGCCTTTTTCAAAGCCCTGGGTCTCAAAGTCTCCCCTGTCGATTCCGCATCCCTTCCCTCGCGTCAAGAAGTCCTCTTTCTCAGTCGCATCTGGATCATCAGAGAAATTGATCCTCCTGCCCTGGTGTCGCACGTCCTACAAGGGTCCACGTAGACGAGTGTCAAGATTCCCCTCGAAGATGCCGAAGGACTTCCCCCTTTCGACTTTCCCCTCAGACGTTGGTCAGCTGGCTTGTCTGATTCCGCACTTTTCCTAGCTTACCCTCTCTAGCCGTGCTTTGGGCCCCCTCAAACGTTTTGTATCCCTTCTAACAGCTCCTGATAAGCCCTTTTGATCCATTCAAAGCATCCTTGAGTTCCCCCTCCCTTTCGTCCCCTTCCTCACCCAGTAAGATTATAACATAGGGCTCCGCCTTCCCCCTCCCTTCTTCTCCCCTGTAATAGAAGACGCTGATGTCCCGTTAAGTTCGTCCGCCTTTCTTGCTTTTGGCGTAGCGGAACGCGTTCATCGCCGCCCCTTCGTCTTCCCCGGCCAGACTTTCCTCCCATCCTCCTCAGAAATTCTGGTGGTAATGATCGACGAGTCTCGATTTCCGGGACCTTTTTCTTCCGTCGGCCTTTGCACCCGGAGACGCCCCTCCGGTCACCGATCATTCCCTGCCGGAGTTCCTTCCCCGGAACAGTATTGTCAAAAAAGATCCCCCTTTCCCTCTTCGTACCTCATGTCCACCTTATTTCACCGAGCTTATTTTTCCGCTGAGATTCGACGCGCTTCCGCGCCTCGGCGGTATCTTCGTCTCATTCCCCTTCCTTAACACAACCTGCACCGACGGTTTACAACGTAATCAGTCTCCTCTTTCCTATCCCTCGGTGGCTCTCAACAGATACGTACTCCCATAGCCCTTGTCGCGGTTTATCCGAAGGAAGAGCTTCCGTTTCGAACCTTTGTAAGTGACGCAGTATCGTTTGCCTTTCACCGATGGCGGCACTCTGCACGATGAACTCATTCTTCCCCCTGGGTCTCCTGACCAAGTGAGCGAGTTATCCTACGCCCTCTGTTTTTTTTTGTCTTTTCAAGGCAGTCAAGACCGGACAACTCTTTTGAGAGGTGCATTTTACGCTCAGGCGACATTCGCCTTGCTTAACACTAATTCGTAAGATTTATTCTGCGTCCAGAATAGTTCGCCATCAATAAACGTTTCCTGCGGTGCGACCGACATTCCCCTCCGCTTTCTTTAACCTGCGCCAAGTACGATCGTGCTTGCTTGGTAATCGCATCCCATCAGGGGACCTCACGTTCCATGACAGGCCCTCCCATTTCCTGGCCGGTGAGGCCGATCGGCGGTTCTTTCTAAGGTTCCTCCCCCTGGCGCCATTTCCGTTTAAAGAAAAGCTAATGAGACCGGTCCCTGGACTGGTTCCATTAACCCGCCTTTTCATTCCTTCCCCTTGTTCCTCCTATTGTCCTCGGTACTGTAATCTCTCACCGACAAAGAGGACGTAACGCTGGTGTGCTGCCTGAGCCGAATCTAGTCTAATCATACTTCTTCTCTTTTCCGTGTTTTTGATAGTGAGGGGGGGTGGGGTCGCGGGACTGCCCTTAGAAAGAGGCCGTGCCACTTTCTGTTCAGATCTATCTTCAGGTTTACGGGACCATACCAATAGATTTTTCCCTTCTCGACTTTGGGAATTTTTTTACGCCCTTTGTTGTCATCGCAGGATGAGGTCTTGCCCCTGACCTCCCTGTGGCTCCGAGAGAAAAATTCTCCCTTTTCAAAGACCCGATAGCACGTCCACAATTGCGCGGCCCGGTTCTTGAATGTAATTCGCTTTTCCCCTAGGATCTGCTCTGCGACCCAGACGCGTTGAGAGCTTCTGCGTTCTTTTTCCCCCGTCCTTTCTGGATTCGCTGCACAGGGAAGGTGGTTGTATCTCAATTTCGTTATCTTCGCGATGCAACTCCGTTATTTCTCTTCTTCAAACTCGATCATGGACTCCTTCGTTTCCCTCTGTCATAAGTAGAGAGGATTGCTGATCGTTGAGTTTTAAATTGTCCGGGACTCAGAGTGGCTTCGGTCGCTCCTCTCCTCATCATCCTTAGTTACTCCCTATGGAAGTTGCCCCGCGTAGTAGGCTTTCATCTTCTTGGGAAGATCTTCCCCCTCAAACCCCCCCACCTAGATTACTCCCCTTCCCAATTCTTTCGGACCCATAGGGCTCTAGGTCCTTTTACCGTCCCCTGTGGTCGAGATGCGACTCTGGAGGATCTCCCTCCCTTGATTTTTTGCCGCGAATTTTATACAGATGATTTTCCCCTTGGAGACGCACGTTTTGAAGGGATGTCCTCTTTATTCTTACGCCTCTCCTCCCCTCTTCCTCGAGAAGCGTCTTATCTCCTACCTCGGAGACGGACTCAGGATTTGCGATCCTTAACTTTTTCCAGCGATGACTTTTTGGCGTCTCCGTTCATATTGGTAACATCATTTTTTCCAGTCGTACTCCCTCAGTAGCTTTCCTGACTCTCTTTTGACTTGTGTGTAAGGTGTAGAGCACTTCGATCATCTCTCTCCGTCTCTCTCCCTGAAGTACCCATTTTCTCCTCGTCGACAGGACCCCTTGTTTGTTGCGGCCCTTTTATCTTGCTCTGGCCGGGTGACTTCTTCTTTTGCGCTAGCGCCTGTAGCTTTCTCCCCTCTCGAGGCTTCAGAACCCTTTATAGCGCGGGTACTTTTAGATCGTCTTTAGATCTTGTCACGTCTCTTGGGTTATGCTCTTACTGGTTCTTGTTAGGTCGATGCAAGGATGATCGATCGTCTTACTTGTTCCGTTAGGAAGAGTAGGAGATGAGTTCACGGTCTGCGCGTTCTTTACCAGGACCTTCCGAATCCTTCTCAGTTCTGGTACTGATGAGCGATAGACGAATCTGCGTCCCCCTTACCTTCTCCCTCCCGATACTGAATTCTCCCTTACTTGGCCTCAGGCGGTTCCTTTCTTGATTTTTCCTTGCTAGTCTTCCCTCGTTTTCTTTTCTTTGACGTAAGGAGTCTTTCTCCATTTTTCGTTGGAGGTCTTACCTTGAGCATTCTAATATGCTTCTACAGGAAATGTATGCGTGCGATCTCCCTTTGTTTTTACCTGATAGGTTATGACTTAGGCGTTCGTAGTGAGATTGATAGAAGGTTTTGCTCGCCCGTATTTCTTAGCCTTTGTCCGCTCTCCTCTCACGGCTTTCCACGCGCAACCGCGAAAAGACTCTCCTTTTTTCCCTCATCCCTCCCCTTTTCCGTGACGATCGACACGGCGCGTTTTCTCGGTTGTATTCTTTGGTTTTGGCCCAGTCTGCGTGTAGAATTCCCAAGAGGAACCCTTTTTCCTCACTCCCCCCTCTGCGACGTCTCGACGAGTCACCTTGATGTTGCTCAGGCCTTTACTTCGTTTGCTCTCCGTGTTCTATCATCAGGAAGCGTTCTGGGTTTTTTTGACTTCGTGAGATCTGGATAGCATGGTCCTTCCCCTCTTTTTCCTGGTCGAGTTTTCTTCGGCGTCCGATGACAAGGCTATGTGCGTTAAAACGCAAAATTTCCGGAGCTCCCTATGAGGGTAGTAGTATTTTTGGTAATTGAGCAACTTCCCTTAGATTGAAGAGAGCGTATCTGACCGGTACGTAGCGTCTTTGTTTCTGCCCCCCCCATTGCCCCCTCCCGCTATTCTAGACTTTCCAAGTCTTCGGCTGAAGGTAGTTTTTTCTTTACTCCTACATCCCCCCTTTCTCCCAGGACTCCCTCGAGGCCCCCGCTCGCGGCGTTTCTCTGAATTAGCCCTTTTCCTTCCTAGCCCCCTTTAACTGTAAGACTTTTCCTCTTAAGGTTGCGTCTTATGTGCCCCGTGGATGTCCGGACGACTTTTTCCCCCCAAAATCGGGGAGGTGCGCCCGTACTTTTACTTTTATGAGACCTTTTGCTCGCGCTGTTCTTGCGTTTGCTCCGATGTTGTAGGAGATGTTTCTTCTTCGCCCTAGGTATCCCAAAATCTTCCCTCCTCCTTTTTTTTTTTATGACTGTAGGAAAGAACCTCGGATTCCGTTGACGTTCCGCCAGCGCATCTTCCTCCCCGCTCTCACCTCTTTTTTTGAATTTCTCTTTTTCACTCTCCGTGTCCATCCCGCTTTTTTTTTTTTTCTGCCTGGTTCCCGCCAGGCTTAGAAATTAGGAGTCCTTCTCCTGATACCCCCCCTTCCTCGCTACGGTCAGTACTACTGTTCTAGTACCCGGAGAACGGGTTGAAGCTCGCTTCCCGACTTCTACGCCCTCTCGAGTGTCTTTTCACGAGGCGCCCTTTCTGCGGATCAATCCCGTTGATGTATTTTGCGAACCCGCCTCCTTTTCGAAATTTTCCCTCACGCGCGAGGTTGTCTGCCCTCTCCCTTTTTTCTCCCGAGTCCAAGTGTAAAACCGCTGGAACCTCGCCAGATGCACTTGTCAAAAAAGCCTGGTACTCCCGACTCTCCCCCTAAACCCTCCATCGTCCTTTTTTTGTGTTTCGTCGACCTGATGATGTTTGTTCTGTACGGCCTCTCTTTCCGTCACTCTCATCAACCGATGGACTTCCCTCGGGCGAATACAAGTAACCTCTACCTTTCCTCCGCGTTTGATTCTCCACGAGTGCCCCCGTCGTTCAAAACTCCCGGCCCCTTTCCTTTTTCTTCGAGTTTCTTGACGCGACTGATTTCATCTGAGGGTAAAGTGTTGTAGTGAAGGTTACAAACTTGCGACTCCCTCCTGTCTCCCTATAGCCTGTAGTGTGCTTCTTCGTATTTAATCTGTCGACCACCCTGCCCCTCCTGCTTGATGCTGTCAGGTGAAGTCCTTCCCCCGTGACCCTTTCTGAGCAACTCCTTTTTTAGTAGTCCTCCACATTCTTCATTCCGAGATTTTCTTTCTTCCGCCCAGCCTCTCTCATAGCAGTCATCTCCTCATCTCCATTTTCTTTGCCCGCCTTCACTTCTCCTAATCCTTTTTCAGCTTTTGCAGAGGTACCTCAAACGAGACACAATTTTTCTCCCTCCTTCAATGGCCGAATTGCTACTTTCTCCGCTCTTTCATGCCCCCTCTCTTTGTTCGTAGGCCGTAGGAGCTTCATCAGAAGATGACGCTCCGCCCCCCCCCCCCATCTGCCTCCGATGTACCCCGTCCCCTCGAACCCGTTTCGGCCTCCCAGAGTCTTCTCTCGTGCAGTGGAACCCCCTCTCACATTGAGAGTCCCATTTAACGCCAGACGATTATCTGAAAGCCTCCCCCCCCCCCTCTCTTAGAGATTCAGGACCATCTTTATTTAGTCTTGCGCCCCTTTTCCTCCACCCCAAGGCCCTCGTATAAACCTTTTTTTTTCCATGAGTCGGCAAGTTCCGACTGTCATAGCACCCTCGGATTTCCCCCCGCCTCGACTTGTTTGCGGCACGAAGAGAAATCCTCTCATTCTCCTACCTCATCTTCCCTCTGTTTTCCCCTCCTATACCGCTCTCAACCTTCCCCTTCCATATACCCGTGTCTTTCAGATTCTCACCCTCCTTCTAGATTTTCCTTTGGTAGTCAGGAAGCTTTCTCGAAGGCGCTTCGCCCGTCTACGAACGAACCTTGTCCTTGCCGTACCTGTCTCCTCCCTC
>Ga0179591_1256156_pt1 | contig 12377 bp, 15 predicted proteins | sample CZOMad2_1_08_16f_FD_182891 | JGI IMG/M metagenome (GOLD analysis project Ga0179591, IMG submission 182891) | Vadose zone soil fungal communities from Angelo Coast Range Reserve, California, USA - CZOMad2_1_08_16fungal (PacBio error correction) | ecosystem: Environmental > Terrestrial > Soil >... | reverse complement strand
TTCTTACGTACGGGCTTTTTCGCTTCCTTCCCTATGACGTTTTCTCGCGCGACCTTGGACGTTTTCCTTGATTTTTCACGGCACCCGTTTGGACGGGCCCCAAGCACCCTGCCCGTGCTTTTCTACTTCGAAGCGCCCCCGCTGCAGTTCTTTTCTTTCAGTGGATTTTTCTCTGCCCCTCCTGAATTTTTTTTGACCGCGTTTTTTGCGCCAGTTGCTGAGGGCGCTTGGGCCTTCTCTTTTTTTGAACGGGGTCGCCAACCCCCTTTTTCAAATCCAATCCTTTCTCCCCCTTGATTGCACTTACCACCTTTTCTTCCTCAGATGATTCCTTTCCCCCTTTTTTCGGGCGTTTTCGCTCGGACCCACCCCCCTTTTCCTTTTCCCCCTCCTCCCCTGCGATTGTGTTGGCCAGGCATTTTTAGGAGGTTTTTTCACCCCCGTTTTTTTTTTTTCTGTTTTTTCCTTTCCCCTTTGAGTTGTCCTTTACACCAATGTCTTTCTGCTTTCGTCAAGCGTTCTTTTTTTTTTCCCCCGTTTACGTGACTTTCCCTTGGAGTTTTGGGCCCGCGGGCTGATTCGCGCCGGTGCATTCTTTGCGCATTTTAGCATCAGCCTGGGATCCCTGGTTTTTTTTGACTGTCTTTTTGCTCTCTTTCAGCTTTTTAGGTAATTTGGCTTTTTGGTGTTTACACACGAAGCCTTCTTTTCCCCCCCAGCTCTGCGTGCCTGCCCGTTTTTTTGTGGAAACCACCAGCTTTTTGTCTAAGTTCCCCTCCCTTCTTTCGCACCCGAAAGGGCCACTAACCTATCTCTTCTTCCTTCTTATCAGTTTTCTGTGCGGGCCCTGTGCATGATTTCTTGACCTCGCTCTTTTCTGAACACCCCCCCGAGTTGTTTGATGCTAACTCCCTGCCCAGTCGGACCGGTCTTCTTTCTTAGTCCCAGCTTAACTCCTACCTCGTTTATATGTTCGAGTTAGAATCTTTGCCCCCGTCTGGCATTGCTCGATAGGCGTCGTTCTCAGATTTCCCCTCGCCTCCCCACACCTTTCCTTTTTCTTTTTTTCTTTTTCTCTGAGTTGCCGTTCTGGTTCTGGCTGGGCGGTCGCTTGTCTCCCCACCCCCCTCGACGCTGTTTACCGTCCTGAGTTCAGATACGCTTTTGGCGGTTCCTTCTTTCCCAGACTGTGGTTCTGGCCTGTGCAATTTCATTTTTCGGTTTTCGCTGGGTTTTTTTTTTCCACTGATTCAGTTTAGCCCGGCTTTCCTACCCGCGTCGTTATTTTTTCTTTCACGCTGATGAGTTCCTCCCCCCCCCTGTCTCCAAAGCCTCTCGCGGGCATCTTCCCTTTTTCTTATGTTCCACGATCTGATGCGGCCTGCGTCTGCGGGCGGGACCTTCCCCTTTTACTTTCCGTTTCGTCCCTTGCCGCCCCCGTCCTTTTTGATTCTTTTCCCCCTTGGTTTCGGGATGGTTAGAAAGTTGGTTTATTCTGGACGTCTTCGCTTTTTCTCGCCCCCCCCAACTTCGTTCCCCCCTGTTTTGGAATTCTTTTTTTCTTCCTGGTATTTCTGCCGCGATCTTCGCTCCGTTTTTGACCCGAGCCCCAAAACTTCCAACTTTTTCTTCTCCCTCCCCTTGGAGCTTTCCCCCTTTCGAGGTTGTCCTCTGTCAAGACTTCCCTTCCCCTTTGTTTCTCTTCCCCCGGTTTTTTTTCTGGTGTCGTGTTGACCTCAGCGTTCTTGTTTTTTAGTCCCCCACCCATCGCCACTGACCCCCAATGCTGCGTGCCTTTCAGTTTGATTCTCTGCTCATCTCCCGCTCGCCGAACCCCCTGTTTTTAATCTTCTCCTCCTGAACTGTCCTTGTTGAAAGTTTCCCTGACTTTCCTCTGCAGTCCTCCTCTTGCGCTGTTTGTTCCTTCGTTGACTTGGTTGTGATCGGTTCCCTTTCAAGTACGGTTCTCTTCATTCTTCCCGTGGCATGGTCCCCCCACAATGCCAATAGGGATGGACCTCGCTCCCACCTCCCTTGATTCCGGCGCTACTTTTCTTTTGATCCTTTTGACGACATTTTCTTCTCCCTTTCGACCGAGTATTGATTTTCCTCTTGGCCCCGGATTAAGTTTAACTGACATGTCTTGTTTCCCGCCAACCTCTTGCTCTCCCGGAAAGACTCGTCGAACGTCTCCATCTATCTCTTACACTATTCACTTACCGTCTGTTGTTCCTTCTTTGATCCTTGTATTTTCTCTTCGTTTCGTGTCCTCCTTTGGCCTTATCTGGGTGCTGGTTGCGTCCCACCTGACCATTCCCGGTTTTTTCTTTATCCGTTACGCTTCTGGTCCTCCCTTCCCGACTTTGCTCGACTACTACCACCGTTATTGATGGCCTACGATCCTTTTTTTTTTCCCTGCAGTCTTGAGATTTTGAGCCACGCTAGGCATCCACTCTTTTTCCTTGGGCTCCTAGTAGTTTTTGCCCGCTTTGACCTTCACCCACCTGTCCTGCATCCCTTTTTGCCCTTGAGCATTCAGTTTTAGTCCAAGTTCACTTACCCAGGTTTTTCTTAGCGATTTGTTCTTTCCGTCTCTTCTTTCCCCCTGGGGGTTTTTTTAGTGGCCGGTTTCCCCTTTCTTGAGAATAGACACTTAAAAAGTGTTTTTTTTTGCTGTTTCTTGAGGTCGTCCTTTTTGTCTTTGGCGTCGTGGTTGTTTTTTTTCAGTTCGAGTGGCTACTGCTTTGCTAACGTCCGGCTATTTTTTCCCCCCCCCCTTCACGACCCCCCCGTCTTCTATGACCTTTGTAGACGAACTTAATGACCCACATGAGCGGGGGGCGTCAAAGCAAGGTTACTTTTCACTATTTTTTGCCTTTTGGAAACATTTGTTTTTTATCTTCCTGGGAGGATCAGTGGATCCCCCTAACTTCCTCCTACCGCGAAATAGTTTTAAATAAGCCTTTGGTTTAACCAGATTTTTGATCATGAGTTCTCTTTCCGGAACCAAGCCCCCTCTCCCTCTTTTTTTCGACCTTGGGCCAGTCGCACCGTTTGGAGTTCCTTGTTGACGACTGGTAACTTTCCCCAGTGGCCCAACCTGTTTTGTAGCCCCTACCCCTGCCCCATACTCCCCACCAATGCCGCCTTTTTTTTTTCTCCGTCTTCACCCCCCTCGCACAGAACCCTTTCCCCCCCCCGTTAGGCGGGGGGCCCAAGCTAGGGAGTGTGTTTTTCCCTCATCTTTTCTTTCCCCCATTTTTTTGCGCACTTTCCGCGGTTCCCCCACCGAGCTTACTTGCGGATCCCCTGCAACCTTTCTTAAACATTTACCCCTCCTACCCATAGTCCTTTTTCGAAAACCCGTCCTTTTTTCACCCCGGTCGGGTTTCCGACCATCCCCCTTCTTTTCCAGCGTTTGACCTGTTTTAACTTGCCCTCGTTTGTAATTTGTTTCTTGTGTGAAGTCCCCTCGTTCAGTTGCTTGAGGAATGCCCTCGCCCCCCCTCACCCCCCCCTTACAAAGAATGCTGCAAAATCGTCTGGTTGGTTGGCGATGTTGCTCTTTTCGTCAACCCACAGACTGTGTGTTCCGCTGTCCGGCCTTCGCTTCCTTTCCCTCTCTCAGCCAACGTTTTTCTCATCTCCGCACGGATTTTTGCCGCTTTTGGTTCTTTCGCCCAGGGTTTTTTTTACTGTGGCAGCCCATGGCAGTTCCCCCCTTTGGTCGCTTTCCTGGCGGAATTTCTCGCCGAAATCCTTCCGTTGAGGTGCCGGATTACCGTCCTTTCTTACGGCGCGTAGTTTCTTGTTCACCGGATGCTGGGGGCTTCGGTTCAGCTCCTCTGTCTTTTTTGCTTGATCCCACCATGAGGCGGGTGTGGATTACCCCCTGACTTACTCGTTTTTCTGGCAGATCCAGTGGTGGTTGAGTTCTTCCCCCCCTGCCACTTCCCCATCACTTCTCCTCTACCCTTTTTGCAGACTCTCTTCGGCCTCGGGCCTTGAAATCCTACGCTCGTTTTCCCCCGATCGCCTCACAAGGCTTTTTTAATTCAAGCCCCCCCGTGATTTGGGCACCTTACTTCCTCTTGGGAGGACCCCCACCCCCCGTCCCTGTCAGTTTTTTTTCAAACCACCACTTGGAATTGTGTCGCCTTATTTCTCCGCCCTAGTTGGTTATTTTTGTCCCCTGCCCTCCGTTTTCCCCGCTTTTCGGTCTTGCGCCCCCCCCATGCCTCCCCCCCTTTTTTCCGGATGCGTCTGAGTTTTCGTTTTTGTCATTTGTTTGATGCTCCCCCCGCCTTCCCCGGTTGTCGCACGACGGAGGGCTTCCACGACCCTTGCGTGGTTTTTCACCCCCCACTGTTCGACCCGCCGATCGAGTTCAACGTTTTTGGGGCGTCGGCGTCGACTCTTCGCAGGCTTCTCTTGTGGCGTTTTTTTTTCCCCGCCTTTCGTACCGCCTTTTTTGGCGGGGAGGCCTACACTTCCCCGCCAAACGGCGCGTCTTCGCTCCTGATTAGGCCGATGCTGTTGTCTTTTTTTTTTGTTTCGTAACAAACCTGAAAGTGCCTTTTCTCGACACTACCGTGCCTTGTTTTTGATGGTTTCGTTCCTTGCCCCTAGTCCCACCATTCGCCCACCGTTTGTTATTGAGACCCCTCCTTTAATATCTGCTCCTTTTACTCAGTTTTTTTTTTGTTTGAGAGGTCGTATTACGTCGGTGTCCCCTTTTCCTACTTTTTTTATTGGTTTGGGACGTAACCTTCCTCGAACCCGTGGCACGGTGTTCGGGTTTCACTTTTCCCCCTTTTTTTTTGGGTACCCACAAAGCACCACGAGGCCTTTTACTCGCTGAGACGCACGCTTGCCGGGTTCCCCTGGCCTTTCTTGGTCAGGTTACCTCGGCTGTTTTTCTTTCTCCCTCTCCTTCTTACCGGTGGTTTGCATCGTCGCCCAGCGACGCCTTGGAAAGCTCCCTTCTGAGTCCCTACCCCCTTGGATGGCCCTTACCCGTCGTTTTCAGGGTCCTCTCCCCCTCGGCCGGGCGGTTAGGCCTCCAACTGCCCCCCCAAGTCTCGACCCCCGTCGATGTGTGAGGTCATAATTTGAGTGGTTTCCTTTTCCCCCCCCGTGACTCTGCTTTTACCGGCGTTTTGGGCGACACCAGTTGGCCCTCTTTTCTGACCCCCACTTTTTTTTTTCAGAGATATGTTTCACCCACAGTTCCATGTACGTCTAATAATCGGGCAGTCTTCTCGCTTTTGGGCTGACTTTCTTTTTCCTCCCGTTATTTGACTTTAGGCGACGGTTACGGAGCTGCCTTTTTTCCCTCCCTGTTTTCTTTTGCGAGGAGTGCTAGCATCCTTTTTCGGGCCTTTTTGTCGGTGCAGGGGTTGGTGTGAACCACCGAGTTCTTTTTTCGCTTTTCGCCTCCCCTCATCTGCTGTTAAGATCACCACAGCGGATCTCTCCCGTCTCCGCATCGGGGTCCAGCCCCATTTTCCCCCTTCACTCCTTTCCGAAGCCATTCTTACCGAGTGCCCCTTTGGTTCCTTTCCAGGCCCCCAAAAATCGTGCCCGGGATTTGTCGGCGCTGATACTTTCCCTCCCGAAATTCTCCCCCCACGCCGTTTTCTGCCTCCTCCCCTGTCGGGTACGGCGTCGTCCCCCCTGCAAGTTAACTACGCGTGTGTTCGCTTGTCTTCTCTTTCCCCAAGTTCTTCGGCGAGGCTTTCGGTGATTCTCCCTCCCTGCCCAATTTCGAGTTGTAAGCAGTCGTTTACTGGATCTTAGGCGTGCCTTAACTTTAACCCCCCTTCCCTCTTTTGCGGGATAGTCTTCTTAGTTATTGGGCGGGGCGTACCGACCGATGGTGGTTGTTCCGGTTTTCGTACCTTCCCGATTTACCCGATGAGTCATGACACTCTTTTCCCCTCTTGAACCTCGGCGGTGGGGTGCTACCACTTGCGTCGCATCTGGGCAAGCCCCGGTTGAAGCGATCACCCCCAATGTTGAATGCCTTTCCCCCCTTTCCCCCCTTGCTTTTTTCGTCCCCGCTTTCTATGTATCTTTTGTTTCATGAGGTGACGCGCGCGGTTTTCCTTGTCCACAATTTTTTTTCTTTTCCCCACGGGACTTCCTTTTCGCCCCTCCACTGGTTGCACGCGGGTACGTTCCTCTTCTATGGGGTAGTCTTCTCTGGGGCGCTTTTTCTTGGTCGCTGCTTTCGTCAACATACTTTCACCGGAGGGATTATTTTTCCTGTGTGTCTTCGCCAGCTCCTAGCCCTCTCCGACGACCCCCCCAAACGTCGTGGCTTGGCCCCTCCTTTTTTTTAGCGATTTTTGCCCATCGTGGTGCTTAGATATTCTTTCCCCGTTCTCGAGACGGTCCTTTTTTTTCCGTTGACCTCGAGTTATTGTCAGCTTTTCTCCCTTCCCTTACCCACAAAATTCTTTGTAAGCGGCCCCCCCTCCGGCCGGTCGCCCGGGGGAGGATGCACCTCTGTCAGGACGGCCGTTGAGAATTCCCTCCCCATTTTTGACATTGCCGAGCACTCTAAGCCTTTCCAGTCGTTTTGGACTGCTGCATAACCCCTGCTTTGTCTTGGGGGCTGGCCGGCGACGGGTTTGGCGGTCGGTTCCCTTTCCTGCCTTCGGACTTTCCCGGAATTACTGTTCAGTCATCTTCGTCCCCTTCCTCGCTTGTGTCAGATTATGGACCTGTCGTTTTGCATCCGAATGAATTTTGTCTGCGACTCTTAGGCAGGGCGTCTGACTTTCCCTTGAGTCGGATCCTCGGACCCTGTTTCCTGGACGAAACCCCCGCACCCCTTCGTCAGATATTGTTAAATGGACTGAGTGTCATGAGCATATCTTTTTACACCCCTCCTTCCCTTGTGTTTGGTTTTGATCCATACTCGGGGAGGTGGTTGGGGATTGGCTTCCTTTTCCCGGCCGAGGTCATCAAGGATTTCGAAGCGGTGTTACGTTGCGTTTTCATTCACGCTCCTCTGTCCGGACTTCTTTTCCGTGTCTTTTTTTTCATGCGGCCGCACCCCGCAGTATGCGTCATGTTTTTTACATTCGTCGGCTGTTTCCGACGTGTCCCTCCAGTCGCTCCGAGTTTTCCTTTGGACAGCTGTACCCGATTCTGGGCCCGGCTATGTTTGTTTTTTTTTGCGCAAGTGGGGGCCTTCAACTTTTTTTTCCCCCCCTGTCGCCTGCCCCAAAGAGGTCCCCCCGTTTTTTAGTTGGGCAGGCAGCACATGGATCAGACTTCCCCCGTTCCTTTTGTTATTGTTGATATCCTCCTCTTCTTCCACCTGTGTTCGTCGGGCGTCGTAACGCTGCGTTCCACCTTTCTTGTTGACATAACCGTTGACCGTCCCGTCCCGCCCCGCGGGTTTTTCCCAGTTCGTTTTTCGTTGGTGTTAGAGTTTCCCTTGCTTCAAGAGTCGAGGTCGACCTGCCCCCCCTCCCCCCCGTCTGTGGAGAAACCTGGTTTTTTTTTTTTTTTAGTACGGACGTATCGGGCAGTTTGCCCCCCGCGCTTCACGAGGGATAGCCTCTACGAGCCCCGGGGAAATTTGTTATGCGTCTGTTCAGGTCTTTTGCGTCGTTTTCAGCGCGACGAAAGTCTCTCCTGGGCCACTAACCCTGGGATCGGTTTTCTTTAGGGCTTTCCCAGGAAAGCTCTTTACAAAGGAAGGTCCGCACGACTTTCCACAGTGGGGACTCAGTACCCCGTTTGTCAAGGTGGTCCTTTACCCTCCCCCCTTTTGTTCGAACCACCTCGCAATTTCCGTTGGCCACCCCCCCGCGCCCCAATAAATCAACCCCAGAAAAAACCTCCCGTGCCCCCCCTATTCGCTGCTCGCTGTCCCTTTCCTGGTGGATCTATACTTTTCTTCCTTTGATTCCGGCCGCCCCTGTCTTACCGCCTTGCGTCCCTTAGTTCACCTTTCCATCTGACCTTTTCTAGGTCTTTTTCTCCCAACCCCCCCTTCCCCCCCAACTCCTGTTTGCCGCCGCCTTCCCCCTCTGCGCTTCTTTATGCCACGAATGCCCGATCGAGTTTTTTTTTCTCCAGCCCTTCCCACCCCTGTTCCCCCACCGAAGCCATGTTGAACTCTCAGTGCTGCGGTTGTCGCTTGATCTTCGTCACCGACGCCCCGCCTTCTTTCTTTTAGAAGTTTTCTTTGTGATCAAATCAGATTTAAGAGACATCCACCGCGTTTTGTTTCCGACTCTTTGACTCGTGCACTCAGTTGAGACATTGTTTCTTGAAGTCTCTCGACCCCCCCCGATTGGTCGATCTTTTTCTGTACTGTGCCCGAATCTGCCCCTGGTTTTGATTGCACGTTTCCCCTCCTGTCCCTTCCTTCTCTCTCCTGATTTTTATGAATGTTTTTTGATTTTCTCGCGCGGTCCTTTCCTAGATCCTCCCCTTTCTTGTTTTTTTTTTTCCAAAGTTTTCATCCCCCCGGCTCTCATCCTGTTCCCTCGGCTCCGGTGTTTCCCCCCTTTCCACCATCGTTCTTTCCGTTGACCTGCCGCCGCCCTATCTTCGGCTCCTTTTGTTTCGCGGTTCTTTCCCCGGGCCGCTCGTCTTTCTCCTCCTTCCCGGGCGGGCCACTACTTCACCCTCCCCGCTTTTCTCGGCGTTGGTTGTTTCTCTCACGTACTAAAAAACTGTGGTTTGTTCCCACCCCGAGCGGCTGAGTCTTTGTCGTACTGCGCTCCTTCCTCGTCACTCGCACCTTGGTTTGTGTTGCCCTTTCTTTCCTCCTTCGGCACGTCTGAGCCCATCCAGCTTTCCCCAGCCACCCCAATTTCCTCTTCCGATTTTCTCGGTTTCCAGCCGGTTTTTTTCGGAGCGCACGCCTGGCCGTCTTTCAGCAGACGCTGGAGTTCTTCCTTTGTTTAGTTGAAAAACCCCCTGGTCTCATCCTACCCTCTGTTTTTTTTTCCCGCTCTTTTCTTTCGGTTTTTCTGAGTTGACTTTCTTTTCACGGAAGGTGTCGCCCTGAGTCTTTCCTTCGAGACCGTTTTTCTGTTGCGTCGGCTTCCCCCTTGCAGGGAACCCGGTGCCATCTTTCTGTTCCTCTAGGGCCGAGGCTGTTTTTTGTTTGTCGTACAAATGTTTGAAGTGCCCGTTTTCCCTCTGCCCTCACGTGCCCTCGTTGCGCCGGCCCTCTTTCCACCCGCGAGTTCTCTCGACCGTAAATCCTCTTTTTTTTTCTCGTTTTTTTGAGAGGAATATCTTCTTTTCCCCCCTCCCCCCCCATCTTTTGGTTGGAAGAGTTCCTCTCCCCCCGTCAACGTTTTCGGTTATTCTCTCTGTTCCCAAATTTCCCCACCCCTCACCTCATCGGTCTACTTCCCCTGTAGCGTGAAACCGCCCCCCTTCTTGACTCCTGTTCAGGGTCCTTCCGAGAAGAAGGCCTTTTCTCTTCCTGTTTTGAGTAGACTGTCTTTTTTTTGCGACTTTTTCGGGCCTTCATCACTGGTGGGGTTACCTCTATTTTAAATCATGAGTGGCGCTCAACCCTTGTCCTCCCACACCGTTTACCTCCTCGTCTGTTTCTTCCCCCCCCCGACGTGGCCGGGAGCTTGGTCTCGTCCCGCTTTTCAACGGACCCCCCGACGTTCTTCGCGTTCGGTCACGGGATTGCTTAGTTGCCCTCTTCTGCTGAAGTTTGGGGCGAACCAACAATCTTGGTGTCTTACTCTCAGCGCGCGTATGTCCTTACCCCCCTTCCCGTGATCTTCCTTTCTTCCTTCCGCCTTGTCTTGAATCAGTCGACGGTTGAAAGTAGGCGTTACGTTTACGGATCTTTTTGTTTCACCCCCTACCTTTTTTCCTGAGGTGAGGCTCTCCTTTTCCGAGTGTAGCTGAGGTGGATTTGTGAGGTTGTTTCCCCCCCCCGATCCCTTCGACCAGGCTCGCAGAAGACGCGGAGTGGCTGGCAAGTCCCCCCCCCCCTCTTTAGGATCGCCAGACTTTTTTTTTTTTTTTTACTTGCCTTCCTGGCGCACCTGCCCGTTTTCTCCCGTGGACTGCTCTTGCTTTAGGATGCCGGATCCCAGGTTGAATTTTTCCCTGGTTATGTCGGTGATAACCTGACGTATCAAACACATAGTTTGAGATTCCGCCCCCAGTAGGACGTCTCGAGTTTTCCTCCCGTTCCAGAGAGTATTCTCTATCCGTCACTCTCCTGTCTTTTTGCTTGTAATGTTCTCACTACGGCGTTAGGGTGAGACGATCGAGCCACCCCCTTGAGTTCTTTTTTCCCCATGCGGGTTGGCCTGGGTTGTTTTTTCCTCGTGAGACCTCCTCCCCCTCTCACCATCTTTGGCCTGGTCCCCTTTTCTTTTTTTGCTTTTTTCTCTTCCGATTTTCCTGCTTCACCGCCCGATTGTTGGTTTGCTTGTACATCTCTTGCCGGATTTCATTTGGTTTCTCGGCTCACTCCGAGAGCCGGGCTCTAACCTTTCCTTTCATTCTGGAAGTTCCGTGTCCCTTTCGATCCACCCTACCGTTCCCCCCCTCTCTCCAGGGACTAGTCTGGCCCGGGGTTTCAGTGCGCTGTACGTAGCTTGAGTTTTTCTTGGTCCCCCATGTTCCACGGGTACTTCCGGTTCGGCATACCTTCCCGATGTTTCGGATGCATGCTTTGCTCTTTTCTGTAGGGAACTTGTGCCGGCCTCGGCTCTCCTTTTGCGATCCCACATCCGTCAGTGTGGGACTTTTTTCTTACGGCGCCTTCGCCCCCCCCGTCCTTTCTTCCTTTTTGTTCCGCGCGATCACCCCCCACCAAGGTTTTTTTTTTTTTTTTTTTTTTTCCCTCCTCGCGCCCTTTTATTCCCCTTTGCCGTCCGTTTTTCCTTTGGACTCACAGTATCGAAGGGTCTGGTTTTTTTTGGTTTCACCGCTCCTGGCTTGCGTCTTTCGCACCCCAAACTATTCCCCCTGACCCCCCCCCCCCACCGGTTGTGGGCGGTTTTTTAGCCGGTCATCGCCGGAGGTCGTTCGTCAGTGAACTACTTCTTACTCCCCTTTTTGAATTTGGGCCAGAATTTCTTCGCGAAGCTCCCCTTGTCCTCTCTGTATTTGCTGGCTGTCCCCTTTTCGACTTGTCTTTTTTTGAAGAGTGACGGGTGGAGCGGTAGGTAACGTATTGCCCCTTCCCCGTGTCCCGTGTCGAAAGACATGTTCCCCCCCCTCCCGAGTTTTCTTCATTTTTGTTTGCTTGTAGTCGGCCCATCGACGACTCCCCCGCGTTTCCTTTTCGCGTCCGGTCTTCTCGAGTTGGATGTAAGGATCCCCCGACAACATTTTCTGAAGAACCGCCGGCTGAATTCCTTTAAGTGCCCGGCCCTGGAACGTATCCTACCCTAATTCATTAATCTGTTTTGGTTGTAGGAGTTATACTTTTGTGGAGAGTTGGGCAACGTCCCATCGCCGTCTCGCACTTTCTCCTGTTGCCCCGTTTCGTCACGGGGACATGTCGTCCGTTCCCGGTCCTTTTTTCAGCTCCCTCCCGTAGTGCCTTGTATCTCTACCAATTCGTCATGGCCCTACGCTGATCACGCTCCCAAAGATCCACTGATTTTGTCCTGGTTTTTTGCCCACGGCGATCTTCCCCTAGTGGTAAATCCTCTGGCCGTCGTTTCTCACGACCTCTCCCCCCCTTGGCGTCCCCCCCCCATCGTTCCTCCCTTTTCTGTGCCAGCTTGGCACAGCTGGGTCTCCGATGTCTCTTCTTTAGGTGTTTTTGACCTTTCCTGGCCGGCGTGCTGTTTGACGGCTGGCTGCCTCGAAACTCCCCGTGCTCCGGTTCGCCGAAGTTGCTTGTCTTTTTGGGCTCTTTTGAGTTGTTCGTTTTGCTTTTTTCGCGACGAGCAACTTTCTTTTTCCTTCCCCCCTCCTTTCCCCATTACCGTCTTCTTAGCATCTTTCTGATGGGCCCGAGTTTTGTCGATTTTTCTGGGATCTCCTCTTTACCGTTAGGTTGTCTTCCCCTTTTTTGGCAGGTTTTTGTCCCATTGATCGGCGTTGGTGCTTATATTCGCGGCTGAAATTTTCTTGACCCGCGCAATGTCCGGCATGGGTTGCTGCCTTTCCTATCTCTGTGCTCCCTGCATTCCCCCCTCGCTCGAAGTTTTTGGTTGGCCCCGCACCCCCCCCCGTTTTCGTCGGACGATCCGGTCCGTTCTTCTGAAAACCTGGTTGTTCCCTTAACGCCTCCGTAGTTCTCCTTCCCCTTTTCATCTCTCCTTTTTTCCCCCCAGCTGCAGGGGACCCTTCTTGAAGCCGTCAGAAGGGTGGGTTAAAGTGATCTTAACTCATTGTCGGTTGTTTAGAAA
>Ga0179591_1385937_pt1 | contig 12378 bp, 16 predicted proteins | sample CZOMad2_1_08_16f_FD_182891 | JGI IMG/M metagenome (GOLD analysis project Ga0179591, IMG submission 182891) | Vadose zone soil fungal communities from Angelo Coast Range Reserve, California, USA - CZOMad2_1_08_16fungal (PacBio error correction) | ecosystem: Environmental > Terrestrial > Soil >... | reverse complement strand
TCTCCCCGTTTCGTGAGTCTTCGGCCACTCAAGGTCCCTTTTCGGCGCAACTTGAGAGACGGAAGCGTATTTTTAATTTCTCTAAAATCAAATACCACCCCCTTCTCCCCCCCTCACCCGAACGGATATAGGAACGTGCGCTTTTCCCTGAAAAGGATACCCAGTCTGCTTTTTAGGGGGCCAAAGTGTTTTTTTTCCTTTCTCAAGGGCGATGTCTTTTAGACCGAACATTAATGACAGTGGAGTCCCTTTGTATTTGGATGTGATGTTTTCCCCTTTCTCCCCCCTCTAGTCACAACACACGCCCCCCCTGGAGACGCGGTCCATCTTCCCCTTGCTCCGGCTGGGATTGTTTCTCTTCTTTCTTCTTCCAGGATGGGCGTTCCCCCCCCCGCGTAGAGCAGAGGTGAGGGTAGTTCTTTACACCCTTTTTTCTTTTTCCCCCCCCAAAGTTGAACGAATTTCTTCCTCCCCTCTCACCCGTTTGAAGCGTGATCGTCTCTATGAAGGATACGGACTCCGTTTTTTTCTGGCCCACAAGTATTTTCTCCCCCCTCCCTGAAGTTACTAGTGGACTAGACCTTTTTCTCGAGACTTGCGTAGCACGCAAAATTCTTGAAAATTCGCTTTCCCTCCGTCGCTTTAGGTCTCTTTTCCCTCTCTCAAAATACCTCGAGCAAATTGATCGCTCCCCCTCCCCCAAGCGCATGCGATGCACGTGAAGGGTTTCCTGTCCCCCCCTTTCCCGAGGGCGATAGAAACATCCCTTTCCCCCCCCCCACTACCTATGTGCCGTTTTAAGTTACTTCGTTGCTGACGAGCGATAGTGATCTAAACGTCGGTTGTGTCCAGCTACACGCCTTTTTTCTAGTACCCCTCTTCCTTTTCGGCGGATATGACGTACTATATAGAACACCTTAACCCCCGGTCTTCCTCCTCTGCCAATGGAGAATTATTTGATATCCTTTCCTTTCCCCCCACCTGCCCTCTCCCCCAAATCGAAGCGACCAGGTTTCAGGTATTGCTTCTTTTCCTCCCCCCAAGGTACGAGGGAGAAGGAAATGTTTGTTTTGCCTTTTTTTTCCCTGTGACGGGACTTACTCTTCCACACTCTGACCCTTTTGTGAATTGCTTTCCCGTGTGGACCCTATTTTTTTTTTTTTCTTTCTGTTATGGTGCTCCCTCCCTTCGAATTTCTAATTCCCCTCCCCTCTCCCTTTCACGTGCGAGAGGCGGTTTCTCTCTTTCAATACTATATACCAATGAGAAGCTCTGTATGCCAACGGATATGAACACTCCCCCCCTCCCTCCGATGGATAACAACTCCCTTTTAAGTCTGAATATGTTAGTAATACCCGTCCTCTTAGACGACCACAAAGAGAAACCTCTCTGGGGCACAAGTGACCAAGGAGAATGTCTCAATCACACGGTGATGTCACCTCCCGCGCAGAGAAATAAATTTTGTAGTGATATCGGAGGACTACCCCCCCCCATCCTCGGTCGGCTCCTCCTCCTCTCTGTGGACAAAAGACTCGTTTCATGCTGACTATGGGCTCATGTTTCTCCTTTCCTCCCACAATTGATCTCTCCCCCTCCTTTCCCCTCCCCCTTCTTCTGATGCAGCACCTTTTGAGAGATGACTCGAAGACCTCATGGCCCCCACCTCGAGCGATTGAGTATAAGTCCTCCTCCGTTTTTTCATTTTCCACCTGAGACGAAAGCTCGGGATCTTCGCGACGCGGGATAGGCAACTGCAGGATCGGACCTTTTCCCCAGCGAGACAGGCTGATGATAGATCCTTCCCAGTCTGCCCTCCTGCCCAGGGCTGCAAAAACCAGCAACCCTTAGGAAGGGGGGGGGGGGGAACCGATTCGGATAGACACATCTTTCCTAACCCCCTCCCCCTTTTTCTAGGGACGGTGGGTGTGGAGGAGCTTTCTTTTAGTACTCTGTTGTTCGGTAGGTAGAGGATCCAGTCCCTCCAGTCGAGTAATGCACGAACTATAACCATTAGCGCTTTCTGGGACCCATGAGGCTGAGACACCACCTTTGCCCCTTTCTCTTTTTCCCCCCCTCGGCGGTGCCTGCTGTTCCCTCCTTCTTCGGGAGCTCCATTGGGGGGATTGAAAAAGACTGCGGCTACCTTTTTCCCACAAATCAGACAAGGGGGGACCGAGGTGGTTCTTCTCTTTTTTCTCACGTGTTGGGTGGAGGGGGGTCTTTCTTACGGTGCTAATTAGTCAAGTGATTACATAGATATTTTCCCTCCCCGTTCCTCATCACTGAGATAATTAGGGGACCGTACACCTTCTTTTTCTTTTTTTCCCCCCCCCCTTCCCCCTATGTTTCGCGCAAAAATCATCCCCTCTTTTTTTGTCAGGGTGTGGTTCGAAGGATCCGATATCGTGTTCAATCCCCCAATTAGCTTCCTTTGCCCGTAGCAACGTACCAGCAGGCCCTTCCTCTTCTTTTTTCCCTCCCCCTCCCACAGGTGGTCTTCAGGCCTATTTTTTTCTTTGATAGTTCGTGCATGAATCGAATTCGAATTCCCAACTTCTTCCATATACCTAAATACAACTATTACTACCCCCCCCCCCCCCCCCCCCCTTCCTCTGTTTCCAGGGTTCAAAAGTTCTCTTTCTTTCCTCAGTGGGGCGATTGGGATTGATGGTTTGTGAATAAATGGCCTTCCATTTTCTCCCCTCAAAGATTGGATATATCATCAGCCTTCCTCCTCTCTTTTTTCCCCCCCCCGAAGGACGAATGCCTTTTTTCCCGACGAGTAAAGAGGGTTTAGCGCGATTCCCCTTTTTTTCCGTTGGAACAATTACCCACCGTCTTCCCTCTTTTTCCTCCTCATTCGTCGAGTGGACCCGGTTGCCATCGTCTTCCCTGCCAGGAGACACGAAAAGTTCCCTCCCTCGCCCCCACGTCTTAGACGAGATCAGGAAAGGCACTCCTCCCCTTCCTCCTCCCCCATAGGAAGCATTTTTTCAGAGAGTAGTTGTAAAAAGAGAGGAGGGATTAGTTTTTAAGAGGGGTTGGAGCAGTTTTAGTGGAGATGATCCGCCCTCCTTTTTCCCCCCCGAAGAAACAATTTATTTCTCTGTCTTCTCCACCATAAAAGGTCTTCCCCCCCCCTTCTCGGGGTAACTGGCCCTCCCCTTTTTTTTTTGTTCTATGTGGTAGTCGCAGATCTATTAGGTTTTTCCAAGAATTATAGCTTGTGTATCCTCCCTTGTTTTTTTTCGCGGTGTTCTATACCGTTTGTTGCCCTTCCCTCCTCCTTGGTTCTCTATATTGTAGAGCGTTCCCTTTTCCCCCCTCTCGCCACTTAACTGTATATGGGGATTTGTATTCTTTCTCTCCACCATAAATAAAAACCTCCCCTCTCTTTTTCCCCCACCGCTGGAAAGCAATTCCCCCCATGGCGTGTCAGTGTTACCCCCCTCCCCTTGTCCGTCACAGTCCCCTTCCCCCCTCCCCCCCCACCCCGGCCTTACAACAACACATTCCCCCCCCCTGTCCAGATCGCTCCAGAAACCCCCCCAGTTTTCCCCCTTAGATTGATACTTGCAGTTTTTTCTTTTTTTCCTCCCCCCCTCCTTCTTATCAAATAATTCGACCCAGTTGGCCTCTTTTTTTTAAGGTGTCTAGATAGTAAGTTACATATCCGTCCTACTCTCTTTTGCGCGCGGTGGGATCCTTTCTTCTGTCTCATGGACACAACCGCTCTTTTTTCCGCCCTATCGATAGTCATGCAACGACACTTCTCCCGGCACCAGAGGTAGTGGTGTTTTTTATGTTAGATCGCCTCGGGAAAAAGGTGGGTCCTTCCTTCTCCAGGCGCTTGGATCGGGATATCGTAAAGGATACGCCGGTGCTCTGCTCCCTCTTGGAATTGAGTGCCAGTAACCTTCTTCCTCTCTTTCTTTCCCTTCAATCTGAAATTTCAAGAATTTTCGCTACACAACTAGAGACAGGGAAAGGGGCTCGCTTTTGATTCTTTTCTCCAGAATATCCCTTTTTTTTTTTTTTTTTTCCCCTTTCCCCGTGACACAAGAAGACCTTAGTCGTATCCAGGAAAGTGAGGTAGACTCCCCAAATGATTAATGAGAATAAATTTCCTCGTTTCCCCCTTTTCCCCCTTTTTTTGGGAATGATTCCTAGATCCCCTTCCTTCCCTCCCTCTTTTCTTCTTTTCCGCCCATCCTTCGACATCAAGCTGGAACCGTTCCCAGCATTCGTCGAAGAATGAACGGTCGGGCATTCACCCGTTTTTTTTTCCCTTCGGGGGAATTTCCCTCCCCTCCAATTAAACCGCGGTCCTTCAGTAATGGTCGAGTAGCCATCTCCTTTCATCAGACGTTATACATTTTTATCTTTCCTTCCCCCCCTTCCCCCTTTAAGGAAGGACCGACGGGGTCGCCTCCAAAAGGTTGGACAGAGACTAAGGCAGATATTTGTTCCCCCCTCTTTATGCGTGGTATGTGATGTGATCTCCCCCCTTTCTCCGACCGGCTCTTTACGAGTGAATTCTTCCTGAAGAAAGCACGACCCCTTCTTCCTTCCTTTTCCTCTCATAAGTTGTTGTTGTTTTCTTCTCAAGGTTCGTGAGGTATTCGGCAACTTTCCTTGCAAAATCGTCCAGTCGAGCTTCCCCCTTTTCTTATTGCATCACTTGTCATACACAACATAAAGATTGACCCGCCCCCTTCTCGGCAGTAGGCGTCCTTTTCTTAACTGAAAAGGTCTTTTTTCTTAAGGGGGGGGGGGAGGGGGCCCCTTGTTCCCTTTTCTAAAGGGCGATGCGCGATGCGTTTTTCCCTCCTTTCCTTCATTTCGGTTAGCCCTTTTTTCTTTGGGAGGAAAAAAGATTCCCTCTCCCCCCCCCCCCCGACACACAACGTTTCCCTTCCCTTCTTTTTTCGAATGAACTGTTCAGGCTGGTTCTTTTCTGCGAAGGAGGGCGGACTCATCACGCGGTCGAGCCCTTTTCCCTTTATCTAGGGAATCAGTACCAACCTTCCCCCCCTTCGCTTTCCGTCGAGGGGAGCGCATGACATCAGTTTGGAAGTCGTGATGCCCTTCCTTTCAGAGATAAGACTAGGTCTTTTTTTTTTCTCTCTCTCTGGAGGAGCAGACAGAAGTCCTTCCCTTCCCCGCGCTAGTTGTGTAGAGGAATTGAGTTTCGCCCGCCCCCTTTTAGATTCAGTGAAGGACGGCCCCCTCTCTTCCTCCCCCTTCCGAATCACGCAAAACTCCCCTCCTACGAGAGCAAAGAGCAAGCGCCTTCGATTCACTCCTTCTGCCCTGAAACTTTCCCCCCCTCGGCAGATCCTACAGTATGCCCACACCACTACCTAGGGTTTTTGTCATGGTAACATAATGTTTCCTTCTCCCTTCCTCCTCGCTATAGGGTTCAACGTGGTGTGTCAATGATACAATCTTTCCCTTTTCCCCCAGCGATAACGGCATCCCCTCTTTTTCGGCCGTATATCTAGACACCTTTCTTCCGCATAGGCCAAGAAAAACTGGCGAATCTATACTTTTCCCCTTCCAAACTGCAAGATCACCTCCCCCCTCCTTCCCATTGTTCAGGTATTGCGGAGCGATCGTACCTTTCCCCCGGTAAGAGGGAGAAGAAAGAAATGTTTGTTTGGACTGTGGGGATTGTCTTGGACTTTTCCTTTCCCTTCCCCACCTCTACCAAGCCCTGGTTTGATCCTTTGTTGGACAATAACTATCGCTTTTTTTTTCTTGTATGTTCTCCCTCCCTTCGAATTTTAATCCCTCTTTCGAGAGTGCGCGTCGAGCGGAAAAGTACTCATCTATCTCACCATGAGAAGATGCTGATTCCTCCCCCCAACGGTATATGAAACACCCTCCTCCTTTCCACGATGGATAACAATTGATGGTAATTCTTTGACTCTTTTAGTCCTCACCCTTTTCAGCTCTGGACGACCAAAATAGACCCAACACCCCCCAGCTGACCAGAGAAGGGGAAAGAGAGCCCTCCTCTTATTGTTGTTGTTACCCTCGCCGAGAAAGAATGGTCGTCGTTTCTTTAGACCTTTTCTCCACGAACCCATAATCGTCCCTTCCCCCCCTTCTCCATCACTCTGTGACAACGTGCCAGTGGCCATGATTGCCTATGGCGACCGGATTTCTTCTTTCCTTTCATTGTGATCTCGTCGAAGACTCCTTCCACGGCTGATGCAGCAACTGTTCTTTTTTCTAGATGACTCGACGACAGATGGAAACAGACCCACCTCCTTCTCCTCAGCCTCAGCCTCGACAATACGTTTTTTTTCCTTCTCCCTCCTCCTGGATATTCGAGAAAGCCCTTTCTTTACGGAAACTGAAGGCGTATTAGAGGAACACTCCATTCCCTGCTGATTTTTTCTTTCCTATCTCCCCCCCCCCTTTTTCTTCTTCCCCTCAATGAAAGTGCGGCACCCCCCAAAATGAGGAAATATCCGGAATGGCCCGAGGTCAATTCCCCCTCGGAAGGTGGGTGTGGAGAGCGGAGGTGGATTCTTTTTCGGTAGGTAGAGGATCCATTCCAGTCGAGTGTAATGCACGAACCTTCACATTCCGCTTCTCGAGACACCACCTTTTTTTTTTTCCTCCCCCCTCGAGGTGCCTGCTGGTAAGTTGGCTACGGTCCCCTCTCATTGGGAGGTTGAACACGATACGCGGATCTTCTGGCCCCCCCCCCCCCCCCATAGCAATGGGGGGCCTCTCTTTTCTTTTTCGCTCCCCTACTTGTTCACGGGTTGGGTGGCGTTGGGGTATGGAGTCCCAAGTGATATCTCTATCTTTTCTCCTCCTCTGTTTTTTGCCCCCTTCTCCTTCCTTAGACAGTAAACCTTTCTCAAATACCCCCCTCCCCCCCCCCTTTTCCCTTCTTTCTCTCCACCCATCCTCCACCTCGGGGCCACCATGGTGCTTTTTTTTTCTCCCCGCATAGTGTCAAATCCTCCAATGGAGCATCCGATTAGTATGGCAGCAACTCTTTCTTTCTTTAGACAGACGAGCAGAAAGCCCCTTTTTCCTTTTCCTGCCCCCCTCTCCTTGTGAGAGTCGTCCTCCCTTCCACAAAAAAAAAACAACCCTGGTGTTTTCTTTTTTTCTACCTAAATAAAACACTATACCTCCCCTTCCCCCCCTTCTCCCCCCCCACACCCAACGTCTTCTGTTTCATTTTATCCGCTGGGCCATAGACGGAATAGGCCTCAGTGTTTTTTTTTGCAGCATGGAATTGATTTCCGCCTTCTTTTCTTCCTTCTCCTCAGCGGTCATAGCCTTTTTTTTCCTCGAAGACGCATGAAGTTTTTTTTGATCTAACGCCGGTACAGATTTCCTTTCCCCTCTTTTCCTCTCTTTTTTCTTATCAGGGGGAAACCCATTCTTCGGATGAGGACTTAGACTATAGCTTGAGTTTTGACTTTTCCCCTCTGTCGTCGAGTAATCTCTCGCACCTCCTCTCCCCCCCCTCCACAGTTGCTAATAAGACGTGCCTTCGTCTTCATCCCTTCTATAAAGGAAAGGCAAATACCCTCCCTCTCCCCCCCCCTCTTCAGATGGTCCACTGGCATTTTCCACAGAGGATGCTGGAGAATTATTTCCCCTCCCCTTTGGTCGGTGGAGATTCATCCTCCCCCTTCCCCCTCTCCCATTATTTCTCGGCGCCTTACAACATAAAAGGGTGACTTTCTCTGCACCCCCCCTTATAGGGGTCACTTTCCCCCTCTCTTTTTTCTATTGGGGGAGTAGCAGGATCCCTGAGAATAAGAGCCCCCCCCCCCCCCCCCCCCACTTCCCCCTTTTTCCTCCTCAATTGTTATCATCTTTCTTGTCATATACCGTTTGTTGCTGGCATAAGTCTTTCTCTTTATTGTCGAGCGTTACATACGTTTCCCCTCTTCCCTTCTTCTAGGGAGTAATGTATTTAGCACTTTTCCCTAACATAAAAAACAGCCATCTTAGTCCCCCCCCCCTGAAAGCAACTTCCCCCCCAACAGGTTGGTCAGGAGTGGTACTCAGTCCGTCCAAGACAATCCACAAAGGAATCCCACACCCATTTCCTCTCCCTTTACCTTTGACTCACCTCCTCCCTTCCCTGAAACATGTCCGCGCTTTTACTTTTAAGTTGAAACCCCCTCCTCCATTTCTCCATTTGGAAGATGCCCCTAGCCGTTAGGTGTATAAGATTACCCCCCCCCGAACCTATATTGAATGCCCGTCTCCTTTTTATGCCGGCTATGCTCTTTCCACAGACGCTGATGCAGAGTTTCGCTCTTCGTTCATGCAAACTCCTCCCTTCTTTTCCCACAGGACACCCTCCTTGTGGGCATACTGTATGTGAGAGCGCCTCTGACCTCTCCGTCCGACATCCGTCACGTGCATCTCCTTTTTTCCCGTTAAAGTCTCGAGGATTTTTGCGATCGTTCCTCCCCAGTAACGTGACCGCTTCCTTCCCGTCTTAACTGAACCCCAAGATTTGGAGTGCTACCTTTCCCAATTTCCCCCCCTAGCGCAGGGCCCGGGTTCTCTCCCCTCCTTTTTTCCTGTCTGCGCTATCAAGCCTCTCCTTTTTCCCCGGCAGACCTTAGGCGTATTCTTCACTGGACAGGAAAATCCTCACGACTTCAAAACTTCCTTCTTTCTCCTAATGCCTTCGTTCAACTTTTACTGATTAATAGATCCCCTCTTTCTCGACGCGTGATTGAGTCAGCCCCCCCCCCCTCTTCCCCCGGGCACCGTCCAATCCGCCTTCGAAGAATGACCGCGTCTCGCATTCCCCCGTTGTTTTTCTTTTTGACTCTTTATTTCCCCACATCACAGCCCCCAACCGAGGGGGTTTCCTTCCTGGTTCGGTCTAAACGCATCGAGAATCGACCTTTCTACCTTTTCACCCCCTTTCCCCCCCCCCTCAGAAGGCCGACGGTAGCCCTTTCAGTAATCCCCTTCTCCGATATCCTTTATGTTACGGTCGTGTAAACTTCTTTGGTTCGAGAATAGACCTCTCTCTTCTCTTCTCAGTTGCGAGAGACTGTTCCCCTTTCACTGAATTGAGAGGACGCATACCCCCCTTGCTAATACTCCCTCCCTTTTGTTGTTTTTTAGTCCCCAAGGTTAGTGAGGTATCTCCTTCCCCCCATGCATTGCAACTCGTCCAGTCCAATTGAGAGAAGGCTCCCCCCCTGTCTAGTTATCTCACATCACATCCCCCCCCCTTTCCCTCCCCCTCCCGGAAAAGAAGGATATCGTCTCCCCGGTGTATAACTGAAAAGGGATTCCCCTGTCCCCTTTTTGGTGGGGTTTTTCCCTCCCCCTCTTCCATGTAGAAAGGGCGATGCGCTCTTTTTAGACCGAACCCTCAGCCCCCTTCGCCTCGGTTTTCTTCTGTGATGTGGGGAACTAAAGCGGCCCCGAAGTCACACACAAGCCACTTTGCGGACGCGGTAATTTCTCCCCCTCCTTTTTCCCCCTTCTTTCTTGGACGTCCGCCTTGATGCGAAGGAGGGGCGGAATAATCACCCCCTGTTTGTAGTATCTTACCAAAAGTTGACAAAGTTCCGTTCTTCCCCGAGGGAGCGCCTCCCTCAGTTTGAAGTCGTGATCTTTTGTCCAGGAAGGATTTACGACGAAGAGGTCTGTTACTGGCCAACAAGGATTGGTAGGAGCGCCTCCGTTAATAGTGACTAGAAACTGGCCCCTGTGTAGAGAGACTTGCGTATCCTCCCCCCTTTCCGATTTTAGTTAAGGAAGTCGCTTTAAGCGTTCTCAGTCGAATAGAAAAAACAAAAGAGCCCTTCTCCTTTAAGAGAAGCCCCGGAATGAGTTGAAAGTGCCGGATGTCGGACGGACTCTCCCCCCTGCTACATACAGGTATGCAAACACCTACTCTTTTTTCCCCTGCACATAAGCTTAAGATTATTCTTTCTTTCTTTTCGCGATAGGCAGTGAAGAATTATCACTCGGTTCTCCCCCGAGCAGAGCCTCTCCCGATCACGGAATTAAATATAGGGTAGGGTCTATACTTTTCCCTTTTAACGGCGCCGATTTGACCCCCCCTCCCCCCCTTTTCTCTCTTCGGTGGTTTAAACTTCCACCTTTCAGAAAAGGGTTACTTTATTTCTCTCGGAGGAAAGGGGTTTTCTTCCCCCGGTTTAAGAGGGACTGTATAAGGACTGTGGGTATCCTTACGGCATTGACTCTCCCCCCGTACCAAGCAGTTTGTGTGAAGTTGAGGGAAAGGGGGACCCATCCTTCTTTTTTATGGTATGTTATCAATACTTTTCTCATCCCTTCCTCAAGAGGAAAGGGAGTTCTTTCCCGAGCGGCAAGGCTTTCTTTTCCGCCCAGGAAGAGAGACCAATTGCGCCGCTCTGCCCCCCCCCCCGGGAGAAACACCAACGCAGAACAGATGGATAACCCATTTTTTCCTCCCAAAAGCTATAATCCTTTTTTTTCCTTCTTCCTCCAAAACCGTAATAAGATCTTCTCCCAAAAAACATGAACCTGCCCCCCCCGAGAAGGTGGGTCCTCTCTTCTCATTCACCCGAGTGATGGTTCCCCCGCCGCGCCGCTATTCTGTGGGTGTCGTTCCCTCCTCTTAATAGAAAAGAAACCATCCTTTATGAATAGTGACACCCTGAATCTCTGTGGACCCCTCCCCCCCCCCCCTTTCCAGGGAAATGATGCTTTCTTCTTGCCTTCATTGATCTCGTGCGAATTTTCTAGTCCGGAAATTATTCTTCCCCTCCCCCCCCTTTTTATTGTCTTGAGGAGGCACTCTTTTTTTTCGATGACTCGACGAAGATGGCAACTGTACCTATCCCCATGAGTAAAGTCCTCCTCTTCCCCCCCCCCTTTTTGGGAATGGTTCAAAAATGGCTTTTTCGCGAAAGCCCTAGTACCGGCTTTCTATCCCCTAGGGCGTCTTAGAGGACCCCCCGCCTTCGATTGCCCTGCTGATGATAGAGCCAAAGCTTTGCGTTCTCCCCAAGCAATTGCCAGTGATGCAAAACCCTCAACCTTCGGACTATTCGGATATGGGCCCAGCTTCTTCCCCTCCCCCTCTCCTTTTTTTGGAGGAGACGGAGGTGACGGTAGGTAGAGGATCAAGTAAAACGTAGGCGAAGTCGATTCCTCCCCCTTTCCCTTTCTCCTCTTTGAGTTACACAATTGAGGTGCTGAGAGTATTTCCCCTTCCAGTCTGTTCCTGCCTGGTACGTTGGCTACGTTCCCCTCCTACCTTCCTTTTTTTTTCTTTTCACACGATGAACACCCACCACTGACACACAAATCAGCCATGGGGCCCCTAGTTGTTTGCGACAAAATAGATTGTCCTTTTTTTTTCTTTTTTTCCTTTTTCCTCCCCTTTTGTTACGGTCTAATTAGCTAAGTGTTTATTTTCCTTGATAATCACTGAGATAATTAGAAAGTACACTTTGCTCACCCCAACTCCACTTTCCCTTTCCTTTGCTCGCCAAACATCCTTACAAACTAGGGGCCCCCCCCTTTTCTTTTTTTTTTTTTCCCCCTCCTTCTAAGATATAGGGTTAAATCCTTTCCCTTTTCGTATGGACGTAGCCAACGATAACAGCAGGCCCTGATTATCCTAGAACCGCCACAGGTGGTTCTCCTTCTCCTCCCTCTCCTCCTTTGTGAGAGTTAGTGAATTAACTAGGGACTTCTTCCCTACCTAACATCAACAATATTAATACCTACACCTCCTTCCCTCCCACTTTTTTCCGGGTTCAAAAAGTTATCCGCTTATGGTCCCCCCCCCTTCTCCTTTTTCTCTTTTTCTTGGGGTTTTGCAGCACTGGAATTTCCCAACGCACACGATTGGCTATATAATAAGCCCTCATCGTTTTCCCCCCTCCTCCCCCCCTTTCCTCTTTTTCAATAGGATAAAGCAGGTACCTTTCCGAATCCCGAGCTTTCGTAGAAGGTGGTCCGTCCTTCGGATGAGGAACCCCCCCCCCTCTTCCGTGGAATAGGTGAAATCGTGCTCCTTCAGAGACCCGAAACATGATTCAGCCTTTCCCCCCCCTACGTCTTCGGACGGATCTCCCCCTTTCCCTCTCCCCCTCTTTCGCAGAATCCTTGTCGCCAGTCTTCACTTTCACTGGTAAGCGAGTTGTCCCCCCTTGAGAAGTTATTCATTCCTCGGTTCTGGGTCGTGGAGATTACTACGATATCTGAACCCTCCCTTATTTCTCGGCGCGGCTTTGCTCTCCCTTTTGATTATCGCGGACCACCCCTTGGACAGATTCAGGTTTTTTTTTTATGCTTTCTTATTACGGTGTGAGGACTTCCCTCTTCCCCTTTTTTTTTTTCTCCCCCATCAAGTGTGAGGCA
>Ga0179591_1345635_pt1 | contig 12378 bp, 14 predicted proteins | sample CZOMad2_1_08_16f_FD_182891 | JGI IMG/M metagenome (GOLD analysis project Ga0179591, IMG submission 182891) | Vadose zone soil fungal communities from Angelo Coast Range Reserve, California, USA - CZOMad2_1_08_16fungal (PacBio error correction) | ecosystem: Environmental > Terrestrial > Soil >... | reverse complement strand
CTCCTCTGAGGTTGCTCGGCGACACTTTTTTCAATGGACATCCGATCATCACGCCTTCGTGCCTTTTTAGTATAGCTTCATTTCCCACCCGCGTAGAAGGCAATCCGTAGTACGAGTCTTTCGTCAGCTTGATGACCTCTCTCGCCTAAGCGACTTAGTTCTCTCTCGCCCTTAGATGATTCCCTTTCTACCCTTTTAAAGTTACCTATACCCCTCATGGTGAATTGATCTGAAGCGAACTTTACCTGTAGAGCATTCCAACTTCCACTAGGCGTATACCTCCCACCCCCCCCACTAAGCCAACTACTGTCTCCTCTGAAACAATTTTAGTTGATGAGTCCCGCGGAATGGGTTCCTATTTCCAGTCCATCGCGCAGAATTCCCTAAAAATCTTTGTTCGTTGGAAGTATGGCCTCCCATTCCGCCTACTCCGGGGAGCCCCTTTAACAACGCCACCTCTCGGTTTAAACAACCCAAATAGACTTTCCCCTCAAGATACTGACTTTAAGGTGAACTCCCACAGTTAGGTTCTCGTCCACTGGGTTGTCTCCCCTCTCCCTTCTTCACCCCTTCGAATAAGAGATATTGAGCAGGTCCCTCAAATTGTCGTTTGTAGAATCAGCACACCAAAAACTATTCGTCCTCCTGTCGCCCCCCCCCCCATGCTCCCCTCCCCCCCGCTGTGCGATTCTTTTCCTGGGGCCTTATACCCACCGCTTTCCCAATGCTGCCGCCAAGCCCAACGCTAACCCCACCAACCCCTTTTGCCTGTTTGTTAAAATAAAAGCCCAACACACCGAGCCCGGAACAGTTCCTTTGTTCCATGTCCCCCTTTCCGGTTTTTGATGAGTTATACCCCCCCGTAGCGTCTCGACTTCGTTAATAGTTCTTTTTTTTTGCACCCCTCGACACTTGTTTCGTGCAAGTCACCCCCCCCCACAGTGTATTTTTATACAACCCACCCGCCACGACCGTTCTGTGGCCCACCGGAAGCGGTTTTGCATTACCGTTGAGGCTGCGTATCTGCTGAAGTGTGTCCTATGGGTTGGCTGATTCCTGTTTTCCGCCCCTCATTCCAAAGTCCCTGACCCAGTTCTTATCTTGTCTGGTTTTCTCCGTAAAGTTCCATGCTCACCTAGTTGTGGCAAATCTTTTCTGATAGGTTTCTTCTAAGTTTTTTTTCCCCCTCCATTTAAAAGATCCCTATTGTTTTCAGGCGGGAGTCTTGTTGTACAGCTCCACCGTGTCTCTTTTCTCTGAGGAGCCTATTGAAACCATCCTCCAGCACCACGTTCTAGCGCACTTTAAGATCGCCATTTTCGTGGTCCGTAGATACAACTTCCTTTCAATCCGTTTGTTTGCACGAAGCCCCCCATACGCTTCAATTTCACCCACCAACGCTCGAACTTTCTAACATTATTTCCCTGGGAACTCCCCCCCGGGCAACCTTCAAACCCGGAGGTTTAATTCGGAACCTCTTGAGTTTCAGCCCTACCCCCTTTCCCTGTTTAACCTTTGGTAACCGTTACCCCCCGTCTTTCTCCAGTGTACCCCATGTAACAGTCGGCATCACTTTTCTCAGTTTTTCTTGTTTTCTAGGGAATAGACGTCCTTTCCTGAGTCCAACCACCGGTTTAGCTTTCCAACACTTCTGACTGGTTTATGCCCTGACAACTGCCTGCCTTCTTGTCCCGTGATGAAGCAGTCCCCCTTCACCTGCCGAGGTACCGCTTTTTGTTTCTTTTCCTACCCAACCCCCCACTTCAACGTTCACTGCTCCCCCCTCTTTTGGCATGTTGCTTTAAGTTGCTTTCCCCGTTTGTCTCGTTGACACTTCCCTGCCCGTAACTTCACACCCCCCTGGTATGTTTTACGCCGTAATGTTAGGCGGTTCGTGCGTCGTTTCCCTCCTGGAATTTTATTTTTTCTTGTGCACCCACGCGCATTTTGGCAATTTTGTTGATACAGTTTTATTTTACCTTGTGCCACGGATCGCTTACGACGGGATTCATTTCCTCAAAATCTAAATTCATTTTCCTGTTTCCTGATCTGATAAACACCGCTGCTTTCAATTGATTACCAACTTTGGAAGTCCACTTTTTCCCCAAACGACTTAAGTAGTCAGCCCGTCCTTTTTCTCTTCCAAGTTTCATCCAGCAGTTGCCACCTTGTTATGACGTTTTTGCTATCGAAGTTGTCATTTTGTTCGTTTGCAATGTCCTCCCAAGAAGTTTTGCTTCTTCTAGAAGGTAGTATATTTCTCTGTTTTTTTCTAAAGAAGGCCCTTTGAATGGGAAATGGTCATGGTGTTTGTCTTGCCCTTTGAACTTGCTTCCTAGAGGCTTCAGTGTGTTCTTTCCCACTGTTACTTTTTTTCTCTTTCCTTGGGTGTCAGGATGGATAGTCCTTGCCGTTCGTTCACCTGGAGCAGGATTTTCCGTTTGTGAGAGAGTTCAGACGCTGCTTTGTCAGACCACTTCCCTAAAAGTTAGGGCATTAGTCACCTTCTTAATAAACACTAGTCTTTGATTTCCTCTTTGATCAAGAAGAAGGTCTTCTTTGGTTGAGCTATTATTTTGACCGCATATCTATCACATCGGGGAGTTTTCCCTTTTTCTTCAGAAGCCCCTGAACCCTGAGATCCCACGGTGTTTCCTTCTGCTGTGAAAAGCTGTGCGCCTGACGTACGATTCCCCCTCATGCCCCACCTTGATGCGGCGCAACCCCTGGCACAGTGTTCTCTAAAGCCCCACCGTGGACGTAATTATCCCCCGCAGTCCGCCTCACTAAACCCCCCCCCCCCTTGAGCAAATGGCCCAGGCACAAGTTCTCTGCCCGTCCCACCCCACTCCCCCCCAGTTTCTTGCTCTCTTCAGAAACTTTTTTCCCCAACCATCTTCACCAGTCTTTGTTTGCGTCTTCCACCCACCTTCGGCACACTTTGGCCCCTCACCAATTCACGTACCCTGTCGTTAAACTATTTCTCTTTCCAAACCTATGTGTGATCGACGAACGGTCTCCTGGCACAGTTCGGTGGTGAAACTCGACGTCCTATTTTGACCTGTTTTCACTTTCCTTTCCAACCCACCCACCTTTTCCTCCTCGGTACTTAATAAACCCACGTATGATTTACTTTTGATTACAAAGGAATTTCCACTCAGAGAAGTCCCCTATTTCGCTCTGTTGGCCCCCCCCCAGTTCTCCAGACCTTATCCCAACTGCCTTCTGACCTTGGGGTGCCACGACCCCCCCCTTTGTCACCCCCCTAGCTCAAAAACCCATCACCCTCCCGCCTCCAGTTAACAATGGTGTTTTCGAGAAGAAGATCCCATGGCCTTTTGCCATTCTCCAAGCTGGCCACATTCCCGTGTTTTTCAGCCGCCTTTGGTAGCTTCCCCGATGTCCTTTGGGTGTTTTTTTTTCCCCCAATCGCACGAGTTTGCCCTTTCTCTACGGGGAAATGTCATGCCTTCATCACCTACTCCACGTTCTTTCCGGTTCTGGCATCCGTCCCTTTGTGTTTTGTTCTCCGGAAAACTTTTGGTGTCCGTAACATCCCTTAGTATGGCACCCGGTGGATTTTGCAGGCTATGCAGTTTTACCGTTTAACGTAATTAAACGGGGATGGCAGCTTTTTTCCATCTATGGTAAACTTCGCATATAAGTTCCCCCCCCACTTTTATCACAGTTTTTTTCTCCCCCCCTTACTTGGTGGTTTTGACTGCACTTCCCCCCACCTTGCCGCTTTGAATTGGTCTAGGGGACTTCTTCCCCTCCTCGGCCTGTTCCTTTACCGACACTTTCAGACGGGGCGTGCCTTCGGTTGATGTCTTTTTGTCACTTCCCTTCTAGGGGCGCCATGGGGTTTGTCCCCCCCTTCTGCGCCACGCCGACTGGCTCGATTCTTTCAGGCTTTCTCTTTCCAGGTTTTCTATCTCTACCGCTGGCGGACGACCCGGACCGCTCTAAACCCCAACATACTCAAGGCGTCTCTGTTCCCTTTTAAACCCTCGAAGAGGATAAGTCCCTTCCGAAGAACTATTGCCCCCCCCTTTACGCCCCCCTGACCCCGACCACAAAAGAACGATCCCCCCCAAGGCCTTTTTTTTCAGTTTTGCGGCGGCACCACGACCCCGCCTTTGGACCATCGCTCCTTTCCGCCTCCCCCGCCTGACTTTACTCTTGAATTGCCACCAGGAAAGGTTTTTCCAAGTAGTAATCCTAGAGTTTGTGGGTGACATGTCCTGCAACTTTTTGTTTTAGACGCAATATTTACGAGACGTTCCTTTTTTCCTGTCCTCCCAAGACTCCCGTTCTTTGTCCCCACCTCGAAATAACAACAAGAGAAGATAACTGGCTTTGGCACGGTTTGGGTTTTCGCTTTGTCTTAACAAACCCGTTGGGGTTTTCGGTTCGTGTTCTCTGGTGCATGCTCGTTTTTTCCCTAAATCCCTTTTTCACAGCGCGCCTCTAGCGGTCTGTAGTTTTTCTAACTCACTATGAAACGTTTTTTTGTTGTCCCCCATTCCATTTCACTCGTTCTCTGAGTATCGCTTGTTTGGTTTTAGCCTATTTCCCCCCAGTGTCAGTCTCGAAAGTGGTTGCTTCCTCTGGCAGGTGCTCGGTGTTCAGAATTGTTGTTTTTCCTCGAGATTGTTGGTTCTTTTTCTTACGGAATTATGGATTACTTCCAACTACAGTTTTTGGTCTCCTCCGTTAGGTTTCCTGTCCGCTTAGTTCCCCTTTTCAAGTCCCCACCTTTTTGCAGGAGTTTGCCCGTTTTGGTGCTTGCCGTGCATTTTCGGGAGGCCGATATACGTCGTGGCCGTTTGACGGCGCGCCGGGAACAACTGTCGTTGCCGCTGGCCAAGTCCAAATGTTTCAATCCCATCCCCTTTCTGGGCTCTGCTGTTCTCCGCGCGAACCGAGTTATCGCCCCCCCCCCCCCCCCCCCCCCCCCCCCCCCCACCCCCCCCCCCCCCCCCCCCCCCCCCACCCCCCCCCCCCCCCCCCCCACCCCCCCCCCCCCCCCCACCCCCCCCCCCCCCCCCCCCCCCCCCCCCCCCCCCCCCCCCCCCTCGGGAATAATGCGGAAACGTAAGAGACTCTATCGCGATTTTTTCCTTCCGCCCCGCGTTTTTGGTGGTTCCCCATGGCAGACCCTTCCAGATAGAAGAGTTCTTATCTATGCCCTGAAAATGTCCCTACCGATTCCTCTCCTTTAATCTAATAGTGGTTTTGTTTATGTGTTGAGTGACTTTTTTCCCGTGGAGCATGGCTGATCATCAAGGAGTCGTCTTGAACCTGGTCCTCTTCCCCCCTCCCCTTTCCCCCCCTAGGAGAAGAATAGTCTAGTCCTAGTATTTAAAGTTAGAATGATGCCCGCGTAGCCTCTTTGAGAGATGAGAGAAGTAAGGACCAGACAGTAACGTGCTTGCAAATCCTTTGACTCGACCGTGAATAAAGTTTTTAGGAGATACGTTCCCCCTTAACCTGCGCTTAGGATAAACCCTTTCCAAGTCATACTCAAGCCAACCCATTGGTGGGTGTTTTCTCTTGTGTTGTGGGTTTGTTTGGTTTTTTTGCTTTTTTGGTGGGGTTTTTTTTCTTTTTTTTCTTTTTTTTTTTTTTTTTTTTCTTGTGTGTGTTGTTTTTTGTGTTTGTTTTTTTGTGTGGACTTGAGCCCCAATGGGTTTCAAATTCTTCCCGATCGGAAGTCCTCCCTGCCCACTCTTTCCCTTCTATGCCTTGGGAAAGTCAGCTTTCGATACTCCGTACCGTAACAAAACCTCTCTCCCCCCCCCCCCCCCACTGCCCGTTACGAAAGATAACTTCACCCTCTCATTCCCTTTGTGCCCAATGGTTGATCACCTGAACAGCTCCCTTCACCCTCTCCCTCCGAGAACGGTTCAAGGTCTTGAACTGTGTTTCATGAACAACACAAACGTTTCACGTCTTGTTCCGCGGCTGTCACCAACTTTGAAACATCAGTCGCTTTTCCGGATGATTTTACCTGCGCCATCCCTTCCACATTCAACGCTGACACCCTACAAACGCAAAACCCCCCCCCTTTCTTTTAAATGACAATCGGCCACAACCCTGGTGCCAGGCCCAGTTTCTCTTTTTTACTTAGAGGTACCCGGGCTCCTATGCGCTTGTTTACCAACTCCGCTCCTTTCCTCTAGGGCTGGGAGCACTCCCACATCCAAGTTTCTCCCCCACCACCCTCTTGTCTGATTCTTTTTTACCACAAACACACCTCCCCCTCCGTTTTCTTGCCGGGTCACATTTCGGTTGAGGAGATGAAGTAGTTTCGTCCCATCTTCGTGAGCCCGCCCCATTCAAAGTACTCACAGGCCTGATCTGTTCCCAGTTCTTTTTGGGGTTCGGTCATGTTTCAAAGCGCTCATGCAGGCAGGTTTTTGATGAAGAAATTCCATACCTTTCGTATTTTCCTTAGACCTTCCGTAGATTTCCTTTTTTAGGTCAGGCCCATTCGGATCTTCTAGTATACATGAGTGAAACCTTTCCTTCATCGGCCGCTTTTACTCCCCTTGATCTGCTCCAGTACCCCAAGGTTCCACCCCCCTTTCTCGTCCCCTTTGCCCGTCCCTCATCCCCTCGAGGCAATGCCTTACAATTTTCATGCCCTTTAAGGTTCTGGAAATGCCCCTTGAGGGCAGATTTCACCATCTGCTCTTTAATTTCGGGGGTTCCACCCCAAGTTTTATGATTCACCTGCATTGCTTACCCATCCCCACTGTCTCTTTATGGGACGTTACCCATAATTTGCCCCCGGTCGTGAATACAAGTTTTCGGATTCCGCTCCAGAATCCTTCTACGATTCCCCTCTCATGTGGTCACCCACCGGTTCACTCGTCCCCCGTCTGGCTGTAGCACACGACCTGGTCTTCACGTGGAGTGATCATCCCTCCCCTTATCGACATGCAGTCGTACCAGTTGTATGTCCTTCTGAACCCACAATTCACCGTCAGTTCCCCCATTTATGGGCGATTTTCGGCCGGTGTGCCAATTCCTTGAATTGCGATTTTCCCCCAAATTGCAAGGATTTCTTTCTTTCCCCCGTCACTGCTGCGTTTTTCTTTGGTGTATCCGCTCTTTTCTTTTTGATGTTTTGAACACTCGCAATTTTTTATGACGTGGGTTTTTCCCCACCTTCTTTCCTTTTTACGGTTTTGCCTGTCGCCGTATCTGGCCAGTAATCCTTTTTCAACTCAATGTCTTCCTTCCCCTTATGGGTTCTTTATTGCTTGATACCCCCACGCGTTAGGTGCTCTCTTTTAAACCTGACTATGAAAAATATTCGTTTTTTCCCCCAAAACCCCCTCCCTTTCTCAGTAGTCCCCCGCCCCTTCAAACCTTGACGCAGATTAATCTCCTATACCTGAAGTTTTTAGGTTACCTCCCACGTATTGAACGTTTGATAGCCCCCGTGTTGTCCAGGTGTTTTTTTTTTGGAATGTCAGTCCCAACCACACTACCTTTGTTTCCTTCTTTTCCTAAGAATGGACCTCTCCTCCTGATTTTGTTTTTCTTTTGCCACGTTTTAGAATTCAGGGCCAAAAGTCTTTTTTCTTCCGACATGGTTGTTTGATTTCTTCGATTTAAACGGGATGAACCTTTGTTTCTTTTAGTTCTCCCCACTTCCAGAGTCTCTTCCTTTGGGCTCATTTTGGATTTGGCAGTTTCATTCTCTCACTTTTCCCTTGGATAAAGTTTGATCTGATTGTTAGACTCTGTTTGTCCCCTCCCTTCATAAAACAACAGGATGGAAAGTCTTTCTTCCCTCACCTAGGGATTTTTCTTTTCTCCTCCTCTTTTTTTTTTTCGCTGAGCTCCCCTTTTTTTATTTTAATCCTGTAATTGTTTATGGACCCGTGTAAAAGTCTCTTTCAAAACGACACCACTTGTGCTTCTTCCTGCTCCACGGCCACTGTTTAACGAAGGACGATTCAAGCTTCACCCCAGTCCTTTTCCCCCCTTTTGCGTGACACTTTCAGTTGCTACACCCCATTTTTTACGCATCTAAGTCCCCGTGAAATCCCCAAACCCACCCCAAATTTCCCCTTTCCTCCAATTGCCGCCCGTTCAAACCCTTCCCCAAAAATGGCTGAGAGCCTTATGACAACTAGAAAATGACGTTCCGTTTTTTGCGTTACCCCTTTCCACCCTCAACCCCGCCTGGTTCCCACCTGCTTTTACGCCCCTTCCCCCCTTTCCTAGGTCCCCCCAGATTTTCCCCCCTGCTGTGGTTGATCGGAATGTCCTCTTTCGAGTCCCCCCAAAGTTTTGAACTTCGTCAAGGATCCACACCGTGGTTTTCCCCTCTTCCACTTTAAGAGCCTCACTTTCTTTTACACGCGGCGTTCCCTCATTACCAAGCACCCCATAAGGCATGTGCATCTTTGCTTTTACCGCCCCCTTGCATACTTCCACTGCAGCCCCGACGTCTATCTAGCTTTGTCCCCCCACAGTAAATCCTTGATTTCCCCCAAAGGATTCCATGCTTGTTGTGTTTCACGAACCCCCCCCCCTTTGCCACCGCCCCAAACCCTCATCAAGCACCCCCACCTCCAAAGTTCTGGTTTCCCTCTCAAGCAGTGCTTTTGTCTCCTTTCCCCTCTCCATGGTTTTGCAATTTCCTTTTTCACCGGCCGTTCCCCCCAGAAGCTCGATTTTGGATCTCCCGTGAAGTTGGTTTCTCCTTTCCAAACTCCTAGGTTCCGCCCCTTTCCGAGCCTTTGAAGTCTTATTCATCACGAATTACTCGGTTTGATGTCCCGTGGGCACTTCCGGGCCGAGTTTGCTGAGGACTTTTTTTCGTTTAGCAAGGAGGAGGGTGCCCGGTAATTGGCGGATTTCCTGGTAACCTCAACGATCTTCCCAAAGTGGATGGCCGCGGTTTCCCTTATGCCGCTTCCTCTCACTTTTTTTTCCCCCACCCCTTTTGCACGGAATTTGCGCCAACGGTATTGTTTTGCATTTTCCCCCCAAAGTGCCGAAGGTCCCACCATGGTTACTCTGCCCGCAACCCAATTGTCGCCTTCATGGCTTGAAATCGAGCCCTTTTACATTTATTTCGTTGCGTCTGTTCTGCTGTTTCAGCGAAGGAGTTCTTTGGCCTTTCCTTGTTGTTTGTACTAGACCACCGCGCCTGTCTCTTCAGTGCCCTGCCTTGGAGCTAAAACGGTTTCTTCGAAAAGTGTCTTGTCCATCTGGATACTCGAATCTTCGTCCTTGGCTGACCTGACCAGATCGAAGCCCTCTGTTTCCCACCCCTCCCTAAGTGTCGGAAGTCAGGCCCCCCCCCTCGTTTTTTTATAACCCCTTTAAGCGACTCCTCTTTGCCCCCCAACTCTTTCCAGTCAAAGCCCAAAGACTTTTACAGATCAAAGTCCCTGGTGTCCTACTTTCTTTCCTGGAAAGCCCCCGAACTTCCCCCCTCCTCCCTTTAGTTTCTCAGACCCTGTTTTGCACTGTCCTTCTGACGTTTACATTGAAAAGGGGGCCCCCGACCTTGGGGTTTCCTATTGGTTTTTTCCTAAATAAAGCGTGTTTGATGGTCCCTACCCCATTTTTCGCGGGTCTCCCCGGAGCCCTCTATGCTTTTCTAGGCAAGTTCCCTTCCTTTTTTGATTCCCCCTCTCCCTTATTGGACTCGCCGAAAACCAAGATTCTGGGTCTTGCACCTTGGTTTTTGTGGGCCCGCTTTGTCTTTACCAACATCCCAGGGTGGTTTGTCTTTCGTCGCCTCCTTTTCTTTGTTCCCGGTGGCCCCCAACTATGCCCCTTTAACTCGCAAGTAATCGACAATATGGTTTCCCCTTTTTGTTCGTCGACCCGACCTATGAAACGTTGGTTTTTGTTTTTTATCCCACTATTCAAAAGACTTTCACTAGCGTATTCGCTTTAAGTTTTTTTGGCATGACCTTCTTTGACAACCCCCTTGGTCAAGCCGAACCATTTCGATGCCATTTCGCGGTGCAGTTGATAACGGAGTAACTTGTTTTTTTGGGAGGAGTTGTTGACGGACCCAATCCATTAGTCTTACTTCATTAATTCAACGGCACCAGCGTTGGCTTTGGCGATCCTTGTTATGTCTCTTTTTTTCCCCCTTTTGCCAAAACCAGCTTCTCCCAGTACATTTCTCAACAATGTTTTTCCCTGGTTTTTCTCGTTTTGTCATGGTGATTTCTTCCCTTAACGACTTTGCCTGCTCTCCGGGTAAACCTTTCTTAGTGATTGGTACTCTAACTTCTTTCCTCTTTCTTGCCCTACCAAATTTTTCTGGATCAGATAGACGCGCCAGACCATTCGGGGAGTATCGAGCGCTTTTGATCATGCTGAAACGTAAAGACTTCCGTATTACCCCTCCTCGGCATCCGCCGCGGGATTTTTTTTAGGGAAAAGACGTCACGATTACTCTTTTTCTTATTCTCTCCAGCGTCAAAGTAGCCGCGAACTCACATATACCCATCCTCCCGTTTGTTTTTTTCTCTAGATTGTGTTTTCTCTTTTGAGAGGCGACCGTGGAAGATCATGGCAATAGATTTCCTTCACGTCGAGTGTAATTTTTCTTCCCTTCACAATCCCGCTTCTACGGCCATCGCGATCTCTCGAGTATTTTCAGCCCTAGTTCTCCCCCCTCTTCTCCCCGTAATGTCGCTTCGCGAAGCTGATCCCCCCAGTTCCGTGGCGCCACAAAAACCAAACAAAAAAACCCACGCAAGAAAGATTCTTTCTATTCCAAGCGCTCCCCTTTTCAGGCCGAGCCGTTCAAAGCTTCCTCTTCTTCCATCCCCAGTAAACACTTTCAAGCCAACGCCAGGGTCCCCCCCAATTTACCCCCCAATGTGTAGTTTTTGGACTTGCGACCAATGCGTTTTTGTCATTTTTTCCCGACCTTCCACGACCCCCGAAACGGGACCTGGCCCCTCCCCACTCTTTCCCCTTTGGTTTAATTCAAGGACTTAGCATACTGTTTCTAGTCCCCCCCCTCCTCCATGATTCCCCCAACCAACTTCTCCCTTTCGCACCCTATCCAGCCCGCGTTCCTTCATCACTTTCGTTCGGTTTCCCACCTGGTTGGATCACCTATTCCGTTCTTCCATGAGTATACTCGCTACGAACGGATAAGGTTTTCTTGCAAATAGTCCTTTTTTACGACCCACCCCTTTTTAGTCCAGTTGCCAGGCTTAACAATGCCCCCCATCATGTTGGAGATGACCTTTCCTTTCTTTTCCTCTTTTTTTAGCAATCCTTTTTTTCCACCCATTACATGCTGACCCAAATCCACTCGCACACCGTGGTGTGTTAACCCCCACTGTTCCCCCACCCCACCCATCCTTGTCCAGTGAACGTTGATATTCCCTCTTTTTCCTTCTCTGTAAACTTCTCCTGGTGCTTTGATTCAGTTCCAAAACCGTCAGCTTATCGTCCGATAGTTCTGCTGGAGAAACAATCTCCCATTTTTTCAAGGTCAACCCCCCTCCATGTGGCCCCCAAACACCCTCTAAAAACCCGACTTCCTTTTGACCAGTCGAGGGATGGCGATTCCCTTTGGCGTTGTTCGAAAAGGATGGACCCAGTCGTTTTTTTGCCGCAGAATGCCCGTCTCACCCCATGGCTTGTTGTTTTTATTTGTCCCAGTTCTGTAAAGAGTTTCCAGCCTTCATGATTGTGGATTTATTTCTTGTGGGTTGCCTTTTTCATTTACCCCTCCCCTCTTTCTCCTTTTTGTCCATTTTGCTTGTCTTTCCGTGTTCGGTAAGAAAGCTTCCGTTTGATCCCTGATCACCCAACAATTTCCTCCCCACGTCTATCACCTCCTGTTCGTCTTTCGCCCAGTCGGGGTGTCCGATTTTGTTGTTAGTCCAACCCCCCCTGTGGCCCCCACTTCGCCCTGACTTCCCCCCGTCCCCCCTAAATAAATCTCTTATGCCCACGTGACAGGGCTAACCACTTTTTCGCCTCAACATTGACCGAAAATGGCCTTTGGCGCACAACCAGGTGCAGTAAAACGCCTTTTTTTTCCTTTTTCTTCACAGTTCACCTTTTTGCGGGATCCCACTGAATTGTATCTAACCTTTGTTTACGTTATCTATGGCGCTGTACCCTATTTTTCCACATGCCTTTCATCCCTTTTTTTAAGGTTGGCCTTTCACCCTGGAATACCGTTTCAACTACTCCACCTTTCCCTCCTCATGTTTATTTTCCCACCCCGTTCCACAATAACCCAACTTCCCGGAACGCTGGAAACCAAGGGCTCCCGCCTTTATCCTTGGTTTTTCCATTCATGACACAGCCCTGTTTCTGACAGGCCCTTTCTTTTCGTGATGAAGCTGTCTTCTCCGTCTA
>Ga0179591_1291807_pt1 | contig 12378 bp, 8 predicted proteins | sample CZOMad2_1_08_16f_FD_182891 | JGI IMG/M metagenome (GOLD analysis project Ga0179591, IMG submission 182891) | Vadose zone soil fungal communities from Angelo Coast Range Reserve, California, USA - CZOMad2_1_08_16fungal (PacBio error correction) | ecosystem: Environmental > Terrestrial > Soil >... | reverse complement strand
CACTGCGTTACGTCGCGACCTCCTAATCTTGCGCCAAAACCTTCTTTGGTGGGTGAAAGCGAGCGCGAAACCGTTTTACGTCCGCCGCAGGCCCGCCGATGATCCTCAACACCCTTCACCGCTCTCTTCTCCCATTCCCTCCTGGAGTAGCCCTCTTTCTTTCTTCCGTTCGTGTTCAACCATTGTTTAAGGACGCAAGGGGGAGGTAATCAACCACATCCACCGACCCCCCCCCCCTACTATTTTTTTTCCCTCTTTAGTGCTTTCGTGTTAGTGTTACTTCTTCCGATTCCCAGCTAGGCTCTTTCCGGTTGAAGATAAGTTTAAAACTCCCGTCCGCCCGGGATCTGAGGTCGTCCGCCGATGAAGCGTTCGTCCCCTCTTTCTGCGTGTTGGGTCCCCAATAGGGAACGCGATGGGCTAAAAGCAACGCCGATCGCTCTCCACCATCTTTTTCAACATAACAAGGTCCCTTCCATCCTCCCCTACCCGCACACTTTCCTTTTCGCTCCCCGACGCAATAATGAAGTAATTATTCTCCTATAAGCAGCGACCTTGTCCTCAGGCCGGGCCTAACCCTTGGCCCCCAGGAAGGCAAGCACATGCTCTCAAACAGCTCATTTAACCCCAGTAACGTGGAGTGTGAAGGAGGTTTTTCGTTTTTTTTTCCCCCCCACTTCATATTTTAGCTCTTTTTGTCGCAAGACGACGCTGTCTTTTTGCGGGGGACACCAGATCGGCTAGGTTGCCCTCTGCGTCCCTCTTCGTTTTCTTTTTTTGAGGCGGGTCCTCCCTTGCGCTCTGTCATGGACTCCCGCGATCTCCCAGCGTTTTTGCAACCGGGTTTTCTGCCTCTCCTTCTTAGAGCAGTCCAGCAAATTAATTCACGCGGATATTGCCTCCCCCCACCTTTCGCGTTCATGTGTCTCCTTGTTGATGCTCTCCGGCGCATTGCCAGGAAGAGCAACCCCCGAAACGCTGTCTTTCGGCGCTTTCAAGCCTTCTGCTTTCCCCATCAATGACATATTCCCTCTATTCCGTCGCGTCATGGCCTGGCATGTCTTTTCTTACCTGTTAGCTCCTCCCCTGTACTCTTTCCATTCACCTCGGTCATATGATTAGTCGAGAAGATCTTTCCGTTGTTAACCCCACGATCGTCCATCGAGCTTGGCAGCTTGGCCTTTGGGGTCTTTTTCTTTCTTCCTTTCAGTTGCGAGGCCTTGACGGACGCTTTTTCGTCCGGACGGCGATCAGAGCAGGATGATCATGATAACCTGCCAATCATCAGCTCCAACAGAAAAACTTCCTGCTTTTGCTTTACCATTCCCTTTCTCATTTTCGACGTTTTTTACCGTATATCAAAAACGGCTGTTACCTTTAGAATTCGCAGTTCTTCTCCGACGACCCCGAAGGTTTTTTCTTTGTCCCCGACCGTCCTCTGATCTGACTCTCTTTTCTTACGTTTCGGTGGCATTTTTCCAGTAGCCAACAACGCTCGTATATCACGCAGGCCCTGACCCTTTCCCCCTCCACTTTGCCCCGGTTCGGATTGTGGTCAACGATCGCCTTCACGACCGCGGCTCGCGGATCTGTTGGAGTTTTTTGGTTTGGTTACCTTCTTATTGATTCGCTAAACTCACCCCCGTCTTTCTCGCGTTTAAAACTCGTTCCCATCTAACCTTCCGCAGAGTTTCGTCTTTATCTCCTGATTGACCGCATTCTGCCCTGTGCTTGCCGCTCCAGAACTTCATGATCATCGTAGCACGCTGTCTCTCAACTTTATCTTTCTCGCGTTTCCCCCTTAACGTTTTTCAAAGATGAGGCAATTGCCTCAACCGTGTTAACCCTTCAGCCCATCTCCCCTTACCTTCCATTCTTCTACATAACGAGTGGCCAGGTGGGCTTAAGCCGCGTCGATGCAGCGTAATATCTATCCTTATTTTCCTACGTTGTTGTGTTTCTAGTTTTCTCCTTCCCACGTCTGCCTTCTCTTAACTCTCGCAGCAACTATTTTCGTTCCCTTCCTGTTATAACGTCTTACCCTTCCTTGCTCAATTTTGTGGACGGTGACGCATTGCCATCAAGACCTTTCGACCAAACGTGAAGATACGCCCTTCTCCGATTTTCCCCGCTGCTCGATGATCATTACTCTCGGCGTGGCTCATCCTGTAGGTACCATCCCGTTTTCAAGATGCGGCGCGGGATAAGGCTGAATCTTATTTAGGTTTTTCGCAGAGTTCGTCTACGTGGTGCCCTGCCCGCAGGGTCATACCTCCGTGGTCAATCCGCCGGTAACCAACACCCAACGTTTTTAGTCTTCCCCCCCCCCCCCGTTTTTTGTATTGTACGATCTTTGACTCAAAAATATCGACCGTATCAGCCGAGCTGGATACGCTTAAACGGGTCCTTTTTTTCCAGAGGGGTAAGTATACTCTCGGCTACCCCAACCCCCCCGGATCACCGAAATGACTCCCGTCTATATTCTTTGCCTTAAGGCCGATGACTGGGCGAATCTGCCCCTGCTTTTATCTCCTTTGATGTGGGGCCTCGTGAACGTTTGCTACCGTACGTAGCATCAGAGCTGAGGATTTTTTTTAATACAGTGTTTCTCCCCTTCCACCTTAAGGCCCCCCCTTTTTTTCCTTGGAGCTGATGATGATTTGATCATTTATCATAAATGCTCCGCCTGTTGCCGACTAAGACCAAACTGTTTCCGTAAGGCTCGAAACTGTATTAAAGTTCTTGTCAGCTCTTGACCTCCCTGAGCTGCCATCGATGGGACGATTTTAACCGGAAATATTATTCGCAACTGACTATCGACTCACCGATGACAGATTCCTGAATGGCCTTTTCTACAGGGCGAGCCCTTCAGTTTTTCTCTGCCGGGTACTCAAGTACCTGCCGAGGGCGAACAGCGACGGGAGGTGGCATATATTACCTTATGTTTTATTCCATAACGTCAGCCGCCCCAATTCCCTGAGGGCCTCTCGTTGGACCAGCGTCTTTCAGTTGGCAATGGCAGCCGGCTAAAGAAAAACAGGAGGAGACTTCAGCGTCCGAAGTTTCGTCGTCGACCCTTTTTATATATGCATTGCCTTCGTGCACGCTTGTTTTTTTTTTTTTTTTTTTTTTTTTTTTGGGACACCTGGGGGGGGGTTTGGGGTGGGAGCGAGGCTTCCTTGTACGCCGTCTTTCCCCAAATTTTCTCGATGGTTCACTACCGCCTCCCCGATATCGTGAGCCCCCAGAAGTCAAAAACGCGAAGAGCTATTCCCCCTCTTCTGCTTTTTCCTAAACTCAGCCCCCATGCCCCTCTTCTCGCCTGTAAAGATCCCTTTTTCCTCTGGTATTTCAGCACTACGTCACCCCTGATCGATGATACATCCTTTGACGGCTGGCCTTTCTTCTGTCTCGGAGGGCCAATTGGGGACTTCTGCTGGGCCACCGATTCGATGTTCTCCCCTTTAGAATAATGAAGTTTACAGCATTGCTGTTTTCGTTTTTCCGCAGTTTTTTTCCGTTCTTGTCAGGGTCTCGGACGAACATTGTGTCTGTTTTTTCCTATAGTGTGGCGGCGATTCCGCAAGTGGCCGCCTCCTCTTCCGATTTCGAATAAGTATAGGCGCCTTTGCGTTAGGACGACATTTATTTAGGCGGACCATAGCATCAGAATCTTGGTGGCCTGAGTTTTAACCTACCTTCCCTCTTTCCCTCGCTTCCCTGAACTCAAAAACCAAAGGCACTAACATCTTTCGTTATGGGTTCGTTTTTTAGTGGTTCCCCACTTGTTCTCCAACAATTTAACCCTACCCGTCTTTCCAACTCCTTCGATGCATTCGCGAGCGTTCCAACCTGACCCCCCCGATGATCATCGGCCTTTCCTGCCGCTTGCTGTTTCGGGAAAATCGTTCGCCTTCACCCTGCGCCGATATCCTTGTTTCGGTCGGAGAGTCTTTTCCCTAGGCTTTCATACTCCTCCTGTTTTTAGCTAGATACCCGTCGTGACTGACAATAATCTCAGAGAATATTCAAGTAGGTATTTAGGCGCTGGCCTGAGTCCAACGGGTTTCCGTAAGATTCCTCCTCTGATCAGCTTCCCCCCTCGGCAGTTTTTGAAAGCATTTCCAGCTCGCCTTTTCCCATCTTTGGAGTCTTGTCTCTTCAGTGATTGAATAAACCACTAAAACACGAAAACACCTATCACCCAACCTTTTTTCGTGCCTTTTAGTGTGTGGGTACTTACGGATCCCATTGCTTCTCGGCTTTGTTTTTCAAAAATACCCTTCTTTCTGAGCCTCCGCCTTGATAATGAAAGTTTTCTTTTCTCACGCATCGGAAGCGAGTTTCGCGCGGGACATTTCCCTCTCCCGTCGTCCCCCCTTTTGCTCTCCGCAGCCCTACGTTTTTGTCAAACCCCCCACAAGCGGTACAACTCTTCCTCTCCTATTCATGCGAAACGACCCTTTCGGCTCCCCGAAGCTCCAATTCCCTTGTAAAGACCTTATTCTCACTATCCTGCGAATCTCCTCTTTCTCCCACCTCCTGCACCTCGCCTGACAGCCCTCGGCGGACGCTTTCCACAGCACCTTCTCTCAAAATGTCTCATATTCATCGACCTTTCTTTTGGCGTTCCCCGCGTCTGCTCTTTATCAGGCTGATCTTTTGCCTCGCAAGACGACGCGGGGAGGTGTGCTCCACTCTTTCCTGGATTTCCAGTCGCTTCCTCGGACTTATTTTTTTAGGTTTTCCCTTCGCCATGTTGCGAGGCTCGGCAGTCCGATGCCAGGAGGTTTTGTTCAAAATTTAGGCGACATCGACGGCTTCGCAGTGCTTTTTTCCTCCCCCCGAACTCCCTAAATTGGTTCGACCTCCCTGCGACACATGCACCTTACAAGACTGTTTGACTTTTGGGACATATCAGCCCAACGCGTGTCTTCCAGATGCAGGAGCATCATGAAATGTCGGCTGTGATTTGAAGAACCCCCCCCCAGATTCCCCTGTGCCTGGCCAGGCCATGGTTTGAGTCTTAGCGTCTTCGGTGTGGTATTCTCCATGATGTATCGCGCTCTTCGCCCCTCCCGCATTTCCGATATTTTCGTACAGATAGCACCGTCTCTTTTGGCAGATTGCCTTTCTCCGTTATTCTGCTTTTTTTCACGGTTTTTTTTCACGTTCGCTAGGACTGACTTTAGCTTTTTTTTCGTAGGTCGAGGAAGAGTCCAGGATGATCATTTTCCAATGGCCCCTCAGCTCCAACCCCCCCCACTTTCCTATTCCTTACCCGGATCTCCCCGTTCAGCCCGCTTCATCTTTCGTTTTGGACCGTCTATCAAAACGTTAAGCTTTCCAGAGGTACGAATTTCTGATACGACCTCGGTCTTTTCCCCTCGGGGGGGGGGGTCTTACTGAACTTCAGCAGATCTCTGATGAATATCTGTCTTTCGTTTTTTTCTCCCTTTTGACTACCGGATATCTTCCTTACCCACTCTGGGGAACTTTAACACTTTACAGGCTCGGTTCGGTCGGGCGTTGGTTTTCCCCCCCCTCCCCCACGTCTTAGCGTTTTGAGCAGTGCCGGTTTTTTGGTTAACTTTCGGATTGAGACTTTTCCGCCTCGGCCGCAACCTTCGCGCTAATTCCTTCCGCCGAACTTCTGAACCTGACGCAGAGTTTCGCTCTTTAATCTACTTATACCAGATTTCCGCAATCTGGGCAACCTTGATGTTCCCCTTCTCGCCCTTTTTCGAGCAGGCCAGTTAGCAAGCTGATCCGCCGATCGGCCTCCCGTTCGACTTTCCCCAGTTTGTATTCGTCCATTGAGGGAAAATTTTCCCCCCCTCACAGTTTAGACCGGCGGTCCCGGAATCTTTTTCGATCTCTACATACGCGGTCCGTTGATTTCGGAATAGGAATTTCTTTTATTGAAGCGGAATATTCTTTTCCTCTTTTGTGTCCTCTCTCTCTCCCAACTTTTCTTAAGAAGCACTGGCCACTCGTTGTAGAGAGAATGTGCCCACTAATTGCCGGGCCGATACGTCACGCAGAGTGCTTAACTTTTTTTTGAAGGGACCTCTTTTTTACCTTCCGTGAATCTCTCTCAACGATCTACTCGGAGGATCAGCTTGCTCGCTGACTACTCAGATACCACGGATCTCCCTGCGCTATTCATGGGAACAATCCTTTCCAGATGCTTCCAGAGGCTCCTGCCCGAAACTTCCCAGGTGTCGACGTAGAGCGATTGCTCCGAAGGGCGCTATACGTACGTCAATCTCCCCCCCCCCACCCGGCCTCAGATTCCGGCAGAGTGGTTTGATGCGGCACCCCTCTTTGACTTTGCCAAATCTTTACGGTCATCATTCTTTAACGCTGGACCGGTCGTAGGTTCAAGAGGTTCCTAGTGATATAGGCAAGCGGATTTTCCCTGCCCCCCCCCAAAGCACCTTCGCAATTTACAAAGTAGATATCCCCCTGGTCTATTGCAGTTTTCCCCCCTTACCTTTTCTTTTTCGTCTCCCTGGAACCTTCGGTCGAGGAAGGAGGATCTTACCAGATTTGCCCTTTAAAGTTTTTGATATCCGTTGTCGAAAAGATGGTTCTTTCCGGTTCCCCTCCCGTGTTTCTTCAGGAAAAAGGCACGCAAAAAGGTTTTTCCTTTTTGGTGAGCCTGCCCCTTTTCTCCTCCTCATGCTCTCCCCCCGCGTGCCGTTTTTACGCCCCCCCCGTTTTTCCCTGCCCGTCAAAGTTTTTAATCTTTTTCTTTGGCAGATCTTTTTTTTTCTCAGGTGACAAATATTGCCGATACCAGGCAAGCGGCCCAACTTAGACTTTCCCTTCCTTTTCAATTGTCCTATAGCTCCCTGACCGATAGGCGAACCCTCTTACCCTTGCGAAGATAAACCTTCTACCACAGTTGGACTTTGCCGCGATTTTCCTAAGCGGGCCGAGGTTTGGGGTTGGGGGGTGGGCCAGGATAGCCTTCGGCTTCTTCAAGGAATTTTTTCTTCAACCCACGCAGCCTAACGCGGTCTCCCTGCATACGAACCAGCCGCGTCGGTTTTGCCTTTCAGGTTTCCTCCCTTCCCCTCCTCAACTTCCCTAAGCCATGTCGGTCCCACCGGTCGTCACCCCCTGTTTTATTTGAATCAAACTTCCATAGGTCCTCATGAATTTTCCCCCTTTAATGAGCGTCTCGAGGTCGCTGATGTCCCACCCCCCCCTTTTCGCTTTTAGCAACCTCCGGACAGCGATCGCTATAGAGAGAGCCCCCGCCTCACAAAACCTCAGTCGCCCCCCTTTTCAAAGGCGCTTGTAGACAACCTCAGATTCTTTTGCGCCTCAATTTTTTTCTTGATAAAGATGCTAGAGGTATTCGCCCCCCCTCCCCTCACTCGCTCATATGATTCCGAGCTTTGCATGGAAGCGGCCTGCCTTCGTGTGCTGTCGGCGAGGACACTTGGCTGATTTCCGCGGGCCAGCTCCCTTTTTAATTTTCTTTTTTCCCCCTGATTAATGCTGCTTCGGTTCTCCCGAACTTCTGGTTTGTTTTCGTTTAACGGTTACTGACCTTTATCTTCGGTTCCTTGTTATACCACGATTTTTCGGCTGAGAGCGGCCAGGGAATTTGCACGAATCATGGTCGTCCCCTTTCCCGATTTTGTCAAATTAATACCAAGTCTTTCCCGTAGCCTTTTTTTCCTTCTCTTAACTTGCGAGTCACGTTTAGGCACTCAGCATCTCGGTGGCTGCTTTTTAACCAGATCTGCACCGGCTTGAATCGCTTTTCCTTACTTTTTACCCCTAAAAAACACGGTTGGAAAACCACCACAATCGTTTATTATATTTAGTGTTTTTTTTCCGTGTTTTTTAGGGTCCTCCCAACTTGAGTCCTTTTCCCACTTTTTTTTTTTTTTTTTTTTTTTTTCTAAAACTACCGTAAACTGACACCGATTTACTCAGCCCGCTGTGAGCTGCCCCCCCACTGACCGCTGGTGAGCGTCTCCCACCCTTCTCTTCGGTCAGCTTTTTTTGGGCTTCCCTTCGTTGCAGTTTACAGACAAGCCCGCCCTCTCCTACGTTTACGAGCTAGGAGTTTTGAGTCGTTGACCCACGTAACGCAGGTTTCCACTTTATTTTTCCCCTTCTTGTTTCCTCGATACTTCTTCTTTTCGTTTGACGACTTTCTGATTTCACTCCGGAAAATCGTGATAGTGGTTCGGCCCTTCTCCCCTTCCAACTGTTCGCCGATCTATTATCAGCCATCTTGGTCAGGTTTTTGCTCATGACTCGCTGAGAGCCATCTTTCGTTTACTATAGTTTACTCAACCTTTTCATACGCAATGTGGTTCAGGAAAACCCCCCTACCAACCCCATATAATAACAACTATTTAGTGAAGTTTTTTTAGTGTCTCGATCAATTGAGATGCTCCTTTAGTTTCTTTTTTTACCCCCCCCCCCCCCCTCTTCCAAATTGCTTTTTTGAGGTTTCCTGTTCGCCGATTAAAATATTCTTCGTACTAAGCCTTTCTCCTCCCCTCCGGGCACTTCCTCCGACATGTATTCTCTAAATAGATTCCTCGTCCCGCCCCACCCTCAGTGTTAACCCATAATCCTTCCCCCAGTCCCCCTCGTCACGCGAAAGATTGCACGAACGCCCCAAAAAAATAGGCCCTCCCCCTTCTCCATGTCCCGCCGCCTCTCTCAACTTCCCTCCCGCCGGAATCTTTTTTCAGGCATGCCTCAGCCAATTTTTTCCCCGCCGGTCCGGCTCCGGACCGGTTCCCGCCATTGCTCTTCATGATCTCTTTCATCCGATCACGTCCGCTTTTGACGGCGGTGCGAACCTAGCCTTTTTTTTCTTCCAAGACTTTCGGGTGTTTTCCAAGCTCTGCTCTGCTTCCAGTTCGATTACCCTAGCTTCTTTTTTGAGTCTGGTTCGTTTTCTCTCCCCCTCCCTCGGTTGAGCTCGGCACAGCAGCGCGATATCCCCTTGTTTTTGGTTTTCCCCTGGCCGGCGTCGCTGACGGCCCTTCTCTTCCGCATTCCTTCGTAACGAGGATATTGTTCATACCCGAAAAACTGTCTACGAAAGAACGGTAAATTTTCCCTCGATTTTTTTTTTCTGGAATTGGCATTGTCCCTGTTTTCTCAAGTGAAAACGCTTGTCGTTTACCCCGAGGCAGAAAATTTGAAATTAGGCTCCCATTCCACTCCCCCTTACTTCCCCCCCCTTTCCCGTGCTGTCCCTTTCCCAATAGCATGCTCTCTCTTCATTACCCTCTGTCTCCAGGTTTTTTTTTTTTTTCTTTTGTTTTTTTTTTTTTGGTAGTCTTCGTCCTTGCCATTTCAGCCTTTACTTCATAGGATAGCTCCCCTTTGCGCGCACTGCCCTTTTCACGGGTACCCTTCCTTCCCCCCTTTTTTTCTTTACTATATTGCTTTTTCCCTCTGATTTCCGAGATTTTCCTTTCCTCAGTTTAGCGAGCCTGACTTCCCCTTTTTTTCGTAGGTCGGGCGATCGGAGAGCAGGCATACTGATAAAAATTGGACCCATACTAAGCCCGGACCCCTTTCCTTTGCATCCTTTTTTTTAATAATTTCTTTCTTTCCCCCCCTCAAGCTGTTCTATTTTAGACTTTCCTATCCCCAACGTTAACGCTGTCCAAAGCCATGTAACAGTTTCAGAAGTATTACCCCTATTCCCCTTCAACCCGTAATTCTCAGACCAGGAACTTAAACGCACCTGAATGCTGCATCTCTTTTTGTATTAGTTCTAGGTGTCTTTTTTTTTGAGAACTCCCGCATCCTTTTCCATCAATCCCCGGTCCCTGCCACGGCCGTGAAGAGTATCCAGGCTCGGCTGGCTCACCGGTTTCCGATCTTTGATTCCCATTATTTCCATTCACCAACACACACCCGCCCTTTTTCTTCGCTTGATCTTTGTGAGCAGCCGGTTTTCTTTAGTTAAAATCGGATTTCCTCGTTATCTGCTCCCCTTGCCTTTTCTGCACCCCCCCCCTTTATATATCCCCTTCGACTTCCCGTTTAACTCCGCGAGTTCGCGTCGCATATCATTATAACCCCCCTCCTACCGATTATGTGAACCTTTCCCTTTATCTTTTCTTTCCCGCTCCTAAGTCCGGCAAGACTTCTCCCGCGATTACTTACTAGTTATCTTATAACGTTTTTATTTTTTTCTTGATTGCACCCCTATTTACGTCACCCCACCCTCTTCGAACCCCCTTCTAGGACCCTTTTTTATATTGTGCTTCGAAATTACGGAGTGGGCCCCGTTGGTATGTCTGAGTCAAGAGTCTTTTCGAAGACGTAATATCTACCTTCCTCCCCCCCTCATTTTGTTGATCTTCTTCAACCCCTTTCTTCCCTGAGGTGCCGACACTGGCACACTAGCTTTTCCTTTCTTGGACTCCCTATGACGGGCACGTCCGGTGATAAAGTCGTCCCCTTCTGGGATTGAAACTTTTGACTTTTTCTGAAAGAGTTTTGTCCGACTCCCTGTGAAGACCCCTCCACGATCTCCCTCTTCAGCTTGATCTTTCATCCTTTCCGCCGGTCTTTCTGGACGGTCATGGGACCATCACGTTTGTCCCCATTCGTTCTCAGTCTTTATATACGCGTCCCCTTTTTCCTTCCTTTCTGCGTCCTTTTAATAGCGCTACGTTGGTGCCTGCAGGGAATATTAACTTCGTCTACGATCGTCCCCCCCCCCCACCATTTCAAGCGCCTGATGTTTTTTCACTTCTTTGCCGCCAAATCTCCTAAACCTCCCCCGAGCATGTGCAGCTGGTCAACCCTTTTGTTTTTTCTTTCTGGTTCCCTTTTAATCTCAGAGTTTTCCCTTCTCCCCACAACTCCCCAACGGTCACAAGGACAAAGCGTCCATTAAAGGTATTTTTTCAGTTCCTTTAGCTCTTTCCTCAGAATTTTTTTTTCTTTACCCTCTTTTTTTTTGTTGACAGCTGGGACCCAGAGTTCCCGTTTTGATATACGGTCCCACGTCGACCGAAGCGATGACAAGTTGGAAACCGTTATGGTAGGCCCCCCCCCAAGGCCCCTTTTCAACCCTTTTTGCATTTCTCTTCTATTGCCATGTCATTCCTATTCTCGATCGCCTTACGACCTACCTCCAAAAGCGTTCATCCGGCTCCCTGTCCCTCCCTTTTTTACAATTCAGATCCCGTAGCGCGATCGTTTTTCCATATACGGAAGATTTAAAGGCAAGCTGCCACCCTTGGGAACATTGGTTGCATTTTTGAAAACCCCCTTTTTAAATTCCCCGCTCATTTCATCCCCCGATATTTCCTCAATGAGGTAAAGGGCTCCCCCAATAATTACGCGACTCGACTGAATCACCCACAGCTCCTTTGGGCTTTTCCTACGGGAGGGTTTCATTGAATACTCATTTTCTGTTCTTCCACTCACGCGCCTCACAAATAGTCTCTCTGCGGAAAGCAGCGTTTTCGTTTTTGTCCCCTTTATGTTTCCTATCCTCCAACCAGGCTGACGGTTCCGTCCTCCGGGCGTCGTGAACAGTTTTCTTGACGTCCCTAACTCTGTTTCATGAACTTCCTCTTTCCCTTTTGGTTCCGGCTTTACCAAACCCGCTGGTCGATACGCCTGCCGTCGCACACTCCGACAGCTACTGGCTTCTCTCCCTCTAAAAAATCTCCTCCGATGTGAATAGTTTCAGACCGAGCAGGCGGAGCAACACCAGATCAGATTTATGCAAACCGCTTCCTTCTTCTCCATCGGTCGTCTTCCTTTACTCTGTCACCTCCAACGTGACCCCGATGAATATGCTGTGACGTTTAATTTTTTTTTTTTTTTTTTTGTGATCATGGTTTCTGTATTCTTTGGCTCCTCTTTTTTTGAGAGTAGTTTTTCTGGGTCCCCCTTGCTGAGACACGATTACTTTTCTTATAAGTGATTTAAAAGCCTTTTCTTTTCTTTTCCTAGGTTCTCCGTTTTTTTTTTTTTTTTCGGTCTTTTTTGTTCTTTCCCCTTTTTAGCTTCCTTTTCTCCTCTTTTTACGGATTGTTATGTTTACCGATAGGTGTTTGGTCGAGCTGGTCCTTTCACGACCTCGGTACTTTTTTTTTTTCTTCTTTTTTAGTGTGTTTTTTTTTATTTTTTTTTTGTTTATTTGTATTTTACTTATTTTTTTTAGCTCTCTGAGTAGAGGCGTATGAAGAACTCTGAATTTTTATCGGAGGACGGTTTGCCCCCGGGCCTTTTTCCTCACGTTCTCTCACTCTTCATCCTCCGGCGCTCCCCGAACCTCCCCCACTAAAAAACCCAAGGACCACTCATTTTTCTTATTTTTTTTCTTTGGTATTTGTTTTTTTTTAGTGGTCATGATTG
>Ga0179591_1383687_pt1 | contig 12379 bp, 20 predicted proteins | sample CZOMad2_1_08_16f_FD_182891 | JGI IMG/M metagenome (GOLD analysis project Ga0179591, IMG submission 182891) | Vadose zone soil fungal communities from Angelo Coast Range Reserve, California, USA - CZOMad2_1_08_16fungal (PacBio error correction) | ecosystem: Environmental > Terrestrial > Soil >... | reverse complement strand
ACAGTGTTCTCCCTAAATTTTTTCATTGTGAGCCATTGTTCGTTTTCCCTGTGGTCGGTTTTGTTCGCTTAAGGTCAGAGATTTTTTTTAAGACCCCTTTTGTCTTTTTATAGTGCTTATTTGGTCCTTTATTTCCGACCGCTAGGCTATATTAAGTACTCCGTTTAGAGGAATTCTTTCTTCGAATTAATGAACTTTATGACGCCGAGCACTGACAGTTCTCTCAGAACTTTTGTTCTCCATAATCTTTCGGTGTTTGCATCCTTTCCTCGTCGCATCCTTTTACCGGGGTGTTTCACCACCCCTCCCCCTCCCCCCTTTTAAATGACCCCTCTTAAGCATCCTTTTTTTTACCCCAAAGATTTCAAAGGGCGGCCCCTTCCCATATTCCTCCGGGATTTGAGAGTATGGTCCCCTTCTTAGCTAAGTTTTCGTACCCCCTATTTGTTTTTATTCGCCTCTTTTCCCCCCCTTGCGCTTTTACAATCCGAATAAAAACCAGTGTTTAGTCTCCCCTGTTTTTTCTTAGCACACCCTACCCCCCCCCGCCCCCCCCCTTTTTTCCTCAAAAATTGACATTTGACCTTCTCACAATTTCCCCCCCCCGACCCCTAGGTTTGCCCCCCCCCCCTCACATTTTTTCTCAATCGTCCATTTTTTTCTTGGCTTTTTTTTTATTTTTTGACACAGTCCTTCCCTCGATCTGGTATCGTTCTCCCTTGTCTTTCGCCATGGCCTTTTTTCCAATCCTGTTTCCCCCCCCACATTCTTTAATGTTCGTTCTTTTCCGACTTCAATCTCCAAATTTTTCTCCCCCAGTTTGGCGCTTCTAAATTTTTTTTTCCCCCACCCCCCCCTTACAGGTTTTTTTTCTGTCTTTCCTGCTTCGTGCTTGCTTCTCGGATCGGCCCCTGGATTGCCACGACCGTTCTCTTGCGCTTTCTAAGCTCCCGCAACCCACTGTGTTTAAAAGTCATTTTTTCAAAGCGTAGTTTTTAACCCCCCCCCCAGTTTCCCAGCTCCCCAACCCCTTTTTTTTTTTTTCTTTTCCTGAGCCCGTTCCTTCCCCCAACGCGCGATCTCCCTTTTTACGGCTCACCTTGAAGAATTCGGGCCTTTTCTTTTCCCCCCCGGGGAAATTTTGAAATGGTGCCCCCTTGGACGTAAAAGAGTGCTACCCCCTCCCCGAGTCATCTTAGGCCCATTCCCCCGAGCGTGGTCGTATTTTTTTTTTTTCTGGCGGTCCCAAAGGGGCGGCCTCCTTGGCTTCTATTTTCCTTCCCCCAAACACCTGTCTTCCTTGTTTACACAAGGGGATAGACTTTTTCTCCCCCCCCCATCCACATCCCCCAAGGGGTCCTCGGACACCATTTAGCGACCCCTGGTCTCATTTCCATTTCCATTCATCCCCCTCACCTTCCCTCCATTTTTTTACAACTCAAATGCCCGAGCATGAAGCTTTTCCAGCGGTCCTGTGCGTCTATGGCCTGCCAACTTTCCTTCCCCCCCCAGTTAGTCCGTTCTGCTGTTGTAATACACCCCTTCCCCTCCTGTTGTCCAGGTCTTTCCCCTCCTGCTGAAGTATTCGCCCGAATGTATTTCTGTCTCTCCCCTCTCCCCCTTCAAACCCTGTTTCCCCCATTCCGGGATTTTTCCTTTTTCCGTTTGATCCTTTATGTTCTCTGTCGGGCCCCTTAATCTGTTCTACCCCCCCCATACACCCCCCCTCTTTTATGAGCTCGTCCTCTCGGAACGGGAGAAGCCTACTGTCTCCGAACTCTTGAATTTATACTTTCGATTTTTTTTTTTTTATTTTGATTTCCCCAATTAGCTCCCTGCCCCCTTTGCTATCTGTTCCTTTCCATGGACCGTCCCCTAGAGTTTTGGATGATCGTTCCCGTTGTAGATGACATTGACTTCCGCCCCTACCGATCAGCTTTTTTTCCCCACAAGCCTTTTTTTCTTAGCTGTCGATGAAATACTTCGTTCCCGTTCTTTCCTTTTGTCCTGCCCCCTGGCTCCCCGTTAAAGGTCCTTACGCAGTTTTTTGTCCCCTTTGGCTAGGCCGACTTTTTCTCATCCTCTTCGGGCCCTCATGCTTCCCTGTGTCTTGTTCCCCCTTTTTGTACTTCGAAACTTTCAGCGCTTGGGCTTACGAGGCCGTTTCCATGATTCCCCCTTCCCCTTTATCTGAAGGCTGATCTACGTTTCCCCTGACTATTTTTTCAGACAGCGCTCTGGGTTCACCTTCCTCCTTCGCATGCTTTAAATGTCACTCCCCCGATAACGTCCACATTGGCGTTAGAGTACCTTCTACTGTTTTGACTGGATTGGTCTTCCCAGCTTGCATTTTTTTTTTTTTTTTTCTTTTTTAAAAACGATTTTTTTCCCTTCAACATTGGCATTGATTTCTGTTGGTCCTTTGTGCAGCCTTTTTGGAGTGCATCCTTCAGCAAACGTTATCCGGTCCCGTCACCCCCCTTCTCCCCCCCCCCCCCTTTAAAGCGAAAACCCCCCTGCTCCCCAACCCTGGTTTTTTAACCGGTATTTTATTTCTCTTTGACGGTGGTTTGTACGCCCCCCCCCAATAGTTCCCTCCGGGATGCCGCGTCCCCCAACTCCCCCCCCCCGATGTTAGGGGGTTTGTTCCTGGGCCGTACGAAAAATTTTGTGAGCCAAAGTTTTTTAAAATGAACCCGTCCCTCTCGGCCTCGCTGACCCTTTCATTTCGGAACAATGCTTTCTTTTCCCCCTTAGTTCGTATCTCCCTATGAAAACCCCCTTCTCATAGACTTATTCGGACACGTAGGGCCCCTTTTCTGTAGTTTTTTTTGTTTTGTTGGGGTGTTCTTCTTCACCCTCATTCGCGCGCCGGGTCGTCGGTCGCTTGCCTTCCCGTTTTCCCCCGCCCGCGTTAGGGTCCCAAAAACCCGACACCCCTTATCGAATGGCTTCATCCTCCTCCAAGAGACATAGCTGTTCTTTTTTTTTTTTCCCTTACTCTCCCCATTTTCAACGATAACTGCAACTTTTGATGCTTTGGGAGGCCCATTGGTCCCTCCTTTTTTTACAAGATTTGCCTGCAGGCCACATTGGCCCCTCTCCCTCTCAGCAACCAGGAGATTTATTCCCCCCAATTCCTGTTCCATCGCCTTTTTTCCAGCGACTCCCTTGCAGGATTTTTTCTTGTGCACTTTTAAACTTTCCCACCATCACCAGCCTCCACCCCCCACCACCCCCAACAGCCCAGGTGTTCGTGTCTCCCTGTCCAAACTTCCTCCCCCCCCCCCGTTGTAACTTAACTGGGCTAACCCTCGCAACCAGCCCCCGACGTAGATTACCCTTTTTTTCAATGGACGTTAGAAAAACCTTTCCCCCACCATTTTTACTTAGTCGTGCGTTACCCCCCAAACTTTCCTCCCATTTCAAACAATTGGTGCGTTCCATTCCGTACCTTCCTTCCTTTTTCAACGAAACAACTATTAACCTATGTTACACCCCTTTCCCTTTCCCCCCAGAATGTAGCCGTTCTGTATCTGCAATATCCTCACCGTATTCTGCTACCTCGGACCTCCTGAACGCCATGCCCCTTTTTTATGATGACCATGGGCTGCTCTTCGGCGAGGTTATCCACCGTAAAATTGTCGACCCTCCTTCAAGAGTATCTCCCCCCTTCCCCCGTTTTTTTTTGTTTGTCCTAGGATAGTTATACTCCTTCTTTTTTTTTTCTGGGGACTAGACGAAGTCTCCTTGCCCATTGGCTAAGGAGTTCATTTCCCTGTTTCCATGCCTTTTTGAGGTCTCCCTCCTTTTTCTTTATATTTCCCTACCCATCCCCTTCGGCCTTGTTTGCATTTTTCCCTTTCTGCGTTCGGGATCCCCTCTTGGAAGCCCTGTACAACTCCCCCCCCTCTTTTTTCCGGACAGGTCCCCTGCGGATTCCCCACTTGTCACTTGTTTACCCTATTTTTTTTACCAAGTTGTCTTTCCCGTGTTTCCCCTAAGACTCCCCTGAGAGTTCTTTTTTCCCTTAGTGTAAACGCCTTGGTATGGACCCGACCTTCACCCACCGGGCTTGGGTTTTGTTTTGGCTGGTTGCCTGGGAATTTTCGCTGGGTGCCCTTTGTTTCCACTCCCTTTTTCCCTTTAGATACCCTAACCTTCCCTCCCCCCATTTCAGCCCTGCGGACATTTTCTGCAGTAGAATCTTCTTGTGGGACTTTCCGTTTTTGATTCTGCTCCCACTCTCCACCCATTTGGTAGTGGCGTTCCTACATTTTATGTTTACCCACTGAGAGTCATTTTTCACAACCAACTCCTTACATTCTCTTTTTGACATGAGTTCCTCTGGACAACTTTTGTCCCTTCCCCTTTTTTTGTCGCTGTTTTCAGTTCCTTTGTTTTTTTGAGAAAAGATGCTGCACCCAGTCTTTTCGCGATTTCACATTTATTCTTTTAGGAGCACCCTGCAAAGAGACTTTTTTTTTTTTCCCGACAGCAACCACCAGACTGGTCTCTAGGGATATTTCTTGTCGTCACCCCCCCAGCGCTTTCTTCTCCACTACTCATCCCCTGGGCGTTTTTTCCTCCCTGTCAAGCCAAAGCCGGTTTTTTCCCGCGCGGTTGGTTGTGGTTTCTCCCCTTCTTGTCCCGATTTTCGTTCGGGAGGGCCCTCACAACCCTTTCCTTCCCTGCAGGGGTGCGTTTTCGTCCACTGTCCCGTTGCGAATGTCGCTCTGTTTTTATCCCCCCACCTCAACCCCCCCGGGTTATTTCTCCCCTTTCGCTTCACTTGTTGTCCACCTGTTTTTCTTTTGAGATACCGCCTACTTTTTGGGCCTTTCCAGCCCTTTTTGCAACCTTTCACCCCCAACCGCAATCGCCGGAATGTGCTTGTTGCCTCTGTGTGGCCCGCCGCTGTGCAGCCCAATCCCCCTTTTTTTCCGGCTATCCGCTTTCCCACTTCTTGGACTTGGGTTGGTTTTTTTGGTCTTCCCCACCTGCCGATTCTTACGGCGCCCGCATTTGCTGTTTGAGATTTTTCCCTTCCTTCTTCCCCCCAGTTTCTCGCGCGTCAGAAAACTTTTTTTTCCAGTTGTTCGGAAAGTTTCCTCCCCCCTATGTAGCCACCTCGTATACTCGAGTCCAACTTTGTCTTTCCGGCATGGAATTTTGAGGGCCACTGTTTTCCCCCCGATCGTCTCTAGCCCCCCTTTTTCCACGGAGGCGCTTTCTGTTCTGCTTTCCCTCCGGTTTCCAATTTTTTCAAACGCTTGTATTTCACCCCCCCTTTGTTCCACAAGTCGTGGGTTTCCCTGTGGCCCAAAGCTTTCGTTAAGCCCCCCTCCTTTTTCCTCAAAATAACCGAGTCCAAACCCTTCTTTTCCCCTTTATCCCGTTTCTTCTTTTTCCTGGGAACAGATCTCCGGTGTGCTCGCTTCTTCGCGATGTCCGGATCCATTTGCTGCCAATCCTTTCCATACTATTCCTTTTCATCTTTTTTGGGTCTTTCGTGTTTTTTGTGACCCCCTTTCCAAGATCCTATCGAGAACCCTCCCCCCCTTGCCTTGTCCTCATTCTCCGTCACCGTTGTAAATTCACATTAGATCAGACTCGGACGGACTTTCCTTCGTACCTCCCCCCCGACCAGGATTTTTTGTTCTTATTCCCTCCTCCTTCTTTTTTAAAGGTCACCCTCCGTGTTAGGGTCTCTCCCTTTCTTCTTGCAGTTTTTTCCCAGACCCTTTCTATGGCCCTCTTTTTTTTCCTTTTCTTCGAATGTCCCCTCTCAGTGCTCAACCTCCTTGGTGTTTTTGTGTTTTCCCCACATATATCCCTGTCTCGCGCCCGCATTCGCCTTTTTTTCCGCACCGTCGAGGGTCCCCTGAATGTCTCCGTTGTCCTTTTCTCCTCCCCCTCAAAATCGGTTTCCCGACAGCTCTCGTTTATGCAGACAACAGGATTCTCTTCGTTTGATGAGCCTTCAACCTTAACCCTTTTTTTCGTCTCCCGTCTAAGGCCGGAAAATTTTCTTCACTTGCTGGCTCCCCTTTTCTGGGTCCTCTGTTCAAGGCGTATCTTGCCCTTTCAATCCTTTGGGCGCCGTTTCCCCAACGTGGACCATAATAACTTTCTTTGGTTTTTTCGTAACCATTTTTCTTCTTTCCACCCTTTGCGCTCCGTGGAGCGACTGTCAATCGGCGCCGATCTTCTGCGCGGTCCTTTTTTTGTCAGCTCTTTGCAGAACACTTTGTTGCTTTTTCGTGAAAAACTTTAGAGAGCTACCCCTTTTGTCTGGGCGACTTTGTTTTTCCCATCCAGCCCCCCCGTCTCCTTATGGGTTTTGACCTATCACTGACATCCCCTTGTAAGACACGTATTCCTTTACAGGCGTTATTTTTTTCGTATTATTTCTTTCAAATCAGTGACAATTCTTTTGCACCCCTGCGGAGTGTTTCAACCGGAGTTTCTTTTTGCATGCACTCCGTTTCCAATTTCTCCTCCCCTGGAGGGCACCTGATTTTCCGCCACTCCTCAGCTCGACTAAAGTTTTTTTTTAGTTCCATGCCTTCGTCTCGCGAGGTGTGACAGCCCGTGGCCCAAGCTTTGCTACTGCCCCCTTCCATTTCCATTTCCTCCCGGAAAAACCGATTCTGACGATCTCCCCTTCGGACTGTACCCCCGAAGGGAGCGTATTCCACTCATTTTCTGGGCTTCTCTTTGGATTCGAAACCACCTTTTAGCAGATTTTCCCCCCCTATGGTTTAGCCCCCCCTCTGACTTTCTACCCCCCGCAACTATCCGCTAATTTTTTCTTTTCACCTTAGGGCCCCCCTCAATGGGGCTTAAGACCCGAATTTACTTTTTCCTAGCATCCCCCTTTTTTCTGCGGCTTCCTACCCTTCCACCGAGTCGTTTGTCCCCTTTATTTTTTTTTGCCAACCCCCCCCTCTCGTAAGCCAACAGAATTTTCATGAATCCAGCACCGCGACCCCATACCCCCATGCTCACCCCCCAAAAGGTTTTTTTTTCTTCATTTTTCGTGTCTCCCTCTCTTCCCTTTCTTTTGTGGTGTTGAGATTCTTCCCCCCCGGCTTTTTTGTGTAAACTCAGTGATCCCCTTTGGACCAGGTTGAGAATGTTTCTCTTTTGTAATTCTTCGTTTTTTACCCCGTCTGGTTCTTTTCTCGAGCGGTTGGTTGGAGAGCTATGGGTTTAGTCCATTTGTGTGTCTTTTTCTAGGGGTTATTTCGTTTTCATTCCGGCCTTCCTTTTCGTAGGACGCGCGTTTTTCTTTATGCCGGGACGCATTTTTGAAAGTAGAAGCCTGTAGAAAGTATATTTTCTTAGGTCTAGCCCTTCCCTTCGGTGTGTCCCGTACCAAGACATTTATTTGGACGGATAGTGGCTGATGTGTTCCTGAGTAACCGTCAAACGGACAAGCAGTGTTTTTTTTGCCCAACTTTTTCCTGGTCAAAAAGCTCCGGGGGTTAGAATCCTCTCTACTGCAGAGTGTTTATTTACCCCCCCATCGTTCCTTCTCTTTTCACAAAGATTTCCTCTTTCAGCACCTCCTTGGTGTTCTTTGACCCCGTGAGTTTTCCCTTATTTTTGGATCCGGAAACTGAGGAGTCCGTTACTTCTGTGCCCACTTCCGCCTCTGTTTCTGCGCTTAATCCCGAACCCCCCCCCCAAGGTCCTCAAAATCTTTTTCTGAGTACCCTCCCCCAGTGACCACCGCAACCACGTTTAAAGGGCCCGTATAACGGGTTCCCACGGCCCCCCCCGGGGGTTCGAACCCCCCCCTAAAGATCGAGGTGGCCACTTTTGTATATTTTGCACAGAACTACTGGCTTTTTCCTTTTCCCTTTTTGCTTCCTGGTTAAGAACCGTGTGTAGTGTAGCAAGGTGCAGTAAGGTGAGCTTTGATTAAGTTTTTTTCTTTTGTCGGATGTTGCTCTTTTAAAGCGGCCCCCCGCCACGTGGTGTGGAGCGCTCTATATAATTTGCTCATTAACTCTTCTTCCCAGTCCAAATGTGTTTTCCTTTTTTGATGTCTTTCTTTCCTCTTTTCACTATCTTTCCCTCGGAGTACTTATTGGCCCACCTCCATCGCTCCCCGTGGCTTTTTCGTTTTTTCTGGTCCAGGCCTCCTCCCCAACCGACACCCCCACATGTTTTCCCTTCAAATCCCCCCAAATTCCAAACGGTGTTTTTTTTACCTTTCCACATTCCCTCCCAACAAAACAACTTGATTTGGGCCCATGCCGATACTTTTTGAACCTTAGCCGCTTCTTTAGCCGCAATGTCAACCACTTCAATTCTGGCGCTTCCGGCCCCCCCTGTTTGAAACTTGGGACCCGTTATGCTTTAGCCACCTCTCATCCTTGTGAATCTTCTTTTGCGCAGGACCTTCGTTAACCCTTTTTTTTTATGCCTTTTGGCATTTTTTTCAAATTTCTTCGACTCGGCCCCCCCCCTCTATCTATATTGCGAACCCCCCCCCCATGTCATGACTAATCCCGCTTTTTTTGGCTTCCCCAGTTTGTATTATTGTCCCAAAGCCCCCCCTTTCACGTCTTTTTGACGCACTTGTCCCTTAGCGACCGCAGTAACTGGATCTTTCCATACGAAAGGTGTTTCTCAACACTCAGCCTTCCGGCTCTTTTGCCAGTTCCATGTTGTCAGTTTCCCAACTTTTTCCCGTTAGGGTTTTCCTTTGCGTAAATCCGTTCCCTTAAATCCCCCCCCCCTGGTGTCCGGTCTTCTTCTTTTCCAAGGGTTTGTATTAATTTTCGATGTTTTCTTTCCCCCCTTCCTCAACTGTGGATTCCGTAACCCCCTTTTTCTCCCAGGCTTTTCTTCGGCCCTTCATATGTTTTTCCCAAAACGCAATACCCCCCAAGATGATGCGTCTTCTTCCAAACGTGCGCTTTTGGATGTCGACCTTTCCCTCCCCCCCCCTAGCGATACTACCTAAAGGTGATGTCCCCCAACTCCCCTCTTGAAACCTTATCTGTCCCCCCAAATGGGCCTCTTTTTTCTAGCAAAGTTATTCACCTTTTTGGGGACTCTTTCCATAGTGGTTTTTTCTGTGCATCACCCTCTTGATTTTTTCCTCCCTCATATATAAGACCCCCACAGAATTTTTTTTTTATTTGATATTTTAAAATAATCTTCCCCGTGTGGTTGTTTGCTCCCCGGGGTCAAATATTTTCCCCCCCCCGGCCGGGGACATTTCCGTGTTGCTAGTTCATTACCTCCTCCGGGGACTAGTTCCTTCGCCCCCACACCTCTTCAATGACATCTTCTGTACCACCCCCCTTTCCTCCCCAATAAGGGGTTCCAGAGCTTGGTCTACACTTTTACTGGGAGCCCAAAAGGTTATACTTTATTTACAAAAATTTTTTTTAAAGCTTGCTGCCCCCCTCTTATAAATGAATCGTGGATTTTTTTTTTTTTTTTTTTAAAGACCCTTCAGTTCTCTTTTCTTTCTTCCTGATTGAGTGTGTGAAGACAACCTTTTATTAATAGATTCCCGCACCCCAACGAGGGTCCCGTCCAGGAACGTTTGCAGCTCAGCGATCTTCCAAGGGGTTCTTTGGTCTGCGTGCGTTCCCCCAAACCCCTGCCTAAACTGGTAGAATTTTTTTTTTAAAAAATTTTTTCCAAGGACTTCCACAGTTAATCCCACCCTTACACCCCCGTTTTTGCCCCACCCCCCCCCCGCCAAGTGGTCCCTCTGATTGTTTTTTGGAATTCCCCTCCCCCAAACACTTCTTTTCCTCCCCCCCCCCCCCCTTTTCCACCCCCGTTTTTATATCGGATATCCGGGCTGTACCTTCCCCCCCCCCGGCACTAGAAAACTCCGCGCCCCAGATACCCTTCTTTTTTGTCGGGTGGATTGAGATCCACATCTTCCCGTGTCGGTTTCTCAAAGCGCCCCCCACGCCCCCTTCCCCCTCTTTTTTTTGTTTTTTGTTCCGGTTCAGAAAATCCCCCCCACGCCTTTTTTCGAGGCAAAAGTGGAACTCCCCACCCAAACGTTTCGAACCCCTTTTTTTGTCCCCCTGCCACTTCCTGTGGCGCCATGATTTTTTCTTTCTTTTCAAATCTTTATTTTTTTTTTATTTAAATCTTTTTTTTTTTCAACCTTCCCATCTGTCCCCTCAAAAACCCGGGGAACTTTTAATTAACTTTTTATACCACTGGTTTTTTTTTAGATTTTCTTTTTCTTATGAAATACATTGATCGCGACGTTGCGGGTGTTTGAGAATTCTCCCCCCTCTTTTTATTCGGTGCCCAAACGGCCTTTGTAGGCACCCCCCGAAAAACAACCCATAGTCCCACCTAAAACTTGGGCGATGGGCCCGCTCCGCCCGTCCCCGCCACTATCCTTCAATTAGGATTTTTTTTTTTTTTCGTCCCCTTCTACGTTGCCCCCTTTTTTCCCGAAAACCTTTTATTCTCTGTCCGCCCCGGTGTCGCGCCTTTTGCTCTATTCACCCATGACCTCGCAACCCTTCGCTGATCGGACTCCCTCCAACTGTACCCCCCCTTTTCCCCCTCTTTGGGTCCAGCCGTGTTGCGAATCCCCCTGAGTCTGGTTCTGACTTGGAAGGGCAAATGACTCCCTACCCGAGCCGTCCCACCACTTCCCCTCGACCCACAAAGGTCCCGGGTGTTTTCAACTTATCGTCCCCCTCCACCTTTTCGTGGGCCCTTAAGATGGTCTTCCGCGCCCAGCCCCTTCGAGATCTTTTTCCCCCACACTTTTTTCTGGGTCCTTGTACTTCCCCCACCAGAGGACCTCAGTCGTTTTTTGATTGAAAAGTGAACCCCCCTGGTACCCCCTTGGACAGGTCATATTTTTCTCCCCCGGGAGTACAATTTAGATTCCCCACCGTTTCTTAAGTCCCCAGTTCACTTAACTTCCCAGAATGGCCTTATGGGTCTTTTTCAATTATAACCCTTTATTCTGCTCCCCCGGTTCTCACGTCGTTCCTTTAACGGCCGCCCTTTGACGCCTTGATTGCCACTTCTTTAGGAACCTCTCCCTTTTCCTGGGTCCCACTCCCTCCACACAGAAAAGAACTCTAAAAAATGAAACCGCTCTAACCGGCTTAACCTCCTCCGGTTTGTTTTTTTTTTTGTTTGACTTTTTTAGATTATCTTTCTCTCTCTTTTTTTTTTTGTTTTCTGCCTCTTTCGGTTTTGCGTCAGGTGCCTGTTTCATTGAACTTTATTCGTTTTGAGGTCTTTTTTCAATCCGGTTCCTGCCCCCCATATTGCAGACATCTTTTGACGTACGTGTCCATGAGTATCCCGACCGGGTTCGGTGTTTGATTTTAGGCTGTGACTTTTTAAAATCCCTTCACGTTTTTCCCCCCCTGGGAAACTCTCCCGTGGGGATACACACTCCGTCATGATGGCCCTTTTTGTTGTTGAAGCTTACTGTTTGAAACAGTAAATCTTTCCCCCCTTTTGGGCGTTTTTTTTTTTTTTTTTCTATCTTATTTCCACTTCCGTGATTGAATGTGTGTTTGACGATTGGTTTGTGTTTTTTCGGGCTGGACCTTCAAGGCTTGGGGTCCGTGATCCAAATAATGCCCATTCTTTCGCTTTTCCCTTTTTTTTTGGCGCCCTGGGGGCCATTTTCTGAAGTTTCAAACCTTCCATGTGCTTTTCTTTCGGATTTTGTTAGGCCCTTTGCCGCTCCAATCTCAGGGTCTTTCTCCAATGATGCTCAGTGACACTAACCCCACCTTCTTTTTCTTCTTTTCCTGCGGCTTTCCAAGTCGCCCCCCCCTTTTTTCATTTTTTTTTTTTTTTAAAAGGCGGGCCCCTTGAAATATTCGGATAGCTCCCCCCGACTTTCACATCCTTTTAAATTAACCCCCCCCCCCTCCCCCCCCCCCCCCCCCCCCGACCTTTCTCCCCCCCCTGTGGATTCCCCCAACAATCCAGCTAACGCCTGCCCGTTTCGGGGTTGTTCGGTAGAGTATTTTTCTCTTCTTTTCCCCTAATCTTCTAATTCCTTCTTGTTGGTCATTCGCCAAGCGGTCTAACCTTGTGGCTTTCTTTTCCCCCTTTCTTCCTTCCCAAAAGAGCTTGTTCCCGGCCAAGGTTCCCCCCTCCAGCGATGGAGTTCTTGCGCTGAATCTTTGTGAACGCTTTTTCCTCCTCTTCCACACCCGAACCCCCCCTTTGACTTTCCTTTAATTGGTGAGCAGGATTTTAGTTTTGCACTTGGTCCCCCTTTCTTTTGTGACTTCCGCTATCCCTTTGGCGTTCCATTCCCAGCCCTTTTGGCAACCGCATTCCCCAAAACATCGGCCACGGTGTTTTTAATTAGGTTCCTTCGGGTGTCTTTTTAATA
>Ga0179591_1313460_pt1 | contig 12379 bp, 13 predicted proteins | sample CZOMad2_1_08_16f_FD_182891 | JGI IMG/M metagenome (GOLD analysis project Ga0179591, IMG submission 182891) | Vadose zone soil fungal communities from Angelo Coast Range Reserve, California, USA - CZOMad2_1_08_16fungal (PacBio error correction) | ecosystem: Environmental > Terrestrial > Soil >... | reverse complement strand
CCTTCCCCCTTTGCTACAGGTGTGCAACTTTAAGCTTCCTCCTAGTTCGGCGACTATTCCTGCTTCCGGAATCCTTCTATGAAATGGAAGTATAGCGACGAAGATGTTTCGAGAGTATTTTACCGCTAGCTCCTGAGTGCTTTCTCCTCTAGGAGGTCTCTTCTAATGAGTCCGGAGGATCTCCCCCACACTCACTCTCCATTGACATTGAAAATTCTTCTTCTGACTTTCTTTCTGAGCAGGATTGATTGGGTGACTAGATTCCCGCTAAGACTTAGGCGACTTATTGGTGGAGGTCCAGAGACGATTGTTGCTTAGTAGTTTAGAGCCACGAAGATTGGAACTTTTATTGACTGACTTTCTTTTGCCCCCTTTTTCTCCTCTGTCTCCGGTGATACATTTCCTATCCCTCGATAGAATAGTAGGAGTTCACCAGTAGACCCGGCTGAGCAAGCCCTTCGCGGATATCTTATAGCTTCAGGTCCCATCCTTGCCGGGCCATAGAGAGGTTGCTTCACCCGTCTGAGGAGGCACATTCGCTTTCCCATCGAAACTTTCTCTCTGAGCTCGAGCTGGACGACCCGTCTAGTCGGACTTTTTATAGTCAAAACTCGAACTTTTGATCCTATTCCCCCATGGTTCATGACATGAGTCGAAACGGGTCCTTTTGGTCCCGACGCTCCGACGAAGAGAATTTGAGTATTACAAGTGAACCCCACTCCTTGTTAGTTCCTCTCCTACTTCCTTGAGGTTATTTGTGTCTCTCCTCTTCGCCACAGCCACACCGGGTTCACTTGGTGAGTACTTTTTATCATTTTTTTTTCCCCCTCCTCTGCGTGATGTTCTCGATGTTGTTGATCCATGCTTTAGAGCGGGTTAAAAGGTTCTGAGTGGTGGGTAAAAGTCCGTAATCACCTGCTGCCGTAAACCACATCAGCCCTCTTTTTTGATAAACATCGTACACGTAGCTGGGATCTATGAGCTCAACTTTACTTAATCGCGTCAGTTCTCGAAGGATCCCTTCGTTATCCTGTCGCGCTTCTCGATAGGAGCCTTCAGAGGAAGTTAAGAGATCTGAGTCACAAGAACGCAATATTGTAGACCTTTCTCCCCCGAAAAATCCCTATCTGATCGGCTGTCGTCGGATGTCCTACTATTTCTACTTCAGAACTTTATCTTGAGTCTTTCTTCCATTCGTCAACCGTTGCCGAATGTAAGTTTTGATTTTTTTTAGTTCTCTCGGGTTCGAGCGCGATTGATGTCCCACTTCTTCAATTGGTTGACCCTCATTCGGAAGAACGCTTGTTCCCTCAGAACTTTCTTTCTTTCTCTTGGATCCGGCATTTTGCCTAGTCTTCTTTACGTGCCCTGTGGGGCTGCGGTTCCGGCGTTTCTATTTGACCCCTGACCCAAATGATGAGACCTTCTTTGGCTTCTTGACCTTCCTGTCCGGTTGAATCAAATCCGATTTCTTCCGTCCCAGTTAGATCCTGTCTTTTCACTGCCGGGCTGCTTACTTCCTTCCAGATTTGTTGCTTTTTCCTTTTTCTGGGCATCGAGCGGCGCGCAGTATCTTCCCCAGGAGGTCGAGGCGAGTATGATGTCCTCTTGGAAATGGATTATTCTTTGCTCGTAAGAAGACCCTTAGCCCCGTCATCCCGCAGTTCCCTGTCCCCCATTCCGTACCGAACGAATCTCTAGAGCGACCCGGACTTCCGTCACTCTTGGACTCCTTTTTCTTATGCGTTCGGCGGTCCCGTGGCCTGATGTTCTCTTTTGCATTAAGGTGCGTGTCCCTCTAGATTTCATCAGCTATAGTTCCAACGCTTTTGAGCGATTTTGGCATAAGTTTGGCTCCCCTCCAATTCCTCCTATCGCCTGCTCGGAGATGGCCCGGCCTTGAATAGTTCTTTTTTCTTTAGGTGTGACAGTCCCTTGCCTTGGAGCCGCAATCGCGTCTATTCCGTTTCTTCCCCCGAGAGATGCTCGCGGCTTTCCTGCGGAACCCTTTCTCTGGCGTATAATTTCCTTTCATATACCACCCGATGAAGTGTCAACTCATTTAGGTTAAGAGAGGCCCGGATCCTGTGTGTTTTATTCATTGAAGTGGCTTGCTCTGACCGGTTCCTCCTGGAAGAGTAGCTTGACTGTATTTTCTCTTTACCTAGAAGAGGTGTTTAAGAGATGTTCTCTTCTTTAGTTTGGCTGGCTGCAGTTCCATCCAAAAAGCCCTCAATTGGGAGCTCTATGTGGCGACGGCGATCGTAAACTTGACGTTACTTAAACTTTCTTAGTGCCTTCGATTTTTAATACTTCACGTCCAGAGGGTACTGACTTTTTAGGGTATACGTCTTCGGGAGCTGGAGCTTATTTGCCTTTGCTCTACTCTAGGGTCCCCCTCCTCCCCCTTCACTGTGGGGTTTAGTTCAAGTGGTCAGACTCTCTCGACACTATACCCTACGCGGAGACCATCCATTGCACACTTCATGAACCTTCGGAGTCTTTGACCAAAATCACGGACTACAAAACCGGTTCAGTTGCCAACTTTTCTCTTCCCCACCGCGAGACGCCGACCAGGGGAGATTCCGTCTCTTCCCTGAAGCCCCTAACCCTTCCTCAGTGAAGGCCGCGCTCGGCCAACCGGTCTGAAGATCTTTCCAAGACAGCAGCGACGAACTTCCCCCAACTCTCGGCCAAGAGAGATAAGAATCCAATCCCATCCCTCCCTTTGATGAAGAATTAAATCTGAAGAGATTCCTTTGGATACCTTTGTCTGCATGCCGACTATTCCCCTCTTGCGCAAGAGTCTTGAAGGCCCCGTAAGACGATAACTCTCGCTTTCTTCTTTTCTCAAGGACCATATTCAGCCTCGATTTGAGCTCTGCGCTCAAATTCCCTTTCCCTAATGGTAACATACAGACAGCCAACATCCTTTTAGAATTTGCAGTCAGTCACTTATTCTGCCTGCGTATATCTAAGTGTCGGGCCTATTCTCCCTCTCAATACGCCTCTATCCCCCGAGAGGCTCCCTTAGAGAGGACTCAAAAGCTCCTTGTGTTTTCCTTACCCCGTCACCTTCCTCTTAACTGAGATCGAAACATCAGGAGTAGAGCCTCTAACCCCTCTTTCTTTAATTTCCCTCAAGAGAAAAAAAGCCTCGTAAAAATACGGCCAGAGACCAGTGCCAACGAGCAGGTGGTTACCGCCACTTTTCCCCTCCCCCTCTCGTCTTTCATGTGCATAAGGCAATCTCGCTTCTGGACTTGATGCCGACTACTACTCCCCTTCTGTCCCTTATATTGCCCGATCCCTGACGACTTTCTGACGTTTCCTCTGCGAGCGTTCTTGTCTTAAGACGATCGCACACCCTCTTGCAGGCAGTCCCTCTCTCCCGGAGGCACGGATCCAGTCGACAGCGGCTCTTGAGGCGTCCTTCCCTTTATGGTTTGTGGCCACGTAAGCAACCTCGAGTCGCCTAAATCCCGCTTTCGCGATCACCCTCCTTCATTCACGATAAGAAACCGTCTGTACAGAAACCGGCACCGTGCAACCCTCGTGAAATGTCCCCAGATTTATATCAACAGTACCCGTGACTGCGGCTCTCCTCCTTGAACTCGGTTTCCTCGCGTCGACGAAACAGCCTCTTCCCAATCCACGCATCATCAAAGATCCTCTTCTGTATCTTATACCAGTTCCCTTATTTTTCCCTGTTTAAAAATCCCTTTCAGCCGCTCGCGGGTCTTCTCTTTCTGCTCTCCTGGCAAAGGGAGAATAGTAGAGGATAATGATAAAGATATGGTCCTTTGATGACGGGCTATCATTCCTAATCTTCTCCCAGGACAAAGTGGAGAATCGACTCGAATCTCTTTACGGCAAGTTATCCTCCCTCAATTTCTCTTACGAAGTGGCCTGGAGCTCTTCATTAGTCAGGACGTGTTTCTTTTGTTTCTTTTGACTGGCGCTGCCACCTCAGACCACTAATTACCGTGGCAACGGCCCTCTCTTCTGGTAATATAAAACATGATCCTCCCCCCCATCCTTATTTGGGTCTCTCCCCTTCTACTCCCCGTAAACCCGTCGCGGTGCAAACGTCGGTATCCTTTTTCCCTACACCGAGTCCCCCTCCTCCTCGAACTTCCCCCTCCCCCTCTAATGCCTCAGCACTTTTGCACGGCGGGGCGCGCTACAACACCCCTTTTCGGTCTTTTCAAGCAGTCATGCAGACCCGGCTTTTTCGAAGGGACTAGTTTCTTTTTTTCCCAGACCCGTACCGATCGCGAACTGACCCGATGCTTCTCTCTCCCTAGCAGTGTCGATCTATAAGGTGCTCCCCCCCCCCCCCCCCAAAGGTTCCTCCCAGACTCAGATACACCGAAGATGGCTCTCCTCTCGATTCCGAGCCTATTTTTTTTGATGACGAACCGAATAGTCCCATCTCCCTGCAGAGTCAAGTCTCAAACCCCTCAGTCAGCCTCCTCCATAGCGTCAAGGAAAAAGAACTTTTTAGATAGCCGACCCGCCCCCAACGTTCAAGTCTCTCTTCTGACCTATCCGCCGAACTGAGAGGATAGCAATGCTTCCCTAAGTTTTAGTTCCCAAGCTCGCGACCTTTTCCCGGTCGACTGGTTAGAATTTAAAGAAGGTAGACTCCCTTCCCTCCGCAGAAGTCCAAGGCTATCCAAGAGAACGCTAGCGATAAAGAAGACTCTAATTCTCCCCGAATAGTAAAGTAGCGCCCCTGATAAGGCTCCCTCATCCCGAGAAAGTCCTTAGCCCGCCGGGATGGATCAGGGAAAGCTACCAGTTTGCACCCCGAATCCAGAATGCGCATCGCAGCATCTCTTTTTCCTCTTTCTTCTAGTGTTGTTGTCTCTGCTCTTCCTCTCGAAATTTTGCTTGTGAAAATGGACTCGCGTCCTTCTCCAGGGCCCTTAGTTTCCTTACCTCCTTTAGCAATCTTCCGTTACTCTTGTCAAGGGCGATTGCCTAATATGTCTATTCAGCCTTTATCGCTACTAGGGGCGGGATCTACGGTTTCCTTAGGTAATGAGAGTGTTGTTTCCCCTTGTCACTTTGAATCCTCCTCTGACCATTCTAACCTTGAAAGTATGATCCGCCCCCTTTAGCTTTGTAAGGGTAGGCTCATCTGTCGGACAGCTTTGTACCCCTTAATTACCGCATAGTAGTTCGTAGTATTTCTGTGCTATTCTCTTCTTTCTTAGAATATGGGAATTGTATCCTTATTTCTGTCCCCTTTTGCTCTAGCGATCTTTGTCACTAGTAGGTCGCGTGACAGGTACTATCATCCTCCACTCGAGATTCGGACCATTTCTAGGGGGCTCCCTCGACTTTTATCGTAAATTCTGGATTATATCCCATCATAGATATACACGTTCTCTTTACCCCGTTGGAAGTGAACTATAGGACTTCTCTGAAACCCTTTCTAAATCTTTCTTCTAGATAAAGACCTTCACTTGCGACTCCCCCCCCCCTTTCGCGAGAAGTAGCCAATGACGTGATACTCCCTTTGTCCTCTCTTTGGTCGTGTATTTCATACGCCGTTTCCCGACTTTCGTCACGCCGTCTATCACCTCTGGCCCCGCGACGGGGTTGCCCTTTTCGTCAGTGGCAAGGCTCCATAATTTTGGAGTTTTGCATAGAGTTTTATCCTCACGGCCGGCGCCCAGTTCCCTTCCGTGGTAGACTCTAAGCACCTCGCCCCTACAAGTACTACCCTCTTGCTTGCGCTCCCAATAGTACAAGTAGATGTTTTATCGCGAAATGTAATGCCCGTTTCTCAAGTCGCTATAGGTACTTTCCCAATTTCGTGATTGTCGAGAGTGCCCTCTAGGACAACATCTAAGGAACGTAGACGAAGATGACATTCCCTTAACACCTAAGCCATACGCGCCCGGAGGTCCTCTTCCTTCTCCCATCACACAAGAACACTATCCTGATGAGATTTCTGGATCTCGATTTCCCCTACCTCTTTTTATACCCTAGTAGCAGCGATTTTCCCTCCCCTTCTTTAAGAGGGTTCGGATTGGCGAGATTGATTGTGGTTGATTCTTTTTTGGTGACCCTTATGTGAAGCCTTTCTGCCCCCCAGTTAAGTGCTGTTCTTGTAGAGCCCTCCTTTCAAAGGGAACCCTGAGTACCGGCCGGTTTTGGCGTGTTACTGCCTGGTTTCAAATGTGAAGGTCGGAGGTGAGCCCGTCTCTTATGCGAGATGTGGGAGGCATTGCCCTCCCGAGGAATAACGCTCACTCCCGCTCAGCTAGGAGCGACTGTTTATCCCCTGTCATAGTTCTCTGATAGCGAGCAGCAAGGAAAGATTGGTGCGCCCAAGTAGTCTGACTCGGTCACCCCTGAGCGCTGAGAGACAGACGTCCCCTTTTTTCTATTCATTCTTTTTGACTTACCGCGAGGATGACTCGTCTCCCCTCGTCTCCCTCTTTCTTCATTCCAGCTAAGTCCGCCCTTAGTTGCCGATCAGAGACAAGTTGCGCAAATTTTTCCCTGCCCCGTCCGCACCGTTATTTAAATTTCCTCGCGGCTTTTACTCAGTCTTTTTTGAGATTTCCAGGGCCGAGCGTTTCGCAGTGACTGATGTTTGGATCGAATTTTTGCTTCCGACCTTACTTCCCCTTCGCCTTTTGCACCCTTTCGTCGGCGATGTCCTACCTCCTTCTAGTCGCCTCCGGCCCGCCCCCTTTTCTCATCTCTTCCGCAGCCCCCTTCAACAATTGTGCAGGCTGTAGATTTTAGCTCCCTGAGGTTGTTACCCCCCATTCTAGCCCTCTGATTTCACAGCCAGATAACAATCCTTCCCCCTTCCTGGATCGCTAATCTTTATCTCTTCACCTAATGACTTCATTCTATACGATACTAGGAAGCATCCACCAAAAACGATGCGACCTCAGTCTTAAGAGCTTCCCTCTCCTGGCGGGATGTCTTGAGATCTCGTAGTTCTGGCCCAAGTTAGCGGAGAATGCGTCATTTGAACCTCTATCTCTCGAGGACCTTGAGCCGACTCTTTTGATCTCTGATTTTTTTCCTGGACCTGCAAGTTCCCCAGTCTCCCGGACAACTTTCTTTTTTATTCCCAGGTGGAGATAGCAACTCTCACCTGTCCTTTATATTCTTATCTTTTTCATACTCTTTAGGTTATTGCAGAGCTACTCCTTATTTCCCCACTTAGGTAGAGGAGAAAGCGTCCCTTTCCGTCAGACCGAGTCTCCATCCTCCTCGTTGTTGTTTTTTTTTTTCGCTTCGAGTGAGATACTATGGCGAGGAACCGTCCTCTAAATCTCCCTAATGCATGTGTTCACTACAAGGTCTCAAGCTTCTCCTCCTGAAGCCGTCGTACCAGATAAGTATTCCAGAAACCAAGGGGAATAGGACCCACCTCTTCCTATAGCAAAAGGCAACAAGAAGCCCCCCCCCCCCCTGTCCACCTTGTTATCTTGTTCTACAAGACAGAAGACCACTCCTGGAAGCGTCATACACGATCGGCCTTTAAACCCCTTATCCCTCCTCAGTCTTTTTTCACATCGACAAGACCTCCCCTTCCTCCCTTCCCCTGCCGACGCAAGAAAATGTAACGATTTCCCTTTTCCCCTTTTCCCCTCCCTATCCTCTTTGAATACAGCAATGGATAAGCTTTTCGAACAAGAGTATCCCCTCCCAGCGATTTTCTAATCAGGTAATCAATTCTTAGAGGACAGACCCGCCTATACTCCCTCATTCCCTTTTGAATCCCCAGTAGGCGAGAAACCTGCAACTTTCTGACCATACTTTTAAACCACAAGCGTCTCCCCCCCTCACCTCAGAAGACAGTTCATGGTCAAGGAAGCGCCAGGCATCTTAGATGGATGTCGAGGTGTACCCCGATTCCTCCCATCTATACTCTTGTTTTCAATGAGCTCTTCCCGAGTCATCTCCTACGTTTTCTTCATGACAAGTGAGACTCAGCCCCTTTGCTAGCCCTCTCTATCGGCGAGCCAAAGATACCAAGCCGCCCCCAGGTACCCTCGCATCCTGTCCAAAGCGCCGTTTTCTTTCCTTGAAAGTACTCCCAACGGAGTCTTTGTCTTAACCCATTCCCCCTTGTCGAGGAGACTAGATGTGGTCTATTGGGTCCGTGCAGATTCTTTCCATCCGATCCTAGGGTCAGACGTCTCCTTGTACATCCTTTTTCCCTTCCTGGCTCTCCATCTCTTTCTTTTCCGCTTACTCAAGGTGAGAGACCACACCCTGTTAGGCAGTCCGCTACCCGGCTGCAATTTTCCCCAACGTCAAGAAGCGGTTCCCTGGATCGTCCCGGGGTAAGGAAATTCCATCACTCAAAAGCGCCTCGCTCACGCGGCGTCATAGACGATCAACGCCTTCGCCTCCAAGCACAACTCCCTCCCACTTCAAAGGCCTTATCAACTCCTGTGCCCGGTACACGACTTTCTCTACAATGACCTCTCGGCAATAGTTAGACGAAAGGACTTGACCCCTCTTAGAAGCCCCCGCTCCCCACACCCCGAATAAACGCGCAGCGGTTGACCTCTTTCGAATGATAGTCTTTCCCCTTTGATTAAGATCTCTCGGCCACCCCGAACAGCCTTTACTTGATCGGCTTGATTTGTCGGGTCTAGCTTAAGTACCCGGGCTCGAATAGTCTTTCTCTTCAGGATGTCTCCTGTCCCCCTAAGTCTGATGAAGTTCACGCGCGCCAGGTTTTCTCCCTCTTCTTTGCTCTCCTTTCGACCTCCACCCACCCCTTCCCCTCCCTCAGCAGGAAGTTTCGTCTCCCCCCCACACCATGGGTCTTCAGTGGTCCTCTTTCCCCTAGCAAAAGCGCGGTCTCCCCCTTCCATCTTCATCTTCTGTCATTAGACCCCATTCCCCCACTGACGTTCACAGAGACCAGACCTGGCCGCCTGGAACCCCAAATAGTAAAGACTGCACCATGCATGGGATCGATCCCCGCGGGATGACGCCCCAGTTCCAAACTTGAGAGAGTTTCCCATTTTTCCCTCAGATCTCTTCCCCTACCCTAGACCTCGTCTTTTCCCTTCCCCAGCTGAACGGCTATTAATTCCCCCTTTCCCACTGCGTGATCGCGCTCGGATAAAACCCCAGGTGTTATTCCCAGTGAAATTGCCTCATCTTCGCTCTCCAGACCCTTTAGAGGTGTTTTCTCGGATTGGTCTCCCCCGCCCCCCCGAGAGACTCTCCCAAGCTCTATGTCTCCTCCTTTTCGTTTCGCTCCTTTTTGATCCTCACGGTGAATACATATAGTCACCCTCAGATGGATTCCTCCTTCCAGATCTGCTTCTTCGACCCTGGGCCGCCTCTGGCCAATCTTCGGAGGTCAACAAAAGGTCCCCCCCATACTTTTGCCCCAGGTCAAGAAGTTCATCATAAGCCCCCCCCTCGCTCGCGCGAACACTCACTCTTACGTTTCCTTTCCCCCCCCAGTTATAAGATGGAGGATCTCCTTAAAAAACCCATCATTAACACCCAGCTCAGTACGTTCCACTTTCCTCATGTTTCTTTCCCTTCAGTCTTAAGAATGTTCGCGCAGCCCTTCAGGGACCGGCTCTCTTCAATTCTTTTCCCCTCGCTCGCGATCGCGTCTAGAAATCTGTTGCCACGTACTGTAGCAGACATCCCTTCTAACCTCCTTCCCTCCAACCTAGTCTCCGAACCTTTCAGGACATATTCCGTCACCCCCCCAGAGAGGGGGAAAGTCATCAGATATCTCCTCTTACTAATCCTTTTTTGTTTTTCTTAGCGAGATGAGGAGTCTTCTCTTCGCTTGGTGTGAAACTGTTAGCGCGTCCTACCCAGAGGAGTCATCCCGGATTCCTCAGAGAGAAGGCCCGTTTCCCTTTGACGCAAGCTTTTCTCTCTTTCTCTCCTCTGATAGGGGTTCGATTTGGAGAGCGCCACTTTTATACTTATGGCCAGGAGAGATATGCCAGAGAATACTAAAATGCACCCCTTTAAGTTGTCCTCTGAGAGGTGCGCTCATGAGTTGAACTTCGCCAGCTAAGATCCACATATTATTTTCGTACTGTAGGAGGCCATTCCTTCATAGGACGTCTTCTTTCTCTCTAGCTATGAGTTTGTTCTTCTTTCCGACTTCTTGTGTAATCGTCCTCTCTTGATCCGGGGTATTCCGATCCACCAATTCAGCAACCCAACCCACCCCACCACCCCTGGGATCTTTCTTTTAGAGGACCTTCGACAATGTCGTAGAATTTCTCGAGGTATATATTTACTCCCTTCCCCAACCCCCGAGGTGGCCCTTGACGGGTCCGAACCGTTGGAGAGAAAATTCCTCCCTCCCCCAGCCCAAGTGTATCACTCATTTTGCCCCTTCTCGTTGGAGAAGCCTTAGCTATCGGAAGGCGTACAGAAACCCTACATCTGATCTCCTTCTTCCCCGAGTCAAACCTCCGCTTAGTCTACCATTCATTGAGGAGCAACTTACACATGTTTTAGAGTCGACGAGATACTTTCCCTCCTCTCTTAATGAAGTGATCTCGTATTTCGTTATATCCGTCATTCGGCTAGGTTGTTTGGGTGGTTCTGTAAACCCTTGAGCTTCCCAAGAATCTCAACTACGTTTTTTTCCAAGAGGCCTCGGGAAATAACTGTTGATTTTTAGTTCAGTCTTCCCTCATTGTTGAAGTTATATTAGATCTTTGTTGGTATCCAGGCTGGAAGTCTTTTTTTCAGTTGCCACGTTGTTGAGTGGTTTCTCCCCCTCCCCATAAAATCTCAGCACCTTGAACCACGCCCTCCTTTTTTGCGCTTCACGATTCAAGTAAGTTTCACGATAGCGTACAAGTTATTACAGTGATCTCGAAGTTTCACTTTCGGCAAGTCTACGAGTCTGGAGAACTTCTTATTCTGGTGCGAGCCCTCAGTCCTCCGTTCGTTAAGATCGCTCCGTGATAAGCCGTCCAATCCGCTGCACTCCCGGGTCCTCTAGTCCTACAATACCACGTGACTCCGATCCCCCGTTCTAGTTAGGGTTTCAGCGTTAAGCGTCTTCCGGTCATATTCTCGTTTAGACTGGCCTTGATCTTCATCGCCTCCAGACTGAAAGGGTTAGTTCCGTTGGTGGTGTCTGCTTGGTCGTCGGATAGAGTTCGAGACAAGTATATCCCCAGTGATACAGATGCGGTAAAGCTGTTCGTGTCGGCACGCTTTTTCAGGGAAAAGAGTTTCCAGTTTTCCCTATAGGAAGGAGGTCGCCATTCACTCCTTTTCAGAGGCATTTTGATTAGAGCAGAACTTCCGCGAGTACGCTTTCTTTTTTTCTTGCTATGAATTCGTTTGCGTCCCTTAGCCCCCCCCTTAGAAAGCTCTACTTAATCTGGTGCTCCCCAGGGGCCTTTCCTTACTAAACGACTGTGATTTTCCACCAGGAAGATCTCAACGGCGCTTGATCCCGAGTTTAAGCCTTCTTCCCGTCGCGTTCTGCCGGCTACTGATCTCCTCCTTAGTTTGCCCAGTCAAAGATCGTCCCCGTCCCTTTCCCTATTTTCCCATCAATACCAGAAGTAAGCGTTCCTCCATATTGAGGTTTCACCCCCCCTTGATTGGAACCTCCTGGGTTAGGCTTTTGCTTTCTTGGTTAGGAAGATCGGTTAGCATTCTTCTCCCCTTGGTCTATCTAGGAATATTGAAGTTTCTTTTTTTCCCGACGCCTTTTATCGCCATTCCCGTTCTTATCGAAGTGCAACTACTCCACCCTGCATCCGCGGAGGGTTTCTCCTCCCCTTCCACGAAATTAGAGATACACTGAGCGAACTCTACCCGCACAGTAGAATCCTTCTACTCTTTTTCTCCTTCCCGTATCGTGTAAACGTTAGAGTCCCCAGTGTTCGCGCTCTTAAACACTATGTACCCTGTCTGCGCACTTTGACCTCCTTTCTTGAGGCTTCCCTGTTAAAAGTGATGAGACCGCTACCTTACCGACATGCACCCCACCTCTTGCAGGACCGGATTGCTGTCTTCATCTCCCGTTGATTTAATTGTCCCTGATGATGACGTGATGAGGGTGGAATAATTGTTTCAGGTCCGCTCTTTTCGCTGCGGTAGATGGACACCGAGATCTGCTGACCTGGTGACCTGGCACTAATAGAGAGTAGTATGAGGACACCTCGGCTGGGGAGGTCAGACCTTAAAGCCCCCCAACCAAGGATCGCCCCAGTCTTCTCGGCTGCGGTCTCGTATGTGGCGACGCGCTTTTACTCAAGCTTTAGGGCCTTATATTTGTTAATCGCCTGCAGTTGCCTTCCCTTTTTCGCACTCCTGGGCTTCTCCCCGCGGAGGTCTTGTGTCCCTCTTTTAGTCTGTTTCAAGAGGTACA
>Ga0179591_1303895_pt1 | contig 12381 bp, 8 predicted proteins | sample CZOMad2_1_08_16f_FD_182891 | JGI IMG/M metagenome (GOLD analysis project Ga0179591, IMG submission 182891) | Vadose zone soil fungal communities from Angelo Coast Range Reserve, California, USA - CZOMad2_1_08_16fungal (PacBio error correction) | ecosystem: Environmental > Terrestrial > Soil >... | reverse complement strand
TCATGTTTTACGGCCAAAGCGCTCTACCGATCGGGATAGGAGAACCCTGGACCTTTTCACCTCTCATGAATTTTGCAGCGCTGTGGGCGGTGATGTTTTTCGTTCTGCGCCGGACTCGGCCCCCCCTCGAGGCCACGACCTCTCCTGTTTGTTTTCTGGCTTCAGGGTGAAATGCCCATCCTGGGTGTGCGGTCTCTGGCGGAGCGTTTTTTTTTATTCGACGGAGCCGGGTCCGCTTTTTTTACGCGAGTCGAGGGTTTTTTCCCCGCCAACCCCGTTTTTTTTTTGCCACCAATTCCCCCAAGAAAAGCCTCCTACCTGAATTCCGACCCTGACTTGGCCCCCAGGTTCCTTAGGACGATTGGCACAATGTATCCCGTGCGGGGGGTTTTAGATTTTTTTTCTCACGTTCGGCCCCACCCGGCGCACCGGGGAGTATGCCGCCTCCGGCGGTCCGCAACTTTGAAACAGGTCCGCAGGTGTTAGGGGACTTTTGGACCGGCGGCCTCGGAATTTACAACCTCGATTCTCAACCCTAGTCACCTCCTTAGGGGCCGGCGCCTTCCGGGGCCAGCGTGGTTTTTTGTCGACCCCACGCCCGTGTAGCAGGGCATCCTCCTCCCCTGTGAGGTTCTGTGATGGGACTTTTGTGAAGGGCACTGGGTTTCGCGGTCGAAAAGGCAAACTGTCTCACCGACCCCCCCCCCCATCCCCCCCCCATGGACAAGTCGTCGGGATGAAGCTCTGATCGCCCGGGTCAGCCAAAAACAACGCTGTCCCTCCCCCAATTTTTCCCCAGCCCTATTGTAGCTGAAACTGCTATTGTTTCCTGCCCACGTGATGACTATATCGCCCCGCGGCTCGTTAGGGTCAACAACTTTTGAAGCACCTAGGCTTGATGTCTCGACAAAGTTAGCCCGCCCCCACCGTTCCCCCCCCCCTGCAAAAGAAGTTTTGTGGGGGTACTCCGGTAACCTGTCCTATCCTCCCCACCGTGGCTGAAACCCGGCGCTACTTTTAGGTCGCGTATTCTTGCCAGCTCAGAGACGCGAAAGTTTCTTGTCGCTTCTTGGGCTCGCTCCCATTTCCGCCCCCCACAAAAGACGCGCCGGGGGCAGTGCCTGATCGCTTGATCGTTTTTGATCTGCGCTGTCACTTTCGACGGTGTGCTGATCCGTTGGGCGGTTCTGAGGGAGGAGGCACGCCGCTGCATGGGACGCTGCAGTCTGGGCTACCTGGAGGTTCTTACCGCACTCTTCACCGTGTCCCCTTCCTGGTGATTTTCGCGGAGTTCTTTTTTTCCACTACCCCCTCACGGAGGAGGTGCCCTGACTCAAAACTGATCGACGGGGGAACCCGTCTTCCTTTCCAGCGGCCGCGAGACTGCCACAAGTGGGATCAGCGGTTTCCCCAAGGTCCCCTCGACTCATCGGTCACGTTGCAAGGCCTTTTTTTACTTTTTTCCGCCCGACATGTGTCAGCGGTTTGCCCGGTGTTGGCTTGGTACGGCGCCCTGCCCCTCATCGGACTCTCCTTTGCGAAAGCACCAACCCACAACAAGCGGTTTCCTTGTTTTCTCTAAAGGTCTCAGGGCACGGGACCTTCCCCCGACTTCATTTTGTGACAAGGCCGCCCCTTAGAACGCGAATGTCGTTTGTTGCGGCGCGTTTTCCCTACCCCCCTGTTGTAACCTTTTTTTCTTGACCCCCCAGTATTCTTCCTAGACCCCTTAGGTCCGACCATAAGTATTTTTGCACAAAGGGGTGGTCAAAAACCTTCTCCTAGTAGCCTGTTGTTCTTCGTGTCTGGTGTTCGAATGAGGTCGTCGGCATCGCTGGTCAGGACCGGGGGCCTCTTGCGACAAGGTCCTTCTGGGCGCGATCCAATGGTGCCCCGGGGCTTTCGAGGGTTGTACTCCCCAGCGTCCTGAATTGAGAAAACTTTTAGTGCCACATTTTTGTATTTTTTTCACGTCGCCGGCCCTTAAAAGGCGTCGTTCAGTGTAAAGGCCCTAAGGAGGTCTTCACCCGTTTTACTCACCTCCGGCAGAGGAATTTCTCATAGACGACAACTTGGCGCGACCCCGACCCCTGCAGGTCGGTCCGGCCCATCCCCCTGAGTGTGATGATTTTTCACTTTAAGGTCATTGGACGTGTCCCCACCCCCAGCACGTGTGGAAGCTCATTTTGTCGTCACGATCCCCCGACCCCTGGCGCGGGGAACCCACAAAGGTTTGTTCCGTTGATTTGCGCACCGGACCTACGGTCTTTTTCAAGTGGATCGGACATTCCAGTCCACCAGACATGGGCTCGAATTATTCCACCATCATGCCTTTTTATGACGTCCTGTCTTAACAACCTTTGGGCCCGGGCCTACCAGCTCTTCTACACAACACGCACGGACTTTCCTTATGGACCCCTCCGCACCTTGTACGAGTCGGGCCCCATTTACTCCAGAGCAGCGCACCCGCGCACCCTGGGAAAGTTTCGTGGCCACCAAGTCCTAAGGCGTTTTAATACGTCCCTGCTGCGAAGCCCCCGCGAAAGGTGCTGGCTTGATGGCCGCCGGTCAAACCAGGACGGGCCCCGGGAATGCCCGTTCTTTTGAGATACCGATGCGGTAACGTGTACGTAACTCAAGTTGTTTCCTGCGGCTGGTAAAAACTCTGGTTCTATTTGTTCTTCACCTTTCTCCGGAACCCCCAAGATATGCTGTTCCCAGACGGTGCCAGTTGCCTGTTCGCCAGCGATGGGGCCCCCCCTTCGGCTTCGGCCGTTTTTATTCCCCCCTGGCCCCCCGTCTCACTTTAACCCTCCTTTCTGAAATCTTTAACAGGTCCAATTTCTCCCACTCCCCCCCCTTTTTTTTTTCCCCTAGCGGTTGTAGGAAAGAGTTGACGAAGTTGGTTTCAGAGGATGTATAACGAAGGAGGGTACCGTGGAGAAACATTAAGTTATAATATTAATCTCCTTCCGTTCTTTGTGGGTGGGGTGATGCCGGTTGTGCTCCCAACGCTCTTTCTTTTTGTACTCAGCAATCGGCACAATAAGTCTTTCGATCGGGCGTCGAAAAGTCGGCATGACACCTTTCTTCTTCAGAACTCCTCGTTTGTTTGTAATTGTTTTTCGGACAAATACTGAGATCTTTTTCCTTGTTCTTTCGTTCTGCCCCCAGGGTTTGGACCTGACCCCTTGCACGCCGCTGTTAGTTCACCAATAGTGTTTGCTGGTTAAGTCCCAGCCGTGTCGTTCCGCTTGGGCCCTGGGGTCAAACGTAGACTTTTTCTTCCATTGGATATGTAAGGGTTCCACTCCTAACCAATTTGAGTTTATGGTACCGGCGGTCATGCCCATTTGAACTTGTATTTTTCTTTGCAAAGTCCCCCTCCCCGATGCGCGAATGATTCCACGAGTAATTGCAGTCTTAGTACCGGGTTTTGTAGGACTTAAAGCAGACGTTTTTCTAGTTTGGCGTCTCCCTCTCGCAGGGACCTCTGCCCCGTAGAGCCCCTGACACGAAGAAACCCTCGCGCGGGACCCCCCCCCAACCCTAAACAGCAGTTAGTGTAAGGCGGCGGACCCCGGAACCAACCCACCCAGATCCCCCACCTTTTAACGTGGCGAAGACTTGCCCACTGCAGCAACGGTGTGGAACGGGGGGGCAAGCCAGCCTGTCTAGGATGGACGCAAAGAATTCAGGACGGGTGGCTGGTTTTCCAATCATTGCGGCTGAGGCAGGAGTCCTTTCATACCCGGCTTTGTATTAAAACTTGCCTCTGGAACCCCCCGGTTTCGCAGTTAAGTGTGCCACTAGTTTAAGGAATTTTCGAACGTCGCCCCCCCTGGCTTTTTTGACCTTTTTACTGTTAGTCACCCCCAAGGTTGAACAAAATCTTTTTGGCAAGCTCGAAGACCAGAGGCAACGATACGGTGGGACTCGGTCGCGTGTAGGGCGAGGCAGTGTCGTCGATTCCCGAGTTTGTTTGCCCGGGCTTGGCCCGAAAGTTGCTGGGTTTTTGGGTACTCCCACGGTCCCATTTTAAGACTGGTGAATTTGGGTACACGCAACCTGTTGTCGGGCGCACAACCCAACATGGAGTTCAACCTAGGATCAAGGTTTTGCCTCATTACCAGGATTGTCCATGTGAGTGCGGTTGACCCCCGGAGAGCCCTCTCTTCAGAGTGGGTCCCCAGCCCAGATGACGGTCACGGGAAGGCACCAAGCGCCCACAATTGGAGGGGACCCACAGGGTCGAGACAAAAGATTGTAAGGGGAGGCAGAAGACCCTGTTTTGGATGGTTCCCCGGAGAGTTTGATGCGCTTTTTTTGCACGCCAGCTCTGTCCTTGGTGAAAAACCCCTCCCTCACCATCACCGCATGGGGCTTTATTTTTTAGCAGAAAGCAATCTTTGGACCCCTGATCAGATCAGGGTCCTTGGATAAGGTATGCGACTCAGGTGGCTTGAAGAACTCCGGCAAAATGAAACCCTTAATGTCTCCAGACTCGCGACTGTTCCCCAACCTTTTTTTGGTGGCGCTAGACTGTTTGGTTCTTACTTACTTAGGTTGCTAGTTCTTGGTCACCGTTTGGACCCTTTTGAGTGAAAAATACGCCTCCCCCCCCCTCAAACCCCCAAAAAACCTCCCCGGTCTCCTGGGGGGCGGTCCTTCTATCCAAAACCTGATATCTGTTAATTTTTTTCTTTTAACCTGTTACGTCCTTTTTCTACACCCCGGAGAAGCCCTTTTGTTTCGAACGGTGCGGGGGGGGCGGCGGGGGGGGAGTTGGGTGAGCGTGCGGTGGGGGGGGGGGCGGGTGCGACCCCCCCCCACCCCCCGGGGGGGGGGGGGCGGGGGGGGGGGGGTGCTCGGGCCGGGGCGCTAGGGGGGGGGGTTCGTGCATCCCGTGGGGGCGCGGCGGTTGGGGGGCGGGCCAAAAAAAAAAAAAACAAACAAACACCCCAAACAAACCAAACCCCACACCCAAAAAAAAAAAAAAAAAAAACAAACCCAACCCCAAAAATTTTCTCATATGGGGGGATATCCGGTTTAGGTATAGGTGGAGGGTCTTCGCGGTCCGCCATTTGTTCGCGTAGTCCGGATTTTCAATGGTGTCCCCTTTGACGTCCCTCACTGGGCCCCCCGGCTTCATTAATATCAATTCGCCGTTACTGGTTCCCGCAGGAGTTTAAATGCAGAGAGGTGTTCCCAGTCGTGTCGAATGATTTTTCGTCCTGAGCCCTTACGATGAGGTCCTTTCCCCTACGAGCTCCTTTGCAGGGCCCCGGGGAAGTTTCACTGTTGACGTTAAGGGAGGCAAGCCCTCTTTTTGGCCCTTCGTCCCGAAGTTTTTTGGAGGTAGAAGCAGGCTGTGAAAGTGCAGCGGGCCACGACTTCCCCCCACCTCCAATGCACCCGCCGAAGGAGTTTTATAACGGCTTTTTTTGACCCCCAGGGCTAGTTTTTATTTTGGTTTTGTGTGCTTTTGGCCGCGCCGGCCGTCTATTTGCGAGTTTTGGCCATTGATATTAGTTATTCGCGTTTTTCATTTTCATCCGACGATCCTATGCCTCCGGCGTCGACTACCGCTGTTTTGGCCTTTCAGACGCGCCAGTAACGGACGCCTTGGTACCCCAAACTAACCCAACACCGTACAGGGTGGTTGCCCGCTGGGCAGCTTTTTCCCAAAGTTATGAAGTCCTGACATTGTACCCGTGCAACTGAGTCAGATCCCTACCTAATGTACGACCTTCATGTCGCCATGTGGATGCGCCTTTGTTCGTTCCACATGCGCATAGCTCCAGGTGAGTTTATTATGGTTACGTTGCGGCAGGCTGGCTTGGATTTTCTTTTAAAGAGTCTTAGCGACTTTAGCATCCTTTTCCATAGGAGTCCGGGAGGCGGTTTCTTTTTGTTTTTTTAGGTTCTGCCCGAGTTTTTTTTTACGCCCATTGTCGTCAGTCCAAGATTATCCCATAGAAGTGGAAAGAGTGATGTTCCCAGTTGATTTGTTTTCGGTTCCTCATGTCCGCGATGTCATCCCCCCCCGGGGTAACGAGGGGATTGTTCTATGAAGTGAAACCCCTCCCGACCCCAAGCAGCGACCTAAAATGTAGTTCCTTCTTTCTTCCCTCTCACATCCGGCCGTTTTCATTTTTCAGGTTCGAGTGTTTAAGGCACCCTTTGCGGGAGACCCTCCTTTTCTTCATTTGCCCCCTAGTGCGCAGTTCCCCCGCTTTTTATTTGATTTTACCCTGAGGAAGCGCGTACCCCGGCCACCTCACCCCCATTTTTGCCCTTGCGCACCCGTTCCTTTATCGGTGTTGGCGTTATGGCACGCCTTGTTTTTGACGCACGTTGGGGATTTTTAAGATTGGGAAGCGGTTCCACGGCACGTCTCAAGCCGGTACATGGGTGGCTTCGATTGCTCCTTCAGGTTGGAAAGCTCGTTCGTTTTTTTCCCAGACCTTGGTGAGGAACGAAGGTTTCTTCTTTTTTTTTCCTTTGAGTCGCAACAATAAGACTTGTCTTACCCAACACCCCCCGAGGCGGAGATTAAACCCTGGACCTACGGGGCATAGCCTTTTTTATCAGTTAACAGTTTTGATTACTGCTTTTCCTGAAACGGATTTCAACCAAAACTCTCCCTGCTATTTCGTGACGTTTCCGTTTCGGGTGGCAGTGGGCTTTTTTTTCTTCAGAGTTTCTCTCCCCCCCTGCATTCCCGTTGAGCATATTTTTGACATCACGCCATGGGCTGTTTTTTCTTCGCGGATGGCACTAAATTTGGGTGGGGGTTTTTGGTGGTAGGATTGTCCGCCGGCTTTTATGCTTAGTCCCTTTCGCCGTCCTAACCCCGCCAGTTCTCTTCTTTAATCCATTTTTTTTTTGTTGTTGAGAGTGTCTGATGTTTAGGGCCGGCCAAAACTGGTTGTTCCCCTGAGCTCCTCTGGATTTTAGATAAACCCCAAGCTTCTCTTTTTTTTTAAGACCCGTAACTGTTAGGCTTTCTCTGTGAAAGCCTGAGGAAGAACTGCAAACCCTTTTTCACCCTCAAGAACGACCGTATCCATTTTTTTTGCGGTAGCAGGTGAAAGGTGTTCTTGCCCCAATAAGTGCTTTCGGTATGATACGCTGGAGGAGGCGTTTTTTCACAGGTTTGAACGTGAAGGTCCCTGGTTTGAAGACTCTTATTTTGTTGGAGCCCTGCTTCCAACCGTGCGGTCCCCCTACCCTGCTGCCCCCGGAAAAGTCCGTTCTTATTGGTTTTCCTCCCCTCCCTTTCACGAGGGCTCTTTTTCTGAGCACCTTTTACTGCCGCTGCGCACGATCCCGTTCGTTCAAAACGGGCGCCTCCCTTGATTTTTTGGGTTCAAAGAGGCCTGCAAGAGCTTTTCCGCACGGTCCCCGTGTGGTTGCGCGGTTTTGCGGGCCGGGTGTAACGCGGCCCTGGACCCTATAGGCCTGTTCATCAAAAATATCCCTGCACGGCTTTGTTCCCTCTCCGGGCGGGCTCCCCGGCCGCTTGCTGGTTCGCCTGCTCTTGGCCGGGCATGTAGACGCGTTGCGTTCGCTGGCTTTTTTTTTTTTGGGCCCCCTCGGGCTGCGGTTTTACCACCCCCCACTGTCTATCCCCCCCTCACGGTACTCCTCTTTTTAAAAAGTCTGTGACAAATCGGCGGCCCCGGCCCCCGGCGGCATTTCCTACCCCCAAACGACCCGCGCTTATGCGGTTTTTTTTTTCTTTTTTTTTTTTTTTGTGAAACTGGCGAAATTTGGCCTTTCAAACCGGCGTTATTCGTTTGCCTTTCTCTGATGGTGAACCCGACTCATTTCAATAACTGCTCTATGCGGTTTTTTTTTTTCATCCCGACAAACCAAGGCCAGTTCCCCATGTCCCAGCAAAAACCCTAGTATGTAACTCGGGTTACAGCCGTTCTATATGACTTTGGAGGGGAAACCCGTGGTACCGTCGGACCGTTTCTTTTTTTTTGCATCTGGTATGCTAACGTCTGCTGGCTGCCCCTTGTTTCCTCGTAGCTTATTTCTTTCCAGATTGTAACATCACACCCAGCAGCCTGCGTTCGAGAGCCTGGCCGACATTTTTCTAGGACGCGTCGTGACGAAGTTTCGGTGAGGTTTTTCTCCTGTTTCGGTTTCTGGGGACGGCCTGTTACTCAGCTGTCGGGCTCTTTTTTCGCTCCCGAGCGTTGCTTCGCCGCCCTTTCTTGCACCTTCTACAGGCTTTTCACTTTCTTGGTTTTTTTTTTGACCCATACCTATCGAGTTTTTTTTTTTGGGTGCTGTTGCACGGTTATGGAACTCGGTTCGTCCCGAGGGGTTTTTTTACCCCACCAGCAGTTGACCTTAAAGTGGCTTTTCGTTTTGCTTTCGATACCCCTTTCGATTTCAGTTACGTGTCCAATTTTTCGCCGTTTTTGTCCGTCCTGCGGCCCCTTTTGCCCTGGTTCTTTACTACCGCCGCCATTTCGTAAGTGCCCGGTTTTTTTTTCGGCTCCAAACCCGGCTCCCCCCCTTGCCCTTTTTCTTTAGGCTGTTCGGGGCACACCCCCATGCGTCTCTGTGATTGTAACACCCTTTTCTCAGTAGAATTCTTTCACGCCTTCCCAGATCTTCTTTTTTCTTTACTTACCTTTCCCCGAGGAATTTTTCCCGGCTAGGTTTTTTTTCTTTTAGCTGATCCCCTCCCAGGTTTCCACTTTTTTTAGTCCTCTGCGTTTTTTTTTTTACCCCGTAAGGTAGAAAAATCCTTTCCTCCCCACCCACAAATGGGAGAGCAACTGTGTTTCCCTTTGAGGTTGGACTTTGCTTGTTTATCCTCGTTTCTGTTTCCCCGACTTTATCCGTGAACCCGTTTCCCGGATGGGGACCTTATCTCGGTTTTTTCCTCCACGCTTCTTTTTTTTTTTTTGGGGAGCTTTTTTCTCCTGTTTGCTGGGGTTCGGCCCCGCTTTGATTTTGGCCCCACAAGCTGGCCGGTTGTGTTCCCCTGCCCTTCCAGTACAAAGGGTCGTTTTCCTCACTTTTCCGGCCCTACGATCCTTTCCCCTTCTGGTCAAGGCCATGTCTTTTCTTGGTCTTCATCCCTCGACTCCAAACCCTTTTTTTTGCCGCCTTTGACACACGCCTCCATGCCTTTCGTCTAAACGAGGGTATGTGTTTCCTTCCCAATTTTTACAAACCCTGGATCGTGGATACGCACTCCCCGTCCTTTAGGCAGACGCTCCTTTTTATTTTTTTTTTTTACAAGGACCCTTCTATTTCCCCCCCAATGACGGCCTCTGGTGTCCGTTGTTGCTTTTTTCCTTTTTCTTTTCAAATTGAGGATTCCAAAACTTCCCCTTGCGGTTTTTTTTTCCCCTCTTTCAGATTTACTCGACCTCCGGCCTGCTGCGTTCCCCCCACCCTTTGTTGTTTTTTCGGCTTTTTTAGCTGCCTTGACTCACCGACGCCGTCCAGGCAGTACTACCAGCACCGGTTTCCCGTTTTCCTTCGCTCCAAACTTCCCTCCCCGCTTTCCCAAACCAGGGTGCTTTTTTTTCCTGTCCAGTTCAACGTACTCCGGCCGTGGTTCCTGGACAGTTTTGTGCAAGCCACCCTTTTGCCCCCCCGGCTGGCTTGATGGCCTGACACCAAAAAACAAAACATCACGTTGGATTTAGTCTTTTTTTTTCAGCGGGTTAATCGGCCGGTTGCACTGAGTCCTTGGGACCCACTGGAAACCCCAACGTCATTTGTTCGGCCCTTTTTGCCAGTTTTTTCCCACCCAATCTGGTTCTGCCTAAGATCATTTTTGTACCCAAGATATGTTCCAATTTTCCCCCCCCTTTTTTTTGCCGACTGCGGTCCACCGCCACCCCCCCTAATGGGGAACTACCTGCTGGCCCCTCCTGGGGCCTCACATTTTGCAGCAGGACCTATGGTTCCTCGTTCTCCCCCGTATTTGCACGGAAGTTCTACCAATCCTTATTATGTAGGTTTTCCTTTTTTCCCCCGTGGCCCGAATCGTAGACGAAGAGTTTGTTTCCTACTTCCTTTTGATTTCCCTGCAGCCGAGTTTGTGCAGGGTTTTCAGGACCCCCTAATCTTACCTCCTCTTCCTACCTGTTTTTTTTTTTTGCGATTCTCGATTTCATTTTTTGACGAGTCAACCCCCCCGCTTAGTTGTCTTTAGGCCCCCAAGAGTAGATAGCGCTTTTCCTTCCTGCCCCCCGTAGTAGGTGGAATTTTTTTCCTTGAAAGCGGCGCTTCTTTTCCCCCCCGAGACTCGGTTAGTAACTTTTCCTCGTTGGTTTTTGCCCCATTTAGAGGTTCGGACTGCTCTTTTGTTATTTAACCCTTTCCGCTGCGGGCGGACGGAACTTGATTGTTAAGTCCATTATGTGGACCTCCTTTGGAAAAAGTAGAATTTCTTTTTTTCCACATGATAATTTATGTTCAAAATAGTATTTTTCCGAGAAAAACTCTCCCTCTTTATTTTATTGTGAAGAACACCCCCCAGGAGGATGACGCACCCTTCTACTGTCTTGTTTGGCGAGATAGTTTTTTTCTCCCCCGAGGGGGTTTTTTTTTTTGGTGGGGGCCCTGCGCGTTTCCTTTTCCTTTTTGAGGATTCCCTTCAACTTTTTTTTCTTTGGTCGTGGTGTCTTTTTTTTTTTTTTTTTTCTCCTTCTGGCCATTTTTCGACCTACCCCCCCCACCAAACCCCTGCAGGCCCGTTCTATTTTTGCCCTCCTTCCTTCCCAAAAATGTTTTGATCGGTGCCCCTTCTCCTGCTTTCTTCGCCGATTTTTTTTTTAAAAGGGCTGTAGTACTCACTGACTGGAGGTCCGTTTTAATGCCCTTTTTGAAGATTTGCCTTTCTTCACTGGCCGTGCCAAGGTACATTGCAGTTTTCTTTTCGTAGAATACAATAGTTGACCTCTTCCAACAGCAAAAGAGCGGTCTTTCCTGTTTTGGTGGACTTCGTTGTCCTTCCCCCCCTTCGCCCCTTCAACGACCCCTTCGTTTTCCACGGGGTTTCTCCCTTCCCCCCAAGCCTTTTTAGACCCGTTGGGTTTTGGGTAAACGGAGTTTCGACTTTTTTTCTTGGTTATAGAGCCGACGCACCTTCGTCGTTTTTTAAACTGACCCCGTTCTTTCTGCGGTTGACCGCCTTTCCCAAAAGGACCTTTTAGTTCCCTCCGGGGCAATTTTCTTTTTTCCCGTAAATAGGGTTGAAGGGGCTGATTCAACTTCCTTTTTTACTTTGGAGCGGTTTTTCAACCCTTCTTTCATGCAATTGTGGGCTTCTTTCGTGTATTCCCCTTTCTTTTCTTGGCGTCTTTGGTATTTAACCTGAGGGTGTCCAGTTACTAGTTTTCATTTTTTCCCCCCCTGTCGATTTTTTTTTCCCTGTTCCTTTCCCGGGTAGTTTTATTACACCATCGAAAGGACTGAGAGTTTTTTTTTTCCTACCTTTTTTCCATTCTCGGTTGGTCCTTGTCCCCGTTCTTTCCCTCCCAACCATTCCTAAACAGCACTCCCCCTTCATGTTTTCTCTCCCTGCCTGATTGGGAGCCCTGCCGACTTTTCATTGGAATCGGGTCCTTCCGCTGATTGGGCGCCTCCTTTCCCGAATTTTTGACAAAAATTCACACCTCCCCCCCCGCCGTCCCCACTTTTGTTTTTTCCCGACCCCGACTAATGTTTTCACCTGGTTTTTTTCTCTTTAGGTTCTTAGGTGTCTGTTCCCTTACTTTTTTTTCACCCCACCTTTTTTTCCCGACCCCCACGGTGCAACTTTTTCATGGAGTTTTTGAAACTCCTCGGCCCTCCCCCCCCCCCCCCCCAAAGTGCCCTGACCCCCAGCGTTTTCCCAGACGATTGGACTTCCTGAGGGGTCTTCCAAAATCATTCCCTCCCCTTTTTCCTCGTGAAGTCCCTATGCAGTTCTACCCATGCCACCTTCCCCTCCTGCCTGGGGTGGGAGTTTGGGTGTTTCAGAAATGGAGTCGAGAGATGTCGGGTCTCTGGGGAAGGCGTTTCTGAGGTTACTTTGTTGTTATTTTTTGTGAACCCCGTTTTTCAGTGAGCCCCCCATTTTTCCTGGTGTTTTTTCTTTTTTTAGTCCAATTCACCCTTTTTTCACCTCATAACCCCTGTTTCCTCCCTTTACCCCACCTTTCCGTGAATAATATACAATTTTTCTTCTTGGACGTTTACAGTTCTTTTCTGTCCATTCGAGTGTTCCACTCTTGGGTACCCCCGATTTGTAGTAGTGTCGTGCCCAGATTTCCCTCCTCTGATTCCATTTACCCAGTCCTACTTTGAGGAATGTAAAACGGGTTCTGGGTTCATTTTTTGGGAGGGTTCCACCTC
>Ga0179591_1279035_pt1 | contig 12382 bp, 9 predicted proteins | sample CZOMad2_1_08_16f_FD_182891 | JGI IMG/M metagenome (GOLD analysis project Ga0179591, IMG submission 182891) | Vadose zone soil fungal communities from Angelo Coast Range Reserve, California, USA - CZOMad2_1_08_16fungal (PacBio error correction) | ecosystem: Environmental > Terrestrial > Soil >... | reverse complement strand
GCTTGTTTCTTGCGTTGAGTTATGTGTCCCTGTCTGGTGACATCTTCGTGAGCGTGGGGTAGTCGCCTTTCTATAGCAGATGGCCCGCTACTATCCCTTCACCCCCGAGCTTTGGTGCCAGTGGTGCGCGAGTTGTCAAGACGCCACTGGGTGTTTCTTTCCTTTCGATTTCGAGATTTCATTTCTTTTCCTTCCCCTGCATGGCACGGATCCTTATTACACCAGGGAGCCTCTGATATCCCCTTCTTCCACTGCGGGATCCGATTTCCCCCCCTGCTACCGCCCGGCCGTTGTGAGATTTCGTTTTATAACACGGTTTTTCGTGTTCCTGTTTGAGACTCGGCTCCTCCGCCCTCGTCAAAGTTTGAACCTGCTAGTCCCGCTTTGTCCGACGCCTGGTCATTTTTTGTTCATTGAAGTCCGCGGCGACGTTCATTGTTCATCGCTTTATCCCCTTTTTATACACTTCTTCAACTCAGACTTTTCGGCTGTTTTTTAAAAGGACTCGGGAGCAGGATTTCTATGCCCTCCCTTTTCTTTCGGGAGGGCAATAGGACTGGGCCCCCCTGGCCCTGCCCACATTTGGAGTTCTTCGCTTTGACCCTGGTCCCCCCTTGCGCGGAGCGTGAACATTCCTTTTTCCTTTCGTTTTTATTGTCGCGTGCTTGTGTGAACACGACCTTTCCACATATTAAGCGAATATCGTAGAGATAACATACTCAGACAAACCCGACGGCAGACTGTCTAGTTGGGTTTTCCGTCTCGTCATGCCCACTTCTCCTCGTGGTTCCCCGGCTGCTCCCGTCCCCAACCCCATACAATTTCCCTTTGTTGGTGTTTTCTGTTGATTCACGTTTACATCGGCCCCCGTTTTCAAAATCGTCCACCGTTTTTTGTCCGAATTCGCCAACCCGAGATCTTTTGTACGTATCACTAGGCCATCGATCCCACACGAGATATGAATATTTTTCTTGCTTGGTCCCCCGAATTCCCGGATCTAGTTAAGGGAAGAGCTATCTTCCCTAGTTTACTCGACTCTCAAGGGTCCACCACGGGGGGCTGCATCTAGACCTCTACCAAATCAGCCGCGGGATTTCCCTCAGGGTTTGCCCAGGTTCGGGCCTCTCCAGTTTCGGGATGGATCGAACTCATTTTCTCCAGCAAGGGTGGAGCGTCTTTGACTTCCCGGCCATCCTTTAGCGTACTAAGTTCCAAGGGGGCGCTTTTGAACAAAGGACAGTGTCGGACGCCGTACCACTGCCAGCCACCTTGCCCTTTTGCTCTAGTGGATAACTTGCGTGGATAGATACTTTTTCCTTTCTGCTGACGATTGACCGGACCGTCCTCTGTAGTGACAAAACACACACCCCCACCCCCCCAAAAACACACAACCACACGTCACCCACCAACCCGAATGGTTATCGAGGGTGGTATAGGGTCCCGCCCCCTTTTATAAGGATGATTTAATGCGAGGGCGGTGGAATATTCAGTTACCAGCCGTTCAAGGTTGCGCCTCGTCAGTCATTTCCCTGCGAGTCAACACTTGAGTAGCCATGCACCCTCGGGCAACCCGATTTCGTCTCGGGGCTGCTGAGCAGCTCCCTGGTGTACCCAAGATTGTCAGCCGACAGTATGCCGATGCTCACGTCTCAATATTCCACATCGTTCGTCGCAGGGTCGTGCGTAACCACTTTTCCCTGCCGTTTTGATGAGGCCCTGCGACTACCCGTTTTTTCTCCTGGCCCACTGTATACTATCCTTCACCGCCGTCCCCTGCACATCTCCGGCAGATGAGCACTTCGGAGAACCCCCCTCCTCACACACCCCGCTCGCCCCTCCCAGGAGTTGCTTTGTGACACACGCGGGTCACCCGGACCCCTCGTCCCGGTAGACGTTGAACCGGCTCGAGTTAGCAGCCTTGACCAGGAACCAGCTTTCTTTTTCCGTTCCTGTAGAGTTGTGCACCCAGTCCCCCTCCTGAACCCTCTTTTTTTCGGTCGTTCCGCCGGGATCAGCAATCATCGACGCCATGCTCTGGACAGGGGCCCGGTGATCGGAGAGCACCCAGAGAACGCGTATCTCTTCCCTTCCCGACCAAACCCTCTACGCCTTTTGGTATCTGCCGCTCGATTGCATGCTATTTCAGGTTTACAAGACTTGGTTGGTCTGGTCCTCCTTTTCACTCCAGAGCCGAAGCGACTTGTCGCCAGTTCTGCGCAGCTATCCCCTGAGAGGTGATCACTGCCGCTCAGTATAGATCAGTTGAGCCGGTTTTCCATTATTTGTCGGCTGAGTCTATCGGTAGAGACCTTTGGATTCCGATGTCCTCCCCCGGGTCTCTGAGCCTCCCCTCTTTGCGTAGAAGATGCTCTTCTTGCAGCAGTAGCGCTGACCCCTTAATCTCGCAGCAGCACGTTGTTGCTTCCGCCGTGTGCTTTACTTTTCTTAGACTCCTGCTGAGGAGTAGCGTCAGTCCATCAGCCCTTGAAGACAAGCCGCCGGGTGTTTTTTTTAAGACTGACCGCCGTCGGTGTCGTCCCACAGTTGCACTTTCTTTTTTTTTATTCAGAGAGTTCCAGTGCTCACCTGCCGGTTCTTTTGTGGGGACGTTCGCTCCCACTTTTTCACTGGGGACCGACGTACTCAGGTGTCTCCCCCGAGTCGCCCCTACGCCCGGCTCTGGTGATTTACCGGCCCTCGTCATATTTCTTTTTCAACGGGCTGGCCAGGTTTTCCGTTGGCGTTGAACTTCGTTGGGCACCGGCCCCCCCCCCAACGCTTAATCTTCCTCCGACCCCTGCGTCCACGCTTTTCCCAAGTAGTTCTTCCTTCCCGCCGCCCGCCGAGCGGACAGTCCCCCACCGCGAGTTCTCTTTCCCGCAGGCCATCTACTTGAACCGCGCGGTAGATGTCTCTGAAGGAGGCGTTCCGTGGTCGACGGGACCAGCACGTACAAGTCCCAAGAATTCTCGCCATCCTTTGACCCACATCCCGTACACCACACACAGTCTGCGCAGTGAAGGAAACTCGGCAATCTCCGAGAAGAGCCCTTCTTATTCCCCATCTTGTTCGTTTAAGCCGGTTTTAGCGGTTTAGATTCCATGTTTTTTAGCCATTTGTCTACTCGATTTTGACCCTCCCTCTGAACTCTATGGACCTCCCCCCCCCCCTATGCTTAGTTCCCCCACCTTCCCATTGACCTACCCTTTTGGCTTGTCCGTACTTTCTCCGCGTCATGCTTAGGTCTCGTTTCCGACAGCGGCGATTCACCTATTTGACTTTTCTTGGCGCGACCCCTAAAATGGTCCTTCCAAGGGCGTCTCCGGGCGATAACCCCTCCTGTATAAATTGTCGCGTCGGGAGTTCTTTCTTGCCGAAGTTACCCAGAACCAGGCTCTCCTCCTCCAGGAAAACACTTCAGGTCATTGCATTCTTCACAGGAACGTCGCCAAAATAGTTTACATCTTTGTCCTTTTTTCCCACTATGGGAATGCTTCCCGGACGGGAAGAATTTAGACCAACCTAGCCCACCACGATTTCCCTTCTTCGAGTTTGAGCTTCGAAACGACGCTCCTATCCCCCCCCTCTCCCCCTTTACATCCCATTTTCCCCCTGTCTGCAAGTTGTCTCTTCCCTTGTTTTAACTGCTCCTCGCATTATTTCTCTTTTCGTTTGTTGTTTTTGAGAGATCAGTTCATGCTCCTTTAGCAAACTTAACAATGCTTCACCACTTCCCCCCTGTGCCATGGCGTGTACCAGGCTTCTATGTTGAGGGATCTGGCTGGCCTCCGTCCTCGACGATGGAGCGTCAAGTTGGTCCACGGTTCGACTTCCCCTTCCTCCCGATATGGGGCCCCCCCCTTTTTCGCCCCAGGAGCCGGTGTTTGTTTCCCCGTCTCTGGGTGTATATTTTCCTCTTTTCAGAATATATGAGGTTCTTCCCCTTTCCGTTCTTTTTTTTTTTTTAGGTAAGGATCGCATCTTTAGTACACTTAGGCCTCCTAACCCCTGGCAACTTTTCCTAGAAAATGGAGCCGCCAGAAGGAGGGTTTTTCTCGAGTAGGCGCCCCCTTTGGAAAGACTTTGCCACCAGTGACTGTTTAATTTACCCCCAATAGTTGCCCCCGAAGACACCCCCAACGCTGTCCTACGAGACTTTAGCTCGGCAATGTGGGGAGCCCTTAATCCGTCGCGGCCAACATTCGCTTGTCCCGGTACGGTTTCGTGACCCATTCCAGGGTTTTTGTGTCCCTAGCCGGTCTCTAGGTCTGCGGCGTAACATTTCTCTTGGGCGACGGGCCCCTTGCTCTTTGCCTGTGCGATCATAGTGGGCTTCTCCCCTTTCCCAGACACATATCCCCTTAACTGAGTATTTATCCCGCTTGCTAGTTGCTGCCTTCAGTTTATCAAGTGGGTAGGGCCGGTAGCTGAGGTGTCTGCCTGTTCTCGCCTTCGGTGTTTCCCTTTTTTGAAAGTGATGCCGTATTACTCAGTGATCAGTGGTTCCTCGCCGAGGTCTCAAGCCTGACTGGTTCTGCCCGGGTTGGACGACTGATGATTTCTTTTGTTGTGAGCTTTCTCTTTCTGCCGGCCGTTTTTCACCGGGGGGGCTTCTTTAGTCCCACAATGCTTTTCATCTGGTGTCGGCGTTTTTGCAAGTTAGGCCGTGTGGTTCAGGGCCCGAGGAGCACAACTGTTGTTAAAGAAAGACCTTGTACGACGGTGCTTGTACAGCGGTAGGTATACTGCTGGACCGGTTCCCGTGTTATTCCTTCCCCGTGCCGGCGTTGTGCCCGCCCCACTTCCGGTGTACACCACCGCGGGGTTCAGGACCCCGAGACTCCCGACCGAGCGGCACGGAGATACGGCTTTCAATTGACTCTCTTTTTCACTTATCCCCCATCTTTTGTTGGCGCCCGGGTCCCTTCTTTACTGCTTATCCACCCATCTCGTTGTCGTCGCTGAGTGCCTTTCGTGCCAATCGGCCCGAGGAAGGTGCTTCTGAAGACACAGCGTCATTCCCCCAAATTGTGCCAGTTGACATTCCCACCCTGGCTGCCTTGCTTCACCTCCTGAGATTTTGAGTTTTTTGCTGAAAGAATCAGACGTGCGTTGGGGCTGGTAGACGCCATTTTGTGATTGAAGCTCTTAGGACAGAGGGATCGATCGTCTGCCCCCCGTGCTTGTGATGGAGTTCAGCACGCCTTTTGAACTTTTATTCCTTCTGCCTTCCCTGACTGATCCATCCTTGGCTGCCCCCCTGCTTTCACATAAGTTTCTCTAGATTGCTGCCCCTCTCTCATTTTTTCTTCCCTTTTTTTTTTCCTAGGCCATCCCATCGTCTTGTGTTTCTCAAAGAGGGAGCTCCTCCCCCCGGCTTATGGGTCGGTTGGTTCCGGACTCCTATGATCCTTCCTCTTGCTAGAGCCCGGCGTTCACTCGCCCCTTTGAAGACATGGGAGATCGCGTAGCCTTTGAAGCGACCTGTGCTACTGGAACGAACGATCTTTTCCCTCCGATGGTCTTTCCCCCTTTGGGTTCTCGACCTCTACCGGACGAAGGCGGTTCCAGGTTCCTTGGACTTCGGACTTTATCTCTCGGAGGTTTCAAAAGTCTTCCCCCCCTTGCACGGTTCCGGTCCGAGTGTGCCGACGCACTGTGGAGTCCTTTGTCGGGTTTTGTTGGTACAAATACGGCTTCATCCGGAGAGACAACCTTGTCCGGGCCGGATTTTTTTGTTAGGAAGTTGTTTGTATTACAGTCGACATGAGGGCCTGGAGATGAAGTCTACAATTGAAAAATGGTCTCCTGGTAGTAAAGTACGCACGCCCCCCCCATTCCCGGTAAAAAGGTTTGAAAGCGGGCGCTGTCGGCCTCTAGACGATTTGTGGAGATTTCCCCTTTGTTCTTTTAAAGAGGTGGACCGTTATGGAATTCCCCTTAATTAGGCTGCCCTGCCCTTGGACGCAGATCATCCCATGCAAGACAATGCGCCTTTTTCGTTTTTTCCGTCGACTGGCCTGGCCTCCCGAAGGGGAGGGGGCGCGACGATCTCGAATTTCTTAGGCCCAAATTCAAAGGGCCCTGAGGCAGTCGTCCGATGACCTGGCCTCCAGATACGGCGGTTCTCCCATCCCCCCCCTCCCCCCCCTTAGTTTAGAAATGACCTTCCTTTTTTTTTGGCCCCGTCGAGGAAGGCTCCCCGTGTTTTCGGGTTGAGCCTTACCTGACAGTCCCCAGTTTAGGTTTTCTCATCCTTTTATGGAACAGTTTACCGTTGCCCGTCCTCTGGGCATTTGTGGGTGCTTTTCTTCTCGTCACTGTCCGTGTGGATTTCTCCCACTTTTTCTAAAGGATGACGGGACGTTCCCCCCTTCCTTCTGTCCAAGACCCCCCTTTATGCCACGAGCCTTTCGATTCTCCGGCTGCTGGCGTATGCCTGCCGGCCCTTTTTGGACCCCCGGCCGGCACATTCTTTTGAGAGGCTATTGGAACTCAATTTCCCCAGTGCTGGATCCGTTCGACTTCTGCGCGGCCGTCGAGGAGATAGGAATTAACCACTCAAGGCCACTATTCAGCTCCCTCCCTACTTTTATGAGTTTCTTTTCCACCCCTTTTCGGAAGTCTTGCTCGTTGTGCCCTCGGTAAGAAAATCCCTTTTCCGATTTGGGACTTTCTGTGTCAGCATCCTTTTCCTCCCTGATTTTTTTTTGATAGGCTTTTTGCTTTAAAGTCCCTCCGCTCACACGACTCCTTACTTCATTTTGAGGCGCCACAACGAGAGGATTTCCCCGTTACGATTATCGTCAGGTAGTCAGCCCCCCTCAGAATTAGTTTTTTCCTTTAGTTTCACAGCTTCCGAGTCTTTCCCTCCAAGAGGCATAATTCCTCTTCGCTAACTTGAAAAGTTTGCATGCATCTCTCGCAATCCGCGGGCATGTGCCAGGAGTTTTTTTCCGGTAACCACGCGGCCCAAGCCCCCCATGACGTTCCCGGATCGTAACCTCCTATTGCAGCAGGTTGCCTATGTCTGAAAGCGATTTTTTTCCTTGCTTCAATTTCCCCCTGAGGCCGATGCCACCGGCCACGCTAGTCCACTCCCCTCCCAGCAAGACATGCCCCTGTGCGGACCTTTGCGGACTTTTTCAGTCCTTTACGCTCGTCAGCCGAGACCGTTCCGCGTCCGGAGTGAGACTCTTAGACCTTTCCCCCGGCCTTTTCGCCGTCCCCCGACCCCCAAGCTCCCCCCAAACCACGGTTTTCGTTCTTTTTTGTGATCCCGCCGTTATCGGCTAGGTGGCGCCGGATCCTTTCCTGTGAAAGGCCTTACATTGGAGTTTTTACGACTTTTATTAGTCGATAGACTCCCCCGACACTGTCTGGCCAGGTCCACCTTTCGGACATTCGAAGTTAGCCGGTTTTCGTAGCTGACTAAGGTCAGCTTCCCTCCCCTAAGTGTAATGCGCTACCCGCGTTCCCTCCTATTGTACCCTCCCATGGATCTCCATCGTCGCTCGCACTGGTCGTAACAGCGCAGGTCTTTCCAGGTTCCTTCTGCCAGTCCGGGTTTTTCTTTGAAATTGCGAAGGATTGCATGTAGCGGCCACAACTTTTACGCCGTCGAAGCTCCGTTTTCTCGAAGTCACCTTACGCAATTGAAAAACTTACCAAAATTTATGCAAAAAAGCCCAGGCTTGCCTTTTAGAGGTTTCCCCAGCCCCCGGCCCCCCCAAGGCCCCAGCGTGGCCCCTTTTTGGTCCCTCACTCGTCCGTTACCTGTGGAGAAAGGGCGCTTGATCATCACCCGTCTGCTCCCCTGCCGTGACTTTTTGACCCAGTCCTTAGCCAGGTCCCAGATTGGGGAAAGCCGTCCAGGAAAACTCGAACGTTTCCCTGTTTCTTTTACAGTCACTATAGTTTTTAGACATGATCTCAGACGGATTCAAATGAGAGACGGAGAGGTTGTCCGACCCATTTCTCTGAGCCCCCGCCTTTAAGAGATTCATTCCCGGCCAAAATACCTCCGCTGAAGTTGGTTCGCCTCCGACCCGAGTGATCCACTAAGAACGACATTTTTTGTACTGGTAATCCCTCCCCCGTGCTACGCAGGCCGTCGATTGTGAAGATCGCAGCAACTGCAGGTGGTGCTCCTCGTGAAGTAGCATGCTTTCAGCGTGACATTCCCCCCTTGGTGCGTTTCGATGTCTCAGCCTAGCCGTTTGTCCCTCTCTTCCGATCTTTCGCCACCCTGTCTAGCCGGTGTTCAGCTCGTCGTCGAGCGCTTTTTTTGTTTTTTTTGTTGATTCGCCAGACGCGAACATTTTTGTCTCTCCAGATGTGTGAGTTACTGTGCGTCTGCAGCCGCACGTAGGGAATTATCCATCACCCTCATGCATCATCTTTCTTGAAATAGATCTGGGGGACTGCCGCCTCCATGCCTAACTCGGTTACACACGGTTTACAACGTTGTCCCCTTATGTCAGAGCTTTTCGTCCCCCGGGCCGGGTGCCTTTTTTGCGAGGTTTTCGATATCTTCTTCTTCTTTCGTCAATCCCGCCTTTTGTTCACGACTTGTTTTAACCCGATTTCTCCTGATTGCCCGTCACTACGGTGACTATACCATTCCCCCCGCCGCGAATGGACACCCTTCCCTCGGAAAGCCGGGCGACCTCGTTCTTGGCGTGAACTTCTTTGCGGGCCGACAACCCTCCATTCGCTCACCTCCGCACACCATGATGTCCCTCCTCCTATAGGCCCACCCCCTGTTGGGACAGTCCGAGTCCGGCCTCACAACCCCGAGCGTTTTGGCGTTTCTGACCCTTTTATTTGTAGCCCCGGACTGCAGAGTCCCCCGTAGGTAGTTTTTTTCCTCACGGTCCATACCACCGCCCGTTTCTGACCTCCCTCCCTCCCTCCCGGACACCCCCCAGGCTAGTCAGTGCTGGCCACAACTCGGCACCGCTGCAACGAGCGCTATTTTAATGCCGTCTTTTCCCGTAGCAAGCCGAACCTAGGAGCGCCACTGCAATAGTCGAGCGGGGTTCGCAGCAGTCTCGCTTCGTTGCCCCCCTCCGTCCGACAGAGTGCCCATTCAAACCACGTGGAGGTTTTCACGAACACCTGACGCCTGTTTGCCCCTTTTTTTTCTGGCTGGACCTCGGTTGCTTTCTTTACGACTAGCTTTGTCCGCTTCTGTTCGAGGTCTCGTTCCAGGTTGGTTGTCCGCTTGGGGAAGGGGCGAGTATCCCCTTCCACGTGAAAATCGGCCACCTGGCGCGGTTCACACTTCGATCGCCCTTGCGAGCGGGGCCTCGGTCTCTGTTGGTCCTAAAACTAATCCGTTGTCGATCCGTACCCTCAATCAGGACACCTGCCCCAAGTGTTTTTCCGCATCTCAGCTTGACCCCCTCCCTCAGACGTGGCCCTCTTGCTCCACCAGATCGACGCATAATTTTCTTGAAGAAGCCCTCCACATGAGCCATGTTTCCATCGGCCTTTCTCGCCCACCGACTATCACCCACAGATTTCCTATAATGGTCCATTTTTTTCCACGGGCACTGGCATTTGTAGTCGCCCTTTTTTGGATGCTCTCGCACATTCTGACCGTTAGGTGTTGGTCTCTAGTCAGATCGACGCGGTCTGCCTTTGTCGCAAAAACCTGGTGACAGCCGGCCGTTTCCCCTGTTCTTGTAACACTCTTTTCTATGGTGATAATCGTCCCGGTGGTCGCCTCAGTCCTCGACGATGTTTTTCCCTCTTTCAGTGTTTCCTGGTTAGAATCCCGCCCTTTGATGCCAGCGTACTTCCACGCGGGTTTTTCTGGTCCAGTCTTCCCTCTTTTTGCGTTCCCTGAACTGATTCTTTTCGGCCCGTGCTTGTTGTACCGGTTTTTCCGGATCGCCTGGCTTCTTGTCGTACACTTCGGGACCCCTCTTGCATTAACCGTAGTACAAGACGTTTGTATCCCCCTCTTCGCTTCCGATCTGGTTGACGTTGTCTCTCATGAACGCCACGTCCCTTTGCCTTTAGCTCTGGAAGCCCCTAGAATTACTTTGTCGTGTTAAGCCCCGTCTTTCCACGCCATTCACGGGTAGGATTCCTTTTTTTTCATTTAAACAACTGGGGTGTATTCCCAGCGTTTTATTAGGTACGTCGGCACCCCTCCAGGCTCCGGCTCCACTTCCCGCGTCTCTTGCCGGGTAGATAGGCTGTTCCAGTAGCAAACAACTTTCTTCCATTTCAAAGAGCGTCTTTTGGATAGCGCGCTCATATTGTCCTTGAAAGAACTCCGTTTGATTGGGGTTTACCTTCCTTGTCCGGATGCAGGTTAGCCTCCGTTGTTCATTTGCACGTGATGCAGTCTTTAATTTCCTTCCCCGTCATCTCGGGTCCGTTCCAATGCCATGAGGGTGCAGATGACTGGGGCATCGTTTCGTTCGTGGCTATGGCAGTTCACTTGGGATGAGGCGTTAATCTGTTTAAGTATCTTCGGGCCATGCTTTGCCTTATTTGGTTTTTTTGTCGTTTGAGGGTTTTTTTTTCGCCCCCGTTTTCACGTCCGACTCTTGTTGTTCGTGTCGTTGAGTTCTGCTGTTCGGGGCCTGTTACGAGAGCACCATCAGTGTTTCTGCTTCCTCTTTTGATTCTAACCGGCGTTCGGCCCAGGGACGAGTCGCCCGCTTCCATATACCGGACCGTTTAGCCAGTACCAGCACTACCCGACAACATCCGTTCAGGGGGTGAGATACCCGAAGTTCATTTCTCGGTTCAGGCCACCCAGCAGGTTAAGTGTAGTCTTGCGATGGAACTGCTGTGACTATGCTACCTTGTGCTGCAGTTCAGCAAGCCATGCGGATTCCCCCGGTGATGGGCATGGTCTATTCTCTTTTTATAGATGGTTTGAGGCTTCTACGCAGAACTTGGGACTCCCCCGTCACCTCTGACGGGGTGCGACTCTTTTCGGGATTCCCTGCCCCAAAAGTGACTTTTTGCTGTGATTAGACGCGCCGCCGGGAACCCCTGACAACTCCATTCGACCTATCCCCCCTTGATACTATCCCGATCAGTTGCTGATACGAGGCAGGACAATTCACTGCGGCTCTTCTTTGTTTTCAGGCTTGCATTCCAACAGCTTTTAATGATTATAACGGAGAGTTGCCGCGTACGCCTTGGCTGCTGCGTCATTTTGTAATGTTATTCGATGACCTCCTTTCCCCTTTGCCGATACCTGGGGAGATTTTCTTCCCCCTGAGAATTTCCTGGGAGTGAGTGCTTCCCTTCCGAAGGTATTTCTCCCCGAGATCCGAAGATAGTTCCGGCTTGGTGCAACCCATTGTCTGTGCTCGGACGCTTCTTCTATTCGGTCTTTAGTTTTTGGAAGTATTTCATTCTTTGCGTTTCAACGTCATACCGGCATAGGGGTTTTTTCTTGGAATTGTTTGCCCGGGAAGTTGGTGGTCACCCCCTCTGAAGTTGCATGAGTGGTAACTTGTGGTGGGATGTTGCCGTCCCTCCTGGTTTTCAGGATAGACGGTCCTGCGGATTCGTGCAGGGTCGTGGCCGGCTACATTTTCCACAGGACTTTCTTTTCAGATTCTACTGCTCCACAGACGGCCGGCACATGGTTTCCAGCCCGGGAGCTGTCGGATTTTTCCTATGTTTCAGATAAATTGAGGGATGCTCGGTAGCGGCATACTAATCATTTGACAGTCTTTTCTATCAGATCCAGCTACCCCGCTGCACTTCCCGGTTTCTATTGTGGAACGGGACGACGTTTGGTTTTGGCGCTTCGCCGAGCCTCTTTCTGACGATTTTCCTATTCGGCTTCCCGCGGCCTGTCGGCCATATTCCTTTTGCCGATTTGCTTAATTTATGCTTTCCCCAGATCGAGAGTCCTTTTTTTGGTTAGTTTCTTTCTTCCCACGGATGCTGGTGGCATCTCATCCATGACCACCTTCTCTGTGGAAGATTCCGGGAGTTTGCAGCGTTTCCTGACTCTGCGGCGGTGCTGGTCCTGTTGTCCCGCTGCGGCGCGGCCTCTTGCATCGAGTTCACTGGTTCTCCTATTTACTTGAAGTTCGCGGTTGTCCCAAGTCTCGTTTTCACTGACAACGAGGACGATTTGCCTTCCTTGATTGGCGGTGCCCCGCCGGCCTGTCCCCCGGACTTTTTTTTTCCACCGCGGGCGCGGGCATCTAACCCCTTGTCCGCGTCGGCGCGCCACTTTCTTCTGCGCGGTCCTTCGCGCGGACTTTGCCCCCCCCTCATGACAATCTCCCTCTCCGCTAAGTCCGTTTTTAGTTCGGCCCGACCGGAAGCCAACCTCGTTGCGAGTCGGTCCGTCCGGGTTCCGACTCTTGGAAGGGTATACGTGAATCAACCC
>Ga0179591_1203524_pt1 | contig 12382 bp, 17 predicted proteins | sample CZOMad2_1_08_16f_FD_182891 | JGI IMG/M metagenome (GOLD analysis project Ga0179591, IMG submission 182891) | Vadose zone soil fungal communities from Angelo Coast Range Reserve, California, USA - CZOMad2_1_08_16fungal (PacBio error correction) | ecosystem: Environmental > Terrestrial > Soil >... | reverse complement strand
CGGGTGCCCACCTGCCGTTGAATCCCTTGTGGAAAATTTAATTTTCCACCCCCTCCCCCACTTTTCAACCTTCCTTCAGACGATTTCAAATATAAACGGCATTTCCCTTGAGCAATATGCTGTTAATTAATCCGTTGTTATCACTCTACCACTGGTTACCCACATTGACCCCCAAATTAAAGTGCCCTTCCCGTACCGTTCCCACGAGGTGAACCATGGTTTATTCACGACTTTACTTCCTATTTCGACTGCGAACAATAACACATTGCAAGAAACTTCCAGCTTAGGAGGCTTTTTTCATGCATCACTCATGTTTCTGATCAATAATTTTTTTTTCTTTCTTCCTGTCTCTCCCTGCCTTTTACTTTTTCCCCACACGTTTTTTATTGGCCCCAGCCCGCAGTTCCACCATAAATCGCCTTTCTTGGAGGCGCCAGTTTTTTACCTGTTCCTTTTTTTCCCCTCGACTTTTCTTCTGTTTTCTGTAACGTTTTTTCCAATTTGAAATTTTGGGTTCAAACAAAGCTTTACACTTATCTTTTTGTTCTCCCTCACTCTTATAATCCCCCTCCCCCTACGGCATCCAATTCTCCCCCCCCGTATTACCACCTAACCGCCCGTACTCTTTGCTTTATGGTACTTTTTTTAATTGCTTCGTGGTCATGCCGTGTCACCATTTTTGCCCCCAAACGCCATTGGTGCCTAGGTGCTAAGTTGTCATCTTTTTTTTGTACATCCTGCGACTACCACCCTCTTTGGCGTTAACTTCCCCCCTTTCCCCAGCCCTTCCCCCCAACTTTTTTTTTGCGTCCCCTATCTCGTTCTAAATGCTTACGCCAGCCAGATTTCCTTTTTGTATTGTCGGGAAAACCCCCACCCCGGCTTCTCTCCCCCGACACTTGTGGATAACCCTTTCTTCGTCTGCCCATTCTTTATTACTCGCAATTGCCAAGCCATAATTTGGAACCTTGCTTTCTTGCCCCCCCCCCTGCTTAATTAACCCTTTCACACCCCACTCCTTTCCTCTTGAGCATTATCTTTTTTAATGCTCACCCAACTTTCAGGCTATACAATTTTATTCGTTCCGTTCCATCCCTTTAGGCAAATTTACCTTGTGTTCGGCCTTCTATTCCAAGACCCGTTGGTCGGCAACGTTTTCCACGCCATCCTTTCCTCATCGGGTTCAGAAGAAGGTGCACGTTGTGGCCGTCTTTGTAATGCTTGACTCTTCCCACTCCCCAGATCAGTACGGAAAGGGTCTATACCTCTTTTCCCCCCCCAACAAGCCTCTTTGTTAATGCTCTCTTTCAACTTTATTCCCACAGTTTTGTAAAACCCCTCCTTTCCTTTGGCGCGCTTGCCTCTTCATGCAACCCTTTCTTTGTGTGCACTTTTGTATGACCGTGCCCTTACTTACCCCCCACCATTAAACCCTCACCCTAATCCACGCTTTCTTGTGCAGTTTCTGAACCACACTTTTTGACCCCCACTCTTCCTTGTGGAATTTTTCTCAAATTTCTCTGCCTACTTTAGGTGCCCAGTAACCCCCTCCTCCACCGCACAAAACCATGTCCTCCTCCTTTGTGTGCGGCGGCCCCCCGTTATTTACCTTCGCGTCCCAAACCCCCGGAAACCTTGCTTTTCCAGTTAGGCTGCCACTTTTGCCAATTACCTTCTTAACAACCCTACAACCGTCATACGTTCTTCCTTCTTACTCCAATATAAGTGCAGTACCCTAAGTCGGGGAATTTGCCCGTTCCCTTGGTCAGTTTGCCCCCCTACAGCTCATTTCCTCCAAACTTACCCTCGTCACAAGCACAGGTATTGGACCGATTTTCTCTTTAGTTCTTAAAGCCTGCATTTTCTATTTCTGTTACCTGTTAAAAGTGGCTCCCCCCTCCCTGACGGGTAATGCCCTGGAAGGTTAGTCAACATCTTAGTGGGAGGTCTTGTTGATCTTTGTTGCGGAAACTCTTATTTAATTAATCCCCCCGGGGTGTGTTTTTGTTATCGAGTGAAACATTCCTCCCCCCCATACTAGGCAGCGTAACGCCCCCTCCCCCGTTCCCACCTTGCCAAGGGGCATCCCCGGAGATTTTCCTTTCCGCACCCTTAACAGGGTTCCCCTCTCAGCTTTCCGGGCTGTTCCCTCTCTAATCAAATAAACAACGTCTTTCCCCGGACTGGTGTTCGATTTGTGCATTTTTTCTCCCATGAGCCTTGCTGAATTGACCTTCCCCGCACCACTTGCCAGTGAACGCTGTTTTTCTGTGGCTCTTGTTGAACTTATTTTTCTCCTAGGTGACATTACACCACGTGGATACATAAGTTTGTGAACTTCTTTTGGAGGGAAACCCCGGTCAAAAGTGTGCGTCCTTGCCCCTTGCAAATGCCCATTTTTTCTTTTTAATTGGCCCGGTTCTTGGAGCCGCTAAAATAATTGGCTCCCCCCCCCCATTTGGCTTCGTTCCCCCTTGTTTTCTTAGGCGTATTTTTTTTTCACTGGCACCCTCCCTTTAGTCCAGCGCAAGTAATCCCGTTTCCCCCAGAGCGTTTTTCAACCCTGGTTACCTCCCCAAAGCTGGATGTCCTTTTGGCCTTTTTTGTCGTCCGTACTGAACGCTCCCCCCCAAAACTATGTCATTCTAAAGCGGAGGGTTCCTGTCCCCCCTGGTCACCCCTTGCGCCCACTCCCAGTCACGGCGTTACTTTTTTTCCTTCTTCACAAACCCGCTGCCCATCTGCCTTAACACCTCTCTTTGGTCTGGCTCAGTGCTCCAGCACCCCCTTGACAGGTTCTCCCTTGGTCTCGTGCTTTGTAAAGCTCATTCAACCCCGTGATTTCCCCCACAGGTACAAGTCCGACCGTAATGCGTCTTCTTCCGCTAAGCGTTTTCTTTGACGTAAACTTGTGGATAGGCCCGATCCTTTTTTTATATCACCTTCTTTCCACCAGGGATTCAGCCCTCGACCCCTCTTTACCGTTCTATTTTTGTTTGCGTCTTGGTCACTGATGTCTTTCTGAACAAGTATCCAATGGTTTTTTCCCCGATCCCCGCCTCTTTGTTTTTAACTTTGAATAACTCCTTTTTTTTGGTTTTCCAGATCTTTTCCTCCCCTTCTTTGATTTGCATTTTTTTTTCTGAATACCTGATGGCCATGGGCTACCAAGCCCTTTTTATCCCCCTTCCCGTGTTGCCCTCTTCCGTCAAATACCCCCCCCCACCTATGGATTTTTCTCTTGCCCGCTTTTCCTCCCCCTATAACCATGTACAACGGCCACAAACCAGGTGATTCAGTTTCCGGCGATGGTAATTTTTGCCTTCCAACTAGGGGGAGTCCCTCCAGGAGTTCCCAAAACTATTTTCCCCACCCGTAAGCCCGCTGGTCGCACACCGGGGTTGTGGTCCCCCCCCCAAAAGGGGTGGCCACTGCCCTTTTTCACACTCTCTCCCAACAACAGCAAACCCATCCCCCCAGCGCTTCTGGTCTTTTTTGCTGTTTGCCTCCGTTGATGATATTGCTGCCTTTTTTCTTTCCCCTTGTTTTCTATCGTACCCTCACAAGATATTCTAAAGGTTAAAGCGTCCCTTCCCCCGCCCTTGTTATTTTAATACCAGTTTTCTGAGTTTTTCAATCCCAAGACCGCCTTAGAAATGTCCTCCCCCGCCCCTACCCGGCGCTCGGTTTTAGGACGGGACGCCCTATGCGGTCCCCCATGCAACCACATTGGTTGGTTTTTCCTCCAATCGTGACAAGGGAGTTCTCCCCCGCCTGTGCTTTCGGATACCCACCATTTTTTCTTCCTTCCCCCAGGAATTTTATGTTTTCCCCCAAACCCCACGCTCTATTTCAACTGTGCCCCCCAACAGCACTTTTTTTATTTTGACGGCTTTTCACGGCAACACCAGTCGTAGATAATACACTCGGGTTTCCCCGTATTTTACTTGTCCATTGCCGCCTCTTGTAACTTTGCTTTGGTGTTACAGTTCCTAGACCTCCTTCCTATTACCTGAACCTCCTTTGGCCCTATCCCTTCAGTGTTTGCATCTATGAGCAGGGTCTGTGGTCGTTTTTTTTTGAATTGAAACCTTTGCCAACATTTTCCAGTTACCGCATTTGCGCTCCTTAGGATCGACCTTTTTATTCCCCCCCCTTCCCCCCTTTTTTACCGCCTTACCCCTCCACCTTTTCTCCTTGGTTCCCTGGTCCACTTGTTTTGAAATTAAGAAATGCAAATTATCCCTCTCACCCGCTTTTCCTTTTCCCTACCCATTCCAGTAGACTTTTTTCGCCCACCCCAAATTTGTTTACTTTTCCCCTCTTTCCCCCGGCACCGGGACTTTTTTTTTTGAGCTTTTCAATTGGACCTGATTTGCGATTCCCACGCAAAACCCTTCCCTTACCCCTTAAACCCCCCTTTTTGAAGGCTCGGGCGCCCCCCTCCCCCCATACGTTCCAAAGAAGGCATGTTTGGCCCTCTCCCTTTGAGGATCTTAAGAGCCAGATCCCCCCCTGTTCTTTTTGTTTTGGCTTCAAGTTTTGCGGGTGATGAACCTCTTTCCACCCGTATTCCTGTCTTTCAAACTTGCTCCGTTTTAATTTCCCATGCCTATTTCCGGGCGTACCTGACTCAGGTTTAATTCGAAGGCGCATATGGAAATACATATGGGCAAGTTTTCCCCTTCTCTCCACTTTGCCAGGGCTTTTCTTTTAACTTTGGCCCAGTATTTTTATAACTTGTCCCTTTGGGGCCAACGTCCTTTTTTGGTCCAATCTTATCACCTACCCCCTTTTCTTCTTGGCGGCACCCCTTTTTTGACCCCGAAATAGGGCCCCCCTGCCCTCCTCCCAATCCTTCATTAACAGCCCCCTCCACCTCCCTTCCCCCCCTCCCCAAAGTTGGGCCGTAGCACATTTGTCCCCAAACCCCCCAACGACCCCTTAGTAATCCAGCATCCGTACACATGCCTTTCCTTCAGTGCCCAAAGATACACACAATGCCTTCACAATAAGTACCTCCTTTTCCCTCCCCATCTGTTGTTTGTTTTTTCCTCTCCAATTATGAGAATTATTTTTTTATTTCTTTTTCTCCTTTGTACTTATGCTGCTGTATGTCACTACAAGTTCGGGTTGGGGTTTTCCCCCTTGGTTTCTCCTTCCACCTGTTTCCCCGTCATCTGTTTTTTTAGGATATTTAGTCCTTTCCTTTCGGAGGTCTGATGTTGTCCCCCCCCCCCCCCTTCTTGCGGCAACCAACTTTTAGTTTCCTTTAGGCCTCCTTTTCGGGGAGAAGATTACCCAGCCCGGGCCGTGGGAAACCATACAAATTCGATTTAATACGTCCCCCTTTTTCCTCAGATTGGGCAAGGTTGCTAATTCCACTGCCCACCCCTAAGCCGGAAGATGGAATCTGAGCCTTACGAGCACCCTTCTTTGATGACCCTGAACGTTAGGTTTGCAACTGTTTTGCCCCCTGGCTCTGTTAAGTTTCAATCTGTTTCCACAAGCAGAAAACCTGAAGGCCAAACCCAGTCGTGCAGAATTGTTTTAGTTCGATGACGTTAAATATACACCCAATCTCGCCAACGCCTGCTCTTTGGTGGCCTTAGTTTGCGTGCCCCACCGACCCTTCAAACGGTTTCGTTGGGTGTTTAGATTTTACTTTGCCTCCTTCTTACCCGTGATCAGCTCACCCCTCAAAAATCTTTTCCCCTTTCAAAATTTTTAAGCGTACACAACTTTGGGGTTCCCCAATATGCTTTCGCAAAGTTTAGGTCTCTTCCCTTAAATGGTTTCCTTTCCCTTGATCTTGATGTCTTTAAATTTAAAACCACTAATCACGTCCAAATGATGCCGTTGGTATTCATTCTTTTCTCCCCCCTCCCTTCCGCCTTTCACTCTACCCTCCTACCCCCACTTCCCCAACCATCCCGCCCGCCGAACCCACTCCCTTGCCTCACATACTTCTCAGCCTCCCACCCCCTTTTCCTTATTTCCCCCATCCCTCTCACCCCCTTCCCTCTGCTCATCCTCGTACCGCCCCTGTCCCCTACTCTTCCCATTCCCGTACCCTCCCCACATCTCACCACGCCACTCCACCCATTTCCTCCCCCTCTCTGCCCCTCCCTTCCCCCTACATCCCCCCTGCTCTTAATCCATTCCTCATCCCCCCTTTTACTACGCCTCCACCTCCCCTCACCGTCCACCCTCCTCCCCGCTTTATCTCCGCCCCTGCATCACCAACCTCCCCTATCCACCCTCCCAGACGTCCCCTCCTCCCGTCCCCTACCCACCCTCTTCCTCTTGCTATTATTTCCCACTTCCCCCTCTTCATCCATATTCCACTTTTTACTCCAGACCCCACCCCTCTTGCACGTCCTCCCCTGTTTTTCTTAACTCCTCTCTTTTCTCCCTCTTTTCCCCCAGCTTCCAACCCACCCTCCCCCTTCCCTCCCCGTTGAACATTTCCCCTCACTCCCCCTCACTCTCCTCAATCCCCCCTTGTCACTCTCCCTTTCTTTTCAGCCCCTCTTCTGCTCAAATTCCTCCCATCTATCGTCCCACCCTCCCCTTACCCATCGTCTCCTCTCCACCCCCCCTTCCCCCTCTGTACCTTTCTTCTTTCCCACTATCCCCCGCCCCCACTCCCCCTCTTTCTATCACTCCTCCCCTCACCTCTCTGCTCACATCTCCCTCCCGTTTTTCACCCCCCGTTCCCCCTTCTCAACCCTCTATCAACCTTCATCCTACCCCCGCCCCCCCCCTCCCACTTTCCCCTGTCTTCTACTTTTCCCCCCTTCCACCCCCTTTTCATCCCTCACTCAGTTTGACTTTAGTCTCCTACTCCTCCCCACGGACTCCCCCCGCCCCCCCGCTCCTTCTTGTCTTCCTCCTCCCCCTTTCTTTTCCACGCACCCCATTCCCCCTCCTACTTCCCCCCCCTCCCTCTTCTCTCTATCCCCCACCCTCCCGTCTCCCCCGCACAATCCCATCTCTCCCTCCCCTAACTTTTCCTCCAGCCCTCCTTCGTATACTATTCCATTTAGCCCTTGTTTTATCCTTATATCACCTTCCCCCATTCTGACTCCCCATCCCCACCCATCACCCTACCCTCCCTGCCACCACCCGCCCACCTTTTCCTCATTTTTTGTCACGCTGCCCTCCCTCACCGCCCGCTCCCTCTCTACGCTTTCATCCTATCATCCCTCGCTCATCACCTCACTCTCAAACCGTCATCCCCGACTCCCCTTTCATCTCCTTCTCCTCCCCTAATCCCCCTCTCCGCTGCCCTTTCTTTTCCCACTTTCTCCCACTCTCCCTCCCACTTCGCATTGGCCTTCTCCCTCCCTATCCTGTCCACGACGGGCCGGTTGTGTTTTATTACATTCCCTAAGCCTTAAGGATTGGCACCACTACCTTGACCCCCAATTTTGCAAAGTGTTTCCTTTCCCCCCCCCTGGACCCTTGACAAAAAATACCCCAGGTCCATTTTTTTTCACCATCGCGGTTTCTGTTCATTAATAAGTTTTTCTCCCCCACGCAGAACCTGTGTTCCCCAACGCAAGTTTTTTCCAAGGCGTCCCCCCTCCACTCTTTAAAGACGTTTCATTCGGTTTATGCCTCTTCGGGGGATCTTAAGTTAGAAAACTCCACCATTTATATGGAGTCCAGTTAATTCTATTAGTTTTTTGCCGCATAACTTTATTTTGCTTAGTCGCCCTTGTTGAGCGTCTTTTCCCAAGCCAGGGGGATTCCCCATTCTGTCCTCTGCCCGAATAAAAATCTTCTTTTGGATGGGCCCAGCCCGCAGCTCCCCCTCAATTTCCCCTCAGTTCCGAGTATTGGCTTCTGCCATTTATAGGTCCGTCTCTCTTTTTTCCGTAACCACTCATCAATGCCCCCTGCTGCTAAGATTTTTAAAATCTGCAATTTAACTGCATTTATCTTGTCTTCTTAATATCAAGCCAAATCCTTTAATTGAATCAAATCATCCCCCGGGACCACCCCCCCCCGAACCTGCATTTTACCTCTTTATTCTTAATTCTATTCTTCTTTCTGTGCCCTCCATTTCCCTTGGAAACAGGATTTTCAACACCACCGCATGTTAGAACCCAGCTTCACCGCAGTTTGTAAATATGTTTGTTGACCAATCCTGGCGTCCTCCCCCCCTCTTTGCCGTTAAACTTCCCACCATGCCTATTCCAATTCTTTTGGGGCGGTTCCCTCTTATCGTTTTGAATCCCCGAGGCCACTGCCCCTCCCATTATTTCTTTGTATTTTGCGAGACCCCCTATTCCAGCAAGTTGCAAGTGTGTCTGTAAAACTTTTATTCCAGGCCACCCCCATGATCAGGGCGCCCCATGCAAATCAATAACTTTGCTTTTAACCTCTCTGCAAAACCTCCCTTTTATTCAAAAGTCCCAACCCCCCCACCGACGTCTTTCTGTTGGTGAGAATATATTTCCCCGTGCTAATCGTTCCCACCTCTCCTTCCCCTCTCCAACCTTTATGCGGTGGCCCTATCCTGCCTTTTTCAATAACCTTTTTGCGGATCTATTAAAGCCCCTTTGAGGACCCCCAAACACGATGCATTCCTCATCACTGTAGCTTTTCTGTTCTAACGTTGTTGACCGGGGTTCCCTCCCTTTTTTTGCAATTGATCTTTCTCTTTCCATATTCCGATAACCGTCCCCGGTTTCGCTAAGCAGCAAAATCCTCTTTTCGTCTTTTTTATTTCCAGCGTAGTTTCTTAGTAAAATCCCCTTCCAGTCCCAGTTTCGTCGCCAGGGTTGACTTGGGCAAGCCCTCCTGGCGGCCCTTTTTAGAGTTTTTAGCTTACTTCTGGCGCCCACCACATTCACCGAACCCTAAATCCGATTCTTTTGGCCGCCTACCCCACTTTTTTTCAAACCGTCAGTTTCCCATGGTCCCTGCTAGATACATTTCTGTGAAGGTACCCATGCCCTAGCTCAGTCAAACACTGTCCGAATAACGTGTGGTGCCAAATTATCGTCAACACACCGCACCCTTAAATACCAGGGTCAGTTTCCCCCCCCCTTTTTCTGTTCTTTGACACTTTTGAAATTTTTTTTCCTGGACCATACAAGTCTTATCGTGCCTGTACTTTCATCGGGCAACCCAACTGGCAGTAACCTCAGCGTTCGACCGAAGGCAATTGAGGTCCAGGGTGCTATTCACCCCCCCTTTTTTCCTTGCCAACCCCCTTTCCCCCCCATCGACACAGGTAAGGGGCCCCTCATCTGTTGCTTTATGCTCAGGTCCCTCCTGGCAAGGTAGATGTGAGGTTACCTTGCAACCTTTTTCGCTCTCGCCGGTCAATGCCCGGCAAGGTTATGCAGTTTTGAGTTACGTCTCCCTATATTTGATTCCCCCCTTTTCCTCCCCTCAGTTGTTTTTTTTGTTCTAGATCCTAAACCATCGGCAGTCCCCCCCCCCCCCCCCCCCGTAACTCCCTGTCCCCAAGTTGTAAAAGTGCATGTTAATTTCACCCTCCTTAGGAGTCCCTCCCTTGCATTTTACCAGCCTCCGTCCCCCCGCTGCAGTTCTGTGGCAATATCGAAGAACTAACCCAAATGATGGCCCTTACGGCTGTGGATGTTTCCTTTTTAGCCAATTGTTTGAATTTGAATAGCCAGTCAAGAAAAAGGTCCCTTCCGCTTTTATTTGAGTACCTCTTTTTTTAGGAAATTACCATGACTTTCCTTGCTTTTTCTTTCAGGAAACCCACACCTTGTCGCATGACCTGTCCAACTGCCTGATTCCCCTGTTAGTTTGTGCTTGTATCCCCCTTAAGGCCCCGCCCAACACGGATTCCTTCCCTTTTTTTGAGGAGATGGCCCTTTTTACTGGTACCCTCCAGTAGCGTCTCCCCGTAATCCATTTCCCCTTTCGCCTTTTTCAAAAACTTTGGTATTCCCCCCCCTAAAGGGATTGCTTTTTGATGTTCATTGTTGGCGCCCTACTGCCCCCTTACCCACCCTATCATCGCAGTGTTATTTTTTTTGCTTTTTAGGCCTGTCGAACGACCCTTCCCCTGGATGGTCCCCTCAATATACATACGTTGCCCATAGCCTTACCCCCAAGATTTTTTTTGTAGCGTGATAGCAATCCCTGTTATCGGATCTTTAGCTAAACTTCATTCCAAACCCCCGCTTGTTTTGACCCACCCTGACCCACCGCGCTGTCCGACCCCTGCTTCTTATTATGCGCCTTTTATGGTTGACGTCCCACTGCGTTCCCTTTTCGATCCGCTTTTAACCTTTATTCCAAGACCACGGGTAATGCCTCCCGCCAACAACTTTTCCCTGAGCGCCGGCTTGGTTGTCCTATGCTTCTTCCCCCACTTCCTGATTCCACCGCTAAAGCCGTCGGTTGGGGTTGGCCTGTTGAATTCCAACCTGGTTTTTTTTTTTTGCAGCTCCCCCCCCAAACGGATTGCTTTGCATGGCCTTGGAATCCATGAGTTTGCCATGGTCCCAGAAATAGCAATTTTTTTATAACCCCCCCCCGCCGGCTGTTTTTCCTTATTCCGCAATCTTTCACAACAGACCCCTCTGTCTTACGGGCCAGCTTTCCTGCCATTCGCCTTTAAACCGCCCCCACCCCCAAGTGGCGGAAGTGGTCCATGGATGGACCGTTTCCTTCACCGGTTTGGTAGGCGCCCTGGGGCTGTTTCCCCCATATGGACCAACCTTAAGTTGCCGTTTCGGTTTATCACCCCACGCGTTTGTTTGGCCCCACCTTTTTGGTTTTTTATGCCCTTGCGCATAATCCCTTCCCCCCAGAGAATCTCCCCAGAAGAGCTTCCCCCGGTTTGCTGGGGTGAAAGGGCCTGGGTGAGTGGGCTGCCCCTTATGCTTATGACTTTTGACCTACAGGTCCGCCCCCGACTTTGAAAGTTGTTTAATTAAAGCACTCGGTCAGGCCGAATTTTGCGCTTGTTCACTCAGCTTTTAGGTAGGAAGTTTGTGACTCACCCCCTTTTACTGTTATACCACTGCATCCTCCCCCCTACCCCTTTGCTCGGGTGGATTCTTTGTTTCCCTTTGCGGGCCCCCCCTTGCACCCCAACCGGTTGGATTCTCAAGATTCAAAACGGGACGCCATCCTGGATGTGTATACAACCTCCTTTTCAGTTCAGCCATTGCATTTATGCTTCCACCCTGACTTTCAAGAGGATCCTTGTTTCTCAATAGCATAACGGCATTTTCTCAGGCCCGGAAACCATTACGCAGCGCATCCAACCGGAGAGGTCACGGCTGTTATTCCTTCCCTCGCCGTTCCCTTTGAATGACCCAGGGGATCTTGAGAACTTCGCCCTTCCCCCCCAAGTTTTTTCCCAGACTTGCTATTTTAACACTCTCCGTGGGATGGGTGCAGAGGATGATAGGCTTGTGCCAGGGTTGTGGCATTAATCACCCAACTTTTTTTAGGATTTTGTCGCTCCTTAAGGCTTCTGCATTGATCAGATAAACCACCCAGCCACTTTTAACCGCGTAACACCCCTACCACTGTCATCATGTCTTTCAAATCCCTTTTTTCAAATTCCGGACCAGGTTTTTTCCTATCCCTGAGTCAAACCGCTTTAATGGTGTCAGTTTGTGGAATTTACCATTTCCGCGAAGAATTTGTCCCCCCCCCACCATGTGTTTACGTTCTTCGATTCAGTTTAACGTACTTTTTTGGGTGAGTTTGATATTTTCCCCCGTCAGGAGGAGCAGCAAGTACGTTGAAAACTCAGAGTCCCAACGGTACCCTGTTGCGTTGCTTGGTCTCCAGCCTACGTTCACCAGCCGCCTGGCTTTGCTAAGTTTTTTTGCTATTGCACTTGATAACTATGACCTCCCCACTTGCCCGCCTAAGGTTTTGTTGAAGTTGAGGCTTGTTCCCCAGATGAACGGATGTTTCCCCCTGAGACACTTGGCTCCCATTCCCCCTGGCCTGGCTCCCGTTCCCTTGACGTATCAGGTTCAGTCGCTCCCCGAAGTGGCCCTCTAATCCTATACTGTTTGTATTCCTTAATCCCACTGCCCCCCCCCGTCTTGGATTCAACTTGCCGTATGCAGAGACTTTGTTCACGGGTTTGCACTTTCTTTCGGGCCCACCATCGTACCTACCATCCCTTTTCGATAACTACAGGGTTTTTTTTTGGGCCCGCAAGAATGGAGGTGTGTGTGGAACAGCCGCATACCTCTGCTTGACGCTACCCTTCACACGCGCTCTTAAGCCGTTGGATTAGTCCACCCTTTTTAAACAAACCCCCAGCCCTGTGTCGTCCTCCCCCTCAGCTATCAGTAAAACATGACGAATGCTCCACACTCTCCCCCTAAAGCCTTTGTGGCCCCCCCCCAAATCCTGT
>Ga0179591_1352748_pt1 | contig 12383 bp, 20 predicted proteins | sample CZOMad2_1_08_16f_FD_182891 | JGI IMG/M metagenome (GOLD analysis project Ga0179591, IMG submission 182891) | Vadose zone soil fungal communities from Angelo Coast Range Reserve, California, USA - CZOMad2_1_08_16fungal (PacBio error correction) | ecosystem: Environmental > Terrestrial > Soil >... | reverse complement strand
AGGAATTTTACGGGTGAGGAAAGCGATGTTTTCCTCCCTCTTCCCCTTTTTTTTTTTCTTTCTCTCAAGCCCCTTTTTTTTTTTTCCTTTACCCCTCCTCTCCTAGTTGCGCTTTGGGGCGTGGAGGGGCTGCGTTAGGCCACGGTGTAACCGTCTCTCTTTCCCCTTCTTTTTCTTTTTCAAGGTTTTTTTTTCTTTTTCCCTCTCTCCACTTGATGGTGATAACTGCGTGCGGGGCGCGACTGAGAACGGTGGTGACGAAAGGCGTTTTTCTTCTCCCTTTCGAAAACCCCTTCCCTTTTTTTTTTTTGTTGAGAGAGATTTTGCCTCACGAATCTTTTCCGCAATCAAGGCGTCTTTTTTTTTTTTTTTTCAGTTTTTCCCCTTTCACACCTCTCCCCCCCCCCCCCCCCTCCTTTCTTCGTCCGCCCATGGACAAACAGTTTCGATCCAATATCGCGCACCCGGACTCCCCCTTTCCTCTTTCTTTTTTTCCTTTTTTTCCCCCTCCCCTCCCTGGTACAGGGACCTCCACCGCCAAAAGAGAAAACTCGCGCGGTTCTGCGTCCTTCACCCCTCCTTCCCCCCCCTTTTTTTTTTTAGTTTTTTTTTTTTTTTCCCTCCCCAAATTCGCTTTCCTAACCGTAAAATAATAAACTGCCAAGGCTCCTCCACCGGCCCCCCTTCTTCCCCCTTTTCCGAGGGCTCGAGGTTCATTTCATCGCCAAAGGAAGTTCTTCCCCTCCTTTCAGTTCTCTTTTCCCTCCACCGCCTGACGAAATATGTTAGCGAAAAAAACCCCACGATTGTTCCCTTCCCCCTTCTTTTCCCCTTCCCCCCATGCCCCCTTCTTCCCCTCCTTCTCCCTTCCTTGGGTGCTAGACGGGACTTTTAAACAGAATGTGATAATTGTAGGGGTGATCTTGGCTAAACTTTTTTTCCTTTCCTCCTTTCCCCCCCAGGTTTTTCCTCTTTTTCCCCTCCTTCCTGCACAAAAAAAAGGAACCCTCCCCCCCGCAAACCCCCCTCTTTTCCCTAACGAGGGAGGATTTCTACCAGTGTTGCTGGGCCTTCCCCCCTCTCTTTTTTCCCCCCAGTTCTTTTCTTTCTTCCCCATTCGTGAAAACGAACGTTGAGTCTTTTCTTTGCGCTGCGCCCTTCCTACGACAACACACAAAAAGTCTAAATTGAGATTTATTTCGATTTCTGGTCTTTTTTTCCTTTCCCTCCTTCTGCCTTTTTTCCTTCTTCTTCCTTCCTCGTAGGGCTCGGGTTATCCAAACGGACACCTTCGAGCTGTGATGCTCTTCCCCCCTTTTCTCTTTCTCTCACACGGGGGCAGAAAGGAGGAATAGTGGGAAGCATGGTCTGTCAATTTTCCCCCCCCCCCCCCCCCTCCCTTTTTTTCCCCTGAGGGCCTTTTCCCCCTCCCCCTCTGAGGAAACACGTCTCCAATTATCGCAGGCAAAAAGGTCTCTTTTTTTTTTTTTCTCTTCCCTCCCCGCCCCCCTGCGTGACTAGCAAAAGAGGTATGTGTGAAAAACATTTCCCGCAGCCCTTTTCCCCAACAACTTTTTTTTCCTCCTTTTCCCCCTTTTCCTCCCCCCTCCCCCCACACAGGAGCCGGAAGGTGGGGACCAAAAACAGATTTCAGATCGATCTTTTTTCCTCCCCTTTTTTTTTTTTTCTTCCTCCTAATTTCCCCCCTTTTAAGCTTATTGCGATTCTAAATAGCGGTCAAAGAAGATAAGATATTACGGAATATTCCGGACCCTTCTCTCTTCCCCCCTTTATTTCCCTCCCATTCCAAAGAGAGAGTAGAGAGGCAAATAGGGGCCGCCGTCTCTTCCCTCCCTCTTCCCCCCCTTTTTTTTTCCCCTTTTTTCCCCCTTCCCCTCTCCTTATCCCCCCCGTTCCACAGACTTTAAGGAGGAGGGAGATAAGGCTGGGCGGTCTTTTTTCCCCTTTTTCACATCGCTGTTTTCCTTTTTTTCTCCTTCTCTTCAAAGGAGTCGAGTGGGAAAAGCTTTTTGCAAAGGCCTGATGTGGTGTTTTCCTTTTTTTCCCTTTCTTTCCGATTTTTTTCCCCCTTTTTTTCTCGACGGACAACTTGCGGGAGGAAAAAAGGAACGTTTCCCTGTTATTCCTCCTCTTTCTTCTCCCCCCCTTCCCCTTGATGGTCCTTTTTTCTCCCCCTCCCCTCTTTTCTGGCAAAGTAATTAAAGAATTACGGTGCATTTACATCCGCTTTCCAAGCTTCTTTCCTTTCTTTTTCCCCCCCCTGTGCATTTTCCCCCCCCCTTTTTCCCCCTTCGGTGGCGCCGGGCCAAGGTGCTTGCAAACGGAGCTGTCCCTTCTTCCCTTTCCCCCTTCTTTTTCCTCACGGATCTTCGAAAAAAAAACGGATTCGGGCAATGCCACATACTTTTTTTCCTTCCCCCCAAGATAGTTTTGCTTTTTTTTTTTTCCTTCCTCAAAATCAACAAGAAAGGTTTTTTTTTTTTCCCCCCCTTTTTTTTTGAGTTTTCCCTTCCCCTCCCCTTTTTCTGAAAATACGTAATCGTGGAGGTCAAACGGGGAGCTTCCAGCGGATTCGGTGCGTTGACTTCCCTTTCTTTTTTTTTTTTTCCCCCCCCCCCCCCCGTTTCTTTTTCTTTTTTCCTTTTCCCCCTTCCCCAAGTCGAAAGCCGCCCGGAAGTTTGGACGCCGAGAACCCCATTTTTTTTTCTTTTTTCCTTCCCTGTCTTTTCTCCTTTTTTTTTCCCCCCAAGGTTATTTTGGCCGCAGCGGGGGAAAGCCTCGACATAATCATCCACAATCATTTTTCCTTTTTTCGGCCCCTTTCCTTTTTCCCTTTTTTTTTCTCTTTCTCCGGGGACACGCAAAAGTACTAAGAACCCAGCGGGAAGGTAAACCCTCTCCTCTTTTCCCCCCTTTCTTCTTTTTTTTTCAGCGGTTTTTCTTTTCCCCTTTCCCCCCTTTTTTGTTTGTCCACACCTTCCCTACCTCGCGAAGTATTTCGCTGCAAAAAGCTGCATGGACGCTCTTCTTTTCCTTTTCTTCCTTTTTTCTTTTTTTTTTAATTTTCCTTTTTTTTGCCCCCCCCATCAATTCGCGAAACGCTGGGGGAAGGCACAGCATCTCTCTCTTTTTCCTTCCTCCTCCCTTTTTTTTTTTTTTCTCCTTTTCTTCCCAGATTTCCTTTCTCCCCCCGTTCCCCCTCTTCTTTGCTTTCGATTTTCCACCGAGCTAATTCGCCGCATTAAAACCTCACCGCCATTTTTCTCTTTCCCCCCCCCCTTCCCTCCCTCCCCTTTTTTTTTTTTCGGTAGGTCTTCTTCCCCTCTTCCCCTTTTTTTGCGAAGGAGCGGGAGCGCTGCGCGGTTTACTAGCTGGGTGCTGAGGACGTTTGCGTCGTAAGGCTCTTTCCCCCTTTTTTCCCCATCCTTTTTTTTTTCCCCGCTTCTTCTTCTCTCCTTTTCTTTTCTCTTCCTTTTTCCCCGCTGCGGCAAGAAACTTGTTGTTACCGGCTCGATCCAGCAGAACTCTTCTCCCCTTTTTTTCTCTTTTTCTTCAGATCAAACTTTTTTTTTCCTCCCCTTTTTTTTTTTTTTTTTTCTCATTTTCAGCCCGCCAGTCTCACGAATAGGTAGATAAAAGGTGTGGGTCCCGCCTCAGCTAGGACGGCACTCCCCCCTCTTTCCCCCCCTCCTTTTCTTACGTTCCCCCTCTTTCTTTTTTTTTTTTTCCCCCCCCCCCCTCCTTCTTCTCCATTCCGTCTCTAAGTAAGGTCAGCTATAAATACGGCAAAGCCGCCGTTTGGCCCTCCCCCCCTTTCTTCCCCCCTTCCTGAAAGTTTCTTTTCTCTCTTTTTTCTCATGCCGGATTAATCTTCTTAATAGTCGATAAGTGATTAGATACTTGCATTTGGAACAGCTTCCGTTGCACCTGGCCCCCCTTCTTCCCCCCCTTTTTTTCCCCTTGATTGTTTTTTCCCCCCCCCTCCTTTCTGGACTCCCCGCCTTGAGGAAGCGATGTAGGGAAACGTAAGGTCGGGGGAAGACTTTTCCCTCCCCCCCTTTTTTTTTTTTCCCTCCCATGATTTTTTTTTTTTTCTCTCCCCCCCTTCCGTTCCAGCCGGCAAAAAGTTTCTAAGCGATCAAACCTTGTCGACTGGTCTCCCCTTCTTTCCTTTTTCCTTCCGGAACTCTCCCCCCCCCTCCCGGCTTGCCAAAAAAGCTTCCATAGAATGATTTGAAAGGAGGCCGATCCACGTCTCTTCCCCCCTCCCTCTGGCTTTTCTTCTCCCTCTCCTCAATTCGTGCCGGAGATGCTCTCCGGGGAGTAGTTAACAACCACCCGCAACACCCCTTTTCTTCTTTTTTTTCCCTTCTTCGCGACGAGCTTCCTTCTCTCCTTCTCTCTTTTCTTTTCCCTATTAGAGCGACCAGAAGATACCATTCGCGGTCATGCATTATTGGAATACCCTATATGGCGCATGTGCCTTTTCCCCCCCTCCTCTTTCTTTCCCCCCCCCTCAGTTTTCCCTCTCCCCTCTTTCGCCAGGAAAGAGATTTGAGAAGTGTGTGGAGCGGGGCTTCGGGAAATGGTTCAACCTCCTTTTTTTCCCTTTTTTCCCCTTTTCTTTTTTCCTCTTTTTGATATCTTTTCCCTTTTTTTTTTTTTTTTTTTTTTTCTGCGAGGAATTGGAGGAAGGTTACTACCGCCGTCATTGAGGCCCATGGGTCCGTATTCTCCTCCCTTTCCTTTTTTTCTTTTTCCGCGGCCCTTTCCCTCCCCCCTTTCCCTTCAACGATTCTGCTGCCAACCGCTTGTGAGGGCGATAAGAAAGCGGCGCCTCGTCCTTTTTCCCCCCCCCTCTTTTTTTTCTCCTTTTTTTTTTCCCTCGCCTCCCTCGGATTGTTCGGCAGCAAGGCCCAGAATTTCGATTTTTTTTCGGTTCTCCCTTCGGTTGCTCCCTCCTCCCCCATCACTTTGTCCCCCCCCTTCTTTTTTTATCCCTTTTCTTGGAAGCAATATTCTAAAAAAACTTTTGAACGAATGTTGATTGTTGAAACTCTCGCAGGCCCAATCCCCCCCTTTTTTTCCTTCTTCTCTCAGGTCCTTTCCCCCTTTTTTTTTTTTTTTTTCCCTTCCTTTACGCAAAATGCAAACAAGCGGACCTGGTGGCTGAAGATTCCTCTCCCCCCCTCCCTTTTTTTTTTCCCCTCCCCCCCCGAAGGCTCCTTTCCCCCCCTCTCCGGAAGATGAAGGATTTTTAATTATTTCATGGCATGGCATTCTCGACTCCCTTTTCCCTTTTCCCCCTTCCTGAAAACTTTCTTTCGTCTCTTCACTTCGAACTTCTTTGGCGAGTGAAATTGAACCGGCGAGCCTCCCTTTCTTTTTTTTTTTTTTTCCTTCTCTTTTCAGTTTTTTTTTCCCTTTTATTTCTTTTACGGGGTGAGGAAAGAGATTGGGGCCGGCCGATCCATTCCCCCTTTTTTTTTCCCCCTTTAGAAGACTTTTCTTTCCCTTTTTTTTCCAGTACCCTTCCCTCTTTTCCCTTTTTCTTGGGGAGGGCTGTCTCTCCCCCTCTCCTCCCTTATTGCGTGAGGGGGGAAAAAAAAAAAAAAAAAAGTCCAGGGGTGGCGCGATATTGGGATTCTTCCCTTTTTTTTTTTCCTTTTCCCCTAGATTGCGGGAACGGGTGGGTGGAAGAAGGAGATTGCCGAAGCTGGGCCGGGCCTGTATTTCTTCCCCCCTCTTTTTTTTTTCGTGTTGTTGAGGAGAGATGAATCAACGAATTTCTTTTCCCGCATCACCTTCTTTTCTTTTTTTTTTTTTTCCCTCGGCATTCTTTTTCTCCCCCCCCCCCCTCCTTTTCTCCTTCAGACCATGAAACACCGTTTAGTAGGATAACACAAATATCGCGCCACCCCTGTCCTCCTTTCCCCCCTCCCCCTCCTCCTCCCTCCTTTTTTTTTCCCCCCCCCCCTCCCCCCCCAAAAGCGCAAACTCGCTCGTCCTGGTGCCATTCAAAACAAGCATTCCTTCCTCTTTTTCTTTCTTTTTTTTCCTTTTCTTGCCTAAGAGAGGGAAGAAAAAAGGTAAAAATCCTCCCCCTTCCCCCCCTTTTCTCCCCCCGAACTTTTCTCCTTTTCCTTCCCACTTAATGGATTTCTTTCCCTTTTTTTTTTTTTTTTTCCTTTTCTTCCTTCTTTTTTCTCGCTTAGAGTTGACGAAAACGCCTGACGAATCTTTTTCCTCTTCCCCCCCCCAAGATTTTCCTCTAAATGCAATGCCATGAAAAAGGAAAAAGCCTTTTTTTCCCCCCCTCTTTTTCCTCCCCCCCCCCTTCTTTTTTTTTTTTCTAGTCCTCCCTTTTACTCCCTTTTTTTTCCGTTTGGATATTGGCGTAATTTGCGAGGAATCGTCATCCCCCCCCCTTCCCCCCTTGTGTGGGGGGAGATTTTGCGTCCCCTTTTCCCCCCCCTTTTTTTTCCCCCCCAAAAACTTTTTTTTCCCCCCCCCCCTCTGAGAGCTGAGAGGGCGAGATTACCTGTTTTGGCTGGTTCTTTTTTTTTTTTTTTTTCACAAGCCTTTCTTTTTCCTCCCTTTCTTGTTCACCGATGATGTGAGAATCCGCAGAGCGGAGGGGCCTACGGACCCCCCCCCCCCCCCCCCCCCCCCACCCTTTCCCCTTGAATTTCTTTCTTTCCTTCTTTCTGCAAGGAAAAGCGGCATCGATTTGGGCTTTTCCTTTCCTCCCTTTCCTGGTTCTAACTTTCCGGCCGCCCCGCGGCGCGTGATCGCGCGCAAAAGCGGTGGCCGTCCCCCCTCCTCTTTTTCCTTTTCCATGTTTTTTTTTTCCCCCCTTCTCCCCCCCCTGCGGCGCCGCGGAACCAGGGCCCGCAAGACGGGCGGGAGGTCCTCCTTCCCCCTTTTTTCGCAAACCCTTCCTCCCCCCCCCTGCCCTTCCCTTTTTCCCCCTCCTTCTCCCTTCCAACAACACGGCTCATTTGCGAGGGATGGCTCAAGAAGTTTCGCTTTGCCGGCCTCTTTCCCCCCTCTCCTCCCTTTTTTTCCCCCCCCCCCCCCCCCCTCTTTCCTCTCGAGGGGCTTTGGCAAATGAACCAGGTGCGCATATAAAAGGTATTCCCACCTTCTCCCCCTCCCTTCCTTCCGGTAATTTTCCCCTCTTTCTTTTTCCCTTTTCTTTCTTCCCCTTAAAGAAGAAAGAGGAACAAAATCTAGGAAAAAAACCCTTTTTCCTCCAATTTTTTATTTTCTCCCCTCTTTTCCCCTTCTCGCGAAAGGAAGGGGTGGTTTGAGGTGGTGGTGAAACTTACCGCGGAACTCTCCCTTTCCTTTCTTTCCCCTTTTTTTCGGAATGGGGGACCTTTTCCCTTTTCCCTTTCCTTTTTTCCTTTCCCTCTTTTTTTCTCTTTTCCCCCCTGTCCGTGGAGGCGGGCTCTTCAAAAGAGTCGATGGAAAGCTTTTGGCAAGGCCTGATTTTTTCTTTTTTTTTCCTTTGTGCGTTTTTTTTTCCCCATCTTCTCCCCTGTTGCTACCTTCGAAAACAAAAGTGATTTCGCGGACCGAAACTTGCTGTCCCTTTCTTTCCCTCTTTCGTTCCTCCCCTTTCCTTTTCTTCCCTCCCCAAGCAGAGTTCTGAAAAAAAGTCCTTCCCGAAAAACCCCCCCCCCCCCCCCCCCTCTTTCCCTTTTCCCCCCGCTTCCCTTTTCTTTCCCCCCTTTCCTTGGCAGAAACATCACGGGTCAATGCGGTTGGCGGCCGGGCCCATTTTTCCCAACGTCCTTTTTCTCTTCCCCCGCCGTGCAAAAATTAATTAAAATTTAGAATTATAAAGAAAAGATGCCCTTTCCCTTCTTTCCCTCCCCCCTTCTTTTTTTCCCCTCCATGTACTGAGGGGGCGGATGGGAATCAACAGGGCCATTTTTTTTTTGAGTTCTTTTTTCCCCTCCCCCCTTCCTTTCTCTCCGGGAAGGGAGAAGCAAGAGGTTGTGGAAATACACGTATCGTGTTCCCTTTTCTTTTTTCCCCTTCTTTCTTTTTTTTTTTTTGCGTTTCTCTTCCCCCCCCCCCCCACCGTTTATGCGACGATTGGCGTGAGAACTGCGCGGCGGAATGCGAAACAAGTCGTCCTCCCCCCCTCCTCCCCGCACAGTTCTTCCTTTTTCTTCTTTTTTTTTTTTTCCAAGCAGAAAATGGACGTCAGTCTCAAGAGTTCTGCTGATCGAGGGCGTTTTTTCTCCCCCCCCCTTGCCCCTTCCCCCCCCCCTTTCCTGGTTCACATGGTTTTAGACAAGACGACGTTCCACCCCTCCCCCCCCCCTTTTCTCCTCCCCTCAAACGTTTTTCCCCCCCCCTCTTTCCCCCTTTCCCCTTGCACACAAGGGAAGCGGTTTATAGTAATTCGGGTCGGGAGGGTAGCAGTACAACGTTTTTTTCCCCCCCTTCCCCCCCTACCTTCCCCCTCTTTCTTTCTTTTTTCTTTTTTCTTCGGGCGAATTAGCTCGGTGGAAAATCGAAAGCACAATCATTTCGTAACCCGGAGCATTTCCCTTTCTTTCTTTTCCCCCCCTTCCAAAAAGCTTTTTTTTTTTTTCTGACGAGATGCTGGGTTTCCCAGGGGCGGTTTTCCGGCGAAAAGTGAATGGTGCCAGGACGTTGAAATTTTTTTTTTCCTTTCCTCTCTCCCCCCCCCCCCGAGCCCTTTTTTCCTTCCCCTCCCTTACCGGCGCGAGGTAGGGAGGTGTCCCACCAAAGTGTACTGCTACTCCGACCCAGATTGTCCTCTCCCCTCCCTTTTCCCCCTTTTTTTTTCCTTTTTTTTTTTTCCCTTCCTGCGCGGGTTTTTTTTTTTTTTTTTTCTCCTTCCTCCCTCAAGCTGTTTCCGGGGGTGAACCCGATGCGGCTGGGCCGAAAAACAATTGTGACCCTTCCCCCCCTTTTCTCTTTTTTTTTTTTTTTTTCCGTACCGTTCTCCTCCCCTCCTCCTCTTGAGAAATGACGTCCAGTCTGCTGTCCTGTGCAAGATCAACATTTTTCTCGTCTTTCCCCCCCCCCTTTTCCCTGCTTTTTTTCCCCCTTCCTTTTCTTCTGATAAACGGTGTGTCCCGAATTAAGATGAACGAAAGCGCCGTCCAACGCACTCCTCCTCTTTTCCCTTCCCTTTTCCCACCCTTCTTTTTTCTTTTCCCCTTCCTTTTCTCTATTCAATTACGCAAAAGGAAGGACGGTTGGGCAAGCAACAAACCTGGCTGTTCTCCCCCCTCCATTCTTTTTTTCCCTCCCCACTAGATTTTTTCTTTCCTTTTCCCTTCCTCTTCCTTTCTCTCTGCCTTTAAGAACAGCCTCCGTTTGGAACATGGGCCCGCGCCCACCGCCTTTCCCCCCCCCCTTTTTTTCTTTTTTTCCCCCCCTTCCTTTGGCTTCCTTTCCTTGTCCCCCCCCTCTTTTTAGGCCAACCGTAAGTTTTAGGGACAGGACTTTGCCAGAACGCTGCTGGAATCCCTCCCCCTTTTCCTCCCCCTCCAATATTTCCCCCCTTCCCCCCCTTTTTTCCCTCTCCCTTTCGTCGCGATCACCTTGTAGAAGGTAGCACAGTCTCCGCTGACCCCTTTTCCCTTCCCCCCTCCCTTCCTTTCCCTGCACCCCCCCCCACCCCCCCCTCCTCCCTCTTTGAAGAGCAGCTCCACGTTCCGCGGCAATAGCAAAATCTGCTGCACAGCTCTTTCCCTTTCCCCCCCTTTTTCTATCAGCGTTTTTCCCCCCCCCCTCCCCCCCCCACACGTCTTTCGGGGCGAAGACGTGTAAGCGACAGGCGGCCCCTATGCCGCGCGACCTCCCTCCCCCCCTTTTTCTTTTTCTTGTTTCTTCCCCCTTTTTTCCCCTCTTTTAGAGCGCCAGAAGCTACCATCGCGTCATGCATTTCTTGGAATACCTTATATGCGCACTGTGCATTTTTTCCCCCTCCTCTTTTTCCCCTTTTCCCCCCCCTTCCTGCTTTTCCCCTTCCCCTTCCCCTTCTTGAGCCAGCCGCGATGAGCGTGTGTTGGAGGCGCTGGCGGGAACCCCCTTTCCCCCCCCCCCCTCTTTTTTTTCCGCGGGTTTTTTTTTTCCCCCTTCCCGCGGAGCAGACAGTTTTGCTTGCGAAGAAATTGGAGCACTTTCCCTTCCCCCCCCCCCCTTTTTTTTTTCCCGAGGGACTTTTTTCCACCCCCTTCTTTTTTCGGGATGGCATTGAACAGGACCATTGCTTCCACGTCTTTTTTTCTTTTCCTTTTCCTTTTTCAGAATTCCTTTCTCCCCCTCCTTTTCCTCTCTTTTCGGTTTGGGAGAAAAAGAGCTACGGAGGGATGTCGCATTCCCCTCCCCCTCCCCCCCTTTTTTTTTTTCATTTCCCCTCTTCTCCAATAATCTAAATTAGGACTTTGTGGTGTGTAGGTAGGACTCGCTATGCGGATGCGCACTTTTCCTTCCTTTTTCCCCCCCCCCTCCCCCCCCCCCAAACTTCTTTTTTTTTCCCCCCCCTTGTAGATCAGGGGCCCCTCTTAAGCTAAAGCTTGGTGTGAAGCGCTGTCTTTTTCCTTTTCCTTTCTTTTTTTTGCAAGTCTTCCCCCCCCCCCTTTTTTTTTCTTACGATTCGGCGCAAAATTAGCACAAGATCACCGAAGGATAACAGGATTTTTTTCCCTTTCCTTTCCCTCTTTTCCCCTCGAGCTCTCCTCCCTTTTCTCCCCCGGCCCAACTCGGGTTTTAGAGAAAAGATTAAGTTCAAAGGCTTTCCCTCCTTTTCTGCAAGTTCTTTTTTTTTTTCTCTTTTCCTTCTCTCCCCCTTGAGTCCGTCAGTGGGAGGGGGAGGAAGGGGGGCCTTGGGGCAGTTGAGGATTTTTCCCTTTTTCTTCCCCCTTCCCTTTTGCGCCGTTTTCCCCCCCCCCCTCCCCCTTCCAAGCCGAGGAAGGATGCTTGTTGAAGGACCAGACGAGCGGATTTTTCCCCCCTCTTTTTTTTTTCTTTTCCCCCTTTTCGTCGTTTTTTCCCTTTCTTTTTTTTCTTTCTGTTCCAGGGTGGGCGAGATATGGGGGATCGAACGGTGTTTTCCTTTTTTTCCTCCCTTCCCCCTTGATTTTTTTTTTTTTTTTCCCTTCCTTCTATGCCGAAATGCCGCCTTGATTGAGGGAAAAGATTCGTGAGTCCTCCCTCTTTCTTTTTTTCCCCTCTTTTTTTTTTTTGAGCTTTCCCCCTTTCCCCCCTCCGTCAGCTTCGGGCATCGCCTTAGTCAACAAAGTTTTCTCGCGCGCGCTTCCTTTCTCCAACTTTTTTTTCCTCTCCCCCCCCCCTATCGCGCCACCCTGGACTCCCTCAACGAAACTAACTTCGCATTCTTCCTCTTTTTTTCCCCCCTTTCCCCTGCAATCCCTCCTTTTCCTTTTTCCCCTTTGCCTTTCTGGGATTGTTTCTGGCTTCTAAGTTTGCGCTTGCCTGATCGGCGCCCCCAACCTCCCTCCTTTTTTCCTTTTTCCCCCTTTCCTCCCCAAGGTCCCCCCTTTCCTTTCCTCATTTTGAAGCTCGCGGTTTCATGTAATTCGGCCAAAAAGAAAGTATACGTCACCTTCTCTCTCTTTTTTTTTCCCGCAATTTTTCCCTCGTTCAAAAACCACGAGGTGGGAAGGATCAACTGTGGAAGTCGATTCCTTCCCCCCCCCCCCCCCTTCCCCCCCCCTTCCCCCTTTTTTTTTCAACCTTTCCCCCCTCCTTTCACGCCTGTTATCCTTGGGGTGATCTTGGGCTAATTTGCGCGGATTCCCTCCTCTTTTCCTTTTCGACCCCCTTTTTTCCCCCCCCTGCACAAAAAAAAGGAATTGTCAGCACGACGTCCCTCTCCTTTCCCTTTTTTTTTTCTCTCGGTTCTTCCCCTGAGAAGTTTTTTCAACAAAAGCACATCTTTCCCCCTTTTTTCGATATTGCTTCTTTTTGGCGCAATTCGGCAGAGGCGGAAGCCTTTACGAACACACACAAAGTCTAAATGCAAGATTCTTTCTCTTTTTCTCTTTGGGTACTCTTCCTGCAACTGATTCCTCTTTTCCCTTCTCTGGATTTTTTTTTTTTCCCCACAAAAAACCGACACTTCGAGGATTGATGAGAGGAGCCGGCTTCTATTATTATTCCTTCCCTTTTCCCCCCCCCCTTTTTTCCCCTTTTCCTTTTCCCCCCCTTTTTAAGGGCATTGGTTGTCAATGGACAAAAGAAAATAGTTCCTCCGCTTCGAATCCCTTTCCTTCCCCCCATTTTCTTTTCTTCCCCCTGTCCTAAAAGAAGAGGAGGACAGTCTCAAAATTTCTTTTCTCCCCTTT
>Ga0179591_1344208_pt1 | contig 12383 bp, 13 predicted proteins | sample CZOMad2_1_08_16f_FD_182891 | JGI IMG/M metagenome (GOLD analysis project Ga0179591, IMG submission 182891) | Vadose zone soil fungal communities from Angelo Coast Range Reserve, California, USA - CZOMad2_1_08_16fungal (PacBio error correction) | ecosystem: Environmental > Terrestrial > Soil >... | reverse complement strand
GTTTTTTTTTGTGTCATACCGAAACAAAACAAAGGTTTTTTCCTTTTTTAAAGGAGAACATGCTCCTAGGATCAGCCCCTTCTCTTGTGGTGTATAGCAGGACGGATTCTCTGGAGTGTGAGCCTCTTTTTTGTAGTTTTTATTTTTTTGTTGCGGGTGTGTTTTTGGTGATCACCCCCCCACGTACCCCCGACAGTCCACTCTTTTTCCCCCCTCCCTTCTTTTCCGAGGTCCGCAGACTTGATGATTACCGCGACCATGTCGGGGCACGATGGCTCGTTTTTCCTCCTGTACGTGCCCCTTTCGGAGTTCCCCCTTTCTGGGCGCACGGTGGAGTGTGAAACGCCTCTCCAGGAATTTTCCCCGACTTCTCCCCCGCCCTGGACGTAAAAATTCCAAGTGCGCGTAGCACTGGCACGGGGTCCGTTTGGGGCCCTCTTTCCCGTCCGGTCCTCGGAATTTTTCAAATTTCCCTGTGCCCCTCCCGGCTCCCCGGCCATCGGTCGAGGCAATCCCCCTCCTTTTTTCTGGCCCGGGTCCAAAGAAGGGGCGTGGCCCTGATGCCGGGTTTTCGTTTTCCCAAAAAGCACCCCTTTTTTTTTGTCCTTTTCTTGTTGGACGTTCAGCGGTCGGTTTCATGGTTGCCCCCCGTGCTCTTGCGGCCCTTCGGAGGAACCAAGGGCGGCTTCAGCACAGTTTGTGCAGATCCCGGTTATTAGGTCTTGGCCAACTTCCCCCACGTCGTGGTCGGTTGCTATTAGTTGAATTTTTCTTTATTGCCGATCTCCTCAGATCGACCGTCAGGTTCCCCTTCGGTGGGCCCCGGTTTCTTGAGGAGTGCGCCTCCCCCAATTTTTTTGTCCGCAGGTGTATCAAGTTATGGACCTTTTCGCCCCCGTCAGGTTCTGACCCTTAGTTGAAGTGTCTGTCCCGAGTTTCTTTCACCCTGTGATCCGTGTCCCGACTCTTCAAACCGTTTACTTGTCTCCCTCCTCACTTTTTTCCCCAAAACCGGCTTTCTGTCGGCTCGTCGTCGAGGGCGCTTTGCTGTCTTCTGGAGGAGGTGAGGGTAGAAGGTTGTTTTTGATTGGTCGAGGTTGATGATTTCCCTTGGTCTTGCGCCTTGGCTTCACTTCCCCGGGTGCACAACTGGCTTTGTTGAGTTTTCTCGCGCCCCTGTCTTGCAGTATGCGCTTTTGCCGGCCTCGTGCGTCAGTTTTTTCGTCGTTCTGTGCTTGGAATCCAGGAATAGAACTTTTTCTTTCTTTTTTTGCCTTTCTCGGTTGGACCCACTTTTTTTTTGTGGAGATCTTTGTATTTCCGGCGTTTTCTTCGACTGTTCGGTTTTTTCGCTTTCGTTGGAATTGCGCGTCTTGCTGTCTTTTGTACACGCCTCGCTACTTCTTTTTTACGCCCTTTGGTTTTCCCTCGGTGGCCCCGAGCGATCTGGCTCTTCACACAACTCCATGCCCCCCCTCAGACCAATTGGTTGCAGGTCTTGATCTACTTTGCAAGTGCCGACCGAGACCCTCGGGGGGGGGTTTTTAAGTTTCTGTGTTTTCACTGGATGGTTGGTGCGCGAATTGCCCACGGTTCCCCCTCCCTTCAATTTCATCCCCCGTTCACCCCCCGAACCAACCTTAACCCCTCTCCATTCCGATCGGTTTTTGTTTTTTTTTCGAGAACTTCTTCTTCGGGTGTCCTCCTTTTGAATTTTCCCCCTAAAACACCATCCTTTTCCTTGGCTTTTGATTCCTCCCTGCCTTGGAGACCGACGACGTCCTATTTCCTAAGCCTTTCGCGGTCTCCCCTTCCCCCCTGTTATCGCGTCTCTGTCGTCCCGGTTTCTGCCAACCATTTTCGTCTCTTCACAGTTTAGCTCCAGCCCCTTTTTCCCTCGTCAACCCTTTCCTCCTGGGTCGTTTCCCGTCGGTTTTCTGGACCTGCAAGGTTACCGAGTTCCGAAACTTGACCCTGATGAATCCTCTTCCCCCTTACTTTGTTGTTCTTCTTGATTTTGCCCCCTTCGGGTCTCCTTCCCCCCCATTTCCCCCCGATCCCCTTTTTTTTTTAGCCCTCTCGTTGTTCTTCTTTTGGAGGCATGTTTTCCCCAGTGCCGAGCATTATGGGTTGTTCTCCCTGGGACCGACGTCTTTTTGTCTTGATTTTTTCCTGCGTTCCCCTCCCCTTCCCTTGAGACGACGATCCCTTGTTCCTTTTTCGTTCCCCCAGTCCGGGATGGAAGTGCGGCGCGTGTTGCCGGTTTGGTTGTTGTCGCAGTCCGGCTTAGGTTCCTGAGGAATGTCCCCCCCTTTTATCTCCCCCCGTTTTTTGAGCGTTTTTTTTTGTTTTTAGGGGGCTTAATGGACCCCTTTATCACTTTCCTGCGCCCGAAAAACAAAAACGCTCCCCCATAAATCTGTTATCGTTACGTTTTTTTCTTTTCCCTCCCTCCTCTCATTCCCGGGGCGGCCTTTGCTGGGCTCCCTTGTGGGAGGCGCGGTCCCTTGTCTCCTGCCCTTGCCCGCGATCCGTTCGAGGTCGAGTACCACGATTCCTAACTGGCTTCCGGAGGGCCTTTTTCGACCGCGAGGTCTTCAAAGGAGTCCTTTCGACGATCCCGTCTCGGATTCCCAGGATCTCTCCCCGGACGTTCCCTCCCCCCCGAACGGTGCCCCCAAGGCGTTCATTTAATGGAGTCCCTAAAGGGGAGAAGCCTACACACACTGAGCTCTTCCAGCTCTCGCCTGGCCAGGACAGGTCCGCTTTACCTCCCAGTCACCTTTGTTGCCGCCCGGTTGTCCCCCCTTTACTCTCCCCGGCCTAATTCCCACCGCGGCCCTCCCTCACTTCGAACCCCTTTTATTTTTTTTTTTTTCTCGCGGCGCAACCTTCGGAAGGACTCCGATTTTCGAACCTTTTCGATTCTTTTTCTCCTCCTTTGGCAATTTTTCTTGCCCCGGGCCCTTTTCCCCGTCGGTGCTTTTTGAATCACCTCGTTTCCGGAGGACTGTTGTTCTCGACCTCCGGAGTTTCTTTCGCGGGTCGGTTTCCCCTTAGATACAACTTTCTTTCACATTTTTTTCCCTACGGCATCACCCCCATTAGTTCCAGAACTGGGTGCGAGTTTTTCCTCCATTAGGATTCCCTTTAGTGATGTGCCCAAGACCTGCAACCTCACCGGTGCCGGTGCCTCGCAGACCCCCTAATCCCTTACTTTACTTTCTGGTTTCCTCATCGAGATTCTCGCGGAGGTACACAGCTGACGATTCTCCACCCTTTTTAATTCTTTTTAGAAGAGCTTTTTCTGCTGTTTCTCCTGACGACCCTTCAATCGTGGGTCCTTTTCGTTTGTTTGGCACCGCAGTGTCCCCCCCCGGTGTTTTTTTTCTCGGGGGGTTTCGGAATCCCCGCTTTTCTACGAAGTTTTGTGACACAAGTGGCCCGGCTTTCTTTTACAAGCCTGTTATAAGTTGGGGGCCCTGAGGGGCCCTTTTTTTTTTTTTTTTTCTTTTTGCATGGGTCCCCGTTTAAGCTATAGAAGGGGTCGCCTTTCCCCCCCCCCTGCCCGCGGTGGGGGACTGCTTCCTTGGATTAGTGTTCAGGTCAGCTTTATTCCCCTTGGGAGAAGTTTTCAGGAACATGCGCAGTTCACCCGAAGTATATAAATGGCCCTCCCCGCGGTCTCGGACGTCCTCTCTTGGCGGAATCTTACTCCATTGTTCCGATTGACCCGCTCGCCTGGTCGGGGGGATGTTTTGTTTTTCCTGCCTTTTGACACCCCCACTCGTAGTAAGCTTCTCAAATTTGAGGCGCCACGATTCACCAACCCCGGTGCTAGTTTTAAGGTTTTTGCTTCCTTTGGTTTTCTTTGCAAGGCGTTTGATTTGAGAACGGCCTTTCCTCCGTCCTGAGAGCCCTTTGTAGTTTCCGATTTTCATGTCACCTGCCACCTTCCCCCGACTTCTTTTTTTGACCCTCTTTCTCCCCCAAGAACTACCCTTAAGCTTTTTTTGATAGTTCCCTTTAGATTCCTCATTTACCCCCGCCTTTATACACGGTCGAATTCCCGTTCCCCAACCTGCCGAAGAAGGTTGGCCTTTTTTACCGACCACCCGTCCCCGGTTCCTCCATCCCCTGCGTTTTTTTGGGAATGAAGGTTCTTTTTTCCTTTCCCACTTCCGAGTTTCTTTTACGGGTCTTTTTCATCCGTTTTTCTGTCGACCCCAGACCCCTTTCTGTCTCTGCGACCACACGCAAGTTCTGGCATGCCCGTTTTTTTGCGGTTTGGTTCGTAGGCTCCCCAGCCAAGGTCCTTGTCCCAACGGCTTTCAGGCTCACTCTCTTAGAGGCTGTCTTTGAAAGCACTTTCACCCTCCTCCACCTTTCCCTATGCCCGAGTTCCCCCCCCCCGGTCCCTCTTTTTTCGAGTGTCCTTCCTTGAGACCTACGTTTTATCCCCTTTTCCGTCCCCAACGTCGCTTTTGCTCCCAGGGTGCCTTTTGCCCTTTTTTTTTTTTTTCAAAGTAGCTTTGAACCCCGCGCTTTGCATGCCGCTTCCCCCACGTCTTGACGGGTGGAATTCCGGAGGGCGTGGTTCGGTTCCTAACCCCCAGTCTCCGATCAGCGCAAGAACGGAGCCCCGGGTCGGTTTTCGGTTTTTTTGCGAACCGCCCGGGCGCACGCTCGCCTTGCCAGGCGCCTCCCCTATGCCAGTTCGATCCCCCTCAAGTGGGCCACTGTTTTTTTCGCTTAAACTGGACGGCCCGAGCTCCTCTCCCAGCAAGGGGGCGCCATGCGTTCTCCCCCTGACACCGGCCCGGCCCGCCCTTGAACCTCCCTCTTACCGTGCTGCCAACCAGTTCCGGAGACTTTCCGGTCCCCGGGAAGCTCTCTTTTCCTTTTATTTTGTGCAAGGTTTTGGACTATGTGGTGTTTTCTCCCAGGGGTCCTGTGGTTCCGGTCCCCATACCCCGTTGTTTGAACCTTTCCCCTTTTTTTTTTCGCGACCCTCGACTTTTACGGAAGTTTTTGCATCCTTTTCTCTGCTTTTTTTTCGTTGGTTCCCTCCTTTTGCGTAGAGCTCTTCGTACGCCTTCTATTTTTTCCCCAGACGGGGAAAATTGAACCACATCCGTCAGCGGCTTTCGGTCTTCACTTTAAAACTTTTTTTTTCGTTTTTCTCCTTTTTTTCCGTCCCTCCCATAGAACCCCGGTTGGATTTATCTTGTTTTTCGTCGTTCTTCTGATACATAGCCCTGTCAAGGACCCGTAGCCCCTTCTCGAACCGGCCCCCCGCACCCTGACCGACCCATTGACCTACCCTCGGGAAACGAGTGATTAGTAATCCCCCACTCACGTCCTTCATTTTACCAATAAGGTTTTTTTTTTTCTTTTTTCTCGATACTAATTCCCTGAACGGTGGAACGGAACCCCGCATGCAGGATTTTGTTTTCTGAGTACACATTGAAACAATGATTTTGGTTTTATCTTGCCCCCTGTTGTGACTGTTTTTTTTTTCACACGGCGTGGGCCACCCCCCCAATGCTTCCCAACCAGCTCCCGTTCGCACGTTGCGTCTTCTACACCCCTTGCGGCACCCCCCTGTCTCCCAGCTTTTCTTTTTACGGTCGTAGAACGAGGTACCCATCCCCCCGTGATGACCCCCACAGGCGCGCCTGTGCACAGCATCCCAAGCTCGTCCTCTGCTTGTTTCCCCCTTGACTTTTTGGTTTGAGTCTCCTCGGATGTATTTGGCCCTTCCACGGCTTTCATCTTTTTTAACGTTTCCTCCTAACCCCCCCTTTTTTTTTTTCCCCGATCGATTGTGAAGGGGATGAACGCCGCTGATCGGCCTTTCTGGACAATTCTCCGAGCGTTTGTTCCCAATTTTCACGCCCTCCAGCTTCGCCTACCCCCATGGTTAGTACGTTTGGGGGAAGGCGCGTCATTTTTTCTACCGCGAGCGAAAACCTTTACGACCCCCGGTCCACTCGCCTCTAGTTATTCCTAAGGCATCTTTTTTCTGGACGGTCGGATCACTGTTGGACCCCTGCATCCCACCCGAGACGCTGAAGTCTGGGTACTGTTGCATCAGCGCATGTCCCAGGCCGTTAACTCGATATTGGATTTCAGACAACCGTCCGGCCTTAAGGGGTTGGGCGTTCGCCCTGTTCCCACACCCGCCAACCCTTGTCCAACCTTGGGGCTCTTAGTGAGGCTGCGTACGTCCCCCCGCCCCTTCGTGCTAAAAAATACTATATTTTACTCCTAATCAGGGTATACCTTTGCTGGATTTGCACACCGTAAGGCACTCGTCCCTCGGCCCGGTTCTTTCGGTCTTTTTCCGTATCCGGTTGTTCACTTTTTTGTTGCTGGGTGCTGTCGTGGATCACTTTTTGTGGGTGTTTGTTGTGTTTTTGGGGCCTTTCTTTCGGATGGATTAGCGGCAGTTCCTTTTTTTATCCCGGTCTGAACCCTACGTCAAATATAATCCCTTTTTTGGTTAGCGGAGTTTTCTCTTACTAGGGGAGCCATTTATTTTGATTTTTCTTTCGTATCTTCGTCGATTCCATGGATTTTTCGCCGCTTAGGTACAGCCTCTCTGACGTTCTCCGCCCCCCCCCAACAGGACCCGACGAACCCTTTTGCTCTAGTTTCGGTTGATTCCTTTTACGATTTTTTGACTTTGTCAGTGGTTAGTTTTCTTTTTCGTTTAGTTTCCCTTGTCGTTGTTCAGTGACACAGGGTCTTGGCCTCCCTCCCCCCTCTCCTTTTCCTCAAAACCGTTGCCCAGCTTTGGAATGGACCCTTTTTGTTTTGGACCCCGATTGTGATTTCGTTTTTGCAGCCCCGTCCCCATCGCCGGTTGGCAAAGGGTTTATTCCCCACCCGAATGTAAGTACGCGAACCACCCTCATTGCATGGCTGCTCGCTTCCCATCGACGCTGCCGGCTTTTTGTTCAATCAACTCATTCGTTTTGTACCTTTTAGTTTTCCCCTACGACGTAAGTTTTCTTCTCGCCTTCCCCAACTTTTTTGGTAGAAGGAGAACCAGGCACTTTTTTTTCTCGTTCCTGACGCTCTTTTTTTCAGCGAGGTGGTTTTATCTTTCCCCCAAGACGGACCTGAAGGCGTGAAGTTCAAAACTTTAGGAAGGGGCAGTTTTTTGTGATGTATCATTATAAACCCGTCGCGCTTTTAGTATTTAGCCCGCCAACGTTAGGCGGAGACGGCGGAAAGGTTTTTTATCCCCTTTTTCATTGGACTTCAGAACAGAAGTAAAAGGGGCACCGGACATTTTCTGGGATCACCTGTGTTAAACCTCCGAAGCCTTTAGTGGTTTCGGCTTGGTAAGTCCAGGTTTACATGTGTTTTAGGGCTTTTTTGGATTACGGCTCAACCTGCCGGTAGCCGATGCAGTTCATTCCCCCCCCTGAGAACTTCTTTCTTATGTAGAGGTACGATTTTCTAGGGACGCCAACCGATCCCCAAAAAAGTGGTGGTAGAAAGTGTTTCATCAAAAGTAGCCCCCTTTCAGAAGGCAAAGCATCCTTCGGTTAAGCCTCATAGGTCCCCCGATCCCCCCCCCTTTTCCCTGAGAGGGTTTAGACAACCCCCTTTTTTTCGCCTTTTTGGCGGTCCTGAGTCCCCTGATGGAAACGAAGCCCGCGTAGGTTTCGCTCCATTTCAGGCCCTCACATTTCCTGCTTGCAAATTCCCCGACTGGGACAACACCCCCCCACCCTGTGCGTCCCTCCAAGCATTTTTTCTGACGGGCCCGGCTTGCTTGCATGGCTTCGTTTTGGGTGGTGTCTGTCCGGGGATGCTAGTATTCTTGTTCCCTGTGCCGGCGGGTGGCTGGCGTGCTTGCTTTTGTGGAATCCCAAGATTTTTTTCCCCTTTTTTGGTGCTGGGGAGTGACTTGCCGTCTTTCTCTCCACTGGAATTTCAAAACCGTTTCTGTCTTTTTTACGTCCTTCAATACCCGATTTTTCTTTGAGGCGAGCTTGTAGTTAACCTGTGATTGAGGTGTTTCGTATGCCCCGTCGGCACGTTCACCTGGGGACGGCTACGTTTCTTATCTGATTTTTCTGGTTCCGCTTGGTCCAGACTTTCCTTTTCTTCACCCTTCTCATGCCAGATAGTGGGTTTTTCTGCCGGGACTACAATCCGTTAATATCCTTGGAACCCCATGTTTTTACAGAAAACTTTGTACTTGCTTTGCTTTTCAGAGCCGGCCCACCTGAGTTTCTGTGAGAGTCTCTTTGGGTACATTCTCAGGACTTTCTTTTTTGCAGGTGCCCCGACTTGAATTAGGGCTTTTGATGAGGAGATTACGTCCTTCGAACCCTTTCTTACGCCCAATAAGCCGCGACATTTTTCCCTTCTTTCGTTCCTAGGTGGATTCGATACTTGTCTTCTCCTCCCGACCCCAACTTCACTCATTTGGTCTTTTTGGCCAGGTTCCTTGAGTCTTTTTTTTTACCCTCTGGGTCCTTCTCAGCGCACCCTCTTTTTTTTTTTGGATCTTCTGCCGACGTGCAAAGAAAGTTTTTTGGCTCGCCCATTGGCTTGATTCCGGAAGGTTCCTTATTTGCTTCCCCATTCCTTTTGGCCGGAGCCACTAACCCGCCCGTTATTTTTTTTTTCTTGTAGTGGTACCCGTTTTTTCTTTTGGGTACGGCCTTTCCGCGGGCTCACGTTCCTCCTCTGCTCGCCCCCCCCCATCTTATCCGCTCAGCTTCACCTGCTTAGCCCAACCTCCGTCCCTCCTACACCCTACTCTCTCTCGCCCCGCTTTTCCCACCCCTCCCCATCCCTGACCCCCTCCCATCCTCCCTCACCCCCGCTTTTTCGCTCCCCCGTTTTCCTCTCCTCCTCCCCTCCTCCTCTCCCTCCCCCCTCTCCCCTCACCCTCGGGTCCCCCCCGCTTTCGGCGGCGACCAATTTTTTTTTTTCTGACAAACCGGGATCCTGAGGGGTGAGTTTTTGGTTGTTCCCGTCTTACCCCAATTCTTAGTTTTTTAGGGGCCGGAGGGCCTCTTGGCGCCCTGGCACTCTTCGGACTTGGACGGTTTTTCCTATCCCGGCCCATTCATACCCCTTCCCTGGTGGGTTGATTGGGACACCACTGGTCATTACAGAACAACCCCCCCCTTCGTTCTACGCGACTGAGCAAGGAGGACCTAGCTTTCCTGAGGGTTTTTTTTGTAACGCACTGGATTTCGAACCAGTACCCGGAAGCTATTTGTTTTCTTTCCGGAGTTTGTGGTGCTGTTTTTCCTTAGTTTTTTCCTTGAGTTAATGTCTTCTTTTTTTTTTTGAGTCTTTCGATGTTTCGCTGAAGGAGAATTTGGTGGTTTTTTTAACCCCTAACAAGCTTCTTAGATGAAGCGGACTATAGATCTGATTTTTCCGAAGGATGTTTTTTATTCACTCCACGCCTGGGCATCCGGGATTTAGTCCACCCTTTTTCCAGTTTCTCCTTTGTAGTGTGACCCCCCCTTTTTTTTCCGGAGCCCCCCCCTCCAAAGCACCGTTTAAAAGTCCCCAATTCTGGGCCCCCCCCCCGTGACCCTTGCGTAGTACCTCCTCGCATTTTCGTTCCCGTTAGGTGGCAATTATTTTTCCCTTTTTTGCGCATCGGTTCCCGTCCTGGACGGGCTTCCCCCCCATAGTGAAAGGAGTTTTATTACAAGCAAACGTGGGGAAGACGCAGGAGTTGTCCCCCAAATTTTGCTTTTAGTGCACCTCCCTCCCCGGTTTAGTTCCGATCCACTCTTTCCCGCCCCCCCACACCCCCCCCCCCCCCCCCAGAGCTGGGGCCGAAGGTCTCCTGGGAGGTGGTCACCTATATTTTTTTTTGGCTCCAGTCAAGGCCCTTTTTTTTTCGTTCCCCAGTGGAGTACTCTGTGGGCACTTTTTTTTTCCCCCTTCTTTATCGTTTCTTAGTTTGCTTTTTCCCTTCACCGGGGGTCTTGTTCGGCCCTTCTTTTTTTCACGCGTGTGTTCATTCCTCCCCTCTACTCTCCGTCGACCCGGGCAGCTGTGATGGTGATGGTTGCTTTTTCCCCCTTGGTGATATTCCTGACTGGACCCCAGATTGTTTCCTCGGGCTCGCTGTTTCTTTTTTGGTTTTTTTTGGGCGACATTCCCCTCCCTCGTCTTATTACCTTTTTTCGTCGTTGCCCCCGGCGATTCCGCCGTTCCGTGCCTTTATTCCCCCCTTCCCCCGCCTCCGACCATATATGGACTTTTCTAGTCTCTTTTTCGTCGTACTGGGAAGTTTGGAGTTGCGGAGGTAGATGTTTCTTCCAAGGATTGATGTGTTTTCCTTTCCACGCGAGTTCCGGGGAGCTTGTTGGACTTCGAAAGGCCTTACAAATGCTTCTGGATTTTTTTCTTTTTCTTGACTCTTTGGTGATGATATATCCCGTGATTTCAGTTGTCTGACTGAGATGTACTTTGGAGAGGTAATCCCCCTAACGTTTCCCCCTTCCTCTTTTTTGGGATCCTTTTAGATTCCCCCCCCCCCCCCCCCCCCCCCCCCCCCCCCCTGTACCTTCTTTTTCTACTGGACTCTTTCTGCAAGCGCCTTCGCCTTTGGCTCGAATTCTCCACCGGCTCCTGCTCGTGGAGCTTTTTCTTTGTACTCTTTTTTTCCTCCTATTTTGAATTTTCCCCTGCCCGAGGTGCCCCTGAGCGCAGACGTTTTGGGCGCGTCTGAACAACCCCCCTCTCCAATGAAGCCCGTTTCACTTATCCCTAGTGTTTTCTCTTGCACTTTCCGACCTTTTTGTTTGGGGGATCTTTTTAGTTCTTTTTGAAGGCTGGTTTGACGCGTAGCGCGTGAAAACGGTTCTGTCAGGGTTTACCCCTCAAAAACAAAAAAACCACCGCGTCCTCAGCGTTCCAGAGAGGTTGCCTGCCCCGCTCTAACGGTGCTTACGGAAGCCTGACATGATTTCCCAACCCCCCCCCCCGTCTCCCCCTTTTTTTCCCGTTGCTCTCCCGGGCCGTCCTCTATCTGTGATATATCATTATTGAGCTTGCCCACCGCGATTTTTAGAGCACCTATTTCTTCCTAAGGGGGTCCTTCCCACCCTTCCTCCTTCCCCTTGCCCCCCGCAAGATCTTCCCGTCTCCGGTCTTTTCAGCGGGGTGTTTGGAATGCCATTTTCGCCCTTTTTTAAACCTTTCCCCCCTTCCCTTTTTTTTCCTTTTTTTGGTCGTTTTCCGTGTTTTTTCGAGAGATAATTTCGACTTTTTTTTCCCCTTGAAAGCTCGGGCCCTTTCCCCTCCCCATCTTCCTTTCTTTGGAGTTTTCCTCTTCTGGTTTGCATGGTGAACCTTTTGCCGGTGTGGCATGGGTGGGTTTTACTTTTCCGAGTCTTTTGCGAGTCCTCTTTTTGTAGGAGATCTAGGTTCCCACCTTTGATTCTGATACCTTCTTTTTTTTCGTTTTCTCCCCCCTTTTTCTTTTTAAGCTCGGAAGCAGTTTGGTTGGTTTCACTGTCGCTTTCCCCGGGCTAGTCCGTGGAAGCCTTGGGCACCCTATCGGCAACCTGATTTCTTGTTCTTTTTTATTTTTTTTTTTTCATTTTTAAAAACACCTTTCTTGTCCCGTTACCCCCCCCGACCCCCCAACTGCTTCCTATATAAAGGTCATCCCCCTACAAGTTTGTTCCGACCCCCTCTGCTATTTTGGCCGGCGGCATGTTTCTTTTGTGGCGCCCCACGTATCTTCCGGAACCTCCCCTCTCCCCCTGATCAAGTTTCTTCGGTCCTCTTCCCCAGCTTTTCCCTTGTAAGCAGGTTCACCACGTCTTCAGAATGGGGCGTGCGACTCATCCAGTAGGTAATTGGGCTCCGATATTCCCTTTGACTTGTCCCTTTTCACCTTTTCCGACGGCATCGTTCATCGTCATGGGATTTTTCCTCCAGGGGTCCCCCCTCGGCTCGACACCCTGAAAGAGGACCTCTCCTTCCAAAGTTTTTCACGCGTGCGCCTAATCCTCCAGGTCCTTGGGCCTCCGGTCTTTCCCATCCTTTCGTATATCCACAGACTCTCAGCCTAATCTACCCGCGCGGTCACCGGTAAGACGATCGAATGCTCATGTTTTTTTTTCCCGATTCGGGATTTTCTTCAAGGCTTTTTTCCGGGGCAATTTTGGCGGGCCTGAAATTCACGTTTTTGAAAGAGGCACCTTTAAGTATTTGACGTCCCTTTCCAAATTTCTCCTTTCGTGATCTTTCTTTGGAAGAACACGTCTTTTTCCACGCGCCGCAATTCTGGTCAGTGCATTCCCATTCCTTCAGTGCCCCCCCCTTGAACCCCTTGCCCCTGGAGCGTCGGTCTCGCGACTGCTCGTGAAGACTCC